>Ga0209648_10004816_pt1 | contig 11482 bp, 8 predicted proteins | sample GraSoi2013_115cm_FD_185830 | JGI IMG/M metagenome (GOLD analysis project Ga0209648, IMG submission 185830) | Grasslands soil microbial communities from the Angelo Coastal Reserve, California, USA - Sample 9_17_2013_115cm (SPAdes) (version 2) | ecosystem: Environmental > Terrestrial > Soil >...
CAGACGATCCGCCCGGCGCCGTGCCGGTCCAGCCGGCGCCTGCCGGCGGCGAGGAAGTCGGTCCGTCGGCGCGGTCGCCGGTGGCCAGGTCGATCGCGCGGGCGGTGCGGGGCGTGAGCGGGATGGTGACGACCGTGCCGCCCTTGCGGGTGATCACCAGGGTCCGGTGCCTCGCTCGACGCCGAGGGCCTCGATGTCGGCACCGGTGGCCTCGGACACGCGCAGGCCGTTGAGCGCCCAGCAGCGAGATCAGCGCGTGCTCGGCGGGCAGGCCGAGCCCGGCCGCGACGAGCAGCGCGCCGAGCTCGTTGCGGTCCAGCCCGGTGCCGTGGGCTCGTAGTCCAGCCGGGGCCGGCGGACGCGCGCGGCGGGTGGGTGGTCAAGGAGTTCTTCCTCGACGGCGTACTTGTAGAACCCGGCGACGGTGCACAGCCGGCGCGTGATGGTGGCGCGAGCGCGGCCGCGGGCTTCCAGGTCGCGGGCGAAGCACTCGATGTCGGCCCGGCGGGCGGCGAACAGGCGCACCTGGTGCTGCTGGCACCAGGCCGCGTACTGGCGCAGAGGGCCGGGTGCTGCTTGCGTTCACGCCCGACACGCCAGCGGCGAGCTGGATCTGCTGGGGTCTGGACTGACCTAACGCCGCGCTCGGCTGCCGTTCTGTCGAAAGCGCAATGACCTGCAATTTCGTATTTGGAGCTTGACCCTGCCACGAATGGCGTACAACGATCGGTGGTGCGAAGAGCGTCAATGAGGACGAAAGGAAATCCCCCGTGCGCCCATCGATCGGGTCCTCCGTCATCGCCGTATGCGGCACCGTGGCAGCCCTCGTCGCGGTCGCGCCCGCCTCGGCATCGACCGCATTAACCCATTCGAGCGCCGCAACGCCGAACCACGCGACTGCGTTCCCCGCGGCGGCCAGCGCGCGGCCGACCCTCGTCTACCCGCATCTCGCGCTGCCGCGTGGCGAGTGGGCGCAGGTTTATTCCGACGGGATCGCGGAGGTCTACCGGGCCGGCGGAACGGTTTCCGAGATTGAGCACCTGCCGCTGCTCAACCCGGACGGCGGGACCAGCCCGGCGGGTTACGGGGCGCTCGAGCTGCCGAACAAGGGCCAGCTCATCAGCGATCTCATCCATGGAAGTGGTGCGCCGTATGCAGCCGGCGATGTGGTTGTCATCTACCAGCCGGGGGTCACCGCCAGATCGCCGCTGGTCAGCCACGTTCTTTCCCGGCTGCGCGTCGACCGGACCCGGCAGGTCTTCACCGGCGCGGCGCAGCGCCGGATGGTCGGCATGCGCAACGCCGCGCAGCGCCACCTCGGCCGGGCACTGCTCGACTTCCCGGCCGCCGTGGTGCTGCACATCACCGGCTCCTCGGTGGCAACCGCCGTCAGCAGGCTGCGGGCCAACCCTGGCGTGGCCTACGCCTCGCCCGACTGGATCGTCAGCCCGACCTACACCCCGCCGCTGTCAGTCCCCCCCGCAGTGCTCAGACAGGCTCGCGCCGCTAGCGCCGCGCTCGCCGCGAGAAGAACCGGCCGGGCAGCACGCACGGCTGACACCGCGACCAGCGCTGTACCGACCAATTACGCGCTCACCTCGAGCGCGCAGAGCCTGCTCAACCGGCCCGGTGTCGACGCCGTGCCGGCTTATGCTGCCCTCGCCCAGTACGGTCAGCAGCCCGGCCAGGGCGAGATCATCACCAACGTCTCGCTCGGCACCCTCGACGACGCCTCGGCGGCGGCGAACCCCAGCGATCCGTGCAATTTCTTCGCGGCGGTCTACGGACCGACGACTGAGGTGATCAACAACCAGCGTTATCTTGACTGGCCCTCGATGCCGCTGATCCCGACCTACACCGCCAGCGCCAGCGGTGTGCTGAACCCGACCGGCGAGACCTGCGGCGATGACCCCACGCTTACCGAGGTCGGCCTCGACTTCTCGATGATGGCACCGCTGCCGCATGACCAGCAGCGACCCGGCGCTGTCGGTGCTGGACTGACCGACCTGCTCGGGATTGCTCCCGGGGCGAGCTACCGGCTGGTCGTCCCGTCCACCCCAGGAGGGGCGGTCAGCATCGTCGATGCCGCATTCGCCGCTGCGGCGAACCAGACCCCGCGGCCGGACGTGATCACCGCGTCGCTTGGGTTCGCATACGACCAGTTCGGGTTCGCCAGCCGCTACCTGGAAGAAGATCCGATGACCGAGGCGGTCCTCGCCTCCATAGTCGGCAGCGGGATCGTGGTCTGCGTCTCGGGCGGCGACGGCCTGCGCACCTTCACCAACGCGGCGGTGCCACCGTCCGGCGGCGCGGTCGCGACCGACGTTGCCAGGACCGCCAGCGAGGTCACCAGCCTGGGCGACGTCGGGTTCTCATCCGCAGTCTCGCGAGTCCCCGATTCCGGGGCCATTGACGTCGGCGGCAGTACCCTCAACGACATCTTCGCCGCTCCCCCACTGAACCCTGTTAACGCGGATACGAGCTACTTGCAGGCCTACCCGGCCACCCGCTACACCGGGGGCAGGCTCTACGCGAGCGCGTTCGGCTCGCGCGTGAACGTCTCCGCTCCCGGCGACAACGTGCTGAGCTTCTCTCATCCGTTCGGCGGATCGGCTAACGCGGTGAGTGTGGTTAACGAGGGCGGAACCTCGGCCTCCGCGCCCGAGACCGCCGCGGCCGCCGCGGTCGTGTTGCAGGTCGCCAGGCTCACGCATGACCACCAGCTGACCAACAACCCGCTTGCCGTCCGCGCGTTCCTTGCCAGCAGCGGAACCGACCTGCCAGCCGTGCCGCAGTCCGATACCTCGCTCAACGTCGGACCACAGATCGATGTCGGACACGCGGTGGAACTGCTACTCGCCCAGCGCGGGCAGCCGGCTACGCCGGGCGTTGCGCGTGTCGCAGTCGTGCAACGGCGGCAGGCGAGCGCGCTCGGCGGCACGATCATGACCGCGACCGACCCGACCAGCATCGCGCTGACCGGCCGGCTCGCCAACGCGTGGATCACGATCGCGCCAGACTGGACCGGGCTGCCCCAGCATGGCGTCGGCTATCAGCTAGCCGCTACTGCGGGACCACAAGGTCTGCTCGCGGACACGCCGTGGGCCCGGCTGCAGCCAGCGGCGATCCTGGCCGCGGCGGGGCTGCCGCTGGTCTCGACGAGCAGCCAGAGTGTGCCGCTGACATATAAGGCCGTCCAGGACGGGAACGTGGTGGCCCAGGCATCGGTCACCCTGACCTTCGGCCCCACCGACGGGACCGTGCAGAGCGTGCCCGCTCCCCTGGTGCCGCCGGTCGCGGACGGGCCGGTCATCCCGGTGCGCTACAACATCAGCAATCTCACTGGCGCCAGTTCGCCCGTGCTCGTCGTGTCCCATCCAGGGCGGGTCGAGTCGGCGTCCGGCCTGTTCTTTCGGCCTTCGTACACGGTCCCGCTGACCGCGCCCTCCGGCACCGTGGACATCCCGGTGTCAGCGCTGCCTGGCTCGGGTATCTATGGAATCGGCATTCAGAACAGCCCCGGCGGCTGGTTCAGCACCAACGACTCGGCGTTCGCCTTCACCCGGGTCGCCACGGCTGGGGACGCTATGCCCCAGGTGCCGACGCTGTCGGCCGGCGGCGCGCCCGCCGGGCACTTCCTGGAGATTCCGTACCGCGGCTCGTTCCAGCTGCACTACGACGTGCGCAGCGTTCCGCACGCTGACGGCACGGCGGCCGAATTCAGCGCGCCGGGACCGACATCGTTCAACCTCTACAACACCTTCAATAACCCGAATGGCAGCCAGCGCGACGCCAACGGCCATGACACCGGATCGGTGGCGTACGTGCAGCTGACGGGCACGGAGGGCACGGCGACCCTCAATGGCCGGCAGATCGGGCTCGACCCGACGGTGAATCACGTCGTGCGTGTCCTCGCGACGTCGCACGGTCACGTCGTGGGCGAGGCCAGCGGCGTCTCCACGATCACAATGGACGGCGTTCGGGCGGCCGACGGCGGATCGGTAAACAACGGCTTCGGCGTCAACGCTACCGGCACCGATGGCCTCCTGACCTCGGACCAGCTCACCGCCAACGGGTCCACCCTCGCCTCGGTGGAGACGTTCAACCAGTCCACGGGCGCCGTATCAACCGATGTCTCGTCGCCGTCGGACCTATACGGGACGATCAACGGCGCCTGCGCCGGCATCTTTGCGAACGATGTCGGGGTCTACGACGACTTCAACCCAGCCAACCAGACCGACACGTTCCGGGTGCTCAACCCGGTGACCACCGGGACAGCCGGGGGTACCTGGTCTCCGCCGGCGTCGCTCGGGTCGATCTTCTGCGCCGCGGACAACCAGTCGAGTGCGCAGGACGCCGTGCTGAGCAGCACCGGGTCGTCGCTTGAAGTCACACCCGCGGACTTCGCCACGAACAGCACCCGAACGCCGATCAATATCAGCCCGGCGCTGGCGTCGCTCGCGATCCCCGCCATAGGTGGATTCGGGCAGAACTCCAGCCAGGCCTTCGTAGCGGTCACCGACGTCGCCAACCTATCCGCGCCGGGAACCATTGCCGACGTGGACCTGAATTCCGGTCAGGTGACAACGTTCCCAGGCGTGACTACGGACTTCTTCTCTGGCCTCGCGGTTAACCCGGTGGCCAACGAAGCCCTCGCAGGGTCTTTCGGCGGATTTGGCATCTACGATCTCGCGTCGCACGCCGGGACGCTTGTCCAGCCGGGAGGCTCGACCTACGAGCATCCGGCGGCCGTGCCCGGGACCAGCGATTTCCTGGTGCAGGAGGTCGCGAGCCCGGACTTCTTCGGCGGCGCACCGAACAACAACACGATGTCGAGCATCATCCTCACCGATCAGCGCGGGATCGTGCTGCACAGATTCGAGCAGTTCAACTTCTTCAACATCTTCCTGCTGGACATGGGCGATTATGTGCAGGCGAGCTCGGCCACCTCGAAGGCATTCACCCTCGGCCCGCTCGGCCAGCAGCTGTACCCGTTCTCGTATAACGGCAGCTGAAACGCGGTGCCAGCCGGGCAAGAGCTGACGTTCTTGCCCGGCTGGGCCTGGCGCGTCCTCAGCGGCTGAACCGGACGTCGGGAGCAGGCGGCCGAGCCAGCGCGGGGCGCGCCACCCATGGTGGCCGGTCAGGCGGAGCTGGCCGGGTTTCCGGTGTGGGCCCGGCCGCTGCTCTCCGTGGTGCTGGTTATTCCGGTCATGCAGTACGCGGTGATGCCCGTGCTGACCCGGGCCGCCCGCGGCTTGCTGTACCCGCCGCGGCCCCTGGAACTTATGGAGGGCGCGCCATGAACCAGTCCCCGTCTCTCGCCGGCAAGACCGCCCTGGTGACCGCCGCGGCCACCGGCATCGGCAAGGCCATCGCCCTCGCTGGCCGCCGGCGGGGCGCGCGTGGTGATCAATCACCCGCACACGCCCGAGCTGGCCGACAAGGTAGTCGCCGATATCGAGGTCGGCGGCGGTGCCGCGCTGGCGGTTGCCGCGGATATCAGCAGCCAGGCCGAGTACCGGGACATGGTCGACCGGCTGCTCGCCGCCCGGGGCCGGTGGGACGTGCCGGTGAACAACGCTGCGGTGGCGATCACCAAGCCGTTCGCCCAGGTCACCGAGGCGGAGTTCGACCTGAGCTTCGCGGTCAACGTCAGGGGCCTGTTCCACGGCCTGCAGCTGGCCTGGCAGCACCTGGCCGGCGCCGGCCGGATCATCACCATCCCCGGCTCGACCACCGCGCTGATGCCGCGGGTTTTGAACCGCACGCGCGCGCCCGACGTATCTTCTGCAGGAAGGTGATCCAGCAACAGGGGGTGCTGGCAGGCGACAGAGAGGAAGCGAGATGCGAAAGTTCGGATGGATACTGGCAGCCACGGCCGGCGTAGCTCTGCTAACCGCGGCAGGCGCACAGGCTGTTGCCGCCTCCCCCCGGGGCACCGGTCCGGCCACGATCCTGCACTTCGACAAAATGGCGCCAGTGACGGGGCCTTACGTGGGCCCCGCCAATCCAGTCCGCGGGCTAGCGGGCGGCGGCCTGCCGTGGATGATCAGATCCGCGACTGGCTCGCTCAAGCAGGACGGCCACGTCCTGGTGACTGTACGCGGTCTCGTGCTCGCTAATGCGTCGTCGGTACCCGCCGCGTTGCGGGGCAAGAATCCGATCCCGGACTTCCGGGCTATCGTGAGCTGCCAGGCAATTGGCACCGGGAACACCGCCACGGTTGACAACGTCAGCACCGGCAACTTCAAGGCAAGCATGGCTGGTAACTCGAAGATCGATGCCAAGGTGACGCTTCCGCGGCCGTGTATCGCCCCGATCATCTTCGTCACGGCTCCGAACAGCGCTTGGTTCGCGGCTACCGGCGGCTGAGGCGAAGCACCTGCACTCCAGGCGGCGTTCCGCACAGATGAGCACCGTCGTCCTGCCGTCGGGCTGAAGCACCAAGTCCGGCTCCTCAGCCAGCTCGCGATGCGAGCGCGTGTGCTAACCGACGGCAGGGCGCGGAGGCGATCGACCAGCTCGCTGCCCGGCTGGTCGCGCTGGGCGGGCGGCACGCCGGGGTGCACTGGGCCAGCATCGGCTGGATTCTGCCCCATCTGCACGACCCGGACGGCCACGAGGTCCGCTTCTACACCATCCAGCACCACACCGGGCTCGGCCCCGACGGGGTCACCACGATCAACGACCCCCGGGAGAACGCCGGACGCCGCGAGCGCGAGCACCAGGCATCGGGTACCTGACCAGATCACCAGCCAGCGCCGGGCACGCGGCACCGTGAGCGTGCAGCATAGGGGGGATGGGTGCGGCCCCGCTGGAGGGAGGCGGGCTGACTTGGTTGCTTGCGTGCTGCCTGGTCTGGAGTGTCGGTGTCGGTGATTGCGTGGGGGCTCCTTCTCGTTACGTTCTTGGTTGTCGATGACCAGAACGTCAAGAATGGGCCGCCCCGCGTTTTCCGGACAGCTGAATTGGTGCTGTATGCCATCGGCTGGCGAGCTCGGCATCTTCGAAGCTCTCGCCGATTCGCCGGCCAGCATCGACGCCTTGGCGGCGCGCACCGGGCTGACCCAGCGGGACGGCACGCACTAGCGGCGACGCCATGGCTGCTCTGGGTCTGCACATTCGGCCACCCCGGCCCCAGCCGCCGCCCACCTCCGCCACTGCTGCCTGACTCCGCCGTCGACCGGCGGCATCGTGGCGAACGTCATGGCCGCCGGCAGCGTGCTGGCAGCACTCCGCCAGGACACTGATGCGCGTTCGTTATGAACACCCAACGCCACTCCATGGATGCGGAACAATCGGATGCGCCCGACCATAATCCCTGGGCGATGTTCACGATGACGCGGAGACGGTCGCCGTGACAGCTCCGATCGGACGGGATGGGCTCGCCGGACACCTGGCTTACCTGCCCAGGCACTAGCGTTTCAATACAGGCGGTGACTGCTCGACGGACGAGCGGTGCACGATATCCGCCTGCATGGCCGCCGGATTCTCGGCGTCCAGCGGTTCAAGCGTGCAGAGCAGGCATTCTGCGCGTTGGGAGCAGGTATGCATGGTCTCTGGTCTGCTTCCTGATGATCCGCCAGGCTGGTCCGGGCGGAGCCTGCTGCCGGAGGCGCTTCTGCGTGCCCTGGTTGTCTCCCGGTCACGGCGGTAGGGTCGGCTGGTGGTGGAGGTCTTCGGCGAGCGCGCCGGCCGTGGTGGTGATGCGGGCTGGGACCCGGCGGCGGTGCGGCTGCCGCCCAGGCGGTCTTCTTTTGTCGGGAGAGCTGCGGAGCTCGGGGAGATCGCCGCCAGGCTGGGACGTTATGCGGTGGTGACGCTGGTCGGCGTCGGAGGGGTCGGAAAGACCGCTGTGGCGGTTGAGGCGGCCTGGATCGAGGTATCGGCGGGCCGGGCAGAGCTGGCGTGCTACGTCGACTTGGTGCCGTGTCGCACCGACGACCAGGTGATTGCTGCCCTGGTTGAGGGGGTGGGGATCAGGGGGGCTCAGGCGGCGGCGGGAGTTGACGCTGTTGCCGATGCGGTGTCGGGCTGCCGGTCGCTGCTGGTGATCGATAACTGCGAGCACGTGCTGGAATCGGTACGTCGTGCTTGCGAGCAGCTGGCGGGGCGGGCCGCGGGCCTGCGGCTTTTGGTGACGAGCCGTATCCCGCTTGATATCGAGCCCGAATGCGTGTGGCGTTTGCCCCCGATGGCCGTTCCCGGTGAGGCCGGCGGTCCGGTTGTGACAGAGGCGGTGACGCTGTTCTTTGCCCGGGCAGCGATGGCGGGGGTGACGCTTCAGGCGGGACCTGCTGAGCTGGCGCTGGCGAGCACTATCTGCCGTAAGGCGGGCGGGCTGCCGCTCGCGATCGAACTGGTGGCCAACCGCTTGCGGGTCGCCTCGCTGACCGAACTCGTGGTGGGGCTGGGGTCTTCGGGATGGCCGGCCAGGAGTGCAGGCCGGGGACGGCATGACTCCTTGGACGCGTGCCTGACGTGGAGTCATGCGTTGCTGTCGGCTGACGCTGCGGTTGTATTCCGGCGGCTGAGCGTATTCCCCGGGGGATTCGACCTTGCCGCGGCCCAGGAGGTGGCGGGGACACAGCCGGTCAAGGACGGTCAGCTTGGTGCGCTGGTTGGTCAGCTGGTCACCGCTTCGCTGCTGGAGGCGGACACGAGCGGGACCAGGACCCGGTTCCGCTTCAATGAGCCGGTGCGCCAGTACGCCGCGGCCCGTCTGGCCGATGCGGGAGAGGGAGATCTTGCGGGGGGGCGGCATGCCTGGGTATTCCTGGCCCGGGCCGAGGCAGTCGAGCCGATGCTGTTCGCGCCACAGGCCGAACAGCATTGCGACCTGCTGGAGTTCGACCGGCCCGATCATGATGCCGCCCTTGGCTGGTTTCTGGCCTCGGGGGCGGTTGAGGATGCCCAGCGGCTGGCGGCTGCGCTGTACTTCTTCTGGTACACCCGCGGGCTGTTCGTGACCGGGTTGCGGTGGCTGCGAGCGGCGCTGGCGGCCGAGGGCGAGGCCGGGCCTATGGTGCGGCTGCGCACCGAGGTCGGGCTGGCACAGCTGGCTTTCATTGCTGGCGACTACGTGGCCTCGTTCACGGCCATCGAGTCGGCATTGCCAGCGGCCCGGCTAAGCGGTGACGATGTGGTCCTGGCCCGCTGCCTCGCCACCGCGGGGTACATCTGGTGGTTCCCGGACCCCGACCGCTCTGCCGCGCTTTTTGAGGAGGGGCTCCAGGCGGCCCACCGCGGCGGAGACGGCTGGACCCTCAGTACCGGGCTGGCCGGGCTGGGCTGGTCCCGCTACTTCTCCGGACGTTTCGACGCGGCCGGGGATGCCCTCCGCGACGCCATCCAGCTGACTGCCCGCTCGGGGCGGCGGCAGCAGTTCGCCATGGCTGTCCTTGGCCGCGCTGCGGTTGAGCTGGGGCTCGGGCAGCTCGCCACGGCGGACGGGTCGGCCCAGCAAGCGCTGGGCGTGCTGCGGGCGATCGGCGACGCCACCTGGACCAGCGTGGCGCTCGCGATCGTGGCCGAGATTGAACGCACACGCGGCCGCCTGGAAACGGCGGAGCGCAATGCGGCCGAGGCCATCGACGTTGCCGGGCGGGCCAACTCGGCCATCAACGTGATGATCGCCACCGGGCACCTGGGCCGCGTCCTGCTGGCCCGCGGCGAACCGGGCGCCGCCCGCCACCTCGATCAGGCCGTGCAACTGGCCCGCGCTTTCGCGGTGCGGCCCCTTGTTGCCTGGTGGCTTGACTCACTGGGCGAGCTCAGTGAGCTGGAAGGCCGCTACGACGACGCGCAAAGCTGGTATGAGCAGGCCGTCAGCCACGCGGCTGACTGCGGTCTGGCGGTAGACGCCGCCCGCGCCCGCCACCATCTTGCCCGGCTGGCCTGGAGGAGCGGCGACCGGGCATCGGCGGTCAACGGCTGCCACGAGGCGCTGGCCGGGCAACTCGAGGCCGTCGACCACCTGGGGCTGGCCGAAACACTGGAGACCCTGGGCGGCGTGCTCGTCGATGAGGGAAGCGCTCACCGCGGCCTGCCACTGCTGGCCGCCGCCACTGCCGCCCGGGAGGCGCTGGGTTTTCCCCAACGGCCGATAGAGGCAGGCCGGATCGCGGGCTGGATCGCCACCGGCCGCGAGCATCTCGGCGAGCAGGCTCAGCCCGCGTGGGAACGTGGCGCCGGCCTCAGCATCGAGGAGGCCGCTGCGATGGCCCGCCGGGGGCGGGGCCCTCGCCGGCGGCCCGCGTTCGGCTGGCCGAGCCTCACCCCAGCGGAGCGCAGCGTCGCCGATCTCGTCGCCCGCGGCCTGACCAACCTCGAGATCGCGGCCCGGCTCGGGGTCAGCGCAGGCACCATCAAGGATCACGTGTCGAGCGCCCTGCGCAAGCTCGGCGTGCGCACCCGGGCTGAGCTCGCCGCCGCCGTCTCCAGCCACGCTGCGATCTGATCCCCCATCCGGGCGATGTTCTCCCCGCCCAGCCACCGGATGCTTTGTCCATGCCGAACGCAATCGTCAACGGAATCAGTATCGACTACTCCACTGCCGGCGAGGGCAAGCCGGTCCTGCTCATCTGCGGCACCGGCCAGCCTGCTGACCTGTGGTTCGCCCAGGTGGCCGACCTGGCCGCAGCCGGGCACGCCGTCATCACCTTCGACAACAGGGGCTGCGGCCGCTCCGAGGCGCCACCCGCGCCCTACCTGGTAGACGACATGGCCGCCGACACCGCGGCCCTGATCGAGCATCTCGGCCTCGGGCCCTGCGACGTCATCGGCTACTCGCTGGGCGGCTACATCGCCCAGGAACTCGCCGTGACCCGCGCCGGCCTGGTCCGCCGGCTCGTGCTCGTGGCCGGGGCCGGCGCAGCGCCGGCCTACGCGGTGGCACGCTCCCAGGCCGCGGTCGACCTCGCCCGCGCCCTTGACCCGCTCCCGCCCAGCTTCGACGTCGCCGACCTGCTGCTGTCGCTGCATCCCATGACCCAGCTCCAAGACGACGACGACGCGGTCAAGATCACCATTAGCCTGATCGAGGCAGCCGAACCGTGGACCGACCCCGGCCGGCTCGGCCAGTACCAGGCCGACCTCACGTGGCTGCAGGACAGCAGCCACCTGGACCGGCTCGGCCACATCAGATCCCCGTGCCTGGCTATGGCATTCGAGCATGACTGCTGGTGCCCCCCGCGGGTCGTGCGCGAAGCAGCCAAACACATCCCCCGATGCCGGTACGTCGAGCTGCCCGGCCTCGGCCACGGCGCCCCCCTGCTGGCCGCCGACAAAGTCAACCCCATCCTCGCCGAGTTCCTCGGCTAGACAACCCCACCTGAACGGCGCGGCGGACTCACCCGAACCCCAACCGAGATGACCAGGGTGTGCCAGGACCGGGCGCGGACTCAGATCGCGCCGATCCCAGGCCATCGGCTCGGGCGTAGTCCCGGCCGAGGTTACGGACCGCTTCCCGCTGGCCAGC
>Ga0209648_10004820_pt1 | contig 11476 bp, 8 predicted proteins | sample GraSoi2013_115cm_FD_185830 | JGI IMG/M metagenome (GOLD analysis project Ga0209648, IMG submission 185830) | Grasslands soil microbial communities from the Angelo Coastal Reserve, California, USA - Sample 9_17_2013_115cm (SPAdes) (version 2) | ecosystem: Environmental > Terrestrial > Soil >...
CATGCCGCTGCTCCAGGCGTGCCGCCGCGCCTGGGCGGACCTGGCGCCCGGGACCTGGGCCCACGGTTACTGCCCGATCTGCGGGGCGTGGCCCGCGGTCGCCGAGGTCCGCGGCCTGGACGGCGCCCGGCATCTCCGGTGTCGGGGCTGTGGCGGGGACTGGGCGACCGCGTGGCTCCGCTGCCCCTTCTGCGGCGAGCACGACCACACGCGGCTCGGCTCCCTGGTGGCGTCGGAGGGCCTCGAGCGCGAGAAGGTCGAGGTCTGCGACCACTGCCACGGATACCTCAAGACCATCACGACCTTCGGCCCGATCCCGGCCGAGCAGGTGGTGCTGCAAGACCTCGCCACCGTGGGGCTCGACGTGGCCGCGGTCGAGCGCGGCTACCGCCCCCCGAGTCCCCGGGATCCGCTGGCGGTCAGCATCGTCGCCCGGCGCTCGCGACTCCGGGCGCTCCTGTCCCGCTGAGCATTCGAACGCCCCACAACCCGCCGGGGAGATCAGCGAGTCATGATGAACCTCAGTGGCACCGACACCGCATGGGTCCCCAGACGAACGACCTCACCCTGCAGCTGCGCAAGCGGCACATCGGCAAGGTCATCCTGGGCGGGATGCTGGCGAGCAAGTGCGTCGAATCCCACCTGCGCGACCTCATCGAGCAGGGCTTCGAGGTCGCAGCTCGTGAAGGCGATGAACGCGGCCCCCGCGTCCAGCGATCGCTAGCGAGTCCCCGGTCGCGCACGTCACTCGCAGAGGACGACCATTACGAGGAGAACGATCATGGAAACAGTGAAAGTCCTGTACAAGCGCGTCAGAGTTGGCGGCCTGGATATCTTCTACCGCGAGGCCGGGCCGAAGAACGGACCGGCCGTGCTGCTCCTGCACGGCTTCCCGACCAGCTCGCAGATGTTCCGCAATCTCCTCCCGGCGCTGGCGGACCAGTACCACGTCGTCGCGCCCGACTACCCCGGTTACGGGCACAGCTCGATGCCGCCGCGGGACACGTTCGCGTACACCTTCGACAACCTGGCGAAGGTCATCGACGAGTTCACCGAGCAGCTCGGGCTGAAGAGGTACGCCCTGTACGTGCAGGACTACGGGGCCCCGGTCGGCTACCGACTTGCCGTCAAGCACCCGGAGCGGATCAGCGCCATCGTCGTCCAGAACGGCAACGCCTACGAGGAGGGCCTCGACAACGACTTCTGGAAGCCAATCAAGGAGTACTGGAAGAACCCGGACCGCAAGGAGAAGCGTGACGCCATTCGCGGGCTGCTCACCTACAACGCGACCAAATGGCAGTACATGACCGGGGCGAAGAATCCGGAGCTCGTGAGTCCGGACGGGGCGGCCGAGGACCAGTTCCTGCTCGACCGCGAGGGAAACGACGAGATCCAGCTCGACCTGTTTCTCAGCTACGGCAGTAACCCAGCCCTCTATCCGGTGTGGCAGGAGTACTTCCGAAAGCATCAGCCGCCGATGTTGATCGCATGGGGACAGAACGACCAGATCTTTCCGCCCGCCGGAGCGGAGCCCTACAAGCGCGATCTGAAGACGTTGGAATACCACCTGATCGACGCGGGCCACTTCGCGCTGGAAACGGACGGCGATACCATCGCGAAGCTCATGCGGGAGTTCCTCGGCAAGCACGTGGCAAGGAACTGACGGACACATCAAGATGGCCATGCAGCTGCTTTCTGTCAACGTGGGGCAACCCCGCCAGGCGCTGTGGAAGGGCAGAACGGTCACCACGGGGATTTTCCGAGACAGTCCAGGGGCAGTTGCCCGACCTTCACTCACCAGCCTCTAACTGACCGATAGGCGAGGGGCGCCGCCGCTCCTGCGCGGCCCGCGCCACGGTTCCGGATCGCTGCCTTCGGCGATCCCGTCCGTCGAACAGCGCGGCAGCGCTCGCGGGTCCCACATCCGCCTCACCGCGTGGAGTCTTTCGCCTGCGCCGGTGAGTTCCCGCGGCGGGCCGCCGCGACGTCCTCGGGCTGGACGGGTGGCGCCTCGTTTCCCCAGCTCGAGCGCTCGTGGTTGACGACCGCCGCCACCTCCGCGTCCGTGAGCTGCGGGCCGAACGGGGGCATCACCGCCGGATAGGCTACCCCCCCGATCGTCTTGCCGTGGAGCCCGTCGAGAACCGTCCGCAGGTGCTCGGAGGGATCCTTGGCCCTCACGGTGGCGCTGCCGGCGAGCGGCGGGAAGACCCCCGGAAGGCCCTGCCCGGTGAGCTGGTGGCACGGCGAGCAGTAGTTCCCGAAGACCTGGGCGCCCTGGGCCTTCCACAGGGGCTCGGCCGCCGAGCCGCCCGCGGGCGGGCCCGTCGAAGGAGCGGCGGAGGCGGGAGGCGAGGCCGGAGCCGCCGCGCCAGGCGCCGCGGCCGCGAGGGTGTCGGCGTGGCCACGGTACTCCGACGCGACATACCACATCGCCCACGTGAGCACCACGAGCGCGAGGACCCAGGTCCACGTCGGGACCGGCGCGGGCGTCTCGGCGCGCCCGGGTGCGAAGACCTCGCCAAGGCGGCTCTCGTAGGCGTTCACCAGGATCGGAACGCGCCCGCGGACCACCTCCTGCTTCCGTAGCCCGACCACCGCGATGCCGGGTCCGTTCCGCACGACGAAGGGAATCTCCTCGTTCCCCGCCGACCCTTCGCCTTCGGCGGCCCGCACGCGCAGGACGTGCGGCCCGTCCTCCAGATCGCTCGTGTCCAGCTCGAGCTGACCGGGCGGCTCGAAGGAGGCGCGGGGGACGCGCTCGTCGTCGACGAAGACGTCGACCCTCATCCGCGTCCCTCGTCGTCGTCGAGGATGCGCCACTTCACGTGGTCAGGGGAGGTCTCGCCCGGGTACAGGGTATGCCGCACCGCCTTGTAGAAGGCATACCCGACCGTGCACGCCGCCACCCCGACGAGCAGCCATTCGACGATCGAGTGCGTGGCGTGGATGGACTGGCCGTGGCTCCCGATCGACGCCGTCCAGTCGAAGAGGGTCTTCACTTCCGCAGCTCCGGCTGGCGCAACGAGAGGAGATACGCCACGAGGGCCCGGGCCTCCGGCCGCGCCACGACGACCTGCCCTTCGGCCGGGACGAAGCGCGGGGGCACCGGCACTACGACGTCGCCCGCCGCCCCGGCCGCCTTGATCTCGAAGTACCACGGGAACCCCGGCATGACGGACTGGGGCACGACGGCGCGGGGGTTGAAGAGATGCAGCAGGTGCCACGTGTCGCTCGGCTGGCGCGCCGCCACGTTGGACAGGTCCGGGCCCGTGCGCTCCGAGCCGGGGAGCGGCGGGTCCTCGTTCGCGTAGTCCGCAGCGACGGTCCCCCGGCCATAGGGCCGGTCCAGCGGCAGGTCCCGGACGAACTGGGTGTGGCAGTACCCACACCCTTCGCGCAGGTAGATGACGCGGCCCTCCTCGGCGAGGGCGCTCCGCGCCGCGACCCCAGGCAGGCCGGGGGTATTCTGCACGCTCGCGGCCGGCAGGATCGCGATCAACAGCGTGAGGGCGAGGTAGCCGAAGAATGCGAGCCCGACGACCGCGCGATGGCCGGGCTGAGCGCTCATGCCGACGCCTCGACCGTGGGCGGAGTCAGCACCGCCGCGAGCGCGCGCCCGGGCCGCATCGCCCAGACGTTCACCGCGAACACGAGGTGGCTCGCGACCATCAGCGAGCCGCCCGCGGTGCGCCACAGCCACATCGGCTCGGCCGCTTCCACCGATCGGATGAACGACTCGCCGGCCACCCACGCGAAGCCCTGGAGGACGCCGGCGGTCGAGATCGACACCACGTAGATCAGGTAGCCCACGAGGGCCAGCCAGAAGTGGATGCCCACCAGGATGGGATTGGGCTCCGACCCGGTGAGCCGAGGCACGAGCCCGTAAGCTGCGCCCCAGATCATGAAGGCCACGAAGCCGTACATGGCGAGGTGGGAGTGGCCAACGGTCACGTTCGTGAAGTGCCAGTAGACGTTTGTCGAGCGGAAGGCCTCGAGCGTGCCCTGGGTGGACACGAGGAGGTAGGCTACGACCCCGGCCAGGAGGAAGGGTGCGGAGTAGCTCCGCTGGAGCGCTCCCGAGGCGCCCCGGAAGGTCAGGAGCAGGTTACCGCCCCCCGCCCACACCGGCACCATCATCCCCACGCTGAACAGGATCGCGGCGCTCTGCAGCCACCAGGGCACCGGGCTGAAGATGAAATGGTGGGCTCCGATCAGCGTGTAGAAGAGGATGTTGGTCCAGAAGCCGAGCACCCCGAGCGCGTAGGAGTAAATGGGACGGCCCAGGACCCTCGGGATCTCGTAGTAGGCGATGCCCAGAGACAGCATGGTGAACCACATGCCGACCGCGGTGTGCATGAAGTAGCCCTGGACCACCACATTCCCGAGGCCGCGCTGGTACAGCGGGACGTAGGCGGTGGCGAAGATGATCGTGAGAAAGCAGAACGCGCCCAGGATGTACCAGTTCGAGATGTAGAACTCGGGGATGCGGCGCGTCGCGACGGTCAGGTACGCGTTCACCCCGTTGAGGACGAGGCCCGCGGCGAAGACCACCGCCACCGGCCAGACCCATTCGCGATACTCCTGCGGCCCCCGCGTCACGCCCGCGCTCAAGGTCACGAGGCCCGCGACCACCGCCGCGTTCCAGAGCACGAGCGCGATGCGCGCGAGCATCGGGCTCCACAGCGGCGCGCGCGAAGTGCGCGCGACCACGTACAGGGCCAGGCCGACGAGCGCCATCGAGCTCCAGCCCCAGAACACGGTGTTGGTGTGGATGGGCCGGACGCGCCCGAAGGAGAGCCACTGCACCGCGAGGACGTCGGGCCAGTTGAGCTTCAAGGCGTCGAGGAGTCCGGCGGCGGTGCCCACCAGCAGCCACACGGTGGCGCACGCCAGATACTCGAAGGTGACGCGCACCGTCGGGCCATCGCTGGCCACGGAGGCGCGAAGGGTCGGGTCCTGGCCTCGCCGCTGTAGCATGGCGGCTCCCCCCCGGTTCATGAATGGTCAGGATCAGATTGACCGACCGATGGCAGCCTGCGCCACCGGGCGCGCCACAGCCAGGCCATGGTTCGGGCATTGTGATGGCCGCCGAGGTGTCAAATCTCCGGTGGGTGCCGATTTGGGCAAGAAGTCGCTAGCCGCGTTGCGCGTTCTTGCTGGAACCCGCGTCATCCACCTCTGCATCCCGCGAGCGCATCGCACAGGGCAGACGTCTAGGAAAGAGGAGGAAAGGCATATGGGATCCAGGGCCTCACGACGGACAGTGCTGTGGACCGGGATGAGCGCGGTGGCGGCCATCCTCATCCCGGCGCGGGCCCGCTCGCAGGCGAAGATCGCGCAGAAGATGGTGCAGTACCAGGAGAAGCCGAAGGGTCCGCAAGAATGTGACAACTGTCTGCAGTTCGTGGCGCCAGGGAGTTGCACGCTGGTGGAGGGGAAGATCAACCCGAAGGGCTGGCGCCAGCTCTACGCCCCGAAACCGAAGTAGGGCCCGCCGGGCCGCTCAGCGGCTGGGGCAAAGACGCTACCCGCTAGTCGAGCCAAGCAGCGCCCTCGCAGCTCGGAGATCGGCGGTATCGAAGCCTTCAGGACCCGGCTAGCCAAGGTCGGGCTCGAGCCGACGCGGCACGTCACGCCACTCTGATGCCGGCGCCCCTCGACGCGCCGGCCGGCCGGCTTGCCCGCTGCCCTTCAGTACTTCCAGCCGCTCGCACCCACTTCGCAGTAGTCCCCGCCCGAGAAGTACGTTCCCCCGTGCGCCTCGCACATCTTCTGCGCACTGAGAGGGTTGCCACCCGGCTGGCACGTCCCCTGCGAGTACGTCCCGCCGGCGGCCTTGCACATGTTGCTGCTGCTCAGCCGGCTCGTACTGGAACAGGCGACCGTCGAGAGCATCAGAAGTCCGGCCAGCGCCCCCATCCGAAGTACGGTTGCTGAACTCATGCGTCTGTCCCCTTTCCGTGAGGTGGTTGATCGATACGCGCTTGTGATCCCGCCCGCGCCACCGCGGGCCCCGACGGCCGGGCTTTCCGCAAGAAGTCGCAAGTGCATGGCCGAGGAGCCGAGGTAGGCTCGCGGGCGCGGTCTGGCCTTCCGGTGTAGACTTGCGGTCGAGTCGGCGGTCGCGGCGCCTTCTGGTCTCTGGTCCGACGATTGGGGCAACCCGATGCTCGTTACCGGAACACACGATCCGTACCTCGTCGCCCTGTCCATCCTCGTCGCGTCCTTCGCGTCCTATACCGCCCTCGATCTCGCCGCGCGCGCGGGAGCCGCCCGGGGCCTCGCGCGTCGTCTGTGGCTGCTGGCCGCCGCGATCACCATGGGAGGCGGCATATGGTCGATGCATTTCGTCGCGATGCTCGCATTCATCATGCCGGTACCGCTCTCCTACGATGTCGGCCTGACCACCCTCTCGCTCGTGGTAGCGATCTTCGTGACCAGCGCCGGGTTCTATGTCATCAGCCGTCCGACCGTGTCGCCGCTTCGCGTCGCTCTCAGCGGCATCTTCATGGGCTTCGGCATCGTCGCCATGCACTACACCGGCATGGCGGCCATGCGGGGGCACGCCACCCTCAGCTACGAGCGTCCGTTCGTCGCGCTCTCCCTGGTCGTCGCGATCGGCGCGTCGACCGCGGCCCTGTGGCTGGCGTTCCGGACCCCGGATCTCGGGCAACGGCTCGTCGCCGCCGTCGTCATGGGCCTGGCCATCTCCGGGATGCACTACACCGCGATGCGCGCGGCCATCTTCACCATTCAAGGCCCGGTCCAGGATGGACGGTCCTCCGCGGGCCTCGATCAGACCGCCCTGGCCCTGGTGGTGGCCGGCACCACGTTCGTGCTGCTGGCCTTCGCGCTGAGCGCCTCCCTGTTCGAGCAGTGGTGCGCGGAGGAAGCGCTGCGCCAGGCGCGGGCCGATCTCGCCCACGTCAATCGGGTGACCACCATGGGGGCGCTGACCGCGTCCCTGGCCCACGAGGTGAATCAACCGATCACCGCCGTGGTCAGCAACGCCTATGCCTGCCTGCACTGGCTGGAGGGGGAGGCCCCGAATCTCGCGGAAGCCCGCGCGTCCGCGATGAGCATCGTGGAGGATGGGACGCGGGCGGCGGACATCATCGACCGGACCCGCCTGCTCTTCAAGAAGGGCGCGCCGCAGCGGGCGCCGGTCGATCTCAACGAGGTCATCCGCGAGATGATCGTCCTCCTGCGCAGCGAGACGGCGCGTTACTCCATCTCGGTCCGGACCGAGCTGGCCGCGCATCTTCCGCGCGTCATGGGGGATCGGGTACAGCTGCAGCAGGTCATGATGAACCTCATGGTCAACGGCATCGACGCGATGAGGGACGTGGAGGGAGCGCGCGAGCTCGCCATCAAGTCACAGCGAGCGGATCGCGGGCAGCTCACGGTGTGCGTCAGCGATACCGGCGTCGGGCTGCCCCCGCAGCAGGCGGACCAGATCTTCTACGCCTTCTTCACGACCAAAGCCCAGGGGACCGGGATGGGACTGTCCATCAGCCACTCCATCGTCGAATCGCACCACGGCCACCTGTGGGCCGCCGACAACTCTCCGCGCGGCGCGCGCTTCCACGTCATGCTGCCCACCGCGGTCGACGCGTACGACTGACCCGCGACTTCGCGCTTCGATCACTCCCCGTAGCCGACCAGCTCCACGTAGCCGCGGCCCGCGATCGGGCGGCCGTGCGCGGCGCCCACGACGCCGACCGCGCCCTCCCAGTAGCGAGTGCCCACGATCAGCTCCTGGTCCGCCAGCCGCGGGGTGATCTGGAGGTCGAGCCCGGCGCCGGGGATGACGAGGCGCCAGCGGCTCGGGTAGCGCACGCGGCTCCGCGGGCTGGTCCAGTGGTCGAGCGCCTCGAGCGTCAGGTCAGAGGCGGCGAGCGGCCGCGTGGCGCCGTCGGTGGCGATCAGCGTGCCGGCGCTGTGGGCGTCGGCGGTGCCGTCGCGCCGGCGGAGTCGGTAAAGCATGACGTCGCGTCCGTCGTCGAGCTGGAGCGCGACCCAGTCCCAGCCGACCAGTTCCGGGCCGAGCGCGCTGGTGCTCCACTCGCGGTCCATCCACGCGAGACCGGAAACGGCAAGCGCCTCACCACCCGCCCTCACGGTGCCGCGGGCCGTCATCCGCGATAGCGAGTAGTAGTAGGACGCATTCCCCGGCTCGGGACCCTTCCGGCTGAGCCCGCGGTCGCCCTGGAGCGCCACCGGCTTCTCGCTCGCGAGAACCAGGTCGATGGCGACGTCTCCCTCGGCGGCGCGGAGCCGGACCGGCAAGCCGCCGGGCGCGTCGCTCTCCGCCGACCAGTCCTCGAGCCAGACGCGGAAGGGGCTCGCCTGCGCCCCGGCCAGCCCGAGCGCTTCCCGGTCGAGCCGGCTCCACGCATGAAAGCGCCGACCCGCGGTGTCGGTGAGCGCGAAGTGCGCGAGGTAGAGCTGGCGGGCCGACCAGGCAGACGGGGATGGGGCGGAGCGGTCGGCGGCACGCGCCGCGGGCGGCGCCAGCGCGGTCCGGAAGAACGTGAGCTGGAACCCGAAGTGGCGCCCGGCCGCGGTCTCGAGATTCCCGGTGTAGTACCACCACTCGGTGCGGAACTCGGGGTGGGGCCCCGAGTCGGCGGGAAACGACAATGGGCGCGGCGCGGTCGCGCGCGCGAAGCCGCTGAGGTCGCCCGAGCCGAGCGCCCCGCTCACCGCCAGGCCAGAGGGCGTACGCGGCCACCGCCCCCACCGCGACGAGAGTCACCACCAGCAGGGCGACCGCGCGCCCGCCCCTACTCATCGCGGAGCGCGTCGGCGGGCCGCGCGCGCGCCATCCGCCACGCGGGATAGAGCCCGGCCAGCACCGCGGCCAGCGCCGACAGCGCCACGCCCTGGAGGAGGATCGCGGGCGACGGATCGATGGGCATGGTCCAGCCGAACGAGCGGCGGTTGATGACGAACACCAGGATCCCCGCCAGCATGAGCCCGCCGGGCACCGCGAGCACACCGGCCAGCAGGCCCATCAGGCCGGTCTCGGCGGTGACCAGCCCCCACACCTGGCGCGGGGTCAGGCCGAGGGTCCGGAGCACCGCGATCTCGCGGGCGCGCTCGAGCTGGAGCGCCATGAGCGCGGCGAGCATGCCGATGAAGGCGACCGCGGCGGTGAGCGTGCGCAGCACGGAGGTGATGGCGAAGGTGCGGTCGAAGATCTCGAGCGAGGCCTCGCGCAGCGCGCGGTTCGAGCGGACCACGACCACCTGGTCGCCGGCGGCGCGCTCCCGGAGCGCGGCCATCAGCGCGCCGAGGTCGGCCCCGGGCGCCGCCTCGATCGCGACGCCCGAGACCCGGCGGTCGTCCCAGAAGCGGTCGTAGGTCCGCCGGCTCATCACCACCACTCCCGCGCTCGAGCCGTAGTCGTAGAACACGCCGGCCACCCGGAAGTCGTGGCCGCCCCGGTCGGTGTGCAGCCGGACCGCCTCGCCCACCCGCGCGCCGCGCCGGTTGGCGTAGGGCTCGGACACGATGACATCCCCGATGGCGCCAGGGCCGCGCGCGCCCCAGACCGCGTCCGAGCTCCCCTCGCGAAACCGCCAGCGCGGGGGCCGCGCGGGATCGACGTCGAGCGCGACCACCTGCACCGGGCCGCCGTTGCCCGGGACGAGGACGCTGCGCGACGTGCCCGCCCGCGCCACCCCCGGGGTAGCGGCGAGGCGCGCCACCAGCGCCGGATCGAGCGTCGCGTCTGGGCGGTTGCCCACCAGGCTCGGCGCCGACACGTACACGTCGGCGCGCAGGGTGCCCTCGAGCCAGCTCACCACCGCCTCGCGGAAGCTCGCGATCATGATCCCGACCCCGATGGCCGCCGACACCGCGATCATGAGGGCGGCGATGGCGACCGCGGTGCGGGAGAGCGACGCCACGATGCCGCGGGTGGCGAGCCGCCCGAGCGTGCCGAGCGCGGCCGCCGCCACCGGGTGGAGGAGCCGCAACAGCCCGAGCGCGGCGGCCGGCGCGACGAGAGCGCACCCGATCATCAGGACGAACAGGCCGGCGAAGCCCCCCGCGATGCCGCCGGGCAGGGCCAGGATCCCGGCGCCGCCGGCCAGCAGCCCGCCGCCGAGCCAGGTCACGCGTGGGACCATCCGCCGCGCGCCGCTCTCGAGCGCGCCGCGGCTCATCACCACCCGCGGCGGCGCGCCCGTCGCCTCGAGCGCCGGCGCGAGCGCGGCGGCGAGCGTCGCGCCGACGCCCAGGAGCACGCCCTTGGCGAGGGCGAGCGGGTCCAGCGCCACGTCGCGCACCGAGAGCACGAAGTAGAGATCGTTGATCGTGCGCGTCACCAGCGAGAGCAGCCCGCGGGCGAGGGCCAGGGCCAGGCCGAGGCCCACCGCGGTCCCCGCCACCCCGATCAGGGCGGCCTCGGTCATCACGAGCGCGAAGATCTCGGCCCGCGTCACGCCGATGGCGCGAAGGGCGCCGATCAGCGGGCGGCGCTGCACCACCGAGAAGGTCATCGTCTGGTAGATGAGGAACATCCCGACCACCAGGGCGAGGAGCGACAGCGCGGTCAGATTCCACTGAAAGGCGCGGATCATCTGAGCGGTGGTGCCCGCCCGCGCGCCCGCGGCGACCAGCTCCGCCCCGGGCGGCAGGGCCCCCGCGATGCGGCCGAGCAGCGCCCGCCCGGCCTCGTCGTCGGCGACGATCAGATCGATGCGGCCGAGCCGCCCCGCCGCGCCGAAGATCTCCTGGGCGGTCGAGATATCGGTGACGAGCAGGCCGTCGAGGGCGCGGGCGCTCGCCTCATCGCCCGGGTCGAGCAGCCCCGCCACCGTCAGCTCGCGACGGATGCCCGCGGCGCGGACCGCGAGCCGATCCCCCACCCCGATGCCCAGTTCGCGCCCGGTCGGCCGGGCCATCAGGATCGTACCCGGGCGCGTGACGAGCGCGGCGACCGTGGAGAGGCGGTCGCGCGGCGGCGGGTCGCGGCGCTCGCCCGTCGCGGCGCCGGGAGGGCTCGATCCGCTCTCGCCGGTGCTCGCCGTCCGGACCCCTTCGGCGTCCAGGTACGGCCGGAACGGGGCCTCCGCGAACGGATCGACACCGAGGACGGTGAAGGTTCGGCCGGGCCGGTCGGCCGCCGCGACGTCCCCGGACAGGACCGGGGCGGCGAGGCGCGCGCCGAGCTCGACCTTCAGGACCCGGTAGAAGTCATCAGGCAGGCCGGACGGGCCGCCGACGACCTGATGGGTCGCCCGCCCGGTGACCGCCACGGTGGCCAGCGAGAACGCCCGCCGTGCGCTCTCGTTGGCGAGATCGATCGAGACCGCGACCGCCACGCCGAGCGCGATGCCGAGCACCGCGAGACCGAGCTGCCACGGATGCCGCGCGAGATGACGCACGGCGATCCGGGCGAGCTGCCGCGTCATCAAGCGCCCCGGGCCGGGGCTCCGGTCCGGCCCGGGGCGCCGGCCGCGGC
>Ga0209648_10004821_pt1 | contig 11473 bp, 11 predicted proteins | sample GraSoi2013_115cm_FD_185830 | JGI IMG/M metagenome (GOLD analysis project Ga0209648, IMG submission 185830) | Grasslands soil microbial communities from the Angelo Coastal Reserve, California, USA - Sample 9_17_2013_115cm (SPAdes) (version 2) | ecosystem: Environmental > Terrestrial > Soil >...
GATATTTGCTGGCGGGCGCCCGACGCGTTCGCATCGACTGTAGGCAGCAGCGTGCCGGCCTGGGCGGCAGCGTTTTCCTGCGCTTGCCGCAACGTCAATTGCGCGGCCTGCAGATTGGCATTCTCCGCAATGGCCCGCTCGATGAGCCGATTGAGGTGCCGCGAATGGAAGAGCGTCCACCATTCGCCGGGAAGGTCGCGGCCGAACGAGAAGTACTGAGCTTCGCCGCCCCTGGTCTCGGATGAGACGGTGGCCGCCGGCAATGTGGCGTCCGTATAGCGGGCGATGTCCGGCGGCGGCGGCGGTTCGAAATCTGGACCGACCGCGCAGCCGGAGACAAGGACCGCAGCAAGCATGCCGACCCCCTTGGCGCGGCGCGGCGCGACGCCCGCCGCCAACCGCAGACGATGGCGAAATCCCCCTCGATACATGAGCCCCATCCTACCTGACCGCAACACGAATCACTGCGCGATTAAACTAAACCGTTCAGTTTTTCTGTTGCAATCGAGGCAATAGCGTGGCAAGAGAAAGCGATTGGGGATTCGCCGTAGAAATGGTCACACATGCACAGCTGATGCGTGCCGGCGGCGTGCCTCAACATGGAGGCGTCCGCGACACCGGCAACGCCCGGGGCGACCGCATCCTCGCGGCCGCACGCACGTTGTTCCTGAAGCTCGGATACGGCGAAACGAGCATGGACGCGATCGCACGGCACGCCACCGTGTCGAAAGCGACGCTCTATTCGCATTTCGCCGGCAAGGACGCGCTGTTCGCTGCTCTCGTCGTGACGGAATGCCGGCATTTGTCCGATGAGATCGGCCGGCGCGCGCTCGATGAGCCCGACATTCGCGATGCGTTGCTGCGGGTGGCCCACGATTTCAACAACCTGCTGTGCACCGGCTACGGCCTGACGATGTATCGCATTGTGGTCGCTGAAGTGCCGCGCTTTCCGGAACTCGGGCGAATTTTCTACGATAGCGGGCCGACGATCATGATCGACCGCATCGCCACCGTCTTGCGTCGGGCGACAGAACGCGGGCTTTTGCAGGTCCGCGATCCGCGCATCGCGGCCATCCAATTCATCAGCCTCGTCCGCGGCGAGCTCCACCTGACGCGCGTGTTGGGCCTGAAGAAGGCATCAAAAAACCCAGCCGACTATATCGAGGCGAGCGTTGACCTCTTTTTGGCGGGCTACCGCGCAGGTAAAATGCGGCGTAGGGCGCAATAGCCACCGGGTCCGGCCGGAGCCTGCCATCGGGCCCGTCAGAGGCGGGACCCGGTGGGCCGGCCCGATGATAAACTCCGCGTATTGCGCCTCGGGGCTGCGGCGGATTACGGCTTCGCCTAATCCGCCCTACGCCCACCGCAGAACGCGCAAATAGGGCCAACACCCACAATCTCGAACCCGATGGACGTCCACGCTCGGCGCCCGCATAATGCGTCACCGCGCCCATTTGACGGGCGCCTGCGTCCTGCAAACTGCAAACATGTCGACGAACAGCAAAACAGACAGCAAACAACCGTCATCATCGTTCGTCGTGGGGAGTAACGCCATGAATCGCCAGTTCCAGTGCCGTCGCGCCCTGATCGGTCTTTCCTTTGGAGCGATGTTCGCGCTCGCCGCCACCGCGGCGCCCGCGCAGGAAAAGCAGATTTCGGTGTGGTGGGTGAAGGGCTTCTACAAGTCCGAGGATGACGCGCTCTTCGCAGCGATCAAGAAGTTCGAAGCCAAGACCGGGATCAAAGTCGATCTTTCGCAATATGCCGTGCAAGACATGATCCCCAAGACCGTATCGGCGCTCGATGCCGGCACGCCGCCGGATGTCGCTTATGCGGACGTCTATGATTTTCAGGTCGCCGGCAAATGGGCCTATGACGGCAAACTCGAGGACATTTCGAGCATCATCGAGCCGATGAGACCCCGGTTCTCCCCGAACACGGTCGAGACCGCGTTACTCTACAATGACAAGGCCAAGAAGAAGGCCTACTACGCATTCCCGCTCAAGCAGCAGACCATGCATATCGAATATTGGATCGATATGCTGGATGCTGCCGGCTACAAGGAAAGCGACATACCGACGAACTGGAAGGATTACTGGTCGTTTTGGTGCGACAAGGCGCAGCCGGCGTTGCGTCGCAAGACTGGCAAGCGCGACTACGGCATCGGCATGCCGATGGGCGTCGATTCCTCGGACTCGTTCTACTCCTTCCTCACCTTCATGGATGCCTACAATGTCAAGCTGGTCGATGACGACGGCAAGCTCGTCGTTGATGACCCCAAGGTGAAGCAGGGTCTCATCGGCGCGCTCACGGACTACACCACGCCCTATCTCAAGGGTTGCACGCCGCCTTCCTCGACGAACTGGAAGGACCCGGACAACAACGTCGCCTTTCACAACAAGACTACGATCATGACCCACAACGCGACGATTTCGATCGCCGCCAAGTGGCTCGACGACGCCAACAACGAGGCCCTGCCGGCCGACCAGCGTGCGCAGGCGAAAAAGGACTATTACGAGCTTATCCGCACCGCCGGCTTCCCCACCAAGCCGGACGGCACGCCGATGCGCTATCGCACCGCCGTAAAGGTCGGAGTGGTTTTTGCGGACGCCAAGAACAAGGCTGGCGCCAAGGATTTCGTATCATTCCTGACGCAGGAGGAGAACCTCACGCCTTACGTGGAGGGCGCGCTTGGCCGCTGGTACCCGGTGACAAAGGCTGGGCAAGAACGGCCGTTCTGGACCGAGGACCGCCACCGCAAATCGGTACACGACCAGTATACAAGCGGCACGGTCACGTTCGAGTTCACCAAGAACTACAAATTCACCATTCTCAACAACGAGAACGTCTGGGCCAAGGCAATGAATCGCGTGGTCAACGAGAAGGTACCCGTGGACAAGGCCGTGGACGAGTTGATCGCCCGCATCAAGCAGGTCGCGGGCTGATTTTGCCAGTTCCCGATCTTCTAAAGCACGTCCGGATGAGATCCAATCGCCTCTCCACCGTCATGCCCGCGCTTGTCGCGGGCATCCACGCCTTTCTTGCTGCCCTCTCCCTACCCTCCGCCGCGCGCGGGGGAGGGTAGGGAGGGCAGACGTGGATAGCCGGGACAAGCCCGGCCATGACGCTGGGGGAATGCTTCGATCCGTAACGCGCAACATCAGGTTAGGCATGTCCACTGCCGCCATCACGGCAACCACGCAAGCCCCGCCCGCGCCGGCCGGCCGGGCGTGGGCGGCGACGCAATTCTGGGGCACGGTGCTCCTTTTGCCCTATGTGCTGGTGTTCCTGGTCTTCGTGCTCTATCCGGTGTGCTACGGCTTCTGGATCGCGCGGCGGCCGGAGACCTTCGCTCACCTGTTGGACGATCCGATCTTCGCCCGTTCAGCGGCGAACACGCTGGTGTTCCTCGTCGTCGGCGTCAACCTCAAGATGATAACGGCGCTCATGCTGTCGAACTTCTTCGTGCAGGCGAGGCGCTGGATCCAATGGCTGGCGGTGCTGTTCATTCTGCCATGGGCGCTTCCGTCGATACCGACCATCCTGTCGATCCGCTTCATGCTCAATCCCGAATGGGGCATCGTCAATGCGCTGATCTTCCGTTTAACCGGCGATGACGGCCCCAACTGGCTCAACGATCCGGCGCTGGCGCTGGCGCTCGCGATCGTGGTGCATATTTGGAAGTCGCTGCCGTTCTGGACGCTGATCCTGATCTCGGGCCGGCTCGCCATCTCGAAAGATCTCTATGAATCAGCCGCTGTCGACGGCGCCACGGCGTGGCAGATGTTCCGCTACGTGACCTGGCCGTCGATGCGCGCGCTTTATCTTACCTGTACGATCCTCTCGATGATCTGGACGCTCGGCGACTTCAACAGCGTTTACCTCCTCACCGGCGGCGGGCCCGCGGACCTCACCCACGTGCTGGCAACGCTCGGCATCCGTTATCTGCGGCTCGATAGCGTCGATCTCTCCATGGCAGCCATCGTGGTGGCGCTACCGCTGGTGCTGCCGCTCGTTTATTTCATGATGAAGCGGTTGTCGAAATGAACGCGCGCGCCATCGCGACGGAAGCCAAGCTGCTGCTCATCGGCATTCCGGTCCTGTTATGGACGATTTTGCCGGTCTATCACATGGTGCTGTTCGCCATCTCGCCGAAGGATTCCGCCTTCGCGGGCAATCTGTGGCCGGACCACCCGACGCTGAACAATTTTGCCGTCGTGTTGCAGCAGAAGCACCACTACCTCACCTATTTCTGGAAGCAGATGGGGAATTCACTGGTGATCGCGGTCGCGACCGGAGTGATCACGCTCCTCATCGCCACGTTCGCGGCGTTTGCTATCAGCCGCCTTAAAGCGAAGGGCGGGCGACTGGTCATGAACCTCGCGCTGTTCACGTACTTCATTCCAGCCGCGTTTCTCGCGGTGCCGATGTATCGGACCATGGGACTGTACGGGCTCCTCAACAGCCAATGGGCGTTGATCCTCGCCATGGTGACGCTCGCCTCGCCGTATGCGATCTGGGTGCTGAAACAAGCCTCGGACAAGCTTCCCGAGGAGCTCGACGAGGCCGCCTATGTGGATGGCGCTTCCGCGCTGCAGTTGTTTCGTCTTGTCTACCTGCCCCTGATGACGCCGTCGCTGGTCGCGGTCGGCACTTATGCGCTGCTGCTCGCCTGGAACGAATATCTCTACGCCTTCCTTCTACTGTCGAAGGACACCGAGGTCACGCTTGCGGTCGGCCTCGGCAATTTCCTCGCCGCCGATGACTCGCCCTGGGAGCTGTTGATGGCGACCGGGCTGATCTACGCCCTGCCCCCGGCTGCGATCTACTATACCTTCAAACGCTACATGGTGGGCGGATTGACCGAGGGTGCGGTAAAGAGCTGATGGGGCCGGCTTTGATCGCGCGCCGCCCTTCCCGCGGCGGGCCGCAAGGGAAATCGCGACAAATTAACGCAGATTTAATGCCACCAGCGCATTTAGTATCTTTGGTAGATATTACCTTGGAATGCGGCGCTCGGCGCCGAGTTCTGTGATTTATACAGTAAGTACGGCGGTAAAATAAAAATCATATAGCCGCATAAATATAAACACCATGTCAAACTAAAACGGGCTCCGCATTGGAAACTCAGGTGGCCACAAGACGTTGGTCATCGGCGATGATCGGTGGTGTTTCGACCTTCGAGGAAAAGAGCGGGCCTCTCAAGTTGACAACTTAAGGCCCGGGATGCTGCGACGAACGCTGCGAGGATTGTTTGAGGCTCAAGGCGAGGCATCCTGAGAACTTCTACGCCGAACTGCAGGCCGCCGGGATGCCGGAGGTACCGGCAGAATTCTCTGTCGTGCCGCGACATCAGGTTATCCCCGGCGCCATGCTCGACGAGATATCTGATTTCATTCGCGTCTTTGACCGTGTGACGGCGAGCGGGGCCTGGCAGGCGGCAGCCTTGCGCGAGGCGCCGCCGATCGTGCAGCTCAGGCGGCCGGAGATTTGCTTCTTCAGTGCTTGGGATTTTCATCTTCCCCCAGGGAACAGGTGGCACCTCATCGAGTTCAACGACAACGGGTCGGGCTTCATATTTGCCGCGATCATCAATGCGCTGTACTACGAGACAGCAGGACTCGAGCGGGAGAAGCAAATAGCGCCGCCTGTCCATCTGCCCGTGTTCAAACAACGCATCAGAGACTTCGTGACGCGCGAGGCCACTGCATTCTTTGGCGAATGTCCTGGGCGTGTGTGTCTCATTCTCGACGATCCCGAATCGCTGCAACATGGCAAATTTCGCAGAGAGCTCGAACTGCTCTGCGATCTGTTGCGCGAGGGCGGCTGGCGCGCCCAAGCCGGATGTCGCTCAGAGACGAGCTGGGATGGACGCCGGCTGCTGTTCAAAGGACAGGCGGTGACTTTCATCGTCAATCGCTCCACCGATTTCTTCTGGCAGTCTGATGACTTCTCCGCCTTGCGGATGGCCTATCAGGCAGGCAACGTCTATGTCGCGCCGAATCCTTTCAGCTATGCCACGCGCAGCGATAAGCGGCTGATGGAATGGCTGTCGCTGCCGGATTGGGACAAGGAACTGGAGATAGAGCCGGCAGAACGACAAATCTTGAGCGACCACGTGCCGGAGACGCATCTCGTGCGTAGCGACAATTTGGACGACCTGGCCGAAAGAAAGCAGGAGTTTGTATTCAAGCCTTTGCATGGATACGCCGGGCGTGGGCTCATCGACAGTGCCGCGGTTGGCCGGGCGCGTCTGCGCCGGCTGGTGACGCATGGCGAGGGCTATGTGGCGCAGAGAAGGGTTGCGAAGCGCTGCCTGGAAATCGACGGCGAACCCTTATGGACGGATCTCCGCGTGTGGGCTTACCGGGCGGAGATCTTTCATCTTTCCGGCCGGGCGTCACGGCGGCCGGAGCGGCTGGACTTGACGCCGCCTGGCGGATGGGTGCCGACATATGCGTCGCTTTAGCCCTGCTCAAGCGACGTTGTCTCACCTGCCGCCGACGAATGGAACGATGGTCGCCGGTCGGCATTGATTCTCTGCCCCAGCTACCTGCTGCGGGCCGTTGGAAGGCCTTGTGCCCTTGACAATCGACAGGAGAGTAAATGGCCACGCCCAAGCGAGAGGCATTGCCGGAGCAGGCGCGTCGAGGCAGCCAGCCGTGGATTCATCAGCGGAGTCAGGAGATCCAGAGCTTCGGCACCGTGCGACAATTTCCCTTGGGGCTTACCTATAATGCACGCCTGCTGTCCTGCGGGCGCCTGAACCAGATCCTATCGGACTCGCAGATCCTTTATGCGCTCTACAAGAAACATCATTGGCTCATGCGCGGACCGACTTTCTACCAGCTCCACCTCCTGCTGGACAAACACGCCGGCGAGCAGATCAAGCTGATCGATCAAATCGCCGAACGGATCCAGACGCTCGGCGGAATTGCGGTCGGAGATCCGCGTCATGTGGCCGAAATCACGCGCGTGCCGCGGCCGCCGAACGGTTGCGAAGAAGTGCCCGCCATGTTGTCGCGGCTGCTCGAAGCGCACGAGCTTATCCTCGTCGACGCGCACGACGCTGCCAAACGGACGGTCGAGTTAGGAGATGACGGCACAAATGATCTCATTGTCTCCGACGTGATCCGAACCAATGAGTTGCAGGCCTGGTTCCTGGTCGAGCATCTGGTCGATACGCCGCTTGTGCGTGCGTGACATGCCCTACCAAATCGGTGGCCTGCATTCCGGCCACCGATCTTCAAGGCCCGCTTTGCGGCAGGCGGTCCGACTCTGAACGCCGCTTCACCGCCGGCTTGTCGCAGCTATCCATCGTCTCGCTACGCCAGATACTTCTTCAGCGGCTCCCAATACCGCCTGTGCCATCCCCCCTCGGCTTCCTCACCATTGAGGTGCGCGCGCATCTCCTCCGGAAAGCCGACGTGGTCCAGGACCAACCGCGTCTGCGAACCTTGCGGCTGCAATTCGAATTTCACGATTGAATAGAGTCCCTCCGTCCACACCGCAACGCGCCAAGCCTGCACGATGCGCTGATCGGGCAGAAGCTCAATGTTTCGCCCGGTGATGACCCCGCCGAAGCACGAAAATACACCGCCCGACTTTGGATCGATCTCGGCCGGCGCACCAGTGAACGCGCTGAACCGCTTGGCATCGAGGAGCGTATCGTAGACCCGCTTCGGGCTCGCTTGGATGGCCACCTCTTGCCGTATCGAATTTGACATTGTCTTCTCCCCATCTCGGCCGGCCGGCAGCACCTTACGGTGCACAACTGCGGCGCGGCCGCTCAACGGAGCAGCAACGAACGAGATGATCAACATCATCTTTTTCGGCGACAATCGTCTATCTGTGAGTTTCAGCGAGAATCGCCTCGATCTATGGCAGGCGAGCAAGGGAGGACCCAATGCCATACCCGCCGAGCCGTCGCGATAAGACCAAAGCCGCGATCGTCCGCGTTGCCCGCAGATTGTTCAATCGGTTCGGTTTCGATGGCGTGTCGGTCAACCAGATCATGGCGAAAGCCGGCCTGACGCACGGCGGCTTTTACCGGCACTTCGAGAGCAAGAGCGACCTCTACGCCGAAGCCATGCAATGCTTCTTTACGGATCCGGGTTGGGACAGTGCCTGGGAAGGCGTAGAGATTGACCGCGCGGCTGCCGATATCGGTCCGCAGATCATCCGCGCCTATCTCTCGCGCCAGCACTTCGAGGACATCGACAATTCATGTCCGATGGTCGCTTTGCCGAGCGACGTTGCGCGGGCCGGCGAAGGCGCGAAGCGCGCCTATGAGACCGTCTTCAAAGCCATGATCGAGCTTCTTCAGAGTGGTTCGCGCGGTGATGAGCATCCGGATCGCACGATCGCACTGGCGATCGCGGCGTTGTGTGTGGGCGGAATGGTCATTGCCAGAGCGAGCGACGGTCGAGCTTTTGCCGACGAGGTCCGCGATGCATGCATGGAGGTGGCATTGAGGCTCGCTGGCTGGGATGACCACGCACGTTCGCACCAACCCCGCCAAAAGGCGTAGAAGACGGCGGCAACGCCCATTCGCCGGAGTTTACGACCGCCGTCGCCACTTAGAGCGCGTGCCCAGGCCTGATAAAATCCGATCTTGCGGGCGCGCCGCCGTCGTTCCAACCGCATATGGGTGCCGCCGTCTGGATCGTACCCCCCACTTGCAATAAACTTGGCCCCGGGCTCGGGAAAATTCTCTCAGCGGAGGACGAAACTTGCGGTTGATCTGGCCATGGCAGGATAGAAATCGCAGATTTTCCTGGCTCAAGGCGAGCGCATTCGCGCTCGTTTTACTGCCGGCGATCCGGTTCGCTTATCAGTTCGGAACCGGAGAATATGGAATCCTTCCGATAGCGCTCGGCGGCTTGACGTATTGGTCGGGCGTGTGGGCGACGGCAGTCTTGCTCATGGCTCTGGCCGTGACGCCGGCGCTGACGATATTGCGCTGGCCGGCGCTTGTCGACGTGCGGCGCATGGTCGGCGTGACGGCGCTCGCCTACACGCTGGCCCACATCGTCATCTATTTCGCCCTGCGGTCGTGGAACTTCGGATTCATCGTCAACGAGACGGCAACGCGGCTGACCCTGATCGTCGCAACGCTGTCGACCGTCGGTCTCGTGGTGTTAGGCGCGACGTCGCTGGACGCAGCAATTCGGTACATGGGGGCGAAAGGCTGGCAGCGCTTGCACAATGCGAACTACGTGATCACCGGCTTGGCGGTCCTCCACGTTGTATTGGCGCGCGGCACCTACGCGGAGCAATACATGCTGGCCGGAATATTTGTCTGGCTCATGGTCTGGAGGGTGCTGGCCCGCTATGGGCTGGGCGCCGATGCGAAAGCGTTAGCGCTGCTCACCGCTGTCATGTGCGTTCTTACAGCGTTGCTCGAAGCCGGCTGGATTTGGGGCCGCCGCGGCTATGAGCTGTCCTGGACGCTCGGCAATAATTTCTCCCTGGCCGCTCTGGACGTTGGCGTACCGCCGGCCTGGCAGGTGCTCGCGTTCGGTCTCCTGTTCGCGCTCGGCGCCTTCGGCCGCGAAGCTTTCCGCGTCAGGGCGCTGGGCGCCGCGCCAAGTCGGGTCGTGAAGTCCAACTCGGATTTGGCTTCATCGCGATAAGTGCATCAAGATCAATCTTTGCGCCCAGCGATCGGGCTTTCACGTGACACGACGCCTCGGAAGAACGAGATTGTCGCGGCGTCGTCCCACTGGGCTGGGCCGACCGCACGGCCGAACTCGCGCCCCTCGCGATCGATGAGGAGCGAAGTGGGCAGGCCCATCGCGCGCACCGCCCTCAACGCCTCGCTGGAGCGGTCGATATAGATCGGAAGCTTCTGCACGTCGCGTTCCGTGAACACCTTCCGGACCGCATCTATCCCCTTGCGGTCGACCGACACGGCGACGACTGCAAAGTCCAGGCCATTCAAGGCCGCAGCAAGATTGTCGAGCGCGGGAATTTCCTTGATGCACGGAGCGCACCAAGTCGCCCACACATTGAGCAGCACGACCTTGCCCCGGAAGTCGGCAAGACTTCGTGGTTGACCTTGATCATCCTCAAAGCGGACCATGGCGCCCGGTTCAGGTGTTTCGTGGATGATGAAGTTTGTCGGCGGCGCTCCGGCCGAGGCGATCGGCACTGCCACAAGCATCACGCCCACCGCTCGAATGCAATTGCTCAGGTGCCGGGCCATGGGTTTTTCGATCTCTCGTCGTCGTGGCAGCGAATCTCACATCTTCGATCGCAGTTGGCAATCAATTATGTCCGTCAGTTGTTTGTGCGACCCGAAAATGTTCTGCCGCGCCGGCGTCAACTGACCTGACCGAAAATTCGATACCTGTACCTCGATGGCTCTAAGGGGGTCAGCAAACCCTGTACCACAAATACCCGCTGGGGGCGTTCCCCCGCTGGTTGAACCCTGTTCCAATCTGAGCAAGGAAAAATAGAAATACACATCAGGAGGGGCGACGACCCTAAATCAGGAAGAGGCGGCGACCCATTCAGTTTTTCTGCTGTGCGAGGCACACGGCCTTCCAGCGTGCCGTGGCAGGCCTGACGCACGTCGGCGTCGCGATTTTCGCCCCGTCGTCCCGCAAGCTGTTGCTTTACGACTTCGCTCATTTCATTCGCCATCGGTAGTCACACGAGGAAAGAGGGAGGGACCTCTATGTATTACAACGTGTTCGGCGAAAAGGTTTCTCGTGCACGGTATCGGGAGATGCTCACCGCCGCGAAGAACCGGCGCGAGCTGATTGCCGCCGGGCTGACCAGCCGGCGGGACCTTTTCAAGATGGGATTGCTCACCGCGGGCGGAATGCTGGTCGCCAAGAGCGGCTTGAGTTCGCGCGCCTACGGCCAGACCGTGAACGGCGGGACAAACCAACTGTGTTTGCCCAACAATCAGCCGGCCAGCCCACCGACCAGGGCCTTCGTTGAACCACTTCCGATCATGCCGATTGCCCAGACGGTTCCGTCGTTGACGCCGACGCCCACCCTTGCCCCCAACACCGGGGCCGGCGAGGTTCGAGCGGCGTCCCACCAGGCGCCGCAGATCGACTCCACGAGATTCCCGGTGGTTCCAGGAACGCTCTACCAGATGAGGCAGCACTCGATACTCGCTATCCAGTCGCCCGACCTCCCGACGCAGACCATCTGGGGGTTTGATGATGGCACTCACGCCACCAGTCCTGGCCCGACATATCAGGCCTTTTATGGCCGCCCCCAGCTCACACGCAACATCAATGCGCTTCCGCCCGCGAACCAAAATGGCGGCTTCGGCATGCCCTCGGTGACCACCCATCTGCACAACGGACACACGCCGTCGGAAAGCGACGGCAATCCGTGCGACTTCTACGGCATCGGGAATTTCTGCGATCAGTACTACCCCAATGTGCTCGCCGGCTTCAATTCAGACCACAAGCCCAACGGCGACATCAATGAAGCGCTCAGCACGTTGTGG
>Ga0209648_10004822_pt1 | contig 11473 bp, 10 predicted proteins | sample GraSoi2013_115cm_FD_185830 | JGI IMG/M metagenome (GOLD analysis project Ga0209648, IMG submission 185830) | Grasslands soil microbial communities from the Angelo Coastal Reserve, California, USA - Sample 9_17_2013_115cm (SPAdes) (version 2) | ecosystem: Environmental > Terrestrial > Soil >...
GACGTCCCCGCCTCCGCGCCGAAACGCCGCTCGCCGAGCTCTTTTGCATTCATCCGCACCGTCATCGACGGCGCGGCCCATCAGCCTACATGGACATAGGCGCAAGCGACCGATTTGATCGCAATCGCGCAATGCAGCAAAGAACAGGGATGTGATCGCGTTTGACGCGTCGGACCACCAACGGAATAGTGTCAGGGTGGCGATTCGACGCGCTCCTCTAAGCTGTGATGCTCTCGGCGGCGTGCACTCGGTTCGAGCCACCTATGCAGCAAGGACGTCGCAATGAATCGAATCTTCGGGCTTCGATCGATCCCGTGGGTAGCGCTTGTGTTGGCCGCCGCATGCGGCGACGGGAACAGCCCGGGGACTGTCGCGGGCTCAGGCGCCACGGGATCGAACGTGGGGGTCAGTGGCGCGAGTGGTAGCGTGAGCCCGAGCGGCGCGGGGGTGGGGATGGGCTCCGGCAGCGGCGATGCGAATACCGGTTCGACCAGCGGAGCGGTCGGCAGCGGCTCGTCGGGCACTTTCGCGAGCACCGGCGCAAGCAGCGGGGCCGCGGCCAGCGGAGTCGCGGCTTCGGGTGCGAGCGGCTCTGGCTCGGCCAGCGGCAGCGCGAGCTCGGGCACTATGGCAACCAAAGGCCGCACGGGCATGAAGAGCGCCGGCTGCGGCAAGACGCCGATGGGCGCCAACTCGACCGGGTACACGAACCACCGGTTCCCCCTCCAGCCCTGCGCGGCCTGCACGGTGCCGAACTGCCCGAACGACTGCATCGCCCCGCCGTTCGCGCCGGGCGGCCGCAACGCGCAGCGGTCCGCGAACGGTGAGACCTTCGTTGATCGAGACTTCAGCATCCTCCTGCCGGCCGGTTACGACCCGACCCACGCCTACCCCGTCTTCTACGGTGGCTCGGGTTGCGGGACGGCGGCGGTACCGCCGCAGCATGGCCCGGGGTTCGAAGTGCCCGGCGAAGCAACCGCGATCAGGGTGGGCTTGCAGCAGGTCGTCTCGGACCCCTTTAGTTGCTTCGCGGATGGCGCCATCCGCTGCTCCCCCAACATCGCGAATGTCGCCGACTGCAAGAATGGGCCGGAGATCCCCTACTTTCGGGCCGTGCAGAACTGGGTCGAGGCGAACACCTGCGTCGACTTGGGGAGGGAGTTCGTCGGCGGCAGCAGCAGCGGTGCGTGGGAGGCGCTGCTGGCCGGCTGCGCGTCCGCGGACACCGTGCGTGGCACGTTCTCGGTGGCCGGCGGCCTGCGTGTAAATCGCTGGGCCTGCAACGGCCCCAGCGCCGCCTTCATGATCGTCTCGGCCCCCGACCAGGCCAACCCGGTGGGACCGCTGCCAAAGATCTTCACCGCCGAAGACACGTTCGGTTCCGCGCCGGCGCGAGACGAGATCTTGACCCGCAACGGCTGCGTCGGAAACACCACCGCCCCTTACGATCCCATGTATCCCATTTGCGTGAAGTACACCGGCTGCCCCGCGGCCTATCCGGTCGTCTGGTGCGACATCCCCAACGGCAACCACACCCAAACGAACTACAACGGCGTCAATTACGCGAACGCCATCGTGCCCTTCCTGCTCGGCCTTCCGGCGCCGTAACGACGCGGGCCCGCCGCCTATCAGGCTGGCCGGAGATCTTCCCCCAGGCGCGACGATCTCATCATCCCATCCCGGCGAACGGCGCTAATTGGGTGGACGATTCCAGTCCGAGGAACAACCTCCTGGGCCGCGCTCTCCCCACTCGCATCGCCTTCTCGCGGATGAGATGCCTCGCGTCGCAGGCCTCTCGGTTCCAACTTCGAGCAAGCAAGCTCGCTCCGCGTGGCGCAGCGCACCGGCGCAGCGTCGGTCGGCTCGGAATCGTCGTCGCGAGCTTGCCGACCCGCACCGTCAGCCTCCCGCGGAGCGTCGTGTGCGACGTGTGGGCGATCGGCGATGCCGTCTTGCCGATGGTACCTCACCCGCAAACCGGGGGAGGCGCCAACGGGGATTCCGCCAACGTCTGCTGGCCCCTCAGCCTCGGTAGGGGGTGCGCGCCCGCTCCTCGGTCAGCGCCTCCTCGGCGGCGAGGCGCTCCCTTGCGTCTCGGATGACGCCGCGAATTCGCCCTCCACAGGACGGGCAATGCGACACGTCGACCGGAAGCGGGGAACGGCAGTCCTGATCCGAACAGACGTCCGTCACGTTCCCGTCGGCGCGTGCCACTCCGATGACTGCGCCGCCCAGTCCGCCAATCAGCAGCATGACGATTGGGTCGACCCCGATCCAATGCGCCCCAAGCGCCCCTAGGAAGCCGGGAATGCTCCCGGAGGCGCCCCAGCGCAGGGCAGCACGCTCGCGCACGCGAAAGACGTTGGGGGTCGAGTTGCCGTTCGCCGACACGCCCCTCGTGGGCACGCGTTGGACGTTGGTCGGGAGACGTCTCGGGAACCGGACTCTCCGTAGTGCGCGCGCCTCCGGCCACTCTTCGACAGGAGGCAGGCCGAGCCTCGAACGAAGGCCGGCGACGTCCAGCGCCAGCGACTCATAGGCGGCAGTGAACGACTCCTCCTGATTGGCTTCGAGAAGACGTCCGATCCGGCTTGCCGCGGAGGCATCGAGACCTCGCGCCACGACGTCGGCCGCAAGCGCATACGCCAGCGTCGCGGCAGGGAGCACCCCTACACGAGAGATCGAACGCTTTGTGAATACGGTATCCCCGAAAAGGCTGCCCTCTTGGCGGAAGCGGTACGCGGCGTTGGTCGTGAGCACACCGAAACCCAAATAGATCGTCGTCAAATCCGTCAGTACTTCCTCCTGCGTGCCATTCATCCGCGTGACCCCGGTCCAGTGGCGAAAAGCGGTCGCGACCTCGCGACAAACACAGCCAACGATCTCGCCGGCGTCGCTCAAGCGCTGTCGATCCACTCCGAATGCGCAAACACCGTCCCGTATTTCGGCGAACCATACCGGAAGGACCGCTCCCCGTTCGGGCCGGACGCAGACTTCCAACTCGTCATTCCCAGCATAGCGGACGAGACGACTCGCGAGGCGCTGGACGCCATCGAGCGTCGGTTCCCAGCGATCCGGAAAATGGTGGTTGTCGGGCTCCAGAAGCCGCGACCTAACGAAGTTCTCGAATCCGTGATCGGCGACGAGCTGCGCCAGCCCGTCGAGCAGCACCGCGCTAGTCACCGCGTATGGGGCGCTGTTCACGGGATACCTATACAGCGCAATCGGCGCGAATCCGCACTGAGCACCGGCGCAGGTGGACGACGTCCGCGCACCAGCTGCATCCGGGTGGCGAGGACGAGGGCGTCCGGGCGGGACAGGGCCGCGGCGAGTGATGCGCGTCGCGGTGCGCCCGGAGGGTGGTCTTCCGATTCAGCGATCGTGGCGTCATCCCACGGTGACGTCGAACTCGATGGCTCCGGTATCCCCGGGGCAGGGGGACAGGGGGACGGACACCACGAAGTGGAGGACGGTACCGGGCGTCAGCGACGATGTCAGTATCACCGTGAAATTGAGAGGAACGTCTCGGGTCGCCTTCAGCAAATGCACGCGGGGAACGTCGAAAAGAATATTTTGAACGCCCGGTTGAACGCCTATGCCAAAGCATGGGTCGACGAGGTCGACCGTGTTGGTCAACAGCACGCTCACCGTGATCGTGTCGCCGGGCGCGATCGTGCTGCTATCTGCGGGGCCGCGTACGACCGGACAGGAGAACGAAACCCGCGCAACGCTCGTACAGACGGAAGGAGCGGCGTTGTTGCAGCCATGAGGGGGAAGTCCCGCTGCGTCGTTCGCGTGAATGTCGCTCAACCAAGGATCGCCGCATGTCGCGTCGCCCGCGATCGAAGTGTCAGGCGAACCCATGTCCATGCCCACTGAATCCGCGTCTGCAGCCAGCGAGATCGCATCCGTGTGTCCGGCGTCGTCTGGCACCGCACTCGCGGGATGCAATCCGCAGTCGCAGAGATCGTACCCCGATCCGTCCGTCTTGCACGATTGTCCGCCGGCACACCCTCCGGCGCCCACACACGCAATCGATCGTCCTGGAATGCAATTGAGAGACGAAGCCCCCGACGTGCAGGCAATGAGCACGGGAACTGAAAGCGCTCCGGCGATCGCAGGTAGGCCGAGGCTCCCCATTGGCGCCTAGACTCGCTCCATCTAGGCCCCGGCGTCGAACAGAGTCGTGACCTGCAGAACGTGAGCGGAACGCGAATGGACGGCACGGGCCGCCAGCGCGATGGTTTTCCGCCATGAAGCCTCGCGTCGCTGCCGATTATCGAACCCTACTCTGGGCCTATCTCCTCTTCCCAGTTGCAACGCTCTCGCCGTATGCGACCCCGCACGTTCTTCGCTGGTTCTGGCCCCTCGCGCTTTACGTTGGTTTCTGCGCTGGCGTTTGCGCGCACAACCACAACCACTGTCCCGTCTTCTGGAACCGCGGTCTAAACGCGTTCCATTCTGCGTGGCTCTCCGTCTTCTACGGTCACCCGACCTTCGCGTGGATCCCGACCCACAACCAGAATCACCATAGGTTCCTAAACCGGGAAGGGGACGCGACGATCACTTGGCGGTACTCGAAGAAGAATTCGTGGTTCGTTGCATCGACCTACTTCTTCGTTTCCGCCTACTGGCAGGACGCGGTAATTAGGGCCTTCGTGCACCGTGCGAAGGAGAATGCGCCGCACCTTTATCGGCAGATCACCGTCCAGAAGCGCGCCTTCGTCTCCGCCCACGTTGGGCTTCTAGGGCTCGCCATAGCGCTGCACGGGTGGAGGTTCGGTCTCCTCGTTTATCTCGGCACCTTTGGCGCATCGGCCGCGATGGGCTTGTGGGGGATGATTTTCGTCAACTTCGTCCAGCACGTCCACTGCGACCCCTGGTCGTCGCACAATCACTCGCGCAACTTCGTCGCCAAGCTCGGGAACTTTTTGGTGTTCAACAATGGCTTCCATGCGGCGCATCATGAACACCCTGGAGCGCACTGGAGCAGGTTGCCAGCCCTTCACGCGAAGATCGCGTCCGAGATCCATCCCGAGCTGTGCCAGCCGAGCGTAATCGGTTTTTGCCTGCGAGCCTATGTGTTGGGCTCGGTCTTTCCGCGGTTCCGCACCCGGCAGATCGGTCGTGCGGCGTACGCTGCGGCCCCATGACCGCTCGTCCCCAACGTAGTCGTCATAAAGCCTCGCGCAGGCATCCCGGCCAGGCGCGCGCGCAGGCAACCGTGAACGCAATCCTTGAGGCGACGGCGCAAGTGCTCGATCGAGACGGTCTCGACGCTGCGACAACGACACGGATCGCCGAAGTCGCCGGCGTGAGCATAGGGTCGCTTTACCAGTACTTTTCGCACCGCGACGCCATCCTTACGGCCCTCCAAGACCGCGAGTTCAAGCACGCGTTGGACCTCATGGAGACTGCGCTCGCCGACCGAAACTTGGGGAAGACTCCGCTCGAAATCGTTTCGAGCGTGGTGAAGGGGCTAATGTCGCTTTACTCGAAGAGCCCCGGCCTGCACCGCGTCCTTGCCATCGAGGGCCTGCGCGTTGCCAAGCCTGACAGAGTCCACGCCTTCGACATGCGGGTTATCGCAGTCATCCGACACTTTCTCGCCGCCACGGGATCCACCGTGCGCCGCAAGAACGTGGACGCAGCGGCTTTCGTCGCGTTCCAGTCCGTTCGCGCCACCATGCTCGCGGCTTTGTTGGAGCGCCCTCCTGGGCTCGACGAAGCGACGCTGGTGGGGGAGATGGTCGACCTCGTAGTGAGGTACCTCGTTCGGTAAGAACCGACAATCCCGATGCGACACCAGTACAGCTACAGCGCTCGCCCAAGAGCTCGGCGGGCGCCGAATGCGCCTCGGGGTTGAACGGCTCCTAAGGCGAACGGGCTCCTAAAGAGAGGCCCGGTAGAGCAGCGCGAGATCCTCGCGCGTTGTAGGACGCGGATTGCCCAGCCGGCACGCGTCTTCGAAGGCCTTGTCGCTTAGCTTTGGGATATCCGCCTCGGTGACGCCCTCGGCGGCCAACCCCTCGGGCAAGTGAGCCCGCTTGCGAAGGGTGCGCACCGCGTGCGCGCAGTTGCGCGCACCCTCATCGAGGATGCGGCGGACGCGGTCCAACTTGGCCGTCGCCGCCGACTCGTTGAAATCGAGCACCGCCGGCAGGCACAAGGCATTGGCCAGACCGTGGTGCAGCCCTTTTTCGCTCGATAGCGGGTGCGCGAGCGAGTGGCACGCGCCCAGTCCCTTCTGGAACGCAACCGCCCCCATCATGGCCGCCTTCATCATTCCGCCTCGAGCGTCCAGATCGTCGCCATGCTCGATCGCGCGCACCAAGTTCGCCGCGCACAGCTCGAGCCCCCCGAGCGCAATCGCGTCAGCCATCGGGTGGTCACCAAGCGAGCAGAATGCCTCCAGACAATGGGTGAGCGCGTCGAACCCGGTCGCTGCGGTCACTTTCGCGGGCATGCTGCGCGTGAGCTCCGGATCGAGCAGCGCAGCTCGCGCGAGCAAGTGCGGGCTGAAAATGACCGTCTTTCGGCCCGTAGCTGCCAAAGTAACGACGCCCGAGCGACCGACCTCGCTGCCGGTCCCCGCCGTCGTCGGGATCGTGACGACGGGCGGGACGTTAGGGCCGATGAGCCTCCCGCCGTCGGCAGCATCGTCGTAGTCCGCGAGCGGCCGGTCGTGCGTGACCTTGAGCGCGATGAGCTTTCCAGCGTCCAGAGGCGATCCGCCGCCCACCGCCACGACACATCCTGCTTCGTGTGCGCGATACGCTGCAACGCCGTCGAGAACGTTCTGTTCGACGGGGTTAGGGTCGACATGATCGAACACACTGGCGGCGACGCCACTGCCTTCAAGAAGGGCGCGCACTCTCTCGGCAATTCCCACTTTGACGACCCCCGGATCGCACACGACGAGAGCGCGGCGTGCTCCGATGCGCCGGACCTGCTCAGCGACCGTAGAAACGGCGCCTATGCCGAAGACGATGGTGGTCGGAAAGGACCAGGTGACGAGGGAGTTCGCCATGGCTGGACACCTAGCATGTCAGACGATCTCGAAGTAGCGCGCAAGCTCCCACTCGGTGACGGCACGTTCGTACTGCCGGCACTCCCAGTCGCGCGTGCGCACGTAGTGATCAACGAAACGGTCGCCCAAAAGCGTGCGCGCGTGCGAGCTCGCCGAAAGGCGCTGCGTTGCCTCGCGCAGCGTACGCGGGAGCGCTGCGAGATCGCCGCGTGCAGAGGCGTCCCCCTCGACGGCAGGTGGCGGAGCCGAGTGCTGCTCGATGCCCCAGAGACCTGCGGCGAGCGTCGCCGCCATCGCGATGTACGGGTTGATGTCGGCCGCCGGCTGCCGGTGCTCAAGGCGGGTCGACTTGGAGCTTGCAGGAATGGCGCGAATCGCGCATGTGCGATTCTCGACGCCCCAACTTGCGTTGAGAGGTGCCCACACCCCCGGGACGTAGCGCTTGTAGCTGTTGATCGTCGGGGACACGAGGGCCGTGAGTTCGGGCATGAGCGCGAGCTGCCCACCCAAGTAGTGCTGCGCGACGCTGCTCAGTTTGTGCGGGCCGTTTGGGTCGAAGAAGACATTTCGGTCGCCTTTCCACAGGGACTGGTGCAGGTGCCCACTCGATCCTGGAAGGACCGCGTTCCACTTCGCCATGAATGTCACGCTGTAGCCGAGGCGAGCGGCGACCAGCTTCATGGTCGTCTTGAAGAGCGCGGCCTTGTCGGCGGCGCGCAGCGCCGCATCGTATTTGATGGCGACTTCGTACACGCCAGGTCCCGTTTCGGTGTGCAGGCCCTCGATGGGAATGTCGAAACGCTCCATGTCGTCGAGAATGGCGTGGCAAAGATCCGCGTGCTGGCCCTCGCGCAGCCACGAATAGCCGAACATTCCGGGAGAGAGAGATTCGAGACCTCGAAAGCCCTTCGCATGCAAAGACGCGGACGTTTCTCGAAAGACAAAGAACTCGAACTCCGCGCCGACCGTGGGCTCGTAACCCTGAGCTCGTGCCCGAGCGATGACCTGCTGAAGCAAACCGCGCGGACACGCCGGGTGCGGGGACCCGTCTTTCTCCACGAAGTCCAACAAGAACGTTGCGGTTCCTGGCTCCCAGGGCGAGACGCGAAAGGTCGACGGGTCGATGCGAGCGCCCGTATCCGGGTAGCCGGTGTGCCATCCGGTGAGGCGCGCGTTGTCGTAGAGGACGTCGGCCGCATCCCAACCGAAGATGACGTCGCAAAACCCGATCGGCTCACCGAGCGCTCCCCAAAACTTGTCCAGCGCAAGGTATTTGCCGCGAAGAATCCCGTCGATGTCGTAGCCTCCCACTTTCACGCGGCGGATGCCGTGCTGTTTGAACGCTTCCTCGAGCTCTTTGGCGTCCATGAGTTGCGAGTCTACCGCAGTGTCACGGGGCAAGTTTGACGTACGCGTCGATCATCGTCTCGAACGCGCCAGCGAGAAACAGGCGCGCATCCGCAATCGACTCGGGCGGATCGCCCGGCGCGGCGCTGGTGAAGTCCCTCTGCTCGGCATGAAACTGTGCGCCGATGACCGGCCACCCTTGATCGCGAGAGCGGAACGCCTCGACTACTGTATCGCATAGCCCACCGCCGCTCGGATCCGGAAACGATGCGTCGCGCGGGCCGGCCGCGACGACGCCCGGGGCGCAGAAGGCGCTGGTGGCCACCACTTCAAAGCGCTCGAGGGGCCCCCCGGGAAGGAACGCATCGGGTCGAACGACGTCCGAGTGCAGCTCGGGCAGAGCCTGCGTCGTGGACCGCCGCAAGGGACCCGCGAGGTCCGTGAACAAAGGATCGTTGGGTACGAACTGAATTTTCGCGCGAAGGGGATGCGGGTCGGTCGGCCACGCGCGCTCGACGTCGACCGGGGGCGCGAAGCCTCGAATGGGGCGGCCGCTCGTTCGTCGGAGCACGCGATCGATCGTGCGCAGGTCGTCTTCTGCCGATGTCTCACCACGTCGCGCCTCGAGGAGCGCGAGAATCTGCGCGCCGCCGCAGAAGCCGAGAAAAGGAGCCCGCCGGCTGCGCACCGTGCGCGCAAGTTGTCCCATTCCGCCGAGCCGCGCGTCGCGAAGCGGATCCCAATGCCAAAACTTTGGCTTGGCTCGGTCCGGCCCCGTCTCGAGCGCGTAGTCCCAATCGTTCGAGCCGCTCAAGACGGCGAGCGGGGGCGGGCTACTCTGTGTCAAAAGCTGACCGTCGAGCTGCGGATCGTCTCCCTCGATCGCCTCGAGCACCTCGCCGGCGGTGTCCCGGCGCGGAGCATCGAGTGGCTCGCCGCGCGGGCCGAGCGAGCGCGCGTAACGGTCATCGCTCCGAAGCGCAGGCAAGAGAGACATCAGTCGACCTTGCAAGAACTTTGCGTGGTACGCGTCGTTCGTGACTTCGCCCCCGGGCGTGAGATGGGACTGACCCGACGGGTTCGCGTTGATGCTGAGGATCCATGGCGCGGCGAGCACCGGCTCTTTGTCGTCCGCCCGGTACGCCGCAATCTCACGCACCACGGGAACCGCTCCCGCCTCCGGCAGACCGCTTTCGCCGGTCGCGCCATTCATCACGAGGCGCAGCGCTCGCACGGTGCGAGGCTCCGCGAGGGTCACCAGGCGCCGGCGCAGGGGCACCGTGGTCCCATCTGCGCGCACCGGTTCGCTCGCGATCGACACGAAGCGCCGTCCGTCCTCGCTCACTTCGAGCGCATAGCGCGCGGGAGCCCAGGCCACGGCATAGCTCCGGCCCCCTCCCAACCGGGGCACGCTCGTCGAGTCAAAGCCCAGCACGAGGCGGACGCGGTCAATCGTCTGCGGGGCCGGCAAATCGATTCGAAGGGCCCATCGCGACTTGCCCGGCGCACCGGCCCAGCGACCTCCGTAAGTGCCGTCAATGGCGGCCTGCGCGTGGAAGCCGGGATACTGGCCGTCGTCGCTTGCCTGGCCCCTGAGCAATATGTCGCGCGCGCTTTCGATCGCCTGCACCTCCCGAACAACGGGAGGCCCGGCGTTCGTCCGATCAACCACCAGACGCAGGCCGCACGCCTCGACGTCGACGAACCATGAGCGCCGAGTGGGCTGTGCAAGCTCTTCGCCCATCGTCGAGTGGGATTGGTCCGTCTCATCGACCGTTGCCCAGCTGTCGGCCCCGGACGAGACCTCGCACGTCGTACTCCCCGCTCTCGGCGCCCGAGCCTCCCATCGGAAAGCCGTGGGTACCCCGCTCGTCGACGAATTGCCGAAGTGAGCGCGAAGCAGTCCAAGGTGCACTGGACGTGCGAAAAGGGAGGTCCACCGCCATTGGATCTCGCCGACGCGGCCCGCCCAGACGGTGTCGTCGCGTCCGTCGATGGCGTAGCGTGCATCGTCGCCAGTCGGGTCGGCGGCTCGCACGGCGACCAAGTCCGGAGCGCGCAGCGCGTTGAGGACGATCCGTTGGTGTCCCGCGCCCGGTCCCCCGGCAGCCGCCTCTTGAACGTTCGGGAGGGCGACGACCGACGCGAACGCCATGGCCGTGAAGATTGCCCGACGGCACGTCCGCGCCCCGGCATCGCTCGCGATGCCGCAGGACCTGAGCGTCGCGGCGTGGTCCAGACCAGGGGGCAGCCCTCGGCGAGGCGCACCGCGCTTCATTGCCGGACTCTACTACAAGAGACGGCGCCGCTCACGCTAGGTGGTGTACGTCGCCCAATCGGACGAGCATCGCGCCCCGGTCGCCGAACTCGAACGACGTTATCGATGCCGTCGGGCAGGCAACATGGCTGCGGAATCGCCCCAGGGGAACTCCGAGCAGAGAGCAGACGATAACCCGAATCGTGGCCTTGTGACTGACCAGCATGACATGCCCTTGCGGATGCTCACGCCGCGCCTGGAGCACGACCGGCAGTGCTCGCGCCGCGATGGCGAAAGCGCCCTCCCCGCCGGGCGGCGAGACGAGCGCGGGATCCATGCGCCAGGCCTCATAAGCTTCGGGCTCGTCGCGGCGGATTTCAATCTCTTGGCGGCCTTCCCACGCCCCGTACGCCATCTCACGCAAACCGTCCGCAATCGTCGGCGGCAGGTTGCAGACACGCGCAATCGGTTCTGCCGTTGTGCGCGCGCGCAACTTCGGACTGCAATAAAGGGCGCTTACCCCGAGCGACTTGACGGCGAGCGCCACCCGCTCTGCTTGGAGGTGCCCATGCTCGGTCAGAGGCGGATCGAGATCGCCGCAGAAGATTCCATCTGCGGCCTGCGTTGTGTCGCCGTGTCGCACTAGGTGCAGAGTGAGCATGTCCGGCATGTAGCATCCCCGCGCACTTCCCACCCCGCGCGAGCTGGCACGGTGGGGCGAGCGGTGGCGTCCGTTCCGCACCGCAGCGAGCTGGTATTTGTGGCGCGCTGTCGACTTGGCAAAAAAGGTCTAGGCCGCCATCCCGAAGACCAAGTTGAGTACAAAGGCGAGGACGACC
>Ga0209648_10004823_pt1 | contig 11471 bp, 10 predicted proteins | sample GraSoi2013_115cm_FD_185830 | JGI IMG/M metagenome (GOLD analysis project Ga0209648, IMG submission 185830) | Grasslands soil microbial communities from the Angelo Coastal Reserve, California, USA - Sample 9_17_2013_115cm (SPAdes) (version 2) | ecosystem: Environmental > Terrestrial > Soil >...
CGAGTGCCCGTGCCTTTTCGGGATAAAGCTTCACCCCCTCTGCCGCCCAGCGCAGGTTGCGCTGTGCCATGAGATTGGTATAGACGTTGTTGTCAGCGATGGCACTGTACTCGTCGGGTCCGGTGACTCCATCGATGCGGAACTGGTCGGTGGCGGCGTTGAGGAATCCGAGTGAACGCCACAGTCGCGCCGTCTCTACGAGCAACTCGAGGCCCACCTCCTCCTCGAATGCTGTATCTTCGGTCGCCTCGATGTAGGTGGCCACAGCGTATGCGATGTCCGCGTTGATATGGAAAGCGGCGGTGCCCGCAGGCCAGTACCCCGAACTCTCTGCCCCCCGGATGGTCCGCCATGGGAAGGCAGCTCCACGTAGCCCCAGCTCGCGCGCATGATCCCGCGCCTTGTCGAGAATCAAGTGGCGCCAGCGCAGGGCATCGGCGGCGGCGCGAGGCACGCTCAGTGCCAGCAGCGGCAGGACGAAGATCTCCGTGTCCCAGAAGGCATGGCCGTCGTAGCCGGGGCCCGTCAGCCCTTTGGCCGGGATAGGGCGCCCCTCCGCGCGCGCTCCCGCCTGCAGGACGTGGAAGAGCGCGAAGCGTGCCGCCTGCTGGATCTCCGGGTCGCCCTCCAGCTCGACATCTGCACGTGCCCAGAAGTCGTCCAGGTAGGCCCGCTGCTCGCCGAGCAGGCCCTCCCAGCCGGTCAAGCGCGCGGCCGAGAGCGCGGCCCTGACCTGATCGAGGATGGCAGGCCGCGAGCGCACGCTCGACCAGCCGTAGGCGATGAACTTGACAATGCGCAGCCGCTGGCCCGGCGCAAGGCGCGTGGCGACGGTCACACGGGCGATATCGGGGACGCTTTCAGACGCAACGACCATCTCGGGTGGCCCTTCAATCTCGTGGTCCATTGCCGCCCCGATGCGCAGGCCACTCACCCGGGTGTGATGGATCAGGAGCCCAGCGTCGCCCTGTGCCTCGTGCTCCTCGCTTTCGAGCGCGGACTCAAGAGCAGCACCCACCCGGGGGTCCTTACTCTGAGGCGGCAGCGCCTCATTGGCGACCAGCTCCGACTGGACCACGACGCGCACCGGGGCATCCAGCGGCTCGACCTCGTAGCTGATGGCGACGATGGCCCGCTGGGTGAACGACACCAGGCGCACGGATGAGACCTTGACCGTGTGTCCCGCAGGGGTGGTCCAGCGGACGCTGCGGCGCAGCACCCCGTTGCGCAAGTCGAGCTCCCGCTCGTGGTCCTGGATCTGGCCGTAGCGAACGTCAAAAGGTTCGTCGTCGACGAGCAGGCGGATGAGTTTGCCGTTGGTGACGTTGATGGTTGTCTGCCCTGACTCGGGGTAGGCGTATCCTCCCTCTGCATAAGGCAGAGGGCGCAGTTCGTAGAAGGAGTTCAGGTAGGTGCCGGGCAGGCCATGCGGCTCCCCCTCATCGAGGTTGCCCCGCAGTCCGATGTGTCCGTTGGAAAGGGCGAAAATGGACTCGGTCTGCGCCAGGGTGTCGAGGTGGAGTCCCATCTCGCGGACGCTCCACTCCTCGACCGTGAAGGTGGGATGTTCGATCATCGTCGACCTCCCAGTTCGGTCATATCGGAGACGACGATGTCAGCTCTGTGACGCTGCAGCGCTTCGGGTTGGCCGAGGTGATCGATGTCAATGCAGACAAGCGCCGTGCTATGCGGCAAATGACAGGTGCGTGGCTCGGGCATGCGTTCCTCCTTGATGAGCGTGTGAGACGAACTTCCGACCCTCTCACTATACCATATAGGTGTATTAAGGGCCATCAGGCGGCATGAAAAGGGTATTTGTGATGGCTTCGAGAGAAAGAGACTCCAATTTGTGTGCGCGATGTGAAGTTTCTCCGCCATGCTTCCTATGTGAACTAGCGGGCTATGCGTCCATTGGGACGTGGCTCTGCTGAAGAGAAGCAATCCATAACGCTTTCATGACACTTCCTCCTTATACTCGAACGAGAGAGCGAGGCGCGTCAACTGGGGAGTGGCCCCAAACCCTGCCTTTGAGTGAGGAAATGCCTTCCATTGGCTGAAAAGGGATGTCCACCCGAGTCGAGAGCGGAGTAAAGATGAGGAGAATAACGATGGCAAAAGGTTGTCTGTATTGTGGTCTTCAGCTCCCTGATACCACCAGATTTTGCCCCCAATGTGGCAGGCCAATAGAAGATGCAATCCGAGTCGAGAGCGGAGTAAAGATGAGGAGAATAACGATGGCAAAAGGTTGTCTGTATTGTGGTCTTCAGCTCCCTGATACCACCAGATTTTGCCCCCAATGTGGCAGGCCAATAGAAAGAGGTCTCGTATTGGGTGCTGCGGGAAGTTGGTGACTGACTTTTCATGGCTTAGGGAAAGATGATCGCTCAAAAAGAGAGACGAGTTGGTTGGTTGGTTGTTAAAAGTGTATCCAGATACCGCCTTTTTGCGAACTCTCAACGACCTTCGCGATAAATTGCATTCCACGTAACCCGTCATTTGCCGTTGGATAGCCTCCTACTGGCGATCCGCCCAATTCAACGCGCCGTATATCGGCAACCGCCAGCCGGTAGACGTTGGCGAAGGCCTCCAGAAAGCCCTCTGGGTGCCCGGCGGGCAGGCGAGTAGCTGCTTTGGCCTCGTCGCTCATATATGGCAAACCTGTTCGAAGTACCTGGAGAGGCTGGCCAGGCTGTTTGAATAACAATGTGTTCGGCTCCATCTGGTGCCATTCTAAGCCCGCTTTGCTGCCATAAATTCGGATGCTCAATGCATTTTCTTCGCCGGCCGCAATCTGTGAGCAAGTCAGGACGCCTTTGGCTCCATTTTCAAGGTGCAGCAGCATATTTGCGTCGTCATCTAATTGTCTGCCCTCGATAAAGGAGGTCAAGTCTGCGCACACAGCAGCTATTTTTAAGCCGGTAATGAATTCCATCAGGTTTTCACCATGGGTGCCGATATCACCGATGGAGCCTGCCATGCCCGATTTGGTTGGATCAGTGCGCCACAGCGCCTGTTTATTTCCGGTACGCTCGACGGGCTCCATCAGCCAGTCCTGGAGATACTCCACCAATACTTTACGAATCATGCCAACTGCGCCTGTGCGCACAAGGTGGCGCGCATGCCGTATAGCGGGGTAGCCGGTGTAGTTGTGCGTCAGTGCGAAAACGAGTTTTTTCTGTTCGACCAGTTCCACCAGCGCCAGCGCCTCTGCCAGGTTGAAGGTCATCGGCTTGTCGCATACTACATGAATACCATGCTCCAGGAATGAGCGTGCAACCCGGTAATGCAGATGATTGGGCACTGTCACCATCACAAAGTCGATGCCTTCTGGCAAGCTGGCCTCGGCCTCGGCCATCTCCTCGAAGCTCTTGTAGGAGCGTTTCAAATACCAGGCTTGCGCCGAGGCTTCTGCACGCTGCGGGTCGGTAGACATTGCTCCTGCCACAACTTCGGCTTGCCCATCCAGTTCGACAGCCATGCGATGAACAGCGCCGATAAATGAACCCTGGCCGCCGCCAACGATACCGGCACGCAGTTTTCTCTTGAGAATATCTTGTTTCATGCCTGTAACCCCAAAATGCGATAATTGGTCTCGACGTCCTGTGCGCCACCGGCGAAGTCGTCAAAGGCTCTGGTTGGTACATCGATGAGCATATTACGAATAAACTCGGCCCCCTCGCGTGCGCCCTGTACAGAATCCTTGATGCAATCTTCCCATTCAAGCACGGCCCAGCCCGTGTAGCCATTTTGCGTCAATTGCGCGAAGATACGCTTGAAGTCAACCTGACCGTCGCCCGCGCTGCGGAAACGCCCCGGACGGTCTTTCCAATCTTGATATCCACCGTAGACACCTGAGCGGGGTGAAGGATGAAATTCGGCATCCTTGACGTGGAAAGCCTTGATATGGTCTTTATAGTAGTCCAGGTAGCCGATGTAGTCCAGGCATTGCAAGACGAAGTGGGAGGGGTCGTACAAAATATGCACGCGCGGATGATTGCCGGTTGCTGCCAGGAAGCGTTCAAAGGTGATGCCATCATGCAGGTCCTCGCCTGGATGAATTTCGTAGGCCAGGTCGATGCCGTATTCATCCGCCTTATCAAGCAATGGCAGCCAGCGTTTCGCCATTGCTTGAAAGCCCAGTTCTACCAGACCAGCAGGACGCTGAGGCCAGGGATACATTGTGTGCCACAGCAATGCGCCCGAAAAAGTAGGCATGACGTGCAATCCCAGATTGTGCGATGCCCGCATGGCTTTGACCATTTGGGCCATTGCCCACTCGGTTCGTTCTTGTGGATGCCCATGCAGCTCTTTCGGCGCAAAGGCGCCGAATTGAACATCGTAGGCCGGGTGTACCGCAACTAGCTGGCCTATAAGATGTGTCGCCAGTTCTGTGATTGCCAGCCCGTTGCATCGCCCCTTGAGGTCATCACAGTACTGTTTTGACTCCGCCGCTTTATCGAGATCGATCAGGCGGCTGTCCCCGGCCGGAATCTGTACGCCGATAAAGCCCAGATCTTTAGCCCATTGTGTAATGTTTTCCAGCGTGTTGTAAGGAGGAATATCCTGTACGAATTGTGCTAAAAACAGAGCCGGTCCTTTAATTTGAGACACGCCTGCCTACCTTTCTACCGCCAAGCGTAAACACGTGTGAAGCGCCGCCAAGCGATACTTGAGAAATTTGGGCAGTGAAAATGGCACCGCCCACTTGCTAAAAACATCTTCCTTATAAGCCTGTTGGCAGGCTCTCTCAGTCCGTGAGAAAAAATTTTAGAATGCTTCAGTTATATTTCGCGCCTCGCTTCATAGGAGGCCGTTTCGGTATAACAGATGTTGGGATGAACCACGCGAGCAAAGAGAGAACACTTCCAACAAGTACTACCCACCAACTTACTTGCTGGGGCAAGCCTGCAAAGAATGTCAAGACCGCAGCGATAATGGCGAGAGTCAAGGGCAGGAGAGGAAACCACCGCATCCATTTCTGGCGCGTCCGTCGTCGGTCTTGTTGTCGAGCTATAGCCTCCCAGCTCTCTCCCATGAGTGGGTACCCCTCTGCATCTGTTCCTTTCATCGCGTGCTTTTCTTTTCCAGACTGCGCCGCTTGTATCACCTGAATAGCTTCCTGTTCCTGTTTGCTCATAGAAAAGGCTCCTCTTTTGTGCTGCCTCAATCATACTATAAATACCGCCCTGGCAACCAGGCAAGATTCCACCTGTGCCATTCTAAAGAAAGCATGAGAGAGTTGTATAGACTGTACTCTCAAATGAGGTACATGAAAGCCTCACTACCTTTACCCCAAAACAAACTCAATGTATGAGACCTCCACCGCTTAATGATATTGTTGGCGAATGAAAGGAAAAGTGCAATTGAGCGTGGCATCCAACTCTCCAGGACATCCAACCAGGAGACCCCTTTCCCATGGATGGACTTGGCAAGCCACTTCAGCTAGATGGTCTTTTTGTAGGATCATCCCATTCCACTCCTTGTTTCATTCGCCAACAATATCACTAACCGGTGAACGTGCTCAAGCGACCTTACGAGGGTGACCGCGTGGCCGTTTGGGCAGAGTCGAATCAGGCAAGGGATGTGTGCGAGGTCGCCCTCGCGGTCGTTTAGGCACAATCGGATCAGGTCCCGTTGCTTTGCGCGGTCGTCCACGTCGTTTCGGTTCGACCCACGGCGAAGGTACCACTTTGTAGCGTAACACTTCGCCGATACTCCAGACATGATCAGTCAAGCCACTGGCCATGGCAGGAGTACAAGCCCTTCCCCAATGTGTAGCTTTACTCAATTCCTGATGGGCACAACAGAAATTGTAGGTACAGCCAATCAGGTACATGCCTGTGCGCAAAGCCTGCAGGCGTGAAGCCGCGTGCCGACTCTTACGCGTCAGGCTCGCCAGTCGCGAGCGTCAGGTCCCATTCAACCGTTCAATAAAAGCCGTATTGAGTACGCTTCCCCCACCTGAGACCTGGAGCAACTGCTCTGCCAGCTCAAGCAGACCGTGAGCCATCTTGCGGGTAATCTCCACCACGCGCTTTTTCTCCGTGCGCTTGATCACGGTCCCGATGTACAGCTGCGGCCACACTTCTAAAGAGGCTCGCCCGACTCCAGCCAGCTTTTTGACCCGTCTTTCGAAAGGCGCGTCGAATGCTGCCCGGATAGGCCGCCCACCCATCGGTCAAAACAAGTACGGGGCGAAGACGCTGAGCTGATCGGCGTACTTGTTGCAGCAACGCGTCCGCCAGCCCTTTGTCTCGGGTCACCCTCACGGTTCCAGCCAGCCAGAGCCGAGTGGACACCATCATGGCTAACCCCATCCATGCGATCGTGTTCCGTCCCTTCACCCGCATCTCGTCCGCCTGCACATGCACCAGATCCGGCTTCCCGGGTTCGATCAACGCATGATGGACCTGCTCACACTGGGCCCCTGCGCGATCGCGCCAACTGGCCACAGTCCGCTCATCCAGGCCAAAAGCGTGCGCAATGGCTTGAACCGGACAGCCGTAGGAGAGCAGGGTCACCACGATGAACACCACGACCTCCATCGGCTTGCGTAAGCCCTCGAACATGGTTCCACGTCTTGCGACTCCCCGTCTGTTTGCAGATCTTACACCGATAGCGGTGCCGCTTGCGATGATGGATCGTGATGGTGCCCGCTCCGATTTGGCCTCTTGCAGCACACGCCTCGTTCGGGCAAAATTGGTTCGACGTGTCCATTGGCTCTGAGCTTGTTTGCATAGGCTACAGCATGCCAATGGACTCTTACTTTTTCAAGTCCCCCTGACTTTTTCACCAGTTAGTGTGGCTCTACCCTCTAATTTAGAGCCGTGTTTTTTATATATGAGTGTAAATATTCACTACTGAATCGATGATATGATGGCTTTCGATAAATTAACATTGAGCAATCGGTTGTAGTAAGGTAGACCCCCACTAAGATGTTGTTGGCGAGTAGCACTAACACTATCAAATGACGAGGGTTATCTGCTAGTACCATGCTCGACGGATCTCCTAGAGACCTATCCTAAATAAATCGTGTGAAACAAAGATACTGATAAATTGCCAGAAGATCACTTGATTAAACAAACTACTATGGATTATACTTTCGAAGGTGAACAATACAATTGATGATTTGCTTACAGGAACTTTTTCTCCTCCCCTCTTAGCCACGGTTTTGTACAGCATTGGGCAACATGTTCTTTGTTGCTTTTCACAGCGCTTTTTGATAGCCATCACCAAGAAAGTGAACCTGATGAAAGACGAATGGTGATGGTAGAGAGGCTACCCCTGAATGCTCTTAGAAAGAAGCGGTCTAGCTGTTGATCAAGGCACCATCTGGTGGTTCAGCTAGACAACAGATCATTCTTCGTATACAGAAAAGCTGGGTTGCATATGCCAACCCTATTTGAAAGGAGGGTAGAAACGCATGTTCCCGCTTCGATCTGGAATCGCTGCTGACCAGCAGGTTCCCGGCCAGCTCCAGGTGTGGTGGGTATCCGATGGCGGCAACTGGGCCAACGGCCCGATACCGGGATCATAGAAGAAGCGCAGTTCGCTCAGGATTACGATTGAGACGTGATCGGGGCTCCAGTCAGCTTAGCTAAGTGTCAGGTCTTTGGGGGAACGACACAACAGAAAAACACGTTAGAGCCAATCTGGAAAATGGAAAAAACGGCACAAGATGAGAAAAAGGCTGACAAGGACGTGGCGGTAAATGGAGATGCAATCTTGGCGCTTACAAAAGAGAGGGGACAAGCCATGCGAGAACACATGCAAGCTCGTCTTGAGATGCTGAGAATGGAACTTGCGAAGGGTCAAGTCGAGCTCCAAAAGGTAGAGAGTCAGCGAACATACTTGCACGAGACACTCTTGCGAATCAGTGGAGCCATACAACTACTGGAGGAACTACTAGCAGAAGAACAGTCCGCCGAGCAGAATGCGACGGCTGGCGCTGATAAAGCGCAACTTGCTACCCCTCTTTCGGATGGGAGCGATAGCAGGCGGACTTAAATTTGGGATAGCTTCTCCAGGACACATGTACTGATTTCTGCGTAAATTGCTAAACTTCTGACGATGCCGCAATCCGTCAGAAAGGCGTAGCGAGTTAAGGAAGTTTAGATACCAATGCAGTGATCAGCAGCACACGAGCCGCGAAAGCCCAAATCTATTGATTAGTTGAGTCTAGGAAGGAGTAGAACAATGCCTTGGCAAACTACCGGCAACGCGGGTACCAACCCAGCGACCAACTTCTTGGGTACCACAGATGCCGAGCCCCTTATCATCAGGACGGAGTCGGTGGAAAGGATGCGCATCAGGGAGGGAGGCCACGTGGGCATCGGGACAACCAGCCCCAATAACCAGCTTGTGGTTGCTGATCAGGCCTCATTTGGTGGCGACACAAAAAATACAGGAACCGAACCAATAGAAGTTCAAGGGGCAGGAGCAGGTGTTTCCTTCTATGATCGAAGCGGGGGAGCGACAGGCAGATGGGTCATTTACTCTGGTCGCACGGGAGGGGCAGGAACAGAAACACTACGCTTTTGGTCCGCGAATGATAAAGCAGCTATCACCCAGGCAGGCCACGTGGGCATCGGGACAACCAGCCCCAATAACCAGCTTGTAATTACTTCTCAAGCATCATTTGGTGGCAACACAGGCAATACAGGAACGGAACCAATAGAAGTGCAGGGGGCAGGAGCAGGTGTTTCATTCTATGATAGAGTTGGGGGAGCAACAGGCAGATGGGTCATTTACTCCGATCGCACGGGGGGAGCAGGAACAGAAACACTACGCTTTTGGTCTTTGGGTGATAAAGTAACTATCACCCAGGCAGGCAATGTCAGCGTGACGGGCAACCTCTCAGTCAGTGGTGTGAAAAATTTCGTGCAAGACCATCCCACCGACCTCACGAAGGAGATCGTCTACACAGCGCTGGAGGGGGGCGAAGCAGGCACCTACATCCGTGGCACTGCAAAGCTCGTCAACGGGAAAGCCATGATCGAGCTGCCGGAGCATTTCAGTCTTGTCACAGACCAGGAAGGCTTGACCATCCACCTCACCCCTCGCAACGAATGGCTTCAGTTATACGTGGTAGAACTGGATACCAGACAGAGCGTGGTGCGGGAAGCTCAAGGCAAGAGCGGTGAGTTCGACTATATCATCCACGGTGTACGCAAAGGGTATAAGCACTACCAAGTGATTCGGACGAAAATGTAGGGAGTGGAGCCTGATAAAAGTCGCCATTGACAGATAAAATGGTAGAACTCCACTAAAGATAGTGTTGGCGAATTCAGAAATGAGCATGATTCTGAGCTGGAGCCTACTGAGCTTTCAGCTTGAAAATCCAATTCGCCAACACTATCACTAACGGGTGAACGTGCTTAAAGCGCCCTTGCGAGGACGACCTCGTGGTCGTTTGGACATAGCAGGATCAGAAACGGGTCGGAGACCTGCCGTCCTCGTCGCTTGAGTTGAACCCAAAAAGCCGGAGCAACCTGGTACGTGAGTACTTCGCCAGCGCTCCAGACATGATCAGTTAATCCCGCTGCCATCGCAGGCTACAAGCATAGCCCACATGCTTGGATTTGCTCAATTCGTAACGCGGAAAGCACAAGTTGTACGTGCACTCGATCAGATACATGCCAGTTTCCAGCGCCTCAAGCCGATGAGCGGCATGACAACAATTGCGCGCGTGAGCAGCCAGCCGCTCACGCATCGTCGCATTGAACCGCTCAATAAACGATACCCCTGTGGTTTGCGATCATGCATGCGACTATTGCCCTCTCCGATTTTGCCTCTTGGGGAACACACCAAATTTGGGCAAAATTGCTTCGACGCGTACATTGGCTTTGCTGTGTTGTTTTGCATGCACAAGATGCCAAGGGCCATCTTCATTTTCAAGGGTTTCCCCTTTTTCACCAGTTAATGATATTGTTGGCGAATTCTCAGAGAGGCAAAAGTGAGAATATGAGATACTGAAAGGAGAGAAATCGTCAACGCACCCAGGAGAAAGCACATGTCATTACATCCACAACCGATCCCAGCCATTCCGGAAGAAACGGCCCGTGTAGCACATACCATCCTGCCTCAAGGAAATGTGTCTATGCAGATGCGAGATGAATTAGGAACGTTGTATCACGATGAGGATTTTCGCGATCTGTTTCCCACCCGTGGTCAACCGGCACAGGAGCCTTGGCGTCTGGCCCTGGTCACCATCATGCACTATGCGGAAGGACTGACAGACAGACAGACAAGCGGCTGATGCCGTGCGTACGCGGATCGATTGGAAGTACGTGGTTCCGCCTGGAACTCACCTATCCTGGGTTTAACTTCTCCGTGCTCTCGGAATTTCGGAGTCGCCTCTTGGCCAATGGAGCCGAGCGCCGTCTGTTCGATCTCCTGCTCGCGCATTTTCGGGAACGGGGATGGAGGAAGCGCGCGAGGGAAGCAACGCACCGATTCCACGCACGTGCTGGCAGCTATTCGAACCATCCGTCGGCTGGAATGTGTGGGAGAAACACTGCGTCACGCGCTCAATGTCCTGGCAGAAGTCGCGCCAGACTAGCTCCTGGAGTACATGGACCCGGAGTGGGCAGAGCGGTACCAGAAGCGTTTCAGCGATTTTCGTCTGCCCAAAGATGCGAAGGAACGGGTGGCATTGGCCGAAACGATTGGGGCAGATGGTCGTCGGCTCTTAGAACGGGTGTATGCAGAGAGCAGTCTTCCCTGGTTAGGGGACCTGGATGCCGTAGAAACGTTGCGGCGCGTCTGGATACAACACTATCATGCAAGTGAGCAGGGGACGCGCTTTCCGCGCTGATCAAGAACTGCCGCCCTCAGCCCTGCTCATCACTTCTCCTGGACGCACGTCGAAGCACGGTACAGTCGGAAGAAGAGTACGACGTGGACAGGCTACAAGGTGCATTTCACCGAAACGTGTGAGGCCGATGAACCGCATTTCATTGTTGAGGTCACTACCACGGCCTCCACGACGCCAGACGGAGAGATCATGGGAGAGCTTCATGAGCAATTAGCGGACCGGGAGATGCTTCCTTTGCAGCATCTGGTGGATATGGGCTATGTCGATGCGGATGTGCTTGCCCAGAGTCACACGCGCTATCACGTCGACGTCGTGGGTCCTGTGCCGCCAGACGTGAGTTGGCAAACCAAGGCGGGCACGGGCTTTGATCACAGCCGGTTCACCATCGATTGGCAGGCTCACCAGGTGACCTGTCCGGCTTCGTCTACGAGGTAGCCGCTGGGGAACCATTCCCGATCGGCATGGCAAACCGGTCATTCGGGTGCGATTTCCGGCATCGCCACCTGTCAGGCGTGTCCTTTCCATACTCAGTGTACACGCAGTCCCGCACGCGTGCTGATCCTGCAGCCCAACGAACAAGCCTATCGGGCCCTTCATGAGGCCCGCGCACGCGAACAGACCCCCGAGTTTCGAACCGTGTATGCCAAGCGAGCCG
>Ga0209648_10004826_pt1 | contig 11468 bp, 11 predicted proteins | sample GraSoi2013_115cm_FD_185830 | JGI IMG/M metagenome (GOLD analysis project Ga0209648, IMG submission 185830) | Grasslands soil microbial communities from the Angelo Coastal Reserve, California, USA - Sample 9_17_2013_115cm (SPAdes) (version 2) | ecosystem: Environmental > Terrestrial > Soil >...
AATGTCGGGGAAATGATCGACACGCCGACGCCCGTGGGTATCAGCTCCTCCCTCAGCGCCAGGCCAAATCCACGGATGCCGAACTTGGTGGCGTTGTAGATGCTGACTCCCGCGGCAGGCACCTTGCCGGCGACCGACGCCATGAAGACGATGTGCCCCTGCTTGCGTTCAATCATCGCGGGCGCGAGCTCGTGCGCGAGAACGATGCCCGCGCGCAGGTTGACGGCGATGGCACGGTCTATCTCTTCGAGCGCGAACGAAGCCAACCGGCCGCTTGCCGGCACTCCGGCATTGGAGACGAAGATGTCGACCGCCCCCGCCTCGCGAGCCAGCCGCTCTGGTTCGCCCGCCCTGGACAGGTCTGCCACCAGGACTCGAGAATCGCCCATCTCATTGGCGAGCTTGGTCAGCGCAGCCTGGTTCCGGGCCGAGAGCACGAACCGGGCGCCGGCGCGACGCAGGCGGCGCGCGATGACCGGACCAATGCCCGTCGACGCACCGGTGAGGAGAACCGTCTTACCGCTGAGGTCTTTCATTACTCGACGACTCGAGCCGGCTTAGTGGCTAAGCCGATTCTCCGACCAGACGAGCGGGGCCGTCGCCCTCTTCGCTGAACTCGAACTCCGGCTCCAGCGCCTCGCGGATCGAGCGTTCGCTGATCAAGCAGCGCTTGATCTCGGGCCGCGACGGGATCTCGAACATCGAGTTGAGCAGCGCCTCCTCGATGATCGACTTCAAAGCGCGCGCACCGGTGCCTCGAAGCAAAGCCAGCTCCGCTATGGCATCGAGCGAGCCCTTCTGAAAGACGAGCTCGACGTTGTCCAGCGAGAAGAATTTCTGGTACTGCTTCACGAGCGCGTTCTTGGGCTCGGTGAGGATGCGCACGATGTCGTTTTGATCCAGGTGGTGCAGGGTCACGATGATCGGCAGGCGTCCGATGAACTCGGGGATGAAGCCGTACTTGAGCAGGTCCTGCGGCTGCATGTGCTTGAGGGTTTCGGAAATCGCCTTGCGCTCGATCTTCGTGTGCGGCGCCCCGAACCCGATCGCGCGGCGGCCGATTCGCTGCTCGACAACCTTCTCCAGCCCGTCGAAAGCGCCGCCGCAGATGAACAGGATGTTGGTCGTGTTGATCTGGATGAAATCCTGGTGCGGGTGCTTGCGGCCGCCCTGCGGCGGGACGTTGGCGACCGTGCCCTCGAGGATCTTCAGCAGCGCTTGCTGGACGCCCTCACCGCTCACATCGCGCGTGATCGACGGGTTGTCCGACTTGCGGGCGATCTTGTCGATCTCGTCGATGTAGATGATTCCGCGCTCCGCACGGCTGATGTCGAAGTCGGCGGCCTGGATGAGACGCAGCAGGATGTTCTCGACGTCCTCGCCCACGTAACCGGCCTCGGTGAGGCTGGTGGCGTCGGCGATCGCGAAGGGAACGTCGAGGATCTTCGCCAGCGTCTGCGCGAGGTACGTCTTGCCGCAGCCAGTCGGTCCGACCAGCAGCACGTTCGACTTCGTCAGCTCGACGTCGCCCACCGACTTGGAGGCGGAGATGCGCTTGTAGTGGTTGTAAACCTGGACCGAGAGCACCTTCTTGGCGCGGTCCTGCCCGATCACGTACTGGTCGAGCGCTGCGCAAATCGTCTTCGGGTTGGGGATGAAACCGGTCTTCTGCTTCTTGGTGCCGGCCGAGCGGTTGTCGTCCTCGAGGACCTCCTGGCAGAGGTCGATGCACTGGTCGCAGATGAAAACGCCAGGGCCCGCGACCAGCTTGCGTACCTGGTCCTGGCCCTTGCCGCAGAAGCTGCAGCGTGTGTACCGGCGGCGGTCTTCTCTTTCGTTCATAGGTCCTTCGCAGTATCCATTACGACGAGGCCGGCGCCGGGGGATTATGGCCCCACAGAATCTCGTTGGCAAGGCTGATGCATTCGCTGCAGATGAACACTCCCGAGCCTGCGATCAGCCGCACTCCTCGCTGTCCCTGAGCTTTCCCGCAGAACGAGCACTTCGGCTTGTGCCTCTTGAGTTCGGTGCTCTTGCCTCTGCGTCGGAAGATCATGGAGTTGCTGCGACCTTCTCCTTCTCTTTCTCTTTTTCCTTCTCTTTTTCTTTGTCGCTGGGCTTGATGGGAGTGAGGATGATGTCGTCGATCAAGCCATATTCCTTGGCGGCGTCAGACGTTAGGAAGTAGTCGCGCTCGGTGTCCTGCGTGACCTTCTCGATCTTCTGTCCGGTGTGGCGCGCGAGGATCTGGTTGAGCTGCTCGCGCGTGCGCAGGATTTCCTTGGCGTGAATCTGGATGTCGCTTGCCTGGCCCTGCATCCCTCCCCACGGCTGGTGGATGAGGATGTTCGCGTGCGGGAGCGCATAGCGCTGGCCGTGTGCGCCACCGGCGAGCAGGACCGCGGCCATCGAGTAGGCCATGCCGATGCAGATCGTCGAGACGGGAGGGCGGATGTACTGCATCGTGTCGTAGATCGCCAGCCCCGCCGTGACCTGGCCGCCAGGGCTGTTGATGTACAGGGCGATCTCCTTTTCGGGATCCTCTGACTGCAAGAACAGCAGCTGGGCGACCACCAGGTTCGCGACCTGGTCGTCGATCGGCGTTCCGATGAAAACGATGCGGTCTTTCAGGAGCCGGGAGTAGATGTCGAAGGCGCGCTCGCCGCGCCCTGTGTTCTCGACCACCATCGGGACGAGGTAGCCGGCCGGGCGCTGGATTCCATTCATGTTGGGCACCATCCCATTCTACGAGTCCGGCTCCGGGGTTCCGCCGCATATCCGCGGCCCTGGCGGCCGGTGCCAAGGAAGGGGTGGCGCGGCGAGGAGCGCATCTCTGATGCGTGACGAGCTAGCGCCGGGCCCCCTGACGCCGGCATCAACGCCGAAGGCGTCCGGCCGACCGGGCCGATGGAGATGCAAGGAACATCCGGAGTCCGGACTCGCACACCGACCCTCGGGATTCCGTCAAGTTGCCGCGGGCTTGACGTCGCCCGCCAACTCGGCCAAGCGCTCCAGAACTCGCAATCGGCGCAGTCTCGCGGAGAAGAAACGGCGTGAGTTCGTGCCCCGCTTGAGCTCGTCGGCCTGGCCTTTGAGCTCGTCGTCATCGGCCGCCTCCCGCTCGATGTAGGCATTGACCTCTTCGTCGGATGGCTCGATGTGCTCGCGCCTGCCGAACTCGTCGAGCACCAGGTCGCGCTTTACGTGCTGCTCAGCCTCTGGCCTCTCTTCTGCGATCCATTGCTCGGGGGTCTTGCCGAGGTACTCGAGGTACCGATCCAGGCGCAGGCCTTGGCTGTTCAGGCTCCGATTAAGCGAGTCGAGATGGCTCGCCAGCTCGCGCTCCACCAGTGTGTCGGGAACCTCCAGCGTCGACGCTTCGACAAGCGCTTTCACCAGCGCCTGCTCGCGTGCGATCGCAGCCAGCGACTTTGCGGATTCTTCCAGCTGTTCGCGCACCGAGGCTCGATAGGCGTCGACGGTTTCAAACTTCCCGCCGCTGAGCTGGCTCGCCAGCGCGTCGTCGAGGACGGGCAGGACTTTCTCCTTGATTCCCTGGACGGTGGCCTTGATGGTGCCTTCTTTGCCCGCGAGCATCGGCTCGCCATAGTCCTCCGGAAAGGTCACGGTGGCCGACCGGGTTTCGCCGACCTTGGCGCCGAGTATCGCGGCCATCAGCTCCGGAATCAGGATTCCTTCCTTGAGCTCGGCCTCCATCGCCTGCCGGGACTCAGAAGGAACGACCTTGCCGCCGGCCTCGACCTCGACGTCGATGACGACCACGTCACCGGCGCGCGCTTCCCGCTCCACCGGCGTGATCTCCGCCATCGGCTCGCGTACGACGTCCAGTCGGCGTTCGAGCATCTCGTTCGTGACTTCGACGGTGGGCGTCGGCACATCAAGTGCTTTGGCATCGCCGAGCTTGACCTCTGGCATCACACTGACGGTCGCCTTCAGCTTTGCCGGCCGCCCGCGCTCCAGCTCCACGACCTCGACGTCCGGGTTGTCGATGGGGTTGATGGACTTCTCCTCGAGGGCCTGGCGTATGACTTCGGGGACGATCGTCTCGACCACCTCTTCGCGAATCGCCGCCGGGCCGAGCCGTGCCTCGACCAGTGCGCGCGGTGCACGCCCAGGCCTGAAGCCCTCGAGCTTGGCCCGTGACGCCAGCCGGTTGAGAACGCGCTCATAGGTGGCGTCGACCGCATCAGCCGGCACTTCGATGGTCATGCCCACCTGGCTCTTGGGCAGCTGCTCGGTCGTGACCGAGATGGATGGTGGCGTGGGCATGCGGCCGATTCTACGGGCCGCCGAATCCCCGCCCCGTGCTAGCGAGGTGACCTAGCGGCAGGGAGGAAGGATCGTCGGTGTCGGACAGACGGTCGGGATGGGGCTTGGGCTTGCGAGGACGGGTCCGCCGGGGTCCGGCGGCACGTTGTAGTCGACCGGGGTCGGGGTCGGGCTCGGTGGGTTGTCGCCCGGAAGCCTCGAGATGCTCCTGGTGTCGCTGAGGAACCAGCTGTTGTTGTCGCCCCTGACCACATCGGCGGGAGCTGTGTACCAGCGGTCGCCGGCAAAGCCGCCGAGGGCCGAGTCGATGAAGGAATGCATTCCCGGCGAGGCGACGAATACACCGTCGGAGCCTGGGACCATCACGTGCCTGTTGTCGAGGATGTCGCCGACCCAGATCGCCGCCGCGAGATCGGGGGTGAAGGCGACCGTGACTGCGTCCTTGAAGTTGTCGGTCGTGCCCGTCTTGGCGGCGACGGTGCGATTGCTCCAGTGCAGCGCGCTGTTGCAGCCGAAGATCATGCAGCGGTTCTGGTCGTCGGACATGATCTGGGCCATGATGAAGGCGACTCCGGGGTCGACCGCCGGGCGAGCTCGCTGGTCCGCATGCGTTTGGTACAGGACCTGGCCGTGTGAGTCGGTCACCTGGAGGATCGACTCGGGCGTGTGATAGACGCCCATGTCGGCGTAGGTGGCCATGCCGCCTACGTGCTCCAGGAGCGTGATCGGGTAGCCGCCCAGGGTGAGCGAGGGGCCGTATTCGTCGGGCGTGCCCATCCGGTAGGTGTTCAGGTCGACCGGTATCCGCGGAAGCACGTTCATGTTCCGCATCCACCCCAGCACGGCCGGCACGCCGATGGAGAGCTCTACCTTGACCGCCGCGATGTTCAACGAGTTGCCCATCGCCTTCTTGAGCGGCAGCACGCCATGCGACTTGCCGTCGTAGTTGTAGATGTTGGTCGTGCTGTACGCGTCCTTGTAAACCAGCGGGCTCGGGCCGTCGTAGACCGGCGTGTCGACCGTCGCCGCGCGAGCGTTGATAACCGCTCCGTACGTGTACGGCTTCATCGATGAGCCCATGTTGCGTGGGATCGTCGTGTAGTTGATCTGGCCGGCGGACGCGTTGTAGTTCGGCGAGCCGACCATGGTCAGGATCTCGCCGTTGGTCGGATTCTCGGCCACGAGCCCTGAGGACAGCTGGCCGTTGCGATCGCGCCAGAGGTTGGCCGCCAGGTTGGAGTTGACGACGCCCTCGCCGACGAGCTGCATGCCGAAGTCGAGGGTCGACTTGACGTTGAGCTGCTGGAGCCCAGGCTTGAATCCAAGCTGGCGGAGCTCGGAGAGCACGTAGTCGACAAAGTGCGGGGCCAGGAAGCTGTTGATCGGGGCCTGGTATGTGAGCTTCTCGGCCAGCGCCGAGTCCATGTCCTCTTGCGAGATGTAGTTCAGGCGGACCATGGCCTGCAGCACCTCGGTCTGGCGCAGCTTGGCGGCGTCGGGATGCAGCACGGGGTTCCATTCGGTCGGGGCCTGCGGCAGTCCCGCAAGAACCGCCGCCTCTGCAAGATCGAGCTTGGAAGCGGGAATGTGGAAGTAGCTCTCGGCCGCGGCCTCGACGCCATACGACTGCGAGCCGTAGAAGCTCTTGTTCAGGTAGAGCTCCATTATCTGGTCCTTCGAGTAGGCCTGGCTCAGCTCGTACGCGAGCGCGACCTCCCTGACCTTCCTGATGTAAGTCTGGTCCGGCGTAAGAAACTGCTGCTTGGCCAGCTGCTGCGTGATCGTGCTTCCGCCGGCCACGATGTGGCCGGCGCGAAGGTCGTCGAGGACCGCGCGGATGATGCCCTGGATGTCGAAGCCGGGGTTGCTGTAGAAGCCTTTGTCTTCGATCGCGACCGTGGCCAGGACCATCGGCTTCGCGATGTCCTTCAACTTCACCGCCAGGCGGTGGTCTCCATGGTTTCCGACGTCGGCCAGGAGGCCGCCGGCGCGGTCTGTGATCAAGGTGTCGCCCGCGAAGGCCGAGCTGTCGAGGCCCTGGATCGAGGGAAGGCTGTCGAAGAACGACTGGGCGTAGGCGTCGACGGCGAAACCGACGACCAGCACGACGGCCAGAAAGACGCCGAGGCCGCGCACGAGGGCGACGCGACGAAGCCGCTGCCCGATCGGCGACCAGCCTGCGTGGACCCGCGCCCTAGGGCGATGGCCCCCCTTGGTTTTGATCTTCTCAGGAACGTTTCGAGCCATGGAGGGGGAGCGCGTAGATTCTACGGTTTCCCGCTCCACCCAACGCGTGGGCGGGGCCCGGGGTTACGGAGCGATCTCAGCCTTTGGGCGGGCGAAAACCTCGTCCGCGCCGACCAGCCGCTCTTGTCGCGTACCGGGGAAATGCACCCTCACGCCTGGGCGGCCCGGGCTGCCCAGGTCCCAGCCGGCCGAGTACAGAGCCGCCGCCGCCGCCAGGTCGGCGGCGTTGGCGACCTGCACCCCGTCTGTGAATGTGAGGCTCTGCGAGCGCGCCCCGGGATAGCCCATTCGCACCTCGCCCCCGGTCTTCAGGTTGAAGGCATAGTCGTCGAGGGAGCCCGCCTGGCTGCCCGCGACGAGCTCGGCGACAGTCGGAAACTTGCCCCCGCGCATGGCAGCTTTGAGGTCGGCGCGTGACTCGCGATGGGCAGTTCGCTCCCGACGCCGGCGCTCGGTCAGGAGGATGTCGCGCTCTCCGCGAAGCGATGCGACCTGCTGCTCGACGGGCCGCATGCGCTCTCGAATCTCGGCGATTCGGCGCTCGATCTCTGCGTCGTCGAGAGCGCTGAGGTCGTCAGGCATCAGCCGCGCCGCCGCCGCACGATAAGGAAAGCCGCGGCGGCGATCACCAATACGATCGCCGCGATTCTTAAAGTGCCGTTGGCCCGGTCATTTACTCGCGTGGGCTCCGACACCGGCGTTCGAGGGTATCGACTTGGAGACGGGGATGGGGTCGCCGTCATCGTGAACACAAGGTGTCCTTCGCCATGAGCGTTCGTGGGCGTGGTAACGACCGGGATCACGGTGCACGACGCTGCGCACCGCACCGCCACCATCGTCGCGCCACCTTCGGTTGCCACGAGCATGTCCCCATCCTGCACTTGGGCCGCGGCCAGATTGGTTGAAGACATCCGCAGGATCGCGTCGTTGCCGGGGTGCGGGCTGCCCGGCGACTTGCGATCGGCGAAGTAAACCGCTCCGCCTACGTCAGACGTGAAACCTGGCGGCACGAAGCCGACGCCCTCCACACCGATGTCGCCTCCGGCAGGCAACGGTGGCTGAGCGACGACCGTCACCGTCCCATCCGGCGCGATGGCGTAAATGTGGCCCGACAGCTCGTCGGGCGCGATGAGGTCGCCGCCGAAAGCACCAAAGCCACGCGGCGCCACCGCGAGCCCGCCTTCCAGGGTCGGGGCCGAGCTCGTGATGACCTGGACCACGCCTTTGCAGTCGATGGCGGCGATCACGATCTTGCCGGCTGCTGAGCCGCTGACCAACAGCCGGTGATCAAACGCGCCGGTCGTGTCGAAAGCGATGCCGTTGAGCGATGACACGCCGGTGATGTTCGCGAAAGAGCTGCTGCTCACGCCTGCCGCATCCACTCGCGTGACTCCGAAAGGCGCGTGCAGACGCAGGATGAATGTCTCGTCGCGCCCGAAGTCGCAATTGCTCGCGCCGACATGGGCGCCCGGCGAGACGGCGATGTACGCCTCAGCGCCGGGGTCGTCGTGATAGCCGCCGCTCCCGCGAGCGAACGTCGCCATCTCACCTTCAGGGTGGACCAGGTACAGGGCAGCGGAACCGGCGACGACGAGGAAGCCGTTGCGAGGCCCGCCCACGTCGAATACGCCAGGAATCGATGTCCACTGTTCCCACTGATAAGACGCGCCCACGGCACCGCCGGACATCGGGCTCAAAGCAATCGCAGTGAGGATCAGCACAGACGCCAGTCGGCGCATTGCGGGAGGGTACGCCGGGCCCAGGATGTATTTCAACAGCGGTGTTGAAAAACTCGTAGTATGGGTTGGTGGACTCTAGGCGCGAGACCATCCTCGCCTTCATCAAAACCCGCGGGCACGCCTCCCTGGGCGAAGTCGCGGCTCACCTCGAGATCTCCAAGCAAGGCGCCCTGCGCCACATGGAGGCCATCGAGGCGGACGGTCTGGCCACTGTGGCGCCGGCCGAGGAACACAGGCGCGGCCGCCCTGAGAACGTGTACAAGCTCACTCCCGCCGCCTACGAGCATTTCCCCCATGCGCATCGCGAGCTCGCCAGCGAGCTGGTCGAGTTCCTTTCCGAAGCACAGCTGAAGCGATTCTTCGAGCGGCGCACGGCGCGCCTCGAGGCCGAGTACGCCCCCAGACTGGCGGGGCTAGACTTTGAAGGTCGCGTCCGCGAGCTGGCGAAGCTCGCCACCGAGCACGGCCATATGGCCGAGGTGGTCGAGTTGCCGACCGCCACTGCAACTGCCCCATCCAGGACGTCGCCGCCCGCACCGGCCTGCCCTGCGTGAACGAACAGCAGATGTACGAGCGGCTGCTGGGGGTCCCCGTCAACAGGTCGACGTGGATGCGCGAGAAGGCGTCCGACTGCACATATGAAGTCAAGGAGAGCGGAGGGAAAGTTGGCTGATTTCGAGATTCGAGACCTTCGGGCCAGCGTCGAGGGCAAAGAGATCCTCAAAGGCGTCACGCTCGCCATCAACAAGGGCGAGGTGCACGCGGTGATGGGCCCCAACGGCTCGGGCAAGTCGACCCTCTCCCACACCCTGATGGGACACCCGGGTTACACGGTGGACGGTGGCGAAGTCATCTTCAAAGGCCAGAACGTTCTCGCCCTGCAACCCGACGAGCGCGCGCGGCTGGGCATGTTTCTCGCCTTCCAGTACCCCGTCGTAGTGCCAGGCATCTCGATGACCAACTTCCTGCGCACGGCCCTCAACGCGAAGCGCGGATATGACGGCAAGGACAAGTCGAAGCAGGTGACGCCGAAGGAGTTCCGCTCGCTGCTGAAAGGCGAGCTCGAAGTCCTGCACATGGACGATTCCTTTCTGCCCCGCTACATCAACGACGGGTTCTCAGGCGGCGAGAAGAAGCGCGCGGAGATCCTGCAGATGGCGATCCTCAAGCCTGAGATCGCGATCCTCGACGAGACCGACTCTGGCCTCGACATCGACTCCATCAAGTTCGTGGCCGAGGCTGTGAACCGGATGCGCGGACCCGAGCTCGGGGTCCTGATCATCACCCACTACACGCGCATCCTCGAGTTCATTAAGCCCGACTACGTGCACGTCCTGGTGGACGGCAAGTTCGTTCTTTCGGGTGGGCCTGAGGTGGCAGAGCGGCTCGAGAAGACCGGTTACTCGGAGTGGGGCGACACTGAAGAGCTGAAGCCCGAGGAGGTTGCCTGATGGCGACAGTACCTAAAGTCGACGTCGGCACCGATTACAAAGAGAAGTACGGGTTCTTCGTCCCCGAGGAGTACGTCTTCAAGGCCAAGCGCGGCCTGAACCCCGACATCGTCAAAGAGATCTCGTGGATGAAGCAGGAACCGGAGTGGATGACGAAGTTCCGGCTTCGCTCGCTCGAGATCTTTCGCAAGAAGCCGATGCCCAACTGGGGCGCGGATCTCTCTGTGATCGACTTCGAGAACATCTTCTATTACCTCAAGGCGTCGGACAAGCAGTCGAAGAGCTGGGAGGACCTGCCGCCTGACATCAAGGCGACGTACGACCGCCTGGGCGTACCCGAGGCCGAGCGCAAGTTCCTTGCCGGCGTCTCTGCGCAGTACGAGTCGGAGGTCGTCTACCACTCGCTGCAGGAAGAGCTGACCAAGAAGGGCGTCATCTTCACGGACACCGACTCTGCGCTGCGCGATCACCCGGACCTGTTCAAGGAATACTTCGGCACCGTCATCCCGCCCGCCGATAACAAGTTCTCTGCGCTCAACAGCGCGGTGTGGTCGGGCGGCTCGTTCATCTACGTGCCGAAGGACGTGCGGGTGGAAATCCCGCTGCAGGCTTACTTCCGCATCAACGCGGAGAATATGGGGCAATTTGAGCGTACCCTTATCATATGTGATGAGGGCTCCTTTGTGCATTATATTGAGGGTTGCACTGCCCCAATTTATACTACTGACTCACTACATTCTGCAGTTGTGGAGATCATTGTCAAGAGGGGTGCGCGGTGCCGCTACACCACCATCCAGAACTGGTCGACCAACGTGTTCAACCTGGTCACCAAGCGCGCGATGGCGTATGCCGACGCCACGATGGAGTGGGTCGACGGCAACCTCGGATCGCAGATCACGATGAAGTACCCGAGCGTCTACTTGATGGAGCCGGGCGCGAAGGGCGACGTGCTCTCGGTCGCATTCGCGGGCAAGGGCCAGCACCAGGACGCCGGCGGCAAGATGATCCATGTCGCGCCGAACACGACGTCGACCATCACATCGAAGTCGATCTCCAAGGCCGGCGGGCGGACTTCGTACCGCGGCCACATCAAGATGTACCCCGACGCCAAGAACAGCAAGTCGTTCGTCAAGTGCGACGCGCTGTTGCTCGACGACGAGTCGCGCTCCGACACCTATCCGTACAACGACGTGGACGCTGAGAACGTGACCCTCGGCCACGAGGCGACCGTGAGCAAGGTCTCCGACGAGCAGCTCTTCTACTTGATGAGCCGCGGCATCACCCGCAACGAGGCGGAGACGATGATCGTCAACGGCTTCATCGAGCCGTTTACGAAAGAGCTTCCGCTCGAGTACGCGGTGGAGCTCAACCGGCTCATCCAGCTCGAGATGGAGGGCTCCGTAGGCTAGCGATGCCCTTCACCCTTCAAACCGTGGAGGAGATCGCCTCGCTCCACGGCGAACCCGACTGGCTCCGCAAGCGCCGCCGATCAGCCTTCGAGGCATTCGAGCGCCTGCCGATTCCAAGCCGTGTTGACGAGGAATGGCGCCGCACGGACGTCAGCAGCCTCGACGTGGCGAAGTTCTCGGAGTTCGAGCACCGCAACGGGGCGGCGCCCGCCGAACCGCTGGAGGGCGTCGCCGGCAGCACGACGATGCGGGGCTCGGAGTTCGAGTCGGTTCGCCTGGACCCCGAGCTCGAGCGCGCGTGAGTGATCCTCGAACCCATCAGCGTCGCCGCC
>Ga0209648_10004827_pt1 | contig 11466 bp, 7 predicted proteins | sample GraSoi2013_115cm_FD_185830 | JGI IMG/M metagenome (GOLD analysis project Ga0209648, IMG submission 185830) | Grasslands soil microbial communities from the Angelo Coastal Reserve, California, USA - Sample 9_17_2013_115cm (SPAdes) (version 2) | ecosystem: Environmental > Terrestrial > Soil >...
GACGCCACCTATGGCTTTCCTCGGACCTACCAGGTCAATGCGGTGGTAGGCCATGATGACAGTAGCGCTCACCCCACCCATTTTATTTTCCTCAACCTGAAAGGCCGCGTCGTGATAATTGAGCTGCCCGGCGGCAACGTTGCTCATGCCCGCATCTACAATGGTCCCGCCATTATTGGCGACAACTCTGAACAAATCCCGGTCACCGCCGAGTTTCGTGATGTGAACGGCGACGGCAAAATTGACATGATCGTGTCTGTTGGCACTCAGCAATTCACGTATATCAACGACGGCACGCTGTTCAAGCCACAGCCATAGGAGGCGCTATGCACCAGGTGAACGATGCACCGATGGAGACGCTGCATATCTATTTTGAACGGGAGCAGCCGCCGCTCCCCTCGCTGCTACCCATTTTCCTGTCAGTGTGTGCTCTCCTTACCCTCGTCGCGGTCAGCGTCTTCTCTCCTCCGCAGCAGCCGGTGATGCGGGCTGTTATCCGTGTCCCGGCTGTCCTCCTGCCGCCGAGAACGTTTACCGCGCAAACGCCGGTTATACCGACAGGCGTACACACCTACCCGGCCACAACCGCGCAGGGCACGCTGACGATCACCAACGGCTCGGTTATCTCCCAAACCTTGCCAGCGGGCCTAACCTTTATGAGCAATAGCGGCCTATCAGTCATGACTGATACGGCAGTGTTCGTGCCTGCGGGCAGTGCCAACGGCTACGGCGTGGCCTATGTTTCCGCCCATGCGCTGGTCAGTGGGCAAGCTGGCAACATCCCGGCACTTGCCGTTGATACTGTTGAAGGTTCCAGCCTCTATATCCGCAACCTGGCGGCGTTCCAGGGCGGCCGCGATGCCTACTTGGTCAAGTTTGTGACCGCGCAGGACAGGCAGGTTGCTCTTGAAAAAGCCCGGCAGCACTTGGCAGTAGTAAGCGCTGGCTGGCATTATCCATGCGTAGAACGCATCAACGGCGCGGTTCGGGTGACTTGGCGCTGCCAATTCGTTACCTACCACATCCCGGCGTTTTACCACGTAACCGGAGTCAAGATCATCGGCAAGAATCTTTTATTAGCGGTTTGGTTCGTAGCGCGTCCCGTACACATTTGGGTGAAGTAAACCCCGCTCGTTCGTTATATATAGTAAATTTGTTCGCACATCTGAAAGGGATACATGATTGGCTACGCGACGCAAACGGGCGGTCATCTACTGCCGTGTCAGTACCGACAAACAGGAGCAGGACGGCGAGAGCCTAGAGTACCAGGAAGCCAAGAACCGGCAATACGCTGAGCTGCATGACATGGATATCGTGGCGGTCTTAAAAGAGGCCAAGAGCGGCTTTATCCACTATAGCTTGCGTGAAAAGCTGACCCTCGCCCGCCAGTTTATCCGCGACGGCCTGGCCGATGTGATTATTGTCTTTGACTTGCGCCGCTTCTCCCGTAACTTTGTGCATTCGGCCATGATTTTTGAGGAGATTGAGAGCAACGGCGGCGAGATCGTCAGCGTCAGCGAGAACATTGACAATAGCCTGACAGGTAAGCTTATCCGTTCCATCCTGGCCTGGAGCGCCGAGAGCGAGCGCCATAAGATTGTCGAATATGCGAATCGGCGTTGGCAGACGCGCGTAGAGGTAGGTTTGCCGGTAGGAACCGGACGCAGCCCCTATGGGTGGGACTGGAAGGATAAAGAAAAAACCGCTTATGTGGTGAACCAAGAACAAGCCGCCGTACGGGTGTCCATATTCCATATGTTCGTGGAGCTGGACATGAGCCTGCGGGCAATCACGCATAAACTCACGGAAGACAGGATAGTGACGTCGACTTATGCAAAGCAATTCCAGGATGCTCCGCCACAAGATTTGGAGGTGAGTATAGAGCATTGCCTATGGCGGTATACCACCGTCAGAGAAATACTGAAGGATTTGGAAAACATCGGTATTTTGGTCGTGTGCAAGGCAAAGCAGACAATCGGGCAGGACGGAAGGCGCAAGGTTGAGGTGCATCCCAACCGGAGAGAAATACCGGGCGGAATACCCGCTATTGTCGATCCTGTCATCTATGAACGGGCGCAGGAAAAACTCAAGACGAATAAGGCGGATAAAAGCCATCTCCCGTTGAACAAAGAGGACTACTTGCTCAGAGGTCATATTTATTGCGCGACTTGTGGGTGCTCCATGAAGCCGAGAACGCAGAAAAAAGGGCGGCTGACGCAACAAGGAACTGATAAGTCCTATCCGTTCTATCGCTGTGCCAATACGGATAATAAATATAAAGCCTGCCCGTCTTTAACCACGATTCGGACAGCACCGCTCGATGACATCGTCTGGCAGGAGTGCTGTGTACTATTCAAGCGCATTGAGGTCCTGCAAACAGCGCTGGAGACTGAGATGAAAGCAGCCATTAGCGCGCTACTGGAGGATACGACCGGACAGGCGCAGATCCAAAACATAGAGGCGACCATTGCGCTGGCGAAAAACGAGCGAGAAAAATACGTGCCGGGCAGTTACATGCACAATCTTATCTCGCAAGATATTACGAAGCAGGAAGCGCAGCTTGCACGCTATAAAGAAGAGCTGGGCTCCAGCAATATTGAAAGAGTAACCGGCACCTATCAGCAGCGGATTATGGACTTTTTAGAGTTCCTGAATGTGATGCGCGGACGCTATGAACATGCCACCTTTCAGGAAAAGCGAAATGCCCTTGACGTCTTGGGTGTGCGGGTGCTGGTGCATGAGCCGACAGACACCTATGGCGTATCTTCAGATGCTTTGGACACTCCCGAAGGGCAGGAATGGTTCAGCGCTAAGGAAGCGGGACAGTTCCTTGGTGTGCACGCCAAGACCATACGGTTCTACCAGAAAAATGGATCCATCACCAGTTACAAAGAGGAACCTTTTTTGTTGGTTCACCGGGACGAACTTCTGAAACTTCGTGACAAAGGATTCAAGCAGCGCAATACGGATGAGATTGTGCGCAGCCGAGTAGAAATCACCTATTCTCCCCGTTTTATTGTTATTGGCCGAGGAAATAATCTCACAGCTGATCCTGTATCCTTGCAGACACGCAGGTACATATAGGTTTCCGTTTGCTGCACCCCCTGCACTTTATAGAGCTTTTCGGTCAAAAAACTCAGGAGGTGATCGTTATCCCGGCATACAACTTCAGCTAACAGATCGAAACTGCCCGCACAAATGATGAGGTAAATAATTTCCTCAAATTCTGCAATTTCTTTTGCAACTTCCAGGAGTCGATCTCCTGAAACACGGATTCCGATCATACATGCCAGTGAGAAGCCTAACTTTACAGGGTTCGTGATTGCCACTATCTGCATGACGTGTGTATTGATCAAGTTGGCAACTCGCTGGCGCACGCTTGCTTCGGAGATACCAAGTTCTACAGCCAATTTAGTAAATGGCCGTCGGCCGTCCAATTGCAGGGCTTCAATGATGCGCTGATCAATCTCGTCTATCGAACCTTTAGTATTGTTTTGCTCCATAGTTGAATTATAGTATCATTTCGAGGCCTTACATGCAATAAGTTGTTGACCTTTTTTCTGATGTCGTAAGATATAAGCCCTGGCTCCTTCGAAGAGGTGCCGCTACATTTAGATGGATTGGCAGATTACATTTAGATGTAGTAGCGCACCTGGTGGGCAACAGGATCCCAAAAAAGTTCCAGAAAGGACGACTTCTATGCAAACAAACCGTACTGGTCTTGTCTTCGATGAGTGTTACTTGGGTCATGATACCGGTGTGCAAACGACTGTTACCATGCGTAATGGCTCATTCCAATTAGGGCCTGAGCCGCATCCCTCGTCGCTGTATATCACTCAGCGTATCAAACAATTTCTCGATGGTTCTGGTCTAACCGCATACATGCAATCTATACCTGCACGAGCCGCAACCGAAGATGAACTTGCTGTGTATCACACTCGCGATTATATTGCAGGAGTACGTGCGCACGTAGATGGTGGTCCAATGAAAGGTGAATGGGGTGAGATAGAGAGCGATACTCCTCTTAGCCGGGGCTCATTTGATGCAGCTTTGTATGCGGCAGGTGGAGCAATGAATGCAGTGCAAGCAGTAATGAATGGCGAGGTGCGGAATGTCTACGCGCTCTTGCGTCCTCCCGGTCACCATGCGATGAGCAATCGAGCTATGGGATTCTGTATCTTTAACAACGCCGTAATTGCTGCTCACTATGCACGTGATGTCTATGGTCTTGAACGCGTCATGATTGTTGATTGGGATGTACATCATGGTAATGGTACCCAGGACGCTTTCTATGCTGATCCTGGTGTGCTCTTTGTCTCGTTGCATCAACATAACTGGTATCCCAAACTCTCAGGAGAATTGGAACAGGTAGGAACTGGCGAGGGCGCAGGCTACACTGTAAACGTTCCCCTGCCGGCTGGAACGGGAGACAGGGGATATCGTGCAGCATTCGAACAACTGGTTATCTCCATTGGATTGCAGTATCGCCCACAACTGCTAATCATCTCGGCCGGTCAAGACGCAAATTGGCTCGATCCGCTTGCCCAGATGATGATCACAATGGCCGGCTTTCGCAAGATGTCCGAACTTATGCTTGCCCTCGCTGAAGATGTCTGCGAAGGACGGCTGGTAATGCTACAAGAGGGTGGCTACAGCGTGGCATATGTGCCATATTGTACTGTCGCTGCTGTTGAGCCATTGTTGGGCGTCGACCTGGGTTTTGTTGATCTGTATGATGGCAGCTCAGAGGTTGAACGCAGCACGACCATTTTTACTCGGGAGACAAAGGAAGCGCTACTGGCAGCAAGGAGGTGGCATAAGAGCTGGTGGAAAATTTAATTTTCCATATGAAATGCCTTCCCGCCCGCATTCAAGGAAAAACTGCTGCATGTGGGTTGAAACAATAACGGGGAGTTTTCATGTTCACTCTGCTGAGCTGGCAAACGTCGTGGATGAGATAGGTGTATCCTACTCCAGGTGATGATGCTTCAGGTTCCCCAGGAAGTGCAACACCGCTTCGTTGAAGGCTTCTGGAGCCTCCATGTTCGCCATATGTCCAACCCCTGGCAGGACGAGCTTCGTGAGGTGCGGGATCGCGCCTGCGATGCGGTCAGCAATGGCTTGAAACTCGTCAATATCCCGCTCGCCCATCATCAACAAAGTGGGGATACTGATACGCTCCAAGGGGCGGAGATCTGGTAGGTTGGCGTCCTGTTCGCTACTTGCATGCAGCCATGACCAGCCGGAATAGCTCGCGACGATCTGCGCAAGACGCTCTGCCAGCTCCGGTCGTTCTCGGGCTGGGAGAAAGAATGGATGGGCGAGCCAGCGTTGTCGGGCCGCGTCTACGTCCTGGGTCTGGGCCGTGATCTCAAGCTCACGCATGGACTGGGAGAAGGCTTCCGACCAGGTCCACCCACCCAGTGCAGGGTCGACCAACACTAATGCACAGGTGCGCTCTGGATACATCAAGGCAAAGTCGATTGCCACATGCCCTCCACGTGAGAGGCCCAGCACGAAGGTGCGGCTTACTCCCAATGTATCCAGAAGCGCACGGAGGTCTTCCACAGCAGTAAACGGCTCCTCTGTCGGCAGGGCCGATCGACCAAAGCCACGCATGTCATAGCGGATCGCCTGGTAGTGCTGGGTAAAGATAGCGAACTGGTCCTCCCACATCCGTGTATCCAGTGTGAAACCGTGGATCAAGACCAGCGGATGACCTGAACCTGCATGCTCATAATACAAGTGGGTGCCATTGATCGTGACCATATCTGCAATCTGTTCCATTGGTTGTCCTTCCTCGAATGCCAGGTTCGGTGCCCCGAAAGTCAACGCCCTTTGGATATTATTAAATGCTCTTGAAAATGCCCTCGTCTGTCCCATTCGAAAGCATCTTCAGGAGCACCTTCGTGTTCCCTCTTAGAGAGAGGGCTTGATGTTCTGATTCACGCGAAAGAAATTGGTGGGATCGTACGTGTTCTTAATGGCCGCCAGGCGCTTGTAGTTGTCCCGATAGGATGCTTTGATGCGCTCCTCGCCCTCTTCCATCATGAAATTGACATAGGCGCCACCCGCCGAATGAGGGTGCAGATCGTCCCAATACTGTCTGGCCCAGTCGACGATGCGGTCCTTATTGGCCGGGTCGGGATCGACTCCACAGATTACCTCGGCCCAGGTGGCATCCCGGTAGCTCCACGCCGTGTCATTCTTGCCCACCCGATGTGCCGCTCCGTTCACCGGATAGAGGTGCATTAACGATTGCATAGTCGGCAGCTGAGAGCCGTACTGGATGTGGAGGCGGATTGCCTCGTCACTCAACTCGTTCACAAAGTCCGCTTTCCAATACCACTGGAGTCCTGGTGGGTAGAGCGCATCGAACATGCTCTGGAGCGCTGGCTGCGGGATGGGGCCGACAAAGTCCAGGGCTGGTGTGAGAAACCCCCGGATGGGTTTGAATGTTTCCTCGGCCTGCTCCATGGATCCGGTGTAGCACCACACCACCCCACACATCTTCTTGTTGTACAGATGCTCAGGAAATGGCGGCCCAGGTGGGACGGTCAGGAAGGCGAAGAACCCGTTGAGGTCATCGGGTGCCTGCATGATAATCTCCCGGTACCACTTCATCACCTCGGGTGCCTGGGACAGTTCCCACAGCATTGGGCCAGCATAGACGGTAGAGATCGGGTGGGCCTTGAACACGAACGAGGTGACGACCCCGAAGTTGCCGCCACCACCACGCAGCGCCCAGAACAGATCCGCGTGCTGATTCTCATCGGCAGTCACAAAGCGGCCATCGGCCAGCACGATGTCGGCAGCAATCAGGTTGTCGATCGCAAGGCCACATGTGCGGGTCAGGTATCCCAGTCCCCCACCCAGGGTGAGTCCACCCACGCCGGTCGTGGAGATGATCCCGCTGGGGACTGCCAGGCCAAAGGCGTGGGTGGCGTGGTCGACGTCGCCCCAGGTACAGCCTCCCCCGACCCGCACGGTTCTCGTTTCGGGATCGACATGCGTGTAGCAGATGCGCGAGAGATCGATGACCAGGCCATCGTCGCAGACGCCCAGTCCTCCGGCGTTGTGTCCGCCGCCCCGAATGGAAACGAGGAGACTGTTCTCTCGTCCGAAGTTGACTGCCGCGATGACGTCGGCCACATCGGCGCAGCACACGATCAGGGCAGGACGCTTGTCGATCATGGCGTTGTAGACTTTGCGGGCGGCATCGTAGCCCTCATCGCCCCGCTGAATGAGTTCTCCGCGCAAGCTGGCTTTCAAAGTGCTGATACTTAATTCGTTCACTGTCATGACAATACTCCATTTCTCTTTTTTAACAACACACAAACGCTTTCCGGTTGGGATGAACCCGACCTTCGAGGCCCATCCCACAACATCCGTTGCTGTGGGATTACCGCAATAAGTATGCTCGAAACGTGGCGAATTTCCATCAGTGAGAACACTGAGATGAGAAGAGAACCGACCCTGAGTTTGAGAGGGGCAGACTACGAGGAACACGGAGAACATGCTGTGACCTGCCATCCGCGCGCCGCCGCGTACTCCCGCATTGGCTGCAAATGCAGCGCAGGATCCTGGCCCTTATCACGAGCGTTGACGCGGGCACATAGGGCGACCTACGCCTGACGAGCAATGCAAACGCTATAGTGGCGTCGGGGATTGTCCCGTCACGCTGGCATAGGAAACCATCTGCGATACCTCTGCGCCTGTTCGCCCCCGAGCCTCAGGTCTCCGATTGGGGTCTCGGCCCGTGTGCCCCATTCAGCCCAGGAGCCGTCGTACACGCGGACGTCAGGATAGCCCAGCAGATACCGCAAGACCAGCGCGGCCTCGCTGGCCCGAGCACCTATGGTGCAGTAGGTGACGACGCTGCGCTCGGGGACCACGCCGTGGTCCTGGAAGAGCTGCCGCAACGCTGCCACGTCCTTGAATGCGCCGTCGGCCGTGTGCAACAGGTCGATGTGCAGATGCATAGCACCGGGGATGTGACCAGGGCGACCGGCGCCTGCCGTGGCGCCCGATGGCCAGAACCGCTCCCCGGCGAATTCGGCCTCCGAACGCACATCAAGGATGAGTGGGTCCCCGCTCCCGAGGGTGCCTTGCAGCGCATCCAGCGACAACAGCTGTGTAGCCTCCGCTGCTGGGAGCGTGTAGGTAGATGGCACCGGCTCGGGGAGATCCGTCGTCCAGGGCAAACCCGCCTCGCGCCAGCCTTGCCGTGTGCCGTTGAGCACCAGCGCGCGCTCGTGACCGTAGGCCTTCATGAGCCAGAAGCCAAGGTAGGGACCGTAGCCGTAGAAGACGATCGTGGCGTTGGGCGCGAGCCCGGATCTGCTCAGCAGGTCCTCGAACGCGCTGCGGTCCACCGGGCTGTAATCCGCATGGTGGAGGTCGGTGTACGCGTTCCAGAGGATTGCTCCTGGGATGTGGCCTTGGTCGTATGCCGCCCGGCTGACATCCACCTCGACCACGCGAACATCCGGATCGTCGAGGTGCTCCGCAAGCCATGCTGGTTCCGCGAATACGTCGGAAAGGGCCGCGCTATTGGCCCGGATAGAAATGTCGTCTGTCAATTCAACTTCCCTCCTTTGTGCAACGTCGGTCGTGCGACCTCGACGTCAGGCTCTTTCTCGTGTAGGAGCAAACCTCCTACCGGCTCAATAAGCCTAGAACGAGTATACCCCGCACACGGCACATCTCCATCGGTGAAAACACGGAGATGAGAAGAGAACCGACCCTGAGTTTGAGAGGGGCAGACCATGAGGAACACGGAGAAAAATAGGAAATGTGCTGTTTGTCATCTCTCGTTCATTTCTTCGTAATCCAGAGAAAGAATCTTACGAGCCGTCTTTGACGAGCCCCACCTCGACAGCCCACACCGCTATCCGTGAGCGCGAGGGAACGCCCAACTTCGAGAGGATCGTACTCACGTGCGTTTCGACCGTGCGGAGGCTCACTACCAGCGTATCGGCGATCTCCCGGTTCGTCCTGCCCTGGGCGATGAGCACGGCCACTTCGCGCTCGCGCTCAGTCAGCCCACCAAACCGTTCCGCGAGAGCGCGGCGCTCCGGGATGGGTGTCTCCCTTGGCAGCAATTTGAGAGCCTCCTGGAAGAAAAGTTCGCGCAGGGTGGACTCGTGAATGCTGGCAGCAAGTTCCGCAATGAGACCCCGCGCTGCCGCGAATGCACGCATGGCCCGCTCCTCGTCTTTCACGCGATGATACACTCGCCCAAGCGCACGGTGAATCTGCCAGAGGAGTGGGCGTTCCTGTTGCCGGAGTGCTCCATCCTTCGCATCCTCTAAGGCCTGTGCAGCCTCTTCCAGCCGGGCCAGCGTAGCCAGCGCTTCCCCTTTCAGTTTGAGCAGCCAGGGAATCGGCTGCGCGCGGTCTGCTCCAGGAGGTGAGGCCAGCAAGTGCTCAACAATACGCAACGTCTCCTGGTAATCCCCCTCCGCAAAGGTGAGTTCACCCCAGGCCCAGAGCATCCGTCGCTCCGCCAGGTTACGGGGATGCGCGTCAGCCGGCATGGCTCCTTCGAGGACTGAGCGAGCCTTCGCGTGCTCGTGCTTAAGCAGATACGCGAGTGCCAGATGCGTCCTGATACTGCCCATCCACCAGGCCGAGCCAAGGGTGTGAGCCAGCGACAGCCCTGCTTCCAGGGTCTGGATTGCTTGCGTGGGATCGAGCATCAGCGTAAAAATACGTCCCAGGACGCAGTAGGTCGCAGCCATCCATTGCTGATGCGCCATATCGAGAGCGATGCGGAGCGCCTCCTGGGCATGAGAGAGTGCCGCGCCAAAATCTCCAAAACCGGCGAGCCACCAGGCCGTCATGACGTTGGCATAGGCTTGCGCTGAAAAGGAGTCGATCTTCTGAGCCAGTTTCAGGGCTTCTGTCGCATCGCGCAAACACTCAGTGGAAGTTCCCAAGGCGCTGAACGCGGTTTCTACGCACGCTGGACCTGCCCAGACAGCTCGTGAAGCGAGCACAGAGACCAGGCCCGGGGTATTGCCCTGGGAGCGAAACAGGGCGAGGGCTTGCCCAAAGTAGTCCACGGCGCTGACTGCGTCTCCATGCAGTCCATGCGCCATGCCCAGCAAATCCAGCGTCTCTGCCGTCCCTGGCTGATCCTGCCGCGCTTCAAAAATGGTCAGCGCCTCTTTGTGGGTCTGGATACCTTCGGCGGTTCGTCCGGTGTTGACGTACCAGTTCGCCAGGCGATTGAGGCTATGGGCCTGCAGAGGTGGGTCAGCAAGTGCCGAGGCCAGCGCCGCGGCTTGCCGGAACCACTCACCTGCCCGGCTATAATCGCGTCCTGCCCACAGCATGCCCAGCGACATCAGACTCCGCCACTCCATCGAGCCGTCATGGTCACTAGACGCCTCTGCTTGCGCTCGCTCATAATCAAGGCGCGCCTCCTCCAGTTCACCGAGCATTTCATAGGCCTGTCCCCGTGCAAGATGGAGATGGGCAGGAGGAGGGAGTTCCATGTGACGGACAGCTTCCAGGGCGTTCGTGAAATGTTGAGCGGCGGCGCGGGGAGCGTAGAGTGCCTGCGCTTTCTCCCCAGCGCGCTGCGCATAGGCCAGGGCCTTTGTCCACACTTCGGCTCTCATGAAATGATAGGCCAGGTCTTCCAGATGCGCATCGAGTGCGGTGCGATACACCTGCTCCATGGTTTCGGCAAGCGTCCGATGCAATGCCTTGCGCTCTCGCTTGAGCAGTTGCTCGTAGATGGCATGGCGTGTGAGAGCGTGGCGAAAGGCAAACTGCTCTCCTGATTCTTCGACAACCAACTGCGCAGCAATGAGTTCTTTCAGGAGGAGCAGGAGCTGCTCTTCGGTCTGCCGGGTAATCTGCAACAGCAGGTCAACATCAAAGTGGCGTCCGGCGACCGCCGCGAGTGTCAACAGCGCTTTGGCGGCTTCACTCAGGCGGTCCGAGCGCTGCTGGACTGCGGCCTGAATACTGCGTGGGATGTGTAGGTTCTCCAGTGCCTTGCTTTTCCAGGTTCCCTCGGCATAGAATATTCCTCCGGCTGCTCGTAAGGAGGTCAGGACTTCTTCTACGAAAAAAGGGTTGCCTTCGGTGAGAGGGTACAGGGTGTTCAGTAACTCGCTGCGTGTGGTCGGGTGCAGATCAAAGATGGCGGTCAGCATCGCATCGATATCGCTGTTCGTGAGGCGCGCAAGGGAGCATTCCTGCGCACGGCGTTCCCGATCCTGTTGTGCTAACCAGTTGGTCAAAGTTGGGCGCATTTCGTCACTGCGGTAGGTCAGCAGGACCAGCCCGGGGAAAGAGGTGCTGTGCCGCATAAAATACTGCAAGAACTCCAGGCTACTCTCATCACCCCAGTGGATATCCTCGATGGCGAACAAGAGAGGGTGTCCAGCGGCCAGCTTCATGAAAAAGGCTGTCAGAGCGACAAAGAGACGGCGCTTCTCCTGTTCAGGT
>Ga0209648_10004828_pt1 | contig 11464 bp, 12 predicted proteins | sample GraSoi2013_115cm_FD_185830 | JGI IMG/M metagenome (GOLD analysis project Ga0209648, IMG submission 185830) | Grasslands soil microbial communities from the Angelo Coastal Reserve, California, USA - Sample 9_17_2013_115cm (SPAdes) (version 2) | ecosystem: Environmental > Terrestrial > Soil >...
TGCCGCGGCAGCACTGCTCGCCTTCACGATCTTCTTCTATGTCGTCGTCTATACGATGTGGCTAAAGCGCCAAACTCCGCAAAACATCGTCATCGGCGGCGCCGCCGGCGCTTTTCCACCGGTGATCGGTTGGGTTGCGGCCACCGGCCGCATTGGGGTGGAGCCGCTCATTCTGTTCCTGATCATCTTCTTGTGGACGCCCCCCCACTTCTGGGCGCTGTCGCTCAATCGTGCTGGCGAATACGCCCGTGCCGGCCTCCCAATGTTGCCGGTCGTGGCTGGCACGGCCGAAACAAAGCGGCAGATTCTCATTTACAGCGTCCTGCTGGTGCCGATTTCGATCCTGCCCTGGGCACTCGGATTTGCGGGAGCAATCTACGGCGCGACCGCGGGGATGTCCGGAGCGACGATCATCCTGCTTGCATTGCAGCTGCGCAGGAGCAGTGACGCCGAATGGCGCCCCGCTCGCCGCCTGTTCGCATTTTCGATCCTTTACTTGTTCGTGCTCTTTGCCACGCTGTTGGCGGATGCGGCGGTGATCCACAGTCGACCCGCTTAGGTCATTCGTATACAATGCGCTATTCGGGGCCCCGCGGTTTTGAGGTTGATGACGAGTTCGAATCTGGTCGGCTGCACAACGGGCAAGTCGGCAGGCTTGGCGCCCCTGAGTATCTTGCCAGTGTAGACGCCGACCTGGTGCCACGCGTCTGTGAGGCTGCTGCCGTAGCTGATCAATCCACCGGCCGCAATGCACTCGCGCCATCCATAAACCGCCGGCAGGGCATGCCGCGCCGCCAGCACGACGATCTGGCCATGCCTGACCGTGAAAAACGGCTTGTCGCTAACGAGAAGAGCCTCGATCCGACGCTCTGCCGCTGCAGCGAAAGTCGCCTCGATATCGGCACCTGTGACTGCAGTCAGGAACGAGAGCTGCATTCCAAGCGTTCGCGCCGCCGGCATCATCTCGATCATGTCTGGGTCCGAAGCATCATTCGGATTGATGAGTATGGCGGCAGAAATGGCCTTGGGTATCAGATCGCGCAACAGTTCGAGTCGCTTACTCGGCTTCGGGCTGATAACCCCCCGCACCTCTCGGGCGAAACAGGATCTCCGGGTTCGGTGCTATGTCTGGTAATGGCAGATACTGTTGTAAAAGGATTTTGTGCATCCGAGCGAGCAATATTGATTCAAGATCAAGCCCCGATTCGCAATATCGATTCAAAAATTTGTTCGCTGCGATTCGATTGTTGCGCTCAAAATGCCCCTCGCCGACTTTTACAACAGTATCGGCACATCGCTGCCGTTGAGCCGGCAGCAAATGACAGCCGCTTACGGTCCTGAAGCGGAAGCCAGCAAGGGTATAGGGTGGCTGGCGCGCGGAGGCGCGCGCGAGAACAATGGCGGCACCGTGAGGAGCCGGTCGGCCCCCGGGTAGAGAACTTACACACTCTGCAGCGAAGGCTAGGTAGAGATCGCCGGCGCGGATTCTCGTTCATCCTGCTTCTCGTTCCGCGCTCGCTCGCGCAACGTGAATTTCTGAATCTTGCCGGTCGCGGTGATCGGCAAGGGCCCGAACACGACCGACTTCGGTGTCTTGTAGTGCGCGAGCCGGTCACGGCAGAAGGCAATGATCTCTTCGACCGTCGCCGTCATTCCCGGCTTCAATTGGACGAAGGCACAGGGCGTCTCTCCCCATTTCTGGTCCGGCCGCGCCACGACGGCGGCGAGCTGCACCGCCGGATGCTTGTAGAGTGCAATCTCGACCTCGACGCTGGAGATGTTTTCGCCGCCCGAAATGATGATGTCCTTGGCGCGGTCCCTGATCTCGACATAGCCGTCAGGATGTTCAACCGCGAGGTCGCCGGTGTGCATCCAGCCGCCGCTGAAGGCGTCGGCGGTGGCCTTCGGATCCTTCAGGTAGCCGAGCATCACCGTGTTGCCCCGAACCATGATCTCGCCGATGGTTTTGCCGTCGCGCGGAACCGGCTTCAGGGACTTGGGGTCGGCCACCATCTGGCCTTCCACCACGGGGAAACGCACGCCCTGGCGTGCGGTGAGCGCCACGCGCTCCTCGAGCGGCAGCTTGGCCCAGCCGTCCTGGGGCGCACAGAGCGTCGAGGGCCCCTGCAGCTCGGTCATGCCGTAGATGTGCGTGACGCGGAACCCCAGTTCCTCCATGGCCTTGATGGTGTTGGCCGGCGGCGGGGAGCCGCCGGTCTGGATGTCGACGATGTGACCGAACGTCCTCCGCTGCTCCGCCGGCGCATTGATCAGCATGTTGAGCACCGTCGGCGCACCGCACATGTGCGTGACGCCGTGCTCGACGATCATCGGAAAGATCAGCGCCGGATCGACCTTGCGCAGGCAGACGTGCGTGCCGGCCATCGCCGTGACGGACCACGGGAAGCACCAGCCGTTGCAGTGGAACATCGGCAAGGTCCACAGATAGACCGGCTTCGGCGGCAGCGGCCAGGCCATGATGTTGCCGACCGACTGCAGGAAGGTGCCGCGGTGGTGATAGACCACGCCCTTGGGATTGCCGGTGGTGCCCGAGGTGTAATTCAGGGCAATGGCGCCACTCTCGTCGGCCGGCGGCGTCCACGCGAAGTCGGGACTGCCTGCGGCGATGAAGTCCTCGTATTCGATCTTGCCCAGGCGGTCGCCAGGCCCGGAATAAATAGGATCGTCGACGTCGATGACGAGAGGCTTGCGCTTCAATTGCGCGAGCGCCGGACCGACCTGGCCGGCGAATTCGCGATCGGTTATCAGAGTTTTGGCCTCGCCGTGGGCGAGAATATAGCCGATGGTGGGCGCGTCGAGACGCGTGTTGATGGTGTTGAGCACGGCTCCCAGCATGGGCACGCCGTAATGCGCCTCCAGCATGGCCGGGACGTTCGGCAGCATCACGGCAACGGTATCGCCGGCGCGGATGCCCTGGCGCGCGAGAGCTGAAGCCAGCCGGCGCGCCCGCCCATGCAAATCGCGGTAGCTAAATCGCCGCTTGCCGTGGATGACCGCGACGCGGTCGGGGTGAACCTCCGCCGATCGCGCCAGGAACGACGCCGGTGTGAGAGCCGCAAAATTAGCGGCATTCGGGCGAAGGCCGGTCCTGAAAATCTCGCCTCTGCTTGGCGTTTTCCGCGGATGGGGGCCTATGGCCAGCCGCTTACCGGCCGCGCGCCCGGCTGAACGGGGCTCGGCAATCTTGCTCTTGCGAACGGGCTTTCCCGGTTGTGCCTTTCCTGGTTTGGCCATGTTCTCCCTCCCTGGCGCACGGCAAGCCATCGAAGGTACCAAACGTCCAAGCGTTGCGCCATTCCATGCCTTCCGGTCGCAACCGAGAGGACAGGCTGACCAGCTTGACCGAACCTTCACCGACGCCCACACTTGGTGCCAGCGGGGGATCGCGGGGTTGGTGGCGCGTCGTTCGTCCAAAGAATGCGAAGATTGCTCGATACTGATGGGAGGAAGTCCATGAGAAGCCTGACAGTTGCAATTGCGGCGCTGCTTGCCAGCGCGGCTCTTTTTGCCTCCGAGAGTGCGCTCGCTCAGGAGCGGACGGTGAAAATCACCGGATTCGGCGCCAAGTCCGGCGTCGTGCGCGTGTTTGGCGTGAACAGCGAAGCCGCGTTGAAGGCGGCCGCCGAGGAGATCAACAACGCGGGTGGCGTCACTCTAGGCGACGGCACCAAGGCAAAAATCGTCATCGAGTTTCTCGATGATCGGTGCAATGCCGAGGAAGGCATTTCGGTGATCCGGCGCATCGCCTCGACCGATGCCTTCGTAGCCGTTGGCCCGACCTGCTCGAATGTCGCGGAATCGCTGTTCGGTATCCTGCAGAAGAAGGTCGGCGACAGCTCCGACAGCGGGCTGCAATTCCCGATCATCGCCGACGTGGCGGCGAAGGGCGGGCTTGCCAAGATCTCGGAATGGGCGTTCCGCAACGTGCCGAGCGAATTCGAGATGTACAAGTCGCTGTTCGCCTGGCTGAAGACCCAACATCCGGATCTCAAGACCATCTACGGCGGCGTCGAGAAGGATTTTGCACATTCGAACGCAACGTTCGGCGTGATGAAGGAACAGGCGGCCCTCAACGGCTTCCAGCTCGTCGGGCAAAGCGAATGGTTGCTCGCCGACACCACCTTCTCCACGCAGGTTCGCGAGATGAAGCGGGCCGACGCGGATATCGTCGCGATCTCGGCGCATCCATTCACCACCTGCGGCGTGCTCAAAGAGATGGAGCGGCAGAGCGTGAAGCCGAAGCTGCTCATCGGACTGACCAGTTCGTCGAGTATCGAGACGCTACAGGGCTGCGCCAAGCAGGCGGAGGGGATCATCATCCCGACGAGCTTCGCGCCGGTGACGCCGGAGGCCAAAATGGCCGCCGAGCGGGTGGCGAAGTTTGGCGGCAGCGCCGACCTGCACAGCGCCGCAGCCTATGAGATCATGTTCATCCTCAAGGACGTGATCGAGGCGCAGAAGATCATGGCGAAGCCCGACACGGTTGCGGCCGATCGCGTCAAGATGCGCGAAGGTCTCGCGGCGCTGAAGGAGACCAAAGGGCTGTTGGGCAAGGTCCGACGGACCCCGGATCGCGAAGCGATCAAGCCGTTCCTTTATGTCCATGCCAAGGACGGCAGCTGGCAGGTGCTGTACAACCCCGCATCCTGACCGCCTCATCGCCAGGGCGGATCGCGGCCGGGGCCGCGATCCGCGGCGTTCGGCGCCATCGCTTCGGCGATGGACCAACCCTAGAGGCGGCGAACGTGGAGCTCCTCGACCTCATCGATACCGTCCAGTCGATCGCCGACGGAGTGCTGTTCGGGGCGACCTACGCCATGCTGGGCATCGGCTTCACGCTGGTCTTCGGCGTGATGCACAAGATCAACCTCGCGTATGCCGCGGCCTCGATCGGCGCCGCTTATGCGAGTCTGCTGATTCTGGCCGGCGTCAACGCGCCGGCCGCCGTCGTGTTTCTACTCGCTGCGCTCGCCGGCGGTGTGCTCGGCGGCATCGTCTATGTCGTCTGCTTTCGTTTCATCCCGCTCGCCAATCCGCTCGCGACCCTGATGTCCACCGTAGGCCTGCTGCTGTTGATCGACGAGATCATCGTGCACGAGACCCAAGGCGTGCCGCTCGCTTATCCCGCGCTGTTCTCCGATGTGATCGTCCGCGTCGGGCCCTTCGGGCTGCGCGGCGATCTGATGTTCGTCTTCGCGCTGGGCTGCATATCCATGGTGGTGCTGCTGCTGCTGCTCTATCGCACCAAGCTTGGACTCGCGACGCGCGCGGTGTCGCAACAGCCGACCGCCGCGCAGCTCTGCGGCATCAGCGTCGACCGCGTGAACGGCCTCACCTTCGTCGTCACCGGCGTGGTCGGCGGCGTGGCCGGGGCGATGACCGGAGCGGCGATCGGCATGCTGTCGCCGCTGTTGTCGCTGCCGCTCACCGTCAAGGGCCTGATCGTCACCGTGATCGGCGGCCTCGGCAGCATCCCGGGTGCGATCATAGCCGGGCTGCTGGTGGGCGGCTTCGAGAACGTCTTCCAGTTCTTCCGCGGTGTCTCGGAGCGCGACCTCTACGTCATGCTTCTCTTGTTCGCGTTCCTCGTCTTTCGACCGGGCGGCATGTTCCAGCCGTCGTCGGCACGTGATTGACGGCGGGGAGGGCGGCATATGGATTTCTATCTCGGCCTCGCCCAGATCATCGGCATCCACACGCTACTCGGTCTCTCCGCCTACTGCGTGCTGCTCACCGGCCAGGTGAGTCTTGCCCAGGCCGGGTTCTTCGCGATCGGCGCCTATGTCGCTGCAATGCTGACGGTGCTCGCCGAATGGCCGCTGATCGCGGCGCTCCTCGCCGCCGCCCTCATCGCCGGAACGGTCGCCTGCGCTGTCGGCTTTCCGGCGCTGCGGGTCAAGGGCCTGATGCTCGTCGTCGCCACCATCGCCTTCGGCGAGGCGGTGCGGCTGTTCTTCTTCAACTTCGATTACCAGGTCACCAAGGGCAACATCCGCGTCGGGCCGCTCGGCGGCGAGGGTTTCCGGCAGATTCGCTATTTCCCGGAGCACGGCTGGAGCACGCTCGAAGTCGTGCTGTTCGTCTGGACGGTAGTAACGCTGATCATGGTCGCGCTGTGGTGGATGGACCAGTCGCGCGCTGGCGCGGTTCTCCGCGCGGTGGGCGAGGACGAGGTCGCGGCGCAGAGCACGGGCATCAACATCACGGCAGTGAAGGTTTCGGCGATGACGGTCGGTGGCGTGATCGCCGGCGCCGGCGGCGGCATCTTCGCCCATTACACTACGCATATCGAGCACGGCCAATTCGGCGTGGTGCTCGCGACCTTCGCCATCGCCTATCCGATTTTGGGCGGGCTCTCGAATGTCTTCGGCACGCTGCTCGCCGTCCTCTTTATCCAGGGATTTCTGATCGAGGGTCTGCGCTTCCTCGGTGATTGGCGCAATCTGCTGTTCGGTGCCCTGATCCTGCTCGCGATGAACATCCGGCCGCGCGGACTGCTCGATGCCGGCGCGATCGCCGCCCTCCGACACCTGACGTACCGCAAGGAAGCGACCGGTGCTTGAACTCAAATTGCTGACCAAGCAGTTCGGCGGCGTGTGCGCGGTCGCGCACGTCGATCTCGCCGTCGCGGAGGGTGAAATCCTCGGGCTGATCGGCCCGAACGGCTCGGGCAAGAGCACGATCGTCAATCTGATCTGCGGTCTGTTTCCGGTCACCGACGGCAGCGTGTTGTTCCGGGGAGTCGATATCACCGATCTGCCGCCGCATGCGCGGGTCGCGCTCGGCATCGCGCGCACCTTCCAAAACATCCGTCTGTTCGGGCAATTGAGCGTTTGGCAGAATCTTTGGGTCGCGCAGAATTCACGCAAGCAGCAAGGGGAGGGACATTTCATCGGCCGCTGGCTCGGCGGATCGCGTCGCGACCGCGAAGAGATCGACCGCACGCTGGAGTTCTTCGACCTTGCGCGCAAGCGCGACGAGCTTGCCGGCAATCTCGCCTTCGGTGAGCAACGGCGGCTGGAGTTCGCCCGTGCGCTCGCCGCCAAGCCGGCACTGCTTCTGCTCGACGAACCGGCGGCAGGCATGAACGCCGAGGAGATCGACGAGCTCGACGACCGCATCCGCAAACTGCGCGGGGACGGTATCTCCATGCTGCTGATCGAGCATCATATGGAGCTGGTAATGGCGGTGACCGACCGCGTCGCAGTGTTGAACTTCGGGCAGAAGATCGCCGAAGGCAGGCCGGCCGAAATCCAGAGCAATCCCCTGGTGCGCGAAGCCTATCTCGGCACCACCGCCAAGGTTGCCTGAGGCACATACCGATGCTCGAAATCTCCGACCTCGTCACCGCTTACGGCAAGATCGAAGCGCTCAAGGGAGTGTCACTGCAAATCGCCGGCGGACGCATCACCTGCCTGCTGGGGCCAAATGGCGCCGGCAAGACCACGTTGATGATGACGATCGCCGGAATCTTGCAGCCGCGCCGGGGATCGATCCGGCTGGACGGCGCCGAGCTGGTCGGCCTCTCGCCCGCCCGGATCGTTGCGCAAGGCGTCGCGCTCGTGCCGGAGAACCGGTTGGTCTTCCCGCAGATGAGCGTGCGCGAGAACCTTCTCGCCGGGGCCTACCAGCGCGGCGACAAGGCGGGGATCTCGGCCGATATCGAGCGCATGTACCAGCGGTTCCCGCGGCTGGCCGAGCGACGCGAGCAGCTCGCCGGCACGTTGTCGGGCGGCGAGCAGCAGATGCTGGCGGTAGCTCGCGCGCTGATGTCGCGACCGCGTCTGCTGCTGATGGACGAGCCGTCGCTCGGCCTCGCCCCGCTCGTGGTCGCGGAAGTTTTCCGGATTGTCGCCGACCTCGATCGCGACGGCACCACCATCTTTCTCGTCGAGCAGAACGCGCACATGGCGCTCCAGGTCGCGCGCCATTTCTATCTGATGGAACAGGGGCGGGTGACCTTCGACGGCACGCCCGGCGAGCTCGCCGAGGACGAGGTCATCCAGCGCGCTTATCTCGGAACGCGGCGCGCAACGGCGTGAACGCAAGCGGACGCTCGATGACCGATTTCGTGCAGAACACCCTCGACGGCTTGATGATCGGCTCGTCCTACGGCCTTCTCGCCCTGGGCTTCACGCTGATCTTCGGCGTGATGCGCCGGCTCAATCTCTCGTATGGCCCATCGATCATGGTCGGCGCCTATCTGGGCACCTTCGTTTACGTGCAGTTCGGGGCGAGCCCGATCGCCGTTGCGGCGCTAGCCGTGGCGGGCGCGGTGCTGGCCGGCATCTATGTCGAGCGGCTGTGTTTCGCTCCGATGGGTCCGGGTGCCGGGATCGCCTCCATGGTGTCGAGCTTCGCCATCTGGATGCAGCTCGAGCAGGCTGCCATCCTCGTGCTGCCGCGCCACACCTATCCGTACCCGCCGCTCGCCGCCGTCGCGCCGCTGATGCTCGGTCCGTTCATGGTGCGGCTGGATCATCTGGTCATGCTCGTCGCGGCCATCGCGCTTAGCACCGGCATGCATCTCTTGCTCTATCGCACCCGCTTCGGCTTGGCGTTGCGGGCAATCATCGGCAATCCGGTGGCGGCGCATCTCGTCGGCGTCAACGTCCGGACCGCCATGCTCGGCGCCTTCGCGCTCGCCTCGGGGATCGGCGGCATCGCCGGCTACCTCGTGCTCGCCGCCGATCAGCAAGTCACGTCGATGTTCGGCATGTGGGCAACGATCAAGGGCCTGATCGCGATGATGATCGGCGGCCTCGGGTCGATCCCCGGCGCGGTTCTGGGTGGCTTGGTGCTCGGCATCATCGAGATGCACGGCCAGTGGTACTTCGGGTCGCAGGTCCGCGACCTCATTGCGTATTTCCTGCTGTTTGCCTGCCTGGTGCTGCGGCCCGGCGGATTGCTCGGCGACGCACCGACGCGCGAGACGGCGGCCTACGGGCGAAGAGCGTGACCGATGGATGACTACCTGATCGGCGTGCTGTCGAACATCGGCATCATCTCCTTCATTGCCCTTTCTGCCTACGTCCTGTTGCTGACCGGCGAGATCTCGTTCGGCCAACAGGCCTTCTTTGCAATCGGAGCCTACGCGTCCGGCATCGCGACGGCGCTGTGGCACTGGCCGCTTGCAGCGGGCCTTGCCTGGGGTGCCGCGGCAGCGGCCGCAGCCGCGGCGCTGGTCGGCGTACCGACCCTGCGACTGCACGGCCTCTATTTTGCCATCGCGACGCTCGCCTTCGCCGAGATGGTGCGGCTGCTGTTCGAGCTGTTCCACTATCAGGTCTTGATCGATGGCGAGCTGGTCGGGCCCAACGGCGCCGAGGGTTTTCGCAATATCCGCTACATTTTCGACAATAACATCGACGCGACGGAGTTCTTAGTTCTCGTTTATGTTCTGTTGTCGGCAACGCTGCTGGGTTTTTTCCTTCTCGAGAGATCCCGCCTCGGCGTGATTTTTCGCATGACCGGCGAAGATGAGGTTCTTGCTGAGCTCAGCGGCGTTGCCGTTGGCCGCTACAAGGTCTTGGCGGCGGGCATCGCCGGCGCTCTGGCCGGGATCGGCGGCGGCCTCTACGCCCATCTGACCACATATGTCGAACCGCGCATCTTCGACGTCATGCTCGGAGTGCACAGCCTCGCCTACGGCCTCATCGGCGGCCTGGGGACGGCCCTCGGTCCGCTGGCGGGCGTGCTCATCGATATCGGCGTGCTGGAATCGACGCGATGGTTCGCCGGTTATCGTATGATCGTCTTCGGCGGCTTGGTTGCCGTGCTCCTGATCGTGCGGCCGCGCGGCCTGCTCGACGAAGTCGTCGTGCGCAACATCCGCAAGGCGTGGCGCCGGACTTCTCCCTTGCGCCTCGGCCGGCATGAGAAGCAAGGGCAGCCATGAGGGATGCTTCTCCTGTTCGATGGATCGCCGCGGCGATGATGACGACCTGCGTTCTTTCCGGCGATGCCGTCGGCGCCGACGCCAGGGCCAAAGCCGATATTTCGTGTCGGCCGGCTGCGAACAAATTGCAATATGATTGCACCATCAAATTGACGGACGCCCGCACTGACGAGCCACTGACCGGCGTCGAACTGACGGTGGGTGCCGACATGCCTTCGATGCCGATGGCACACAACGTGCGGCCGGCCAAGGCGACGGCGGCCACGGAGCCGGGCACCTACCACGTGCAGATTCAGCTCGAAATGCACGGCGATTGGGTGCTGCGGCTCGATCTGGCCGGCCGCGTCCGAGATCGCGTGGTCAAGTCTCTGCGCTTCGAGGACGATCGTGTTATCGGCGCACCCCACCCGGGAAGGCCGTCCTCACCTCATAAGCATTAACCCCGCGTGTTCCGGCGCCCCCTAGCAGGCGCTGAAGCGCCGCTCGAGGAGAGCTTGACATCCGATCCCGGAATTAGAGAACACTATCGGCACGAAGCTGAAACGCCGGAAACTGACTTAGATTTCCGCTTTCGCATCCAATGCTGACTTAGCGCGGACATGCCGCGACTTCGCATATTGACCCTGGCTGTGTGAAAACGCCGCGCTTGATGTGATTCGCGCGATATGATTCCCGCACGATTTGCGGGGAGGATCGGATGAAGCGCTTCGTTGAAGGGGCGGATCGTGGGCAGAGCACGCTGTTTCCTGAAAGCCTTGAAGACTGGATCGGCGAGGACAATCCCGTTCGCGTAATCGACGTCTTCGTCGATGAACTCGATCTGGGCGAGCTTGGGTTCAACGGGGTCGATCCGGAGGCAACCGGCCGGCCTTCGTATCATCCGTCGGTACTGCTGAAGCTCTACATCTACGGCTACCTCAATCGGGTTCGGTCGAGCCGCCGGCTCGAGCGCGCGGCGGCCGACGAAGGTGGCCGCGATCGCGCTTGCCAACAAGATCGCGCGAATGGCTTGGGCCATGATGGCCAGGGGTGAGCGCTACAAGGAACCCGTCGCGCTTGCGAGGTGAACGAGATCGCGCCGGCCAACCGGCGTGATGTGAAGTTGGGAGGGCGAACAGCACGTAATGCAGAGCCGGTCGATCCGGCGATCAGGACAACCCACAAGTGCCAGCGCATGGTCGAATGCGAGCTTTTGACCGGGACCTGATCCGCGGAGGGCATTATGGCCAGCGGTCATGCGAACCGCGCTAACAGGCCGAACACATGGCTGCACCGACCAACCCCTGCTACGTGAAGATTCTCCTTGCCAACTCGGAGCCGTCCACACATGGCACTGAAGAGACCATCAACTGGGCCGCTGGAATGGCCGCTTACGGGGGTAAAGCAGCCGTGTCGCTGGGCAGCCAGATAGTCTCAAGATGACCCATAAGAGACATTCACTGCGCGGAATAACTGGCTGTAATTCTCCCCCTCTACCCGCCCTGCAGCACCCTACAGCGCCGAGGCGAGTGTGCTATCTTCCAGACTGCGTTTGGCGTGGTCCTG
>Ga0209648_10004830_pt1 | contig 11462 bp, 10 predicted proteins | sample GraSoi2013_115cm_FD_185830 | JGI IMG/M metagenome (GOLD analysis project Ga0209648, IMG submission 185830) | Grasslands soil microbial communities from the Angelo Coastal Reserve, California, USA - Sample 9_17_2013_115cm (SPAdes) (version 2) | ecosystem: Environmental > Terrestrial > Soil >...
ATCTGTCCCGGCTTTCCAGATTTTCGAGAAGTTGCTTCTCAATCATACGGGCTGCTCGGCGGCGCTGCAATCCGATAGCCCTTGGCTTGTTGAAGGCTTTCACACGAGCCGTCGGGAAGAACGCTTCGACGAAAATCAACCCGCATTCCGCCGCGACGTCTTGATCGGTGGAATGGCCACGGTCTCAGCATTGGCAATGCTGCCGACGATAACGATCGCCGCGGAAGCAAGCGTTGAAAGTCACAGCGCCGCTCGCAGCAGAGGAGTACGCACGGTGAGCACCATTACGACCAAAGACGGCACCGAAATCTACTACAAGGATTGGGGTACCGGCCGCCCCGTCACCTTCTCGCATGGCTGGCCGCTCAATGCCGACGCCTGGGACGATCAGATGTCCTTTCTGGCGTCACGCGGCTTTCGGTGCATCGCGCATGATCGTCGCGGCCACGGCCGATCCAGCCAGCCCTGGGACGGAAACAACCTCGGCACCTATGCCGATGACCTTTCGGCGCTGATGGAGGCGCTCGATCTCAGGGACGCCGTCATGATCGGCCATTCGACAGGCGGCGGCGAAGTCACGCGCTATCTCGGCCGGCACGGCACGGGGCGCGTCGCCAAAGCGGTGCTGATGTCGGCGATACCGCCTTTGATGCTGAAGACGCCGGCCAATCCCGGCGGGCTTCCGATCGAAGTTTTTGACGGCATCCGCGCCGGGGTCGCCAGCGATCGATCGCAATATTACCGGGAGCTCAGCCTGCCATTTTACGGCGCGAACCGGCCTGGATCGAAGGTGTCGCAGGGCACCAAGGACGCATTTTGGCTGTGGTCCATGCAGGTCGGGCTGAGGGGCGCCTATGAATGCATCAAGGCGTTCTCCGAGACTGACCTCACTGAGGATCTCAAAAAGATCGATGTCCCGACGCTGGTCCTCCACGGCGACGATGACCAGATCGTTCCGATTGCGGACTCGGCATTGTTATCATCGAAGCTCGTCAAGAATGCTGTATTGAAGGTCTATCCGGGCGCGCCCCACGGAATGATGGTCACTCACAAGGATCAGCTCAACAACGATCTTCTCGCGTTCATCCAGGGCTGAGACCGACCAGCCAAAGGGGCTGCGGTTCACGGAGCAACCTCATTGGTACGAAAAGCGAGGACGTCATGGAATTTTCAAAGCAAAATCCGCTGTCGCGACGACACTTTTGCCTGTGTTGCCTGAGCGGCGCGGCTTTCGCCGCCACCGGAGGATGGCTCACGCCTCGCAAGGCGTTCGCCGAGGCACGCGGCCTGGTCAGCCTGATCAAGGATAGCGCCGCGGTATCGCCCATTGTCACCCACAAGCTGCGAAACAATATCAGCGTGCTCGAAGGCTCCGGCGGCAACATTGCAGTGCTGACGGGACCCGATGGCAAGTTGCTGATCGATGCCGGCATCGCCGTGTCGCGTCCTCAAATCACCAAGGCGCTCGACGCCCTCGGCGCCGATCCCATCACCAATCTCGTCAACACGCACTGGCATTTCGATCATGCCAACGGCAACGAATGGCTGCACGCGGCCGGTGCAAAGATCATCGCGCAAGCGAACACGCGCAAGCATCTTTCGGAGGTGCAGCGCGTCGAGGATTGGGATTACAATTTCCTGCCGCTGTCATCGGGCGGAATTCCGAGCGAAGTTTTTGCGAACGAGCATGATTTAAAACTCAACCGCTCGTCGATCGGCCTGAAACATTACGGACCCGCGCATACCGATAGCGACATCTCCGTCACGTTTGCCGAGGCCAACGTCGTTCACGTCGGCGATACCTTTTGGAACGGCATCTACCCGTTCATCGATTATTCGACCGGCGGCAGCATCGACGGCATGATCACGGCGTCCGATACCAATCTGGCGGCGACGAACAACGACACCATCATCATTCCGGGTCACGGCCAGCCGGTCAGCAACAAGGCCGAGCTTCAGGAATTCCGCGACATGCTTGTCGCCATCAGAGACAACGTCGCGAAGCTCAAAAAACAGGGAAGATCGCGCGACGAGACGGTCGCGGCCAAGCCGACCGCTGCCTTCGATGCGAAATGGGGCCAGTTCGTCATCGATCCCGGTTTTTTCACCAGGCTGGTCTACGAAGGCGTTTGAATGCCGGCGCAGACACTCGCAACACCACGGATGATCTCGCAAGGGAGGTTGATATGAAGACCGCTCAGGTTACAGTCGTGCCACACGCCATGGATCGTCGTCGCCTCGTCTTGGGGCTTTCCGGGTTGGCTGCCGCCGTCGGGTGGCCGCAAGACGCGAAGGCCAAGCCTCCGCGCTCCGCGCAAGGCGCCGCTTTCGCCTATCCGGTCACCTACCATCGAACCAAGACGGTCGATGGGATCAAAATCTTCTACCGCGAAGCAGGACCGAAGGACGCGCCCGTGGTGCTATTGCTCCATGGATTTCCAACCTCGTCGCACATGTTCCGCAACCTGATCCCTGCGCTTGCGGATCGCTACCATGTGATCGCCCCGGATTATCCCGGCTACGGACAGAGCGACATGCCTGACCGCGCGAAATTCGCCTATACGTTCGATCGCTTCGCAGCGCTTGTCGATGGCCTGCTCGATCAGCTCGGTGCCACACGCTACGCGATGTATGTCATGGATTACGGCGCGCCGGTCGGTTGGCGACTGGCGCTGAAGCATCCCGAGCGCGTCACTGGCCTGATCATCCAGAACGGCAATGCCTATGACGAGGGGCTGAAGGAGTTCTGGAATCCAATCAAGAAATACTGGGCCGACGGTTCGGATGGGAGCCGCCAGGCGCTGATGAAGCTGGTCACGCTGGAGACGACAAAATTTCAGTACACGGACGGAATGTCCGACGTCAGCCGCATCTCACCCGACAATTGGGTGCACGATCAGGCGCTGCTCGATCGGCCGGGTAACAACGATATTCAGATGGATATGTTTTACGATTACCGGACCAACCTTCCGCTCTATCCCGCGGTCCAGGCTTATTTCCGCAAACACAAGCCGCCGACGCTGATCGTCTGGGGCAAGAACGATTTTATCTTTCCCGCTGACGGCGCGCATCCCTACAAACGCGATCTGCCGGAGGTCGAGTTCCACCTCATCAACACCGGCCATTTCGCGCTTGAAGACAGATTTGACGAAATGGTGCCGTTGATCCGCGACTTCCTCGGGCGAAAGGTGGCATAGTCAATCCACTAGAGTTTTTGGAGGGAGCGCCATGCACGTCACTCTCGACTGTCTAACCGCAATGGCCGCCTGCACCGTGTTCGCGGCCAGTGCCTTTGCCCAGAGCGCCAGGGACATCCGCGGCCCATCACCATTGGTCGCCATCGAAAACGAAGCGCCAGCAAAACTGATCGTCGATCCGCCGCTTCCCGAACAACTGGCGCAGGGTCTGGTGTTCATCCAGTACCGGACCGAAAATCTGCGCGTGATACCGGTGTTCGGCAAGGGCGCGCTCGACGTGTCGCCGCGCATCGGCCATCTCCACATCACCGTTGACGACGCGCCGTGGCATTTCGTCGACGCCAGCGGTGAAACCGTGATCGTGGTCGGCCTGCCGCCAGGCCCGCACACGGTGCTGTTCGAAATGGCCGACCCCACGCACCGCGTGATCGGCAGCCAGACCGTCAGCTTTGAGATCCCGCAGCGGCTGAACCAGCGCTGATCGCGCTACGGCTTCCGCGTCCGATAATCGCCGAATGTCGTGTCGCGCTGGTCGAGCTGGGCTTTGACGCTGCCGCCGTCGCGCCGGAACGTCGACATATAGGCGCGGCTTGCTTCCGTCGTGAACGCCAGCGCCTGGATTTCGGTGCCGGCGCGCATCGCGGCGCGGGCGCCCATGATCTCCATCGCCCGATGTACCGAACGCTTGTTGAGCTGCTGCAATTCGACCGGCACTTTTGCCGCGCGTTCGGCGAAGTCGAGCGTGCGCTGGTCCAACTCTTGAAGCGGAAACGAACGCGTCGCAAAACCCCATTCGGCGGCCTCGCGCCCGGACATGGCGTCGCCGGTCAGCATCAATTCCATGGCGCGGCGCATGCCGACGAGCCATGGATGATATTGCATGTCCGGCGGGCTCATCAGCCGCACCGGCGGATAGCCGATCTCCGCGTCGTCGGCGACATAGACGATGTCACAAGCGGTCGCGAGTTCGGTGCCACCGGCCAGGCAATAGCCGTGCACCTGCGCAACCACCGGTTTTGCCAGATCCCAGATTGCGAACCAGCCTTCGACGACATGCCGCGACCATTGGCCCGGCCCTGCCGCCGAGTGATAGGGCTGATCGACCGAATTGTCGGATGACAGATCGTAGCCGGCGGAAAAGCACGGGCCGGCGCCGCGCAGGATCGAGATCGAGATATCGCGATCGCGGTCGGCGGCTTCCAGCACCTCGAACACCTCACCGCGCAATCGGTTGTTCAGCGCGTTGCGTTTTTCCGGACGGTTCAGGGTGATGCGCCGGACCCGCGGCCGCGGGTCGTCGACGAGAATGTGTTGATACGGCATCGGCGTGATCCTCCCGATCTCTGGGCCAGTTGGGCGGCCCTCGGCACTTTAATGCCTGAGATCGGAGAGGAAGTCATCGGTCAGTCACGGCGCATCCGTTAGCCGGCCGGCGTCATGACGATGCCCTTATCCTTGGGCCAGCGTACGCGCCATGCGAAGGCAATATCCTTGGCCTCGCCTGGCTTCGCCTCGAATGTCCATTCCAAGACGCCGCGCTTGTCGCGCACATTGATTGTGGTCGGCGGCGTTGTCGACGGCAACATTTCGACCTGAATGTCTTCATTTTCGCTGACGGGCAATTGATCCTCGATCGCGATCCGGATCGGGAAATCATGGCCATTGCGGATGACGGTCTTGAACGAGCGTTCGTCGGTCTTCGATGTCGTCAGGATCAGGCCCGCCGATCCTTCGTTGCGTTTGACGACGGAACGCTCGACCTTGACCTTGTCATCGGCACCGAACCCGAGCCGTATTGTTTCATCCTTGCTAGCGGCAGTCATCTGACCACGGCCGACAAACACGCCGTCACGATAAATCGAGATCCGGCCCGGCAACAATGGCGCGTCGTCGCTTTGCTTGAAGCTCGCTTCGAGAAACGCGGTCGGATCGATCACCGGCACCGAGCGCACCGCGAGATCGGGCGCGATGGTCGCAGTGAAGACACGCAGGCTCTTGGCGCCCTCGCTGGCGCCGACACTGACGCGGCCCGGGATCTTGAACACCACCTGGAAGCCGCCGACTTCCGGTGTGGCCTGTTGCTCATCGGCGCGTTGTGCAGACGGTTCAGGCGGCGTCGGCGCCGCCGCTATCGAGCGAGCCTTCGCCATGTCCTGGTAGGCACCCGAAGCCAGCGGCCGCGGGGGTTGCGGATATTGCACGATCAGCGAATTCAGATCGGGGGCGCCGCCGCCCCGCGCGCTTCGCACGGTGGAAACGCTGAGCGCAACATCCGGCCAGTCCTCTCCAGTGGTCTGGGTGATTTCGGCCCGGCGCACCAGTTCGAGCGCGGGCTTGCGGTCCTTCGCACCGGTATCGAGACGAACGTCATAGAGCGGCGTCCAGCGCGCGGCGTGCACGGCATAGTTCACGCGCAGCGTCGCTTTGGTCGCAGCCGCCGCCGCCAGATCGATCCTCACCTCGAGCCTGCTTGGCGGCTTGGTCGCACGATCCGATTCCAGCCGGGAAATTTCCCGGTCGATGTCGCGTTGCTTGCGTTCGGCGTCGCGAATGGCAGAGTCCGCGCTCGCAACTTCGTCCGCAACCGCGGCAAAGGCTGCACGCCAATCGGCGAGCGGCCGCGCCTCACCCTTCTCGCCAATTCCCGCTGGCGACGCCTCGGCAAAGCGCTCGGCGAATTTGCGGCGCGCGGTGGCTGCGGCAATCGCGCCCTGCAGGTTGGCACGCTCGTCCTTCAGCGCCTCGATGCGCTTGTCGAGTTCAGGCAGGTTGACCGGCGGCGCGGCGCGGGGCGGTCTTGTATCGACTGCGCCGATGGTAAGCTTGGCATCCGCCTCGCCCTCCACCCGCAGCGAGGTTGGATCGAGCGTCAGCGGAAAGTCTTTTAGCACCACCGTGTTGTCACCGGGTGGAACGTCGACATTGATGGCGCGGGTGACGCTGGCGCCATCCGGATAGACGGTGACGGCATCGACTGCCGATGTCGCGTCGATATTGGCCGCCTTGGCCTGCATTGCGGCAAGCGCGGCAAAAACGACGAGGCTCGTCGTTACAAGGCAATTCTTAGGACTACGCATGATTCCCTCCCGCAAATCTCCGCGCGTCGTCGGCAAAATCGGGGCTGGTCAGGCTTAAGCCAGACGCGCGGAATCGCACCACCCCTAGTGTTGAGACGTCGTGACCGAGGAACCGGTTCGATTGAGGTTTCCGTAAGGCGTCGCGGAGGTGCGGCCGCGGCCGGCCCCAAACAGCGGCTGCCGGGGAAAATCACGCCCCCAGCAGCCAAAGCAATACCGCGAGCGAACGACAGCAATATGTTTAGGTCACCAGCTGACGCCGTATCGCGCGGCGATGCTTCGCGCCCTTGCCTCTTCGCTCGCGTAGTTCCGCACGTGATCCGTGCTGGCGGGCCTGGAAGCCTTCTTCACCGGCTTGGAAACCTCCTTCGCCGGCGCGGGAGCCTCCGTCACCGGCTTGGGAGCTTCGGTGACGGGCTTGGAAACCTCGGGCTTCACGTCGGCCTTCGGCTGGTCGGGCTGGACCGATTCAATCCGCTCGTCGTTGGCAGCGACGATGAGACCCCGTGGCTGACCGGCCTGGGCCGCCGCGGATGCCAGAACGAAAACGGATATCAGGACGAGCTTGCGCATTTGAATCTCCAGCGTTTGATGGCAGGAGACTAGCGCAAGCGCTCAATCCGTTATGTGAGGGGAATCACGCACGCTGAAAGCGTACGCAATCCCGGGTTATTGTCGTCGGCGCCTCAAAATACCAGCGCCTTGGCCTGCTTCACCTGCGGCAACGCCTGCACCCTGGCGAGCACGTCCGCCGGCACCGCGCCGTCGACCTCGACCAGCGCGATGGCGTCGCCGCCGGGCTTGTTGCGGCCGAGATGGAAAGTCGCGATGTTGATCTTGGCGTCGCCGAGCAGCCCCGCGAAGTGGCCGATGAATCCCGGCTTGTCCTCGTTGGTGACGTAGATCATCGATTTTCCGAATTCGGCATCGACCCGGATGCCCTTGATATCCACCAGCCGCGGCTTGCCGTCGGCATAGACCGTGCCCGACACCGAGCGCTCCTGCCGCTCGGTGGTGACGGTGACCGTGATCAGGCTTTCGTAGTCGCTCTGCGCCGCGCGCACGATCTCGTCGACCACCATGCCGCGCTCCTTGGCGACAACCGGCGCGGAAACCACGTTGACGTCACCGAGCATCGGACGCAGCAGGCCCGACAGTGCCGCCGAGGTCAGCGCCTTGATTTTCATTTCGGCGACGTGGCCCTCATAGGTGATCTGCACCTTCATGATGCCGGTCTCGGTAAGCTGGCCCGCGAACGAACCGAGCTTCTCGGCAAGCGCGATGAACGGCTTCAACTTCGGCGCCTCTTCGGCCGTGATCGAGGGGAAGTTGACCGCATTCGAGATCGCGCCGCTCAGGAGATAATCCGACATCTGCTCGGCGACCTGCAGCGCGACATTCTCCTGGGCTTCGGTGGTGGCGGCTCCCAGATGCGGCGTGCAGATCACGTTGGGATGGCCGAACAGCACGTTTGACGTCGCCGGTTCCTCGATGAACACGTCGAACGCCGCGCCCGCGACATGCTTGGAATTCAAGGCATCGACCAGCGCCTGCTCGTCGACCAGGCCGCCGCGCGCGCAATTGATGATGCGCACGCCCTTTTTCATTTTTGCCAATGCCACGGCGTCGATGATGTTTTTGGTCTTCTCGGTCAGCGGCGTATGCAAGGTGATAAAATCGGCGCGCTTGAGGAGATCGTCGAGATCGACCTTCTCGACGCCGATGTCCTTGGCGCGTTCCGGCGACAGGAACGGATCGAACGCGATCACCCGCATGTGCAGACCCTGCGCGCGATTGGCGACGATCGAGCCGATATTGCCGCAGCCGATGACGCCCAGCGTCTTGGCGGTGATCTCGACCCCCATGAAGCGGTTCTTCTCCCACTTGCCGGCTTGCGTCGAGGCATCGGCCTGCGGAATTTCACGCGCGAGCGCCAACATCAACGTGATGGCGTGTTCGGCGGTCGTGATCGAATTGCCGAACGGCGTGTTCATCACGATGATGCCTTTCGCCGTCGCCGCCGGGATCTCGACATTGTCGACACCGATCCCGGCGCGGCCGATCACTTTCAGCCTGGTTGCCTTCTCAATGATTTTCGCGGTCGCCTTGGTGGCGGAGCGGATCGCAAGGCCATCGTAATTGCCGATGATCTCGGCGAGTTTTTCTTTGTCCTTGCCGAGATTGGGCTGGAAATCGACGTCGATGCCGCGGTCCTTGAAGATTTGCACGGCGGCGGGCGACAGAGCGTCGGAAATGAGAACTTTGGGTTTTGTCATCTGATCTGATCCGTTGATGGACGATGCATTTGATGTCATCACCCCCGGGCAAAAGCGCGAAGCGCGTCTTCGCGTTAGAGCCCGGGGGTCCATCTCTTTCGATGGATGGCCGGGTCAAGCCCGGCCATGACGATGATGGGATGAACGAACTCTACGCCGCCTTCGGAAGCGAAGCTTTTGTCTCTGCGAACGCCCAGTCGATCCACTGCGTCAGCAGCGCAACGTCCTTGGCTTCCACCGTCGCGCCGCACCAGATCCGCAGGCCCGCCGGCGCATCGCGATAATGCGCGAAATCATAACCGGCGCCTTCCTTCTCCACCAAAGCCACGAGCTTCTTGGCAAAATCGGCCTGCGCGTCAGGGGTCAGCGAGGTGATGGCGGGATCGACCACTTTCAGGCACACCGAGGTGTTGGAGCGGATCGCCGGGTCCTTCGCCAGGAAATCGATCCATGGCGTTTTCGCCTTCCAGTCGGCGAGCACCTTGGTGTTGGCGTCGGCGCGCGCGATCAGCGCCTTGAGGCCGCCGACCGACTTGCCCCAGTTCAGCGCGTCGAGATAATCCTCGACGCACAGCATCGACGGCGTGTTGATGGTTTCGCCCTCGAAGATACCTTCGTTGAGCTTGCCGCCCTTGGTCATGCGGAAGATCTTAGGCAGCGGCCAGGCCGGCTTGTAGGTCTCGAGGCGCTCGACCGCGCGCGGCGAGAGCACCAGCATGCCGTGCGCGGCCTCGCCACCCAGCGCTTTTTGCCAGGAGAAGGTCACGACATCGAGCTTGGCCCAGTCGAGCGGTTGCGCGAACGCCGCCGAGGTGGCGTCGCAGATGGTGAGGCCTTCGCGGGTCGCGCTGATCCAGTCGGCATTCGGAACGCGCACTCCCGAAGTGGTGCCGTTCCAGGTGAAGACGATGTCGGAAGCCGGATCGGCCTTGCTCAGATCGGGGATTTCGCCATAGGGCGCATGCAGCTTGGTGACGTCCTTGAGCTTCAATTCCTTGACGACGTCGCTGACCCAGCCTTCGCCGAAGGATTCCCAGGCGATCGTGGTGACCGGCCGCGCGCCCAGCAGCGACCACAGCGCCATTTCGACCGCGCCGGTATCGGAGGCCGGCACGATGCCGATCCTGTAACCGGCGGGGACTTCAAGCACTTCGCGTGTCAGCTCGATCGCGAGCTTGAGCTTGGCCTTGCCGACTTTCGCGCGATGCGAACGGCCTAGCGCAGCATCTCTGAGATTTTGGGGGTTCCAGCCGGGGCGCTTGGCACAGGGGCCGGACGAAAAATGCGGCACATTCGGAAAGGCCAAGCTCTCGCAGCAGTCATGATCTATCCTTCCAGATAGTAAGCCTCCCGTTGGGGGGAGGTGTCCCGCCGCGGTGCATAAGGGAATCGGCTTAAATCGTCAAGGAACTTCGGAGGGATCAGGTATGACCCTGGGATCACGCTCGATTGATGGCTCGGTCGGCGTCTCCGGCGATGTCAGCGGAGCCAATTGCGAGTCCAACAGCTCCGCCGCATCGTTGATCAGCCTGGCGGCCTTGCGTCGGCTTGCGATCTTCAGGACGCTCTTTTCGTTCGCCTGAACGACGTACTCGTTGCCGATCCTGACAATCGAATAATTTTTCATCTGGAAATCCCCAAGCTACCCGGGCCCGACGGGATATTTCATTCTGTCACGGATGGTTCCGCAGAAAAAATTACGGACGGCTGGTTAGTTTATCCCGCGTTAACCGGAATGAATCGCAAAACGCGTTTCGCAATCAGCGCAAGGCCACGTTGGGCGTGCCGAATGAATGGGCTGTATCAAAATCGTAACGTCATCCCGACGTGGCTCGGCTGAAATCCCAGCCGCCTGTAAAATCGCTGCGCATCGACGCGGGTGTGATGCGTGAACAGCTCGACCAATTTGCAACCCCCGGCGCGGGCTTCGGCGACGGCCCATTGCACGAGACGCTCTCCGATGCCGCGATTGCGGCAATGCGCGGCGACGCGGACATCCTCGATCAAGCCGCGCGAGGCGCCCTGCGAGCTCAGCCCCGGCAGGATACAAAGCTGCAGACAGCCCACCACGGTACCGTCGCCCTCCTCCGCGACCATGAGCCGGATATGGGAAGCGCTTTCGAGCGCGTCGAACGCCGCGAAATACGACGGCGGCAACGGATCCTCGAGCCGCTCGCGGGCGCTGCCGAGCGGGTCGTCCGCCAGCATCCCCACGATGATACCGACATCGTCGCGGCGGGCGCGCCGGATGGTAATCGATGAATTTGCGGTCATATTCGGTCCAGTCAATCCTCAGCGCGCAGGCGACAGGCCAAGCGACCGTTCGGTCTCGCCGATCCAGCGCCGCACCGCCGCATAGCCGTCGAGGTGAAAGCCGCCCTCATGCGCGACACGTGTGTAGGCGAGCAGCGAGACGTCCGCGAGGGATACACGGTCGCCAACAAAGAACGGCGTTGTCGCCAGGTGATGCTCCATCCGCGCCAGCGCGGCATAGCCACGCTTGATCTTGTCCGGATCGAGATCGGATACCGGCTTGCCGAGATAGACCATCTGGAAGCGGCACCCGGCTACGAACGGCTCGTGGCTGTTCTGCTCCCAGAACAGCCATTCATCCATCTTAGCTGCGACATAAGCGTCGGCGGGGATGAGGTCGCTGCCGCGAGCGAGGTATCGAATGATACCATTGGACTGCGCCAGCGTGCGGCCGTCATCGAGCACGACGGTCGGCACCTGGCCGGATCCGTTTAATTTGAGAAACTCCGGCGTGCGGGTCTCACCCCGGACCGTGTTGACCTCAATCCACGTGTAAGGCAGTGCGAGCTTGTCGCAGACCCACTTTACCTTCAGGCAATTGCCCGAATTGCTATCGCCATAGATCTTCATTGCCGTGTCCTCGCGCGAGGACGATAGAG
>Ga0209648_10004833_pt1 | contig 11459 bp, 11 predicted proteins | sample GraSoi2013_115cm_FD_185830 | JGI IMG/M metagenome (GOLD analysis project Ga0209648, IMG submission 185830) | Grasslands soil microbial communities from the Angelo Coastal Reserve, California, USA - Sample 9_17_2013_115cm (SPAdes) (version 2) | ecosystem: Environmental > Terrestrial > Soil >...
AAGCTGCGTGCGTTCATCGACTTCCTGACGCGGACACGTTCGCGGGATGGCGTTGGGTCCGCGACACGCTGAGTGCAATGCCAGGGGATCAGTCGTTTCCTGGCTTGGCCGACGCCGGACACTAGCACGAGCGAAGCGGCCGGCATCTTGTCTCACGTTGTCTGAACGATGACGTGACCCGCCCCCGGGAAACCATCGAAGGCCGGGCGAACAGTTAAATGCTGAGTAGATTATTCCCGAATCAGCGGCACCGTGATTCAAGATGGCAACAGGGGGGTGACATGGGCCAAGCAGTTGCGGTGCGGACTGACCATACTGCCGGCGCGGTTCGTCGGTTGGCGAAACAAGCAAAAGACGCCGCCCAGGCACGACGTCTGCTGGCGATCGCTGCGGTGCTCGATGGAGCTTCGCGGACCGCGGCGGCCACGATCGGCGGGATGGATCGGCAGACGCTGCGGGACTGGGTGATCCGTTTCAATGAACAAGGACCGGATGGACCCATCAACATTCCCTCGCCGGGCGTTCCGCCCAAGCTTGATGCCAGCCAGCGGGCGTTTCTAACCCGGATCGTGGAAGAAGGCCCGATTCCGGCCATCCACGGCGTGGTGCGGTGGCGGGCCTGCGACTTGATCATGCGATTGCATGAGGAGTTCGGCATCTATCGGACGATACGATCTATCGTGTTCTCAAAGACCTTGGCTTCTTGCATGTCAGCGCCCGTCCGAAGGCCTACAAGCAGGACGCCGAGGCGGTGGAGGCGTTAAAAAAAATTTCCCCCTACGCGTGGCGGAAGTCCGCGCGAAGCTTGCGCCAGGCACACCGGTAGAGGTGTGGTTCCAGGACGAGATGCGGGTCGGGCAGAAGAACAAGCTGACCTACCGCTGGGCTCGCAAGGGCTCGCGTCCCCGCGCCATTCACGATCAACGTACCCTGTCGACCTACCTGTTCGGCGCAGTTTGCCCTGACCGCGGAGCCGGCGCCGCCCTCGTGCTGCCAGTTTGCAACAGCGAAGCCGTGCAGCTTCATCCCAACGAGATCGCGACCAAGGTCGCCCCCGGCGCCCACGCCATTCTCATTCTCGATCAAGCCGGCTGGCACGGCGCCAGGGAACTCAAGGTGCCGGCCAACATCTCGCTCTACCATTGCCGCCACGCTCACCCGAGCTCAACAGCCAAGAGAACATCTGGCAGTTCATGCGGCAGAATTGGCTCTCCAACCGCATCTTCAAATCCTTCGACGATATCGTCGATCATTGCTGTTACGCTTGGAATAAGCTCACCGATCAGCCATGGAAGATCATGTCCGTCGCACGGCGTGATTGGGCCGTCGTCGGTCACTCATTGTGAGGATTGGTATTAGCCCCCCAATAGCATGGGTTGCAATGGCATCGACGTGATCGCCTTGCGGCCAAAACGCTGGTAAAACTGACCACGATCAGAAGCAAGAAAGCGGGAAATCCCGCCCAAAGTCATCGTCTCGCAGGGAGGACACCATCATGGAACTAACACGACGTCACGCGCTTGCCAGCGCCGCAGCCATTGCGGCCACGCCTCTTTTGCCATCCGTGCCTGTGAGAGCAGCCGCCCCGGTGGCGGACAAGCAAGCGCCGAGTTTCTATCGCTACAAGGTCGGCGACGTCCAGGTCACGGTGGTGTCCGACGGCAAGAATGTCTTCAAGCTCGAGGACAGCTTCATCACCAATGCCAAGAAGGAAGAAGTCAACGCCGCGCTCGAAAAGGCGTTTCTGCCGCGTGACATCATGTCGATCTATTTCGCGCCGCTGGTGATCAACACCGGCGGCAAGCTCGTCGTGCTCGATACCGGCAATGGCGCGGTAGCCAAAACCAACAGCAAGGGCGCCAACGGATTGTTCACCGACAACATGGCCGCGGCGGGCTTCGATGCCAACGCGGTCGATATGGTGGTGATCTCGCACTTCCATGGCGATCACGTGAACGGCCTGCTGACGGCCGACGGCACGCCGGCGTTTCCCAACGCCGAAGTGCTGGTGCCCGCGACCGAGTGGAAATTCTGGATGGACGACGGCGAGATGAGTCGGGCCACCGGCGCGCGGATGACGGGGCTGTTCAAGAACAACCGCAACATCTTCGAGGCGGCTCTGAAAAAGAAGGTGACGCCGTATGAGTGGGGCAAGGAGGTCGCGCCGGGAATGCTCGCGGTCGAGACCGCGGGGCACACGCCAGGCCACACTTCCTATGTGCTGTCATCGGGTTCGGGGAAGGTGTTCATCCAGTCGGATGTGACCAATAATCCGAATCCGTTTGCGACCAATCCGGGCTGGCATGCGTTCTTCGACCAGGACGGGGATATGGCCGAAACAACCCGCCGCCGGGTCTACGACATGGTGGTTGCCGAAAAACTGCAGGTGCAGGGCTTCCACTATCCGTTCCCAGGCCTCGGCAATGTCGAAAAGGACGGCAGCGGTTACCGGGTGATTCCGGCGCCGTGGAATCCGACGATCTGATTCGTCATTCCGGGGCGACGCGCAGCGTCGAACCCGGAATCTCGAGATTCCGGGTTCGCGCTCCGCGCGCCCCGGAACGACGTCGGTTGAGTTCACTTGACCCGGCCTCAATCATCTTGACGAAAACCGGGCGCGGCCTTATAGCCGCGCTTATGATCAATACCGCGACCATCCTGATTGCTCGCCGCCGCCGTACCATTGCGGTATGGGCGGACATCTGCGCTTAAGATTTCAGCCTCTGCCGCCGGATCCGGTCCGCGGCACTTCCTTCCAAACCAGCGCGATCTGATCCCGGCGGCTCCCTCAACCAAGCAGGAGCAGCCATGTACACCCGACCTTTCTTTGAGCCCGATCGCGCCGCAAGCCTCGCCTTCGCGGACGCGCGCGGTTTCGGCACGGTCTGCGCCTGTGATCGCGGCAAGCCGGTCGCATCCTCGCTGCCGTTCTATCTCAGCTATGGCGACGACGGCACGCCGCACGCTCTGTTTCACGTCGCCCGTCAAAATGCGCTGGCGAGCCTGGCAGACGGGAAATCATCCTGGCTGATAGCCGTCAACGGCGCGGATGCCTATGTTTCGCCCGACTGGTACGCCTCGCCGGATCAGGTGCCGACCTGGCTCTATCAGGCCGTGCATCTCACCGGCACCGTGCGGAGGCTTTCCGATCACGAACTCGGTCCACACCTCGACGCGCTGAGCGCGAAATTTGAAAGCTGGCTCATGCCAAAACCGCCCTGGACGTCGTCGAAGATGACGGCCGGCCGGCTCGATGCGATGAAGAAGGCGATCGTGGGTCTGGTGATGACGGTTGAAGAGATCGAGGGCAGTTTCAAGCTCAACCAGCACAAATCCGACGTCGATCATGCGGCCATTGCCGATGCGCTGGCTTTACAAGCCGACGCCGGCGCGCAACAGCTCGCGCGCACCATGCGCACGATGCGCCCGCAAGCCTTTACCGACGAAACAGTACAGCTCGAAAGGAGCGTGTGATGAGCACGAAGAAGAAGATCGGCATTCTCGGCGCATCCGGCTACACCGGCGCCGATGCGGTGCGCCTGCTGGCGCGGCATCCCGATGCCGAAATCGTCGCGCTCACCGCCAATACCCATGCCGGCAAGGCCATGGACGAGGTGTTCCCGCATTTCTTCATGCTGGAGCTGCCGAAACTCGTGGAATGGGAAAAGGTCGACTGGACCAAGCTCGATGCGGTGTTCTGCGGGCTGCCGCACGGCACCACGCAGGAGATCATCGCGGCCGTCCTCGCCGCCAATCCGGCGATCAAGATCCTCGACATGTCGGCGGATTTCCGGCTCCGCGACATGAGCGCATACGCGCAATGGTACGGCCATGAGCACCGCGCGCCAGAACTTCAAGATGAGGCCGTCTATGGGCTGACCGAACTCTACCGCGAGAAAATCACCGCGGCGCGGCTCGTCGCCTGTCCCGGCTGCTATCCGACGGCGGCACTGCTGGCGCTGGTCCCGATCGCAAAGGCAAAGCTGATCGATGTCGACGACATCGTCATCGATGCGAAATCAGGCGTCACCGGTGCTGGCCGGGGTCTGAAGCAGAACACGCTGTTCAGCGAAGCCGGCGAGGGGCTTTCGCCCTATTCCATTGCCTCGCATCGGCACTCGCCGGAGATCGACCAGGAGATCGGCGTCGCCGCAGGCACAAAAATGACAGTCAACTTCACGCCGCATCTCATTCCAATGAGCCGGGGCGAGCTCTGCACGTCCTACGTCAAACTCAACGGCGCGAGCGCGGACGATCTGCGCGCAGCCCTCGCGGAGGCCTACAAGGACGAGCCGTTCGTGCACGTCGCCAAGAAGGGCGTACTGCCGCAGACGCAGAACGTGCGCGGCTCGAATTACGTGCAGATCGGCGTTTTCGCCGACCGCATCAAGAACCGCGCGATCGTCATTTCGGTGCTCGATAATCTGGTGAAGGGCTCGGCGGGGCAGGCGATCCAGAACATGAACCTGATGCTCGGGTTTCCCGAAACCACGGGACTGGAGCAGATCGCGCTGTTTCCGTAAGCCGTCAGTTCGAACGAAACAGCGGAAGCCGGACCGCGATCCGGGCGCCGCCCGATGGGGCTTGCCCGATCGACAGGCTGCCGCCGTGCGCCTCGACCAGGCCGCGCGCGATCGCGAGACCCAGTCCGGCGCCGCCGGTGCCGCGGTTGCGCGAGGTCTCCAGCCGACTGAACGGCTCGAGCATCGCCTGCCGCCGCTCCGGCGGAATCCCCAAGCCTTCGTCGTCGACCGTGAGTTCGATGGCGTTGCCGACGATCACACTGCGAAGATGCGCCGCTGCGCCGTATTTGATGGCATCTTGCGTCAAACGATCTTGAAAATCGCCAGCGCCAGTACGGCCTGCGCCAAAAAGCCGACGGTGAAGGCCAGCGACCGGAACACCGGCAGGCCCAGCGTGTAGACGATCAGATGGGCGACGCGAGCCCAGAAATAGACCGCGCAGGCATAGACGGTCCACGTGGTCGAATAGTCGATCTCGGCCAGGATCAGCACCAAGGGCGCGAAGATGATGAGGTTCTCGATCGCATTGTCGTGCGCGAACATCAGGCGGGTGGCCCATTCCGCATGCGGCTTGTCGTTGCGCGACGGATTGGCCATGGTGCCGCTGAGGCCGCGAACCTGACAGCGATTAACTAGGTAGGGAATCCACAATAGTCCCGTGAAAATGACCGTCAGCGTCAGCCAGAACAATTCGCGCGTCATGGGGTTCCCCTCAATCGAGTTTCAAGTCTCGTCCCTTCGGGACGGCCTGTTATATTCAAATGCGCATCCCAGCGCTACGCGCGGACGCGGACGTAGCTGCCGGGTGCGTCTTCGATGGCGGGCAGTGCATCGGTACCGACTGTGCGCGCGGGCATTTCCTCGGCGTCGATGCCTTGCAGCCATTCACGCCAGTCAGGCCACCACGATCCCTTATGCTCCTGTGCGCCCTTGAGCCAGTCCGCCAGCGCAATGTCCTTGATATGGTCGTTGGTCCAGAACTGGTACTTGCCCGCCGATGGCGGGTTGACCACGCCGGCGATATGCCCGGAGCCGGACAGCACGTATTTCACCGGGCCGCCGAAAAACTGCGAGCCGTAGAGCACCGAATCCGCCGGCGCGATGTGGTCCTCGCGCGTCGCCAGATTGTAGATCGGAACCTTCACCTTGGTCAGATCGAGCAGCGTGTTGTCCAGCACCATGCTGCCGGTCGACAGCCGGTTCTCCAGATAGCAGAGTGGTTCGCCGCCGGCATCCGGGTCGCATCCGAATTCCAGTGCAGCAGATCGAACGCCGAGGGCGGCTGTCCTTTCAGGTAATTGCTGACGACATAGGACCAGATCAAATCGTTCGAGCGCAGCATGTTGAAGGCCATCGCCATCCTGCTGCCTTCGAGCACGCCGCTGGCCTGCATGTCGCGCTCCAGTGCGGCGATCTGGCCTTCGTCGACGAACACCAGGAGATCACCGGCGTGGCTGAAATCCACCTGCGCCGCCAGAAATGTCGCCGACGTCACCCTTACCCGCCGCTTCTCGGCCAGCCACGCCAGCGTCGAGGCGAGCAGGGTGCCGCCGACGCAGTAGCCCATGGTGTGCACTTTCAGTTCGCCGGTGGCCTGCTCGATGGCGTCCATCGCCGCCAATGGGCCTTCTCTCATATAGTCGTCGAAGGTTTTGCTTCCCAGGCTCTTGTCGGGGTTGACCCAGGAAATCACGAACACCGTGATGCCCTGGTCGACGCACCATTTGATGAAGGATTTTTCAGGCTTGAGGTCGAGGATATAGAATTTGTTGATCCACGGCGGCACGATCAAAAGCGGCGTGCGCAGCACGTTCTCGGTCGAAGGCGCGTACTGGATCAACTGCATCAGCTCATTCTGGAAGATCACCTTGCCCGGCGTGGTCGCCATGTTGACGCCGACGATGAGATTGGAAGGATCCGACTGACGGATCCGCAGCGTGCCCTGTCCGGCCTCGATGTCTTCGGCCAGCATCTTCATGCCGCGAACGAGGTTGCCGCCGCTGGAGGCCAGCGTTTCGCGCAATATTTCCGGATTGGTGAGGACGAAATTCGATGGCGCTAGCGCGTTGGTGATCTGCGCAACGTAGAACTCGGCCTTCTTGCGGGTATGCGGATCGACGCCTTCGGCGTTGTGGACGAGATCATGCGCCCACTGCGTCGTCAGCAGATAGAGTTGCATCACGAAATCGAAAAACTGGTTCGATTTCCACTCGGGGTCCTTGAACCGCTTGTCGCGCGGCGACGGTTCGATCGCCGGCCGCGCCTGTTCGCCGACGAGGCGGCGCATTGATGAGCCCCACAGATCGAGATAGGCCTTGCCCATCTTCATCTGCAGTTCCGAAACCCGAGCGTTGTCCGACAGCCAATATTCCGCAATGGTGCTGAAGGTCTTGATCACCTCGGTCAACTCGCTGGGCGGCTTGTCCTTGGCGTCGCCGTTCTCGCGTGGCTTGAGATAGGCCGCAAGCGCCTGGCCGCTGCTCTCCATGGCCCGCGCGAGGTTCATCGCGAAGGCTTCGGGATCGAACGTCTTCTCGGTCTGGGTTTCGGTGGAAACGTCGCTCATGTCCGGACCCTACAGGTTCGCTCAGGGTTCGTCACCGCGTTGATCACCATGAACGGTTCCGGATTAACCCTGACATCACATCCTGTTGCACTGCGACAAAGTATCCTGCTTCTGTCACATTGAAGCCCCAGCGGTTCGATTTCTTGTTCAGGACTTAATCGTTTAGAGCGACAAAGGTTGAGCCTGGGCCGACAACTGATGATATAATTATCAGGCTGCGAAGCTTGGGGTTGGCGAAGTGGGGACTTCCAGACCAGTGCCGGTGGATCGAAAAATAAGCGCCCTTGCGGTGGGACTGCTGTTGCTGTCGGCGCTGCCGCTTGGCGGCTGCGCGACATCGATTGCGGAAATGCCGATTGTGGGCACCCCGGCCGATGCCCCCGCACGCCCGAAGGAGGCCGGCACCTACCTTCCGGTTCATGATTTGCCGCCGGACCGCGAGGAGGCCGAGATGACCCCCGCGGAGCAGGCCAAGGCGTTGAAGGAACTGGCAGCCGCCCGGGACCACCAGGCTTCCGTGGCGGCCAAAAACCCCGCCGCAAAGTGAGGCTTGGCGTACTATTACGGCTGGCGCAGCCGGGCGTGCGTGGTAGAACAAGCCCGATTCAACGGTTTGGTGCCGAATTTGCCCATAAATCATTGATTTTGCGCGCTTTCTGCGCGGAATCCGATTCCGCTCTGGCGCCACCTGACGATCTTGCCCTGACCGGCTTCCGGAGCTTGAGACCGATGGAAGATTTTTACCGCATTCGCCGTCTGCCGCCTTACGTGTTCGAGCAGGTCAACCGGGCCAAGGCGGCCGCGCGCAATGCCGGGGCCGATATCATCGATCTCGGCATGGGCAATCCGGATTTGCCCGCGCCGCCCCATGTCATCGAAAAACTGAAGGAAACGCTGGGCAAGCCGCGGACCGATCGCTACTCGGCGTCGCGCGGAATTACCGGTTTGCGCAAGGCGCAGGCGGCCTATTACGACCGGCGCTTTGGCGTGAAACTGAATCCCGAGACCCAGATCGTGGCGACGCTGGGCTCAAAGGAAGGTTTTGCCAACGTGGCGCAGGCGATCACCGCGCCCGGCGATGTGGTGCTGTGCCCGAATCCGAGCTACCCGATTCACGCCTTTGGATTCCTGATGGCCGGCGGCGTGATCCGGTCAGTACCCTCGGAGCCGACGCCGCAATTCTTCGAGGCGGTCGAGCGCGCCATCACCCATTCGATCCCGAAACCGCTCGCCATCGTCGTTTGTTATCCTTCCAATCCGACGGCCTACGTCGCGAGCCTCGATTTCTACCGGGATCTGGTGGCGTTCGCGAAGAGACACGAGATCCTCATTCTGTCGGATCTCGCCTACGCCGAGGTCTATTTCGATGACAACAATCCGCCGCCCTCGGTGCTGCAGGTTCAAGGTGCGATCGATGTCACCGTGGAATTTACCTCGATGTCGAAGACGTTTTCGATGGCCGGCTGGCGGATGGGATTTGCCGTCGGCAACGAACGGATCATCGCGGCATTGGCGCGCGTGAAATCCTATCTCGATTACGGCGCATTCACCCCGATCCAGGTCGCCGCGACCGCCGCGCTGAACGGTCCGGACGATTGCATTCGCGAGATGCGCGACACCTACCGCAAGCGCAGGGATGCGCTGGTGGAATCCTTCGGCCGGGCGGGGTGGGATATTCCGCCGCCTGAAGCCTCGATGTTCGCCTGGGCGCCGCTGCCCAAGACTTTCCGCGACGTCGGCAGCATGCAGTTCGCAACCCTGATGGTTGAAAAGTCCGGCGTCGTGGTGTCGCCGGGGGTTGCCTTCGGCGAGCACGGCGAGGGCTATGTTCGCATCGCCATGGTGGAAAACGAGCAACGCATTCGCCAGGCTGCCCGCGGGGTCCGCCGTTTCCTTGAAAGCGGCATCGAAACCTTGCACAACGTGGTTCCTCTCGCCAACCGGCGTTAGGCATGATCCCGAAAAGCATGTCCGCGGGCTTGACCCCCGGATGCGGACGGTTTCCGGATGGGATCATGCCTCGTTATAATGTCTCCGGCAGGTTTTTTGCGTCATGGTCGCACCCCTGAATGTGGGTGTGCGCGTCGTCGCCGTCACCGCGCGTTCGAAGGCAAAAAAGCGCGGTCTCGATCTGCGCGGCATCGACTGGGCCAAGGATCCGTTGACGCTGGCCGGCGATCCCGGGATCGATTGCTTTGTCGAATTGATGGGCGGGTCGGGCGAGCCCGCGCTGTCGGCGATCGAGGCGGCGCTGAAATCCGGCAAATCGGTGGTCACGGCCAACAAGGCGCTGATTGCCAAACATGGCTTGCGGCTGGCGGCGTCTGCCGAGAAATACGGCGGCGCGCTGAATTTCGAGGCGGCCGTTGGCGCAGCAATCCCCATCATCAAAACCCTGCGCGAGGGCCTTGCGGGTACCGACGTCAATCGCGTCTACGGCATTCTCAACGGCACCTGCAATTACATCCTGACCCGGATGGAGCAGGACGGATTGTCGTTCGCCGAATGCCTCAAGGATGCCCAGCGCCTCGGCTACGCCGAGGCCGATCCGTCGTTCGACGTCGACGGCCACGATACCGCGCAGAAGCTCGCCATTCTTTCCAGCCTCGCATTCGGCACCAGGGTCGCGCAGAGCGCGGTCTATGTCGAAGGCATTTCCTCGATCGCGCCGGAAGATCTGCGCGCCGCCGAAGAGCTCGGATTTCGCGTAAAACTGCTCGGGGTCGCGGTGCGTACCGCGAAAGGCATCGAACAGCGCGTGCACCCAACCATGGTGCCGAAATCATCTTCGATTGCACAAGTGATGGGCGTCACCAATGCGGTGACCATCGACGGCGAGGGTATTCCGCCGATCACGCTGGTCGGCCCGGGCGCGGGTGGAGCGGCAACCGCATCGGCCGTGGTTGCCGATATCGCCGATGTCGCGCGCGCGATTCGCGCCAAACCGTTCGGACGTCCGGTGGCGCAGTTGCGCGAGACCAAAAAGGCGCCGATGGAGCGCCATGAAGGTGGCTATTATATCCGCTTGATGGCGCGCGATCTCGCCGGTACTGCTGCGACCATCGCCACCCGGCTCGCGGAACAAAAAATTTCCATCGAATCGATCGTGCAGCGCCATCCCGACGGTGTTGACGTGAACGGCGCGGCGAGGAAAGCTTCGCCGGTGCCGGTCATCCTGATCACTTACGCGACCAGCGAGGACGCGGTCTATCGCGCGCTGCGGGCGGTGCAACGCGACAAGGTAATCAGTGGCCGGCCGCAGGTGATACGGATCGAAAAAAACTAACGCGTGGCCCGAACGGACCAGGTGCGAAACGATTGGTGGCAGGCCGAAAGACCCGCGGTGAAGTTTTAGAGGAGTTTTAGCGATGTCGACCCATATTTCCGTTCCCCCCCAGCTGCTGCTGGAGCGCATTCTGACCCTTGAAATCGTGCGGGTAACGGAACGCGCGGCGGTGTCGGCCGCGCGGCTGCGCGGCCATGGCAATGAGAAGGCAGCCGACCAGGCCGCCGTCGACGCGATGCGCCGCGAGCTCAACAAGCTGCCGATCGAAGGCACGATCGTGATCGGCGAGGGCGAACGCGACGAGGCGCCGATGCTGTTCATCGGCGAGAAAGTCGGGTTGAACGCCGGCCCGAAGGTCGATATCGCCGTCGACCCGCTCGAGGGCACCACGCTGTGCGCCAAGAACATGCCGGGTTCGATCGCAACCATGGCGATGGCGGATGGCGGCACGTTGCTCCATGCGCCCGACGTTTACATGCAGAAGATCGCCGTCGGCCCCGGCTACACGAAAGGCGTCGTCGAGCTGGATGCGTCGCCGGCCGACAACGTTCGCCGACTGGCCAAGGCGAAGGGTGTCGATGCCTCCGCGATCACGGTGCTGGTGCTCGATCGCCCGCGCCATTCCGACATCATCACCGGCGTGCGCTCCACGGGTGCCGCGGTACGCCTGATCACCGACGGTGACGTGGCGGGCGTGATCCACTGCGCCGATCCCGATAATACCGGGGTCGATATGTACATCGGTACCGGTGGCGCGCCCGAAGGCGTGCTGGCGGCGGCGGCGCTGCGCTGCATCGGCGGCCAGATGCAATGCCGGCTGATTCTCGACACCGAGGAGAAACGCGAGCGCGCCCACAAGATGGGCGTCAACGATCCGCGCTTTATCTACGGCATCGAGGACATGGCGAAGGGCGACTGCCTGTTCGCGGCGACCGGCGTCACCACCGGTTCGCTGCTGTCGGGCGTCAAATTCCGCAAGGACGGCGTCATCGAGACCGAGACCGTGGTGATGCGTTCGGTGACCGGCACCGTCCGCTACATCAAGGCCGAGCACCGGCAGTTGGAAAAATTCCACCTCGATTGA
>Ga0209648_10004834_pt1 | contig 11457 bp, 11 predicted proteins | sample GraSoi2013_115cm_FD_185830 | JGI IMG/M metagenome (GOLD analysis project Ga0209648, IMG submission 185830) | Grasslands soil microbial communities from the Angelo Coastal Reserve, California, USA - Sample 9_17_2013_115cm (SPAdes) (version 2) | ecosystem: Environmental > Terrestrial > Soil >...
GGTCGACAACAATCTGACCGGCACTTTCCTGTGCACCCAGGAAGCCTTCAAGATCATGAAGAGCCAAACGCCCCGCGGCGGGCGCATCATCAACAACGGATCGATCTCCGCGCATGCCCCGCGGCCGTTCTCGGCACCTTACACCGCGACCAAGCACGGCATCACCGGGCTGACCCGGTCGACCTCGCTCGACGGGCGGGCCTACGACATCGCCTGTGGCCAGGTCGACATCGGCAACGCCGCGACCGAGATGACGGAGCGGATGAAGAGCGGCGTGCCGCAGCCCAACGGCACGATGATGGTCGAGCCGCGCATCGACCCGCAGCACGTCGCCGATGCCGTGGCCTTCATGGCGAGCCTGCCGCTCGACGCCAACGTGCTGTTCCTCACCGTGATGGCGACCAAGATGCCGTTCGTGGGGCGCGGGTGAGCGCGGCGAAATCCCGGATTTCGCGGCGCCGCGCGCCGCTGCATCCGGGCTTCCGTTATGCCATGGTCACCCTGACGCGCGTGCCGGCTTTGATGTTTGCGAGCGCCTTCACGTCGCCGAGCGCCTGGGCGAACACGTTTACGGGGCTTGCGAGCCTGATCTCATCTCCGCGGCTGATCGGCGTGCGACCGAATCCGATGGCGATCGCCGGGCCCTCCGGCCAATACGCGATCTCGCCGGGGGTCACAACCGCACGGGCATCCGGCTCGCGCGCGATCCGCACCGGCACGTCGAAATAGACCTCCTCGCCCCAGGTCAGCACCTGTGCGTCGACCGGGAGCGCCGCCGCGATCGCGCTCGCGGTCGGCGTGTCGAGCAGCTCCGCGTCGAGCGTCAGCGTGCCGAAATCGAAGCGGATGCGCGGCATCGGAAGGAGCCTCAAGTAGTCCGGATGAAGCGCAGCGAAATCCGGGATCAGCCGCCCCGGATTGCGTGGCGCTTCGCGCCGGCTCCATCCGAGCTACGAAGCCGGTGGTGATCAGTGCAGCCGGAACACGCCGTCGACCGTGCGTATCTCCGCCGGCCGAATGAGCTTCGAGTGTGCGACCGTTACGGAGTGCAACGGCCCTTCGAGATTCTCGCGCCAGAAGGCGAGGAACTCCTGAAGCACCGGGAACTCCGGCCAGACGTCGTATTGCTGCCAAACATAGGTCTGCAGCAGCCACGGGTGATCGGGGCGGCGGTAGAAGATCCGTGCGGTCGTGAGCCCATAGCCCTGAAGCTGGCGACAAAAATCCTGCGAAACCATCGATGTCCCCTCCATCCCCGGCGAACACCAATTTTTCTGCGTCGGTGATTCATTGCAAGCTTAAAAAATGAATAAAGTGTTTACTATCAATGCATTAGCAGCATTGCCCGACGACTGCTGATAATGGCCGCACGGGGCTTCAACCGTCCAAAAGAGCTCTGGCACTCATCGAATTAGAGTGCTAATATCTTTTCATCAAGGCCTCTTGAAGGCCGTATTCGCGGCGCCTATGTCGCCGCCGGATGGCGTCGGGGAACCCTTCCTGCCGTCCGCACACCGCGAAAACCGAAGCTTAATCAATAACTTAGGAGGATGCCGATGAAGTTCCGTCCGCTTCACGACCGTGTCGTCGTCAAGCGCATTGACGCCGAGGAAAAAAGCGCGGGGGGGATCATCATTCCCGACACCGCCAAAGAGAAGCCGCAACAGGGCGAGGTCGTCGCCGTCGGGCCCGGCGGGCGCGACGAGGCGGGCAAGCTGATCCCGATCGACGTCAAGCCTCGCGACCGGGTGCTGTTCGGCAAGTGGTCAGGCACCGAGGTCAAGATCGATGGCGTCGAGTACCTGATCATGAAGGAAAGCGACATCATGGGGGTGCTGGTCGAAACCGAAGCGCGCCGCAAGGCCGCTTGAGATCGATCCATCCCTTCACCGCGTAATTCCCCAGCCCAGGGACTTGAAATCCGGATGGTTTGCCGGACGGGTCCGGGCACGGGAGCACGCAACGAATTCTGGCAGGAGCAATGCAATGGCAGCCAAGGAAGTGAAATTCTCGGTCGATGCCCGCGACAAGATGCTGCGCGGCGTCGACATTCTCGCTAATGCCGTACGGGTGACGCTCGGCCCCAAGGGCCGCAACGTGGTGCTGGAGAAATCCTTCGGCGCCCCGCGGATCACCAAGGACGGCGTCACCGTCGCCAAGGAGATCGAGCTCGAGGACAGGTTCGAGAACATGGGCGCCCAGATGGTGCGCGAGGTTGCGAGCAAGACCTCCGACATCGCCGGCGACGGCACCACCACCGCGACCGTGCTCGCCCAGGCGATCGTCAAGGAAGGCGCCAAGGCGGTCGCGGCCGGCATGAATCCGATGGACCTCAAGCGCGGCATCGACCTCGCGGTCGAGGCCGTGGTCCAGGATCTCAAGAAGAACTCCAAGAACGTCACTTCGAACGATGAGATTGCCCAGGTCGCGACCATCTCGTCCAATGGCGATGCCGAGATCGGCCGGTTCCTGGCCGACGCCATGAAGAAGGTCGGCAACGAGGGCGTGATCACCGTCGAGGAGGCGAAATCGCTCGAGACCGAGCTCGAAGTGGTCGAGGGCATGCAGTTCGACCGCGGCTACATCTCGCCGTATTTCGTCACCAACGCCGACAAGATGCGGGTCGAGATGGAGGATCCCTACATCCTCATCAACGAGAAGAAGCTTTCCGGGCTCAACGAGCTGCTTCCGCTGCTCGAGGCGGTGGTCCAGGCCGGCAAGCCGCTGCTCGTCATCGCCGAAGACGTCGAGGGCGAGGCGCTCGCGACCCTCGTGGTCAACAAGCTGCGCGGCGGCCTCAAGGTCGCGGCCGTCAAGGCTCCCGGGTTCGGCGATCGCCGCAAGGCGATGCTGCAGGACATCGCGATCCTGACCGGCGGCACCGCGATCTCCGAGGACCTCGGCATCAAGCTCGAGAACGTCACGATCAATATGCTCGGGCGCGCCAAGAAGGTGATGATCGACAAGGAGAACACCACGATCGTCAACGGCGCGGGCAAGAAGGCCGACATCCAGGCCCGCATCGCCCAGATCAAGGCGCAGATCGAGGAGACCACCTCCGACTACGATCGCGAGAAGCTGCAGGAGCGCCTCGCCAAGCTCGCCGGCGGCGTTGCGGTGATCCGCGTCGGCGGCGCGACCGAGGTCGAGGTGAAGGAGCGCAAGGACCGCGTCGACGACGCGCTCCATGCGACCCGCGCCGCGGTCGAGGAAGGCATCCTGCCGGGCGGCGGCGTGCCGCTGCTGCGTGCGGCGCGGGTGCTGGAGAAGCTCAAGGCCGAGAACCCTGACCAAAAGACCGGCATCGACATCGTCCGCAAGGCGTTGGGGTGGCCGGCACGGCAGATCGCCATGAACTCCGGCGAGGACGGCTCGGTGGTCGTAGGCAAGATTCTGGACAAGGACAGCTACACCTACGGCTTCGACGCCCAGACCGGCGAGTTCGGCAATCTGGTGTCGAAGGGCATCATCGATCCGACCAAGGTGGTGCGCGCCGCGCTCCAGGACGCCGCGAGCGTCGCCGGCCTGCTCGTCACCACCGAGGCGATGGTGGCCGAGCTGCCGAAGAAGAAGTCTCCGCCGATGCCCGGAGGCCCGGGCGGCGGCATGGGCGACATGGACTTCTGATCCGGTCGTCAAGCACGGAAGACACGAGGCCCGGGCGCAGGCCCGGGCCTTTTGCTTTGCGGATGCTCGTGGCTGCTATCACTCCGCCGGCTGCGCGACCCGCGTGCGTTCGCGCTCGACCCCGGACACCAGCACCGCGATCGCCGCGGTGGCGATCGAGAACACGAGCGCGATGACCGCGGTCGCGCCGAGCACGAGCGGAAAGCCGCCGCGGCTGTGCAGCAACGCGATCGCGGCGACCGCCGCGCCGGAAGAGACGAAGATCAGGAAATAGCGCACCGCATAGATGCGTCCGCGCCAGCGATCGGCGGTGTAGCGCGCGATCACCATGTCGTTGACGGTGACTTGGCCGTAGATCGCCGCCATGGTCAGCGCGAGCGCCGCCATCAACGCCGGGCCGGTCGCATAGGCGGCCCACAGCACGCCCAGAAACGTCAGCACAGCCACGATCGCGAACACGACGTGCGGTGCGATCCGCTCGACGAGGCGCCCGACCGCGAGCTGGGCGAGCGCGCCGCACAAGAACACCGCCGTCGCCAATCCGCCGACCATGACCAGCGGCACGTCCTTGCCCAGGCGCTCGTCCACGATCTTCGGCAGCGACACCGACATGGTGTTGAAGGTGATGCCGGCCGCGAGCGCGACGATGATGAACAGCACCAGCATGAGGATCGCGAGCGCACGCGGCAGCGCGACCTCGGGCGCCGATTTTCGACTGGCGATATGCTGCCCGTCGTCGGCGACCCGCCACAGATATGCGGCACCGGTGGCGATGCACAAACCCGCCGGCACCAGAAACGCGCCGCGCCAGCTCAAGGTCGACGCGAGCACCGCGGTGATGCCCGCCGCCAGCGCCGCGCCGAGGTTGCCGCACACGCCGTTGAAGGCGAGCGTGCGGCCGCGGGCCTTGGAAGCCTCGATCAGCATCGCCATGCCGACCGGATGGTAGATCGCCGCGAACACGCCGAGCGCGAACAGCGCGACGGCGAGCATCACCAGATTCGGGGCGAACGCCGCCCCGACGAGCGAAGCGCCGCAGCCGAAATAGAACAGCGCCATCATGTTGCGGCGGCTCCAATGGTCGGCGAGCCAGCCCGCCGGCAACGAGCACACGCCGAAGGCGACGAAGGAGGCGGTCGAGAGCACGATCAGCTCGGAATAGGGCCGCGCGTAGATGACCTCCAGCCCGATCACCACGGTCGGAAAAATCAGCATGACGAAATGGTCGAGCGCATGCGCCCAGTTCAGGAACGCAATCGAGATTCGGCGCTCGGCATCGCGGTCGACCGAAACCAGTGGAACGGCACGATAATCCATGTTGCACGTTTTCCCCTGAACCCAGCCTCTTGCCTATAACGCGAGCAGGCGCGATTCACCTATTCGCTTTTTGCAGAGGTCAGGCTCATGGACGGTAGGCCGGGAGCAAGCGCATGCCCAAGCAAAGCGCCGGCATCTTGCTGTATCGCAGGGATCCGAACGGCTGGTCCGTGCTGCTGGTCCATCCCGGCGGGCCGTTCTGGGCCAAGAAGGATTCGGGCGCCTGGTCGATCCCCAAGGGCGAATATTCGCCCGGCGAGGATCCGCTCGCGGTCGCCGTGCGCGAGTTCGAGGAGGAGACCGGGGTCAGGCCCAAGGGCGAGTTCCGCCCGCTGGGCGAGGTGCGCCAGGCCGGCGGCAAGCGCGTGCTCGCCTGGGCGGTCGAGGGCGATCTCGACCCGGCCGAAGTCAAGTCCAATTCGTTCGAGATCGAATGGCCGCCGAAGAGCGGCCGCAAGCAGCGCTTCCCGGAAATCGATCGCGCCGAATGGTTTTCGCCCGAAGCCGCACGGCAAAAGATCCTGCCGGGCCAGCGGGAGTTCATCGACCGCCTGGTGCGGATGCTGGGCTGATCCAGATCGGGCGAGCCGCATACGTGCTTTCCCTCCCCGGAGGGGAGGAAAAAGCGCGCATCAATCCAGCGTGCGGCGGAAGCGGGTGACCGCGATCGTCATCGCGATCACCATCAGGCCGACGAGCCAGATCGTATCGATCTCGAGATCGGTCAGCGTCGAGCCTTTGAGCAGAATCGCCCGCACGATGCGGATGAAATGCGTGAGCGGCAGAAATTGGCCGATCCATTGCGCCCATTCCGGCATGCCCGCGAACGGAAACATGAACCCGGAAAGCAGGATGTTCGGCAGGAAGAACATGAAGCTCATCTGCACCGCCTGCAATTGGTTCTGGGCGAGGGTCGAGAACGTGTAGCCGACCGACAAGTTGGTGGTGATGAACAGCGTCGTGAGCGCCGCCAGCAGGGCGAGATCGCCGAAGATCGGAACATGGAACAGCAATACCCCGGTGACCAGGATCAGCGCCGCCTGGAAGAAGCCGATCAGCACGTAGGGAAAGATCTTGCCGAGCATGATCTCGACCGGCTTGATCGGCATCGCCAGCAGGCTCTCCATGGTGCCGCGCTCGGTCTCGCGCGTCACCGAAAGCGCGGTGAAGATCAGCGTGGTCATGGTGAGGATGGTGCCGAGCAGGCCCGGCACGATGTTGAGCGCCGTCACCGCCGCGGGATTGTAGCGGGCGTGGGTGCGGATCTCGAAGGCGGCTCCCGCCGCGTCGGGGATGGCGCGGTCGTTCTGCAACGCCGTCTGCACCAGGCCGCTGAGCGCGGCGAGCGCCGAGCCCGCGGCCACCGGGTCGGTGGCGTCGGCCGCGACCAGCAGCGCCGGCTTGTCGCCGCGACGCAGCGCGCGCTCGAAGCCGCGCGGGATCTCGACCGCGAACAGCACCTCGCCCGACGCGAACACATGATCGAATTCCGCCTCGTCGCGGAGCTGGCGCGTGACCTTGAAATACTTGGTGTTCTGAAGCGCGGCGAGGATCGACCGGCCGACGTCGCTCGTCTCCTGCAGCAGCACCGCCGTGGGCAGATCCCGCGGCGTGGTGTTGATGGCGTAGCCGAACAGCAGCAGCTGCATCAGCGGCACCATGACGATCATTGCCAGACTCACCCGGTCGCGCCGCAGCTGCAGGAACTCCTTGCGGATCATGGCGGCGAGCCGGCCCCGGAAACCGCCGTACCTGGATCGCGCCGTCGCGTTCATTGCAGGTCGTCCGGGCTGCGGCTCATGAGCTCGATGAACACGTCCTCGAGCGAGGGTGCGGCCGGCGTCCAGGTCAGCGCCGGATCGTTGCCATAGGACTTGATCGCCGCCTCCAAGGCTTCGCGGTCGCGGCCCGACACGTGCAGGCTGTTGCCGAACGGCGCAACCATGTCGATGCCGGGACGCTGCGCGAGTTCCTCCGCGAGTGTCGCGAGCCCCTCGCCCGACACGATGTAGGTGGTGAGGTGGGATTGCGCGATCACCTCCTCGACCGTGCCGTGGGTGAGCAGCCGGCCGAAGGCGATATAGGCGATCTCGTGACAGCGCTCCGCCTCGTCCATGTAGTGGGTGGAAACCAGCACGGTGAGCCCGTGGGCCGCGAGCGCGTGAATCTCGCTCCAGAACTCGCGGCGCGCTTTCGGATCGACCCCCGCGGTCGGCTCGTCGAGCAACAGCAATTGCGGGTTCGGCAGGGTGCAGGCGCCGAGCGCGAGCCGCTGTTTCCAACCGCCCGACAATGTCCCGGCGATCTGCTCTTCGCGGCCCTGCAGCCCCAGCCGCTCGATCATGGCCTTGGCGGCGCCCACCGGATCGGCAATCCCGTAGACGCGGGCGACGAACTCCAGATTCTCGCGCACGGAGAGGTCCTGATACAGGCTGAAATGCTGGGTCATGTAGCCGACGTGGCGCTTGATCTCGTCGGCCTCGGTGCGGATGTCCAAACCCAGACACGTGCCGCGCCCCTCGTCGGGCGTGAGCAGCCCGGTCAGCATGCGGATGGTGGTTGTCTTGCCGGAACCGTTCGGCCCGAGGAAGCCGTAGATCTCGCCGCGCCTGACCTGCATGGTGAGATTGCGCACGGCCGCGCGGCCATCGAAGCGTTTGGTGAGACCCTCGACGTCGATGGCGATTTCCGGCGCCGCGTTCACCGCGAAGCCTCCTGCGGCAGCGCCGACACGCTGACCGGCTGGCCGACGCGGAGCTTCTCCGGCGTGTCGGTGCGCGCTTCGATCAGGAACACCAGCTTGGCGCGTTCCTCGAGGCTGTAGATCACCGGCGGCGTGAACTCCGCGGACTTGGCGAGGAAGCTGATGCGCGCCTTGATGTCGTCGGCGCATCCGTCGCATGAGATTCGCACCGTTTGGCCGTAGGAGAATTTCGGCAGCTCCGCCTCGGGCACGAAGAAGCGGATCTTCAGGTTGCCGGGCGGCAACAGCGACAGCACCGGCCGGCTGGCCGCCACCATCTCGCCCGGCCGGTAATAGACCTGCTGGATGGTCCCGGTCGCAGGGCTGGAGACCTTGCGCCTTGTGAGTCGCGTCTGAGAGGAATTGAGCTTGGCCTCGGCCTCGCGCAGCGCCGCGTGCGCGTCGTCGAATGCCTTCTGGGTTCCGGATCCGCTCTTGAGTAATTGCTGCGCCCGCTCGAACGCCTGCCGGGCGTTGGCGAGGGTCGCCTGGTTCTGCTGCACGTCGGCCAGCTGCAGGTCTTCGTCCAGCGTGAACAGCGGCGTGCCTTGATCGACCGAGTCGCCCTCGCGAACCGAGAGCGTCTGGACCCGCCCCGTTTCGTCGGGGCCGACGAACACGAGATCGGCTTCGACCCAGCCCTGATAGACGCCCTCGCTCGCATGATTGCAGCCGGCGAGCCCCAGCGCCGCCGCCGCCGCGAGGATACCCAGCCATGCGATGCGGCGAGCCGGTTTCATCGCGTGCCCTTCCCGAACAGCAAGTCGAGGTGAGCGTGCATCAGCGCGCGCACGTCGAGCGGCTCGAAGCGGTCGAACAACCCGCTCCAGATGATCGCGACGAGACCGGGCGCGACGAGCAGCTGCGGGAACCGGAAAATGGCCTCGCTCTCGAGCTCGCCGCGCTCGATCGCGTGGCGGAGCAGGCCGCGCATGGCCTGGATCACGCGCGAGAGCACCTCGCGGTAGTAGAACTCGGCGAGCTTGGGGAATCGCGGGCCTTCGGTGATGATCAGCCGGATCACGTCCTTGCGGCGCGTCGCGTAAATCTCGGTCACGAACACGTCGACGATGCGCTCGGCCAGCGCGCGGAGCGGCGCGTCGGCCTGCGCGATCGTCTCCAGCTTGCCCACCAGCGGGCTCAGCACCGAGCGCACCAGGTCCTGGAACAGCGCCTCCTTGTCGCGGAAATGCAGATAGATGGTGCCTTTGGCGACGCCGGCGCGGCGCGCCACGTCGTCGAGCCGCGTGGCCGCGAACCCCTGGGCCGCGAACTCGTCGAGCGCGGCGGCAAGGATCGCCTCGCGCCGCGCCGCGCTCTTTTCCGCGCGCCCGCCGGCCCGCTTGCTCGGCGGGGAGGCTTGCGGATTCGGTCCTATCCTGAGTGCCTTGGCCATGTCCAATACTGACTGACTAGTCAGTCAGTATATGCCGGCATCGGCCTGCTTGCAAGCCCGCTGCCCGGCAGGCGACAACAGGAACCCGCGTCGACGCATCGAGTTCGAGCACGCCCGCATGAGCCCCCTCCCCGCTCCGACCGCCCAGCACAGCTCGAACCTGCCCATCCGCGAGGATTGGCTGGCGCAGTGGAGCGAGGCGATTCTCGAGCCGAATCTGCCGATCGTGGATCCGCACCATCACCTGTGGGACCGGCCGGGCTGGCGCTATCTGCTGGAGGAGTTTTTGGCCGACGTGAACAGCGGCCATCGCATCGTCGCGACCGTGTTCGTGCAGTGCCGGTCGATGTACCGCCGCGACGGGCCGGAAGAACTGCGGCCGCTCGGCGAGACCGAGTTCGTCAACGGCGTGGCGGCGATGAGCGCCAGCGGCGGCTATGGTGCCGCCCGGATTTGCGCCGGCATCGTCGGCCATGCCGATCTGCGGCTCGGAGCACGCGTCGAGGACGTGCTCGAGGCGCATGTGCGCGCGGCGGGCGGCCGCTTCCGGGGCATTCGCCACATCAGCGCCTGGGACGCCGACGCGTCCATCATGAACCCGAGCTACCAGCCGCCGCCGGGTCTGCTGGCCGATCGCGGCTTTCGCGAAGGGTTCGCGCGTCTCGCACCGCTCGGGCTTTGCTTCGATGCCTGGCTCTATCATCCGCAGATCGACGAACTCACCGCGCTCGCGCAAGAATTTCCGGACACGCCGATCGTGCTCGATCATGTCGGCGGCCCGCTCGGTATCGGACGCTATGCACAGGAACGGGAGGAAGTGTTCGCGCGCTGGGCCGCCTCCATCCGGGGGCTCGCCCGGTGCGCGAACGTCAGCATGAAGCTCGCAGCCGCGGCCGCTGGCTTCCGAAGTTTTGGCGAATGCCTGGCGGCCTTATTTCGAGGCGTGCATCGAAAGCTTCGGCACCGATCGGTGCATGTTCGAGAGCAACTTCCCGGTCGACAAGGGCGCTTATGGCTACGCGGCGTTCTGGAATGCCTGCAAGGTTTTGACCCGGGCGGCAGGTGCGGCCGAGAAGGCGGATCTGTTCAGCGGCACCGCGGCACGGTTCTATCGGCTCGACTTGCCCGAGTGAGCTTGAGGAAATGATACGCATTGCGCCAGGATCCATCCGGCGTTCCCCGGACGCGGCGGGTCGGATCATGAGTTGGGGCATGGCTGCAGCGATGGAGATACGGGAACCATCACCGTATCCTGGATCGGACGCGGCGGTTCGCGGAACTGCGACCGCCGGCCTGAGCGTGAGGCGCGTGCAACACAACGACGGGAGAGGTGCGTGTCGACGAGAAATGGATGCCTCGAAACGCCGGCCGCGTCCCAATCCTCGCCTTCACGGCGCAGCCTGACGCGCCGCATGCAAGCTGCATGGCCGGCGTTCACGCGTCGTGCACCGCTTGCGCTGTTTACCCTTGCCAGCGCGGTGCTCGCGGCTTTTCCCATCATCCCCGAGCTGTTTGGACCCGGAAAGGGCAAGGATTATCCGCTGTGGTTCGACGCCGGCCAATGGGTGCTTCATGGACGCGATCTGTACGGCGAGGGGGAGGCCGCGTTTCGCTTCCTCTATCCCCCGTTCGCCGCTCTCCCGCTCGCAGGACTGAGCTATTTCGGCCGGGCGCCCATGATCGTCCTTCTGACTCTCGTCAATATTGCCAGCTGGTGGGTCGCGATCGGAGCCTCCGACCGGCTGGCGGCCGAAAACCGGCCGCTCCCATGGTGGGCGCCCGTGCTTCCTTCGGTCCTCTGCATATTCTTCATTTACGGCATGTTCCTATTGGGTCAGCCCAATCTGCTGCTGCTGGCAATGATGCTCGGCGGCTTGTGCCTGCTCCAGGCCGGGCGCAGTTGGTCCGCGGGCGCGTTGTTTGCTGCTGCAGCGGCAATCAAGGCTTTCCCCTTCACTGTTCTGCCCTATCTTGTCTGGCGTCGGTACTGGCGGGCGACGGCCAGCATGGTGATATTCGTGGCGGTGTTCCTGGTCTTGGCGCCGGCGCCGTTTCGCGGATTCCAGCGGAATCTGGATGAACTGCAGATCTGGTTCCGCGGCATGCTGTTGTCGCATGACGAGAATGCGTTCAGCCAGCGCTCCGGACGGAACTGGGGTTGGAAGAACCAGTCGCTCTATGCGGTGACGCACCGGTTGGTCCGACCCGTCGATGCCGAGGCGGAAGCGGAGGGGGAGCGGCCGCTCCGTGTCAATGTTGTCACTCTCGATTACAAGACCGCCGATTGGGTGTTCTTTTCGGCGGCGACGTTGATCGGGCTCGCCTTCATCCTGGCAATGCCGCCTGGTCGCCGGCGGACCCCGCAGTCGGATGC
>Ga0209648_10004836_pt1 | contig 11457 bp, 7 predicted proteins | sample GraSoi2013_115cm_FD_185830 | JGI IMG/M metagenome (GOLD analysis project Ga0209648, IMG submission 185830) | Grasslands soil microbial communities from the Angelo Coastal Reserve, California, USA - Sample 9_17_2013_115cm (SPAdes) (version 2) | ecosystem: Environmental > Terrestrial > Soil >...
AGGAGCTGTTGTCCTGCAGGCCGCCATACACGTGGTAGGGCCGGTCCATGTCCACACTGACGTGATAGAACTGCGAGATCGGCAGGTTGTCGGCCTTCCACCACTTGTTGCCAGCATCGTACGAATACCAGACACCGCCATCGTCTCCCACAATGAGGTGATCCGTGCTCGTCGGATCGATCCACACGTCGTGGAAGTCGCCGTGCGCTCCCCCCGAGATATTGCTGAAACTCCGGCCGCCGTCGTTGCTGACGATCAGTGAGTAGTCAGGCTTGTAGATCCTGTTCTCGTCTTTGGGATCCACGATGAGGTTGGCGAAGTAAAAGGGCCGCCAGATCATGCTCTGGCTGCGGTCGCGGGCTTCCCACGTGCGGCCGCCATCGTCGGAGCGGTACAGGGCGTTCTTCGGCGGCTCTGCTTCGATAAACGCGTACACCACGTTTGGCTTCGAGGGTGCCACAGTGACCGCTACGCGCCCCCACGGCTTGGTCGGCAATCCCTTCGCGCTCTGTTCGTCGAGCTCCGTCCAGGAGCCGCCGCCATCCGTGCTCTTGAAGAGCCCGCTACCGCTCGGCGCGTTGGGGCCGTCGCCGCCGGAGCGGAACGTCCATCCTTTTCGGCGAAAGTCCCACAGGCCCGCGAACAGGGTCTTGGGGCTGGTCGGATCCATGGACAGCATCGAGCACCCAGTCGAAGCGTTGGCACCCTTCAGGACTTTCAGCCACGTCTTGCCGCCGTCGGTGGTCTTGTAGACGCCGCGTTCGTCGCTGTCGCTCCACAGCTTGCCGGGGACGCAGACGTACACGGTGTTCGTCTCGGACGGGTCAATGAGGATCTTGGCGATGTGCTCGGACTCCAGAAGACCCAGATGGGTCCAGTTGTCACCGCCGTCCAGCGACCGATAGACACCATCGCCGATGGACACGCTGTTGCGGGTCCACGCCTCCCCGGTACCGACCCAGACCATCTTGGGGTTCTTGGCATCGACCGCGATCGCGCCGATCGACTGCACCGCTTGTTTATCGAAGACGGGTTTGAAAGTCGTCCCACCGTTGACCGACTTCCACACACCGCCACTGGCCGCCCCGATATAGACGGTGAGGCGCGCCCCCTCGTGTACGCCCGCGATCGCTGCAACGCGGCCGCTCATCGCGGCCGAGCCGATGTTGCGGGCCCCGAGCCCGGAGATCGCCTCCGAGTCCACGGCCACCGGGCCCGTGCGGGGCGTTGCGGCTGCCGCCGCCTCGGGGCGGGGACGCGGCGGGGCGGCCGGCGCGACGGGCGCTGGCTTCGGTTCGGGTTTCGGGAGGGGATTCTTGGATGCGTCCGCTGCTGCACCGGCCTGCTCGGGCGCGCCGGCTCCGGGCTTGGTGAAGCGACGGTCATCGATGGCGACGTTCGCTTCGATCCGTTCGAAGGTAATCTTCTGCTTGTCGGCGCTGCCCTTGGCACTGGTCTCGAGCGCGTGCGGCAAGTACCACCCGGCGACTCCTTTGTAATCGCCCAGCGACGTTTCGAACTCGCGCTCCGCGCCGCGAATCATGCGCTTCATCTCGATCTTGATGGGAACGTAGTAGTCAGTGTCCATGTAGTAGTAACGCACGTCGCCGCTGGCGAGCGTCACCTTGAGCTTGAAGGCGTCTGTGCCCTCTATCTGCTCGGTGCCGACGAACTCGACTTTGTTCCCCTTCTGCTGAGAATTGACGAGGGGCTCGTCGAAGTCGGACGTCTCGACGATCTCCTTCAGCTCCTCTTCGCTCAGCGCTTCCGGATCCTTTTTGCCCTGCCAGGGCTCGATCTTCCACCCCGTCTTGCCATCGTAGGCGTTGATCCCGGTCATCCCCTCGAGCGAGAACTCCTCACGGACTTTGTTGGGACGCTTGCTCTCTTGGACGACCGCCGCCTCGAAGCCGCCACTGCCGGTGTACTTCCCCGTGCGGCGCAGCGTCTGCACAGCTTGAATCCGGTCCATGCCGCCAATGGTGGTGATGTACTTGGCGATGATCTCGTCGGCGGTCTGCGCCGACAGCGGCACCGCGCACAGGGCGAGCCCGGCCAGTCTCAATACGACGTTCCGCATTGATGTCCCCTCAGTGGTAGGTGCACAACAGCGACGAGCACACGGCTCGCACTTCGCGAAGCCGGGCGTCGCTGCTGACACGTCGCGACGGCGGTGGCGGTGCCGGCCATCAGCGACCTCGTGGCTGGGGCGCCAGAAGCGCGAGCGAGCCGTGAAGCCGAGGCGGGCAGGCAGCGTGGGCGGCGCCGCGCTGCCCCGGAGCCGGCGACCTGTGCCAGAGCATACCCGCCTCTAGGGCCCTGCACCAGGGCGGCCAATCGACCGGCAGCCGAAACCCTCGCCGCCGCAGCGATGTTGTTGCAGCATGCGCCTCGCCGAACTGGTTACGACCTCCCGCGAGACCGCCCGAGCGAGCGGCCGTCGCGACAAGGTGGCGCGCCTCGCGGAGGTGCTCCGCCGGACGCCATCGCCCGAGGTCGAAATCGCCGTCTCCTTTCTGTGCGGCACGCCGCGCCAGCCAAAGTTGGGCGTCGGCTTCGCGGCGGTACGCACGGGCAGGCTCGGCCAGGGAGCCGGGTCGCCGAGCCTCACGTTGAGCGAGGTAGACGCGACATTCGAACGCATCGCTCGCCTCGCGGGCAAAGGGTCGAGCGACGGCAAGCGGCGCGCGCTGCACGAATTGCTCGCGCGCGCCACGGCGGACGAACAACGGTTTCTCGTCAGTCTCTTGATGGGCGAACTGCGCCAGGGGGCGGTGGAAGGTCTGGTGACGGAGGCGGTGGCATTGGCCGCCGGCACGCCGGTGGAGACGGTGCGGCGCGCCGTGACGGCGGCGGGCAATCTGCCGAGCGTCGCCCGGGTGGCGCTGGTCGAGGGCGGAGCGGGTCTAGCCCGCGTGGCGATTCAGCTCTTCCACCCGCTCCTGCCCATGCTCGCCGATCCGGCCGACGACGCGGCGGACGCGCTGACCCGGTTGGGCCGGGCGGCGCTCGAGTTCAAACTCGACGGTGCTCGCATACAGGTTCACAAGAGCGGCGCCGACGTGAAGGTGTATTCGCGCGGCCTCAACGAGGTCACCGTCGCGGTACCCGAACTGGTCGCCGTCACGCGAGCGCTCCCCGCTCGCGAGTTAGTCCTCGATGGCGAGGCCATCGCTCTCGACCCGCACGGCACCCCGCTGCCGTTCCAGACCACCATGCGCCGGTTCGGCCGTAAGCTCGCAGTCGAGCAGCTCCGGCAGGAGCTGCCCCTAACACCTTTCTTCTTCGACATTCTGTATCTCGACGGCGCGGCGCTCGTGGACGAGACCCAGGAGCGCCGGTTCGCGGCGTTGGCCGGCGTTGTCCCGAGCGAGCTCGTCATCCCGCACCAAGTGACGGGAGATGTGGATGCCGCTCAAGCGTTCCTCGCGACCGCGCTCGCGCACGGACACGAGGGGATCATGGCGAAGGCGCTCGCGGGAGTCTACGAGGCCGGGAGCCGTGGGCAGCGCTGGCTGAAGATCAAGCCCACGCGCACGCTCGACCTCGTGGTGCTGGCGGCCGAGTGGGGGCACGGACGGCGCCGCGGCTGGCTTTCCAACCTGCATTTGGGCGCGCGAGATCCGGACCGGGGCGGCTTCGTCATGCTGGGGAAGACGTTCAAGGGAATGACCGATGCGATGCTGGCGTGGCAAACTGACCGGCTGCTGCAGCTCGAGATCGGCCGGGACGCTTACACCGTGCACGTGCGCCCCGAACTCGTGGTGGAGGTCGCCTTCAACAACGTGCAGGCAAGCCCGCAGTATCCGGGCGGTGTGGCGCTGCGGTTTGCCCGGGTGAAACGCTACCGCCCCGACAAGAGCGCCGCGGCGGCGGACACGATCGGCGCCGTGCAAAGCCTGCTCCGCGGCCCGCCGCCGCCCGCTGCGTAGGGGCGCCGCGCCAAGGTGAGCCGCTAGGCCCGCGTTAGCTGAATGAGGGTGATCTCCGATGGCGCTCCCAGGCGGAGCGGCGGACCCCAGTAACCGGTTCCCCGGCTCACGTACAGCCACATCGCCTCAAGCCGGTGCAGACCCGCCACGAACGGCTGGAACAGCCGGACCAGCAGGTTGAAAGGGAAATACTGACCTCCGTGGGTGTGTCCGGAGAGCTGCAGGTCGAACCCCACCGCGCGCGCCGCAAACGCGCTCTTGGGCTGGTGGGCAGGCAACACCCGGACGTCGGCGGCGGGCGCGCCTGCCATCGCCGCCGCAGGATCGGAGGCGTGGCCCGGCACGTGCCGGCTCGCGGCGTGGTCCGTCACGCCCGCGAGAATGAGGCGTGCGGCGCCACGCCGGATCACGCGGTGCGCGTTCACCAGCGCGCTGAACCCCAATCGCTCGAGCTCCCGCACCCAAGCGGGCGCGTCCCAGTAGTACTCATGGTTCCCCGTGACGAAGAATTTTCCGTGGGGTGCGGCGAGGCGCCCGAGCGGCGCGACCTCATCACGCAGCACGGGCGGGAACCCGTCGGCGACGTCTCCGGTGAGGGCAATGAGGTCGGGTGCTAGCCCATTTGCCGCGGCTACCACGCGCTCCACGAAGGCCCGCCGCAGCGTGGCTCCGATATGGAGGTCGGAGAGCTGCACGATGCGGAACCCCTCGAGATCCGCCGGGAGGTTCGCGATCGGCACAGCCACACGGACTACCGCCGGCCGGCGGGCTCGCCACGCGCCCACAGCGAGCAGCACCAGGGCGCCACCGACAATGACGATGCTGATGGTACCGGGCCCGAGCCACGCGCTCATCTGCAGCAGGTCGGCGGCCAAGGCGAACACGATCAGGAGCGAAGACAGTCCCATGGCAAGGAAGGCGGCGGCCGGCAGCGGGGACCGCGGCGATGCCCGCTCCGCGCGCCCGCTGAAAAACGCCGCGAAGGGGGCGAGGGCGAGCAGCAGGACCCCGGCCCACCCCAGCGCGCGCCACCCCGCGGCGAGCGGGGCGTGCCCGAGGAGCCGCACGCCGACGTACACGTGTAGCAGCAGCCACACGGTGCCGACAAGCAGGAGGCGCCGGACCACGTCAGTCCGCGGCGACCTCCGCCGGTCGCGCTTCCGGCGCCCCGGTCCACTGCTTCACCAGGGCACCGATCCACGACCCGAAGTCATCCAGGTAGGTGTACACCACCGGTACGACCACTAACGTCAGCAGCGTGGACGTGATGAGCCCGCCGATAACCGCGTGCGCCATGGGAGCTCGGAACTCCGCCCCCGCACCGAGCGCCAGCGCCGTGGGGAGCATCCCGAAGATCATCGCCAGGGTCGTCATCACGATCGGGCGCAGTCGCAGCTCTCCGGCGTCGATCAACGCCGCCCGGCGCTCGGCTCCCCGCGCACGGGCCTGGTTTGCGAAGTCGATCAACAGGATCGCGTTCTTGGTCACGAGCCCCATCAGCATGATCACGCCGATCATGCTCATAATGTTGAACGTGCCACGGGTCACCATGAGGCCGAGCATGACCCCGATCAGCGACAGGGGCAGCGACAGCATGATCGCGAGCGGTTGCAAGAAGCTGCCGAACTGCGACGCGAGGATCAGATAGATGAAGACGATCGCCAACGTCAGCGACTCAAGGATGTAGCCGACGGTCTCGACGAAGTCCTTTTGCTCGCCGCCGAAATCGAAGCGATACCCGGGCGGCAGCTGCAGCTTCCCGAGCCGAGCCTGGACATCACCCACCACCTCGGTGAGAGGCCGGCCCTGGTAGCTACCCTCAATCGTCGCTACGCGCTCGAGATCGAGGCGCTTGATTTCGTTGGGGGCGCCGCTCAGGCGGATGTCGGCCACCTGACCGAGGGGCACCATCACCGCAGTACCCGTTCGCCGGTCGACCTGGCTCGACGCGAGCGGAATACGCGCGACATCGGCTTCGGTCTGACGCGCCTCGGGAGCGAGCCGCACCACCACGTCGTGCGCCAATCCTGTCTCGTCGTCCCACGTGCCCGCTTTTTCGCCTGCGAGCACGGGCCGCAGCGCATCGCCGATGGCGCCGATCGATAGCCCGACATCGGCCGCCAGGTCGCGATTCACGTCGACCGTGAATTCGGGCTTGCGTCCCTCCAGACTCGAGTGGAGGTCGACGAGGCCGGGCACGTCGCGGATCGCGCTGAGCGCGCGGTCCGACATCTCCTGCAGCCGGACGAGCTCGGGTCCCTCGAGGTTGAGCTCGATCGGGGCCTGGGTGCCGCCCGCCGCGCCGATCTGGACCACGCGCGCGGTGACGCCCTGGAACCGCGGCAGGGCCTGCCGCAGCGCCGCCTCGAGTTGCTGCTGGCTGCGCTGGCGGGCGCTCTTCGGCGTCAACTTCACATAGATCTGCCCTTTGTTGACGGCATTGTTCTGCTGCGCGCCGCCAATCGTCGTGTAGGTGAGCGCGACCTCGGGCAGCGCCTTGAGGTAGCGAGCGAGCTCCAGGGCCTTGCCTGACGTGTACGCCACCGAGGAGCCGACGGGGGTCTCGATCGACAGCGCCGTTTGCTCGTCGTCCGAGTTCGGCATGAACTGCCCGCCTACCAGGCCGAGCGCGAAGAGGCCCATCGCGGCTATAAACGCCAAGAACGCGATGCTCATCGTGGCGAATCGATAGTCCATTCGCGTGAGCAGCCACCGCACCAGCCGAGCCGCCCACCACTGCCACCGGTCGGGCATAAGGCCGAGGACCCGACGGGCGGGGGGCAACGGATCCGTGTTGAGCGACCAGGCGATCACCCGCCGGTACCGCTGACCCAGCCCGTGGAAGGAGTCGTTGAACCGTTCGAGCGCGCGGCCGATTGGCCCTCGAGGCGCGCCGCCCTCCGCCTGCGGGTCGTACCACAGGGACGAGAGCATCGGATCGAGGGTGAAGGAGACAAACAGCGACACCAGCACGGCGAACGCGACCGTGATCCCGAACGGGAAGAAGAACCGTCCCACGATGCCTTTCATGAAGGCCACCGGAATGAACACCGCGATCACGGAGAACGTGGTGGCCATGACGGCGAAACCGATCTCCGCCGTGCCGTGCTTCGCGGCCGTGTAGTGATCCTCCCCCCGCTCGACGTGACGCACGATGTTCTCCCGGACCACGATGGCGTCGTCGATCAGGATGCCGATCGCGAGCGACAGCGCCATCAGCGTCATGATGTTCAGCGTGAAGCCGAAGGCATAGATCGCCAGGAAGGACGCGATCACCGACACCGGGAGCGTGAGTCCCGTGATCACTGTGGAACGCCACGAGTTGAGGAACAGGAAGACGATGAGCACCGTGAGGAACGCACCCTCGAGGAGAGTCTTCTGCACGTCGTCCACCGAGTTGCGGATCCACGTCGAGTTGTCCTGGACCGTCGCCAGCGCCACGCCGTGCGGCATGGTGCGATTCAGCTGATCGATTACGCCCTTCACCCCTTCGGCGACCGCGACGGTGTTCGCCCCCGACGTCTTGCGCACTTCGAGGGCCACCGCCCGTTCACCGCTCACGAAGGCCGCGTCGCGCTCCTCCTCCTGCGCGTCCTCGAGGCGCGCGATTTGCCCCAGCCGGACCGGGATGCCGCCCCGCGTCGTGACGATGAGCTTCGCAAAGTCCCGCGGGTCGCGGATCTTCCCGGCCACGCGCACGAGATTCTCGGCGTTCCCCTGCTCTACGCGTCCCGCCGGGACGTCTCCGTTTTCCCGTTGCACGGCGCTCGTCACCATGTCGGGCGACACCCCGAGCGCGTTCATGCGGTCGGGGACCAGGAGGACGTGGATCTCGCGCTTCAAGCCTCCCACGAGCGTCACGCTGCCGACACCCGCGATGTTCTCGATGCGGCGGCTCACAACCTCATCGGCGAGCCGGGTGAGGTCGCGCAGCGCCCAGCCCTGGCCGCGCACGGAGAGGACGAAAATCGGCTGGTCCGAGGGGTTGGCGCGCGAGATCACCGGCGGGTCGATGTCCTTCGGCAGGTCCTGGCGGATGGCATGCCCTTCGTGCCCAGGTTGAACTGCACGACAATCGTGGAGACGCCCTCCGTCGAGGTCGACTGGATCTGTTTGAGGCCCTCGACGGTGTTCACCTGTTCTTCGATCTTCTTCGAGACTTCCCGCTCGACAGACGTAGGGCTGGCGCCGCTGTACCGCGTCTGGATCACGAGAAAGGGAAACTCGACGTCGGGGAACTGGTCGATGTTGAGCCGCCGATAGGAGAACAGTCCCAGCACGACCAGCGCCAGGATCATCATCGTGGCGAACACCGGACGCTTGATGGAGAGATCGCTCAGGAACATGGGTCAGCCCTCGCCGCCGGCGATCGTGACGGGCTCTCCCACCTCGAGCCCGCTGGCCGGTCCCACAATGACGGTCTCCCCGCCCGCGAGCCCGGCCGTGATCTCCACCAGCGATGCCTGTTCGTCGGTCGCCCCGGTCGTCACATCGCGGCGGGCGATGCGGCCGTTCTCGACCACCAAGACGTAACTGCTCTTGCCGCCCGAGTCGCTGCGCAGGGCGGCCACGGGCACGGCGACCGCCCCATGGACCTGGCGCAGCACGATCCGTCCCGCGGCGAACAGCCCGCCCACGAGCCGCCCGCCGCGGTTCGAGACCGTGACGTACAGCTTGACCTGCCGCGTCGCCGGGTCAACGGTCGCGTTCACTCGCGACACCCGTCCGCCGAGCGTCGCATCGGCCACCCCGGTCACGACGAGCGCCACGGGGGCGCCGACGCGCACGGTTCCGATGTATTCGCTCGGGACCGTCGCCTCGAACTCGAGCTCGGTCGTGTTCACGAGCTGGAACAGGAGATCCCCGTCTTTGACCCGGTCTCCCCCGTCGACGGCGCGCTGGCTGATGACCCCGCTGATGGGCGCCCGTACCGTCGCTTCATCGAGGCTCTTCCTGGCCTGTGCCTCGTTGGACTCAGCAGACCGCAGGCTCACCTCGGCGTTCTCGACGTCCTGCTCGGCCACGGCACCCTCTTTCAAGAGGTTCTGCATCCGCGCGTAATCGGCGGCCGCCTTACGCCGCTGCGCCTCCGCCGCGAGCGCCGCCGGCTCCATGGCGTTCGTCCGGAACCGGGCCAACGCCTCGCCCCGGCGCACGGGTTGCCCCTCTTTCACGAAGACCTGTTCCACGACCTCGGGAATCGGCGACGCGATGCGAACCTCGAGCGAGGGCTTCAGGGTGCCCGACACCGGGACACCCGCAATGAGGTCCGCGTGCGCAGCGCGCGCCACGTCGTTCACACCGAGCACCGCTGCGCGGGTCGAGTCGGACGCGCTGCGTGTGGCCGCCCCGGCCCGCTCGCCGCGTCGCGCAGCGAGGACTCCGATGAGGGCCACGCCCGCAAGCGCGCCCCCGATGATGTAACGCTTCATGGCCGTGCTTCCCTCAAGTTGGAGACCTGGGCCACCCGCTCGATCGACTGCTGCACGACCGGCACCGGCCGTCCCAGGGCCCGTTCGAGCTGGGCCAGCGCCACGAGATAGTCTCGCGTCGCCTGCACCTGGTTCACTTCCGACTGCTGCGCGGCGACGCGCGCGTCCGACACGTCCAGCTGCGTCGCCATCCCGTTCGTGTAGCGCACCCCCGCGAGGTATTGCGCTCGTTGGGCTTGGCGCACCGTCTCCCGTCGTGCCACGAGCAGAGCGCGCGTACGCGCCACCTCAGCCTTCGCCTGCGCCACGTCCAGCGCCACCTGGGTGCGCATCGAGTCGCGCTGCGCCTCCGCCCGCAACACGGCGGCCCGCGCCTGCTCGACCGACCCCGAGGTCTTAAACCCGTCGAACAGCGGGAAGGAGAGCTTCAGCTCGCCGTTCCAGCCACGCCGGAACTGGTCGCCCGAGCCCGGGAACACGCTCTGCGGGAACGCCTGCTCGTTGTACGTGGTCGTCGCTTTGAGCGTCGGCCAGCGGTCCGCCCGGGCCACCTTGAGGAGTTGCTCCTGCTGATGCACGGTCACTTCCGCGGCCGCGAGCCCGGGCCGGTTGGGTTCGCCCAAGGAATCCGTCGCCAGCACCGGGATCATCGCCTCCGGCGACTCGAGCGTCGTCTCGAGCACGAGCGGCTGCTCCGGCGGGATCGTCAGGAGCCGTTTCAGGTTGAGCATCGCGATGTCGTAGCTGCTGCGCGCCTGCACGACCGGCGGCTCCTGATTCGCCGCGTCCACCTCGGCCCGGAGCAGGTCGTACTCGGCGCGGGTCCCCGCCTGCCGGAACAGCCGCACCTGACGGAGTTGCTGGCGCGCCTGTTCCAGATTCTCGACCGCGATCGCCGTGAGCCGCCCTTGGAGCGCCGCATTCCAGTACGCTTGCTTCACCTGGTAGGTCACGTCGCCCGCGGTTTCCGACTGCGTGAGCGTCGCGATCTGGCGCACCGACTTCGCGGCCGCGAGCCCCGCCCCGACTTTGCCGCCCTCCCACAGGACCTGCGTGGCTTGCAGCTGGAAGTTCCAGGTGTTGGCCGCACCGAACGGTGTGTTCTGAAACAACTTCGCGAGGGAGTCCCCCGGCCCGCCCAAGTTCTGGTAGATCGAGGCGAACTGCCGCGTGTAGACGATGGAGCCGGTGACGCTGGGTAACGCTCCGGACAGCGCTTCGCGAACCTGACCGCGAGCATCGACCACGTTGGCGCGGGCCAGGCGCATAGCGATGCTCTGGTCGAGCGCCCGATGCAGGGCCGCGTCGAGGGTCAGCTGGAGGGTATCGCTCGGCCTCTGCGCGGCGGCCAGGCGGGTGGTCGCGAGGACGCACAGCGCCACCATTGCGAGGCGCTTCATCGGGCCTCCTTCGCGGGCGGCGCCACCCCGTTCACTACGAGCGTCAGCCGCTTGCGCAGCTCGTCTTTGAGGGGAAATGGAGGCTGCGGCGACTCGAGCCACCGCATGATCGTGCTGTGGTAGACGTCGGTGAGCACGTGATGGACCCGCTCCGGCGGCACGTCCCGCCGCAGCTCGCCCTTGGCCTGCAGCTGACGCACGACGTGCACGCCCAGGTCATCCCAGCGGCGGTTCACCGTATCCGCGGGGTCGTGCATGCAGCGGGTCCACTCCAGGAGCATGTGCTTCGACAGGTCGCGGTCTTCCTCATAGAAGCTCGCGAACTCGAGAAAGACGTCGCGCACCCTCTCCCAGGCGGGGAGGCCCTTGGCCAGGATCTCACCGACTTTCTCTTCTGCGTCGGTCACCCACTGCTCCGAGAGGTAGCCGAACACCGCCTCTTTGCGCGGGAAATAATTGAAGAAGGTGCCCTTCGCGACGTCGGCCCGCTCGCAGATTTCCTCGACCGTTGTAGCCGCCACCCCGCGTTTCCGAAAGAGCGCAAACGCGGCCTGGACGATCCGCTCCTTCGTCTCCTCCTTCTTGCGCTCCCGGCGGGAAACCTCAAAGCCTGTAGTCATTTAGCACCTGTACCGAGAACAAATATGACTGCGGTCATTCTTGGAGCGGGAACAATATTTGGACCGCCCGCCG
>Ga0209648_10004837_pt1 | contig 11456 bp, 11 predicted proteins | sample GraSoi2013_115cm_FD_185830 | JGI IMG/M metagenome (GOLD analysis project Ga0209648, IMG submission 185830) | Grasslands soil microbial communities from the Angelo Coastal Reserve, California, USA - Sample 9_17_2013_115cm (SPAdes) (version 2) | ecosystem: Environmental > Terrestrial > Soil >...
CCCTGTTCGAGCTTGGTGGCCCCCATGGGGTCCGGCGCGGCGGCGGCCCAGTACAGGCCGGGCGAGAGCTTCGGAACACGCGCGAGAGCGCGCGTCGTTCCATCTGGATCGGCCGCGAGAGAAAGCGCCGTTGCCCAAGCGCGGCCGCGCGCGTTGTCGATCTCGACGTACACGATCCGCTGAGTCGAAGGAGCGCTGATTTCGATCGCAGGCTCCTCGTCGGGAAGCCAGCGAACACGCGTTCGGAGCACCGCTCCGCCCGGAGACATGTGCAGGCCACCCTCCCAATCGCCAGTGAGACCGTCGGGGCTCAGCGCATGAAGTGTCAGCGACACTGCCAATCCGACGGCCATCACGCGAACCTCTGTCCAGCCGCCCGCAGTCGTCGGTCCTGTCGCCAAGGCGGACAGAAGACTTGGATCCCGATCGGCGACCAACCTGACCCCAACCAGGCGTGTGTGCGTCGACGCGTCCGTCGCACGAACCCAGAGCGACGCCGGAAAGCCGGGCGCGACTCGTTGACCCAGAACGGCGACATCGAGCGACACTCGCCCATTGCGCCGCGCGAACGGCATCCACACCGGGGGGTGCGGCTGTTGCCACGGCCTCGGCCAGACATTGACCGAGCGGTAGTGACCTCGAGACGCATCCCGTCGGTTGCTCTAACCGCGAGCTGCGCCTCGGCAACGCCATCCTGGTTGGTGCGTCCCTGCCACCGCGTGGTCGTGTCGCCGACTCGAGCGATTGCCTCAATGTCGACTCCCCCGGCCGGCGACCTGGCGCGGTTGTCCTCCTCGAAAGCGACGAACTGCCAAGCGAGTCTGCTTTCCGAACCGGAGGACGGCGCCCCGTAGACCACCACCGCGCGCACGGCGTTGGGGGCGCCGACTCGCAACCCGACGGCAACCACCACGATGGCGACAAACGGGACAAGGACAAGCAGAACCTTCTCCCCGCGAGAGCTCATGGCGGCCCAGGCCTTGTCCGTAAGGTTCGTTTCCTCGGCTCAGTCGATCTCGACGCCCGTCGCGTCGAGCTCGACGCGAGCGACGCCCGATTGGTCAGGGGTTTCCTCGGTGCAGTCATCGTTGCCCCCTTTGGGCACGACGTGCGCTTGCACGCGAGCGAAATGCCCGGGAGCCGTCCTTGGCACGAAGAACGCGTGACCGTGCATCTTCACATGGGCTTGTGCCGCGGGGTCCACGAGCTCCATCCAGCAGCCCATCTCCTTGCAGACCGCCGTTATCTTGCCGCTCTGGCTGTTGCTTATCGAGTTCGTCTTTTTTGAAGGCGGCCGGTTGCGACATTATCCGGGCCGAGAAGGTGTCCGGTGCCTCTCGGGATGGTCGCGACGAACTGGCCACCATTGTCGATTTCATTCGGGCCGGGGATGAGTTGGTCGTGGTCAAACTGGATCGACTTGGGAGAGGAACCAGGGACGTGCTCAATATCGTCCATGAACTTGAGCAGAAAGGGGCCAGCCTGCGGGTGCTGGAACCGGAATTCAACACTGGACCCCCATTTGTAGGCGTTCACGTTGCGCGCCGAAAGAGCGTTGCTCTTCAGCCGGCATTCGTAAAGGAAGAGGTCCACGACGTAGTGGTCGTACGGATGACTCGCAAAGGAAATGAGCTTTCCGATGTCCATCTCCGCCCCAAGCCGGTGGCGCACCTCGCGCGCAAGAGCCTGAACGTCGGTCTCTCCCTCCTCAACGCGACCACCAGGGAACTCCCACATCAGCGGAAGGACCGCGGTAGCTCGCCGCTGCGTGATGAGGTACCGCCCGTCTTGTTCCAAGACAGCAGCGACGACGCGGATCGTCGGTAAAGGACTCATCGCACCGCGATCAGCGTACCACGCGCCGGCAAGGGTCGAGTTCTTCACTCAAATGGAGGAAAATACGAAACGCGGGGGGAAATCAGCCGCGCTCCCCCCCACCTGGCCGCGCCCCGCGAGTGAATCGCGAACTAGAGCGCAACTCGGAACAGCTGTTGTCCCATCAGGAGGACGTCGCCTGATCGCAGCTCGGCTTCGCCGGTGATGCGCATGAAGGTACCGTTCGAACTACCGAGATCCGTCAAGAAGAGCCTTTGACCGTCCCAGCTCAGTCTGCAATGAAGACCGGAGACGTACCCGTCTTCAGGAAACAAAATGTCCCCGCGTTCGCGGCCAAGGTGAACCCCGGTTTCCGGAACCGGAAAGGCGTTGCCCGTCTCCTCGCGGCCGATCACGAGCGCAATGCGCCCGATGTAACCCTTGCTGGGGGCGCCCAGCCGCTCGACGCCGTCGGCGGGCGGCGGCTGGGTCGTGAACGGCTCGTACCTGATGATCTCTTGGCCAATGCGAAAAACGTCGTTCGGCTTCAACTCGGTGGGCAAGTCCCGCCCGAGCTTCTTGTAGATGCCGTTGAGCGACCCTTCGTCCTTCACGACCGCGCGACCGGAACCGGCGGGCCGGAACGTCGCATGACGCGGCGACAGGTAGCTGTCACCGGCAAAGATTCCTCCTGTCTCACGGCCCACGACGCTCGTGCTGCTTGGAAGTTGGTAGGTTCCAGCCTCGCTTCCAGACCGGGCGACGACAGCCCCGCCGAGACGAAATCCACAGGACCCGCAGAAGAGGTTGGTCGTCGCGTTTATGTGACCGCATTGCGGGCACGCCATCGTGGCTGCACCAGCGGGGGGTGCGGGTGCGGCGACCGTCGCGGCAACCGGGGCGGCAACCGGGACGGCGGGCGCAGGCGCTCGCGGCGCAGCGGCCACCGCGGGAGAGAGCGCGACGGTACCCCCGAGCGCTGATACAGCGGCAGGGGGGGCGGCGGGCGGCGCTGGCGCTTGTCCGCCGCTCGCGCGCATTCCATGGGGAGGCGTCTGAGGGGAAAACGGCCTAGGGGCTGGGTCACGTGGTAGCTCCGCGCCGCATCCAAGACAGAACTTGTAGTGGTCTTGATTGTCCTTCGAGCACTTGGGACAGGTGATCAATCTTGCCTCCGCGCGCGGCCCTTCCGAGGGGAGTATCTACGCTAGCACCCTGCGGTCAAGCGAAGTAGCCTCGACTCATGCCGAACGCCACGTTCCCCGACATTCAAGCCTCCGGCGCCGGACAGCTCTATGCACGACTCTACACTTCGATGGGCAACATCCTGATCCACCTCGAAGAACAGCGTGCCCCGAAGACCGTCAAGAACTTCGTCGGCCTTGCGACCGGCACCCAGGAATGGGTCCACCCGCGCACCGGACAAGTGCAACAGGGCGTGCCCCTTTACGACGGCACCATCTTTCACCGCGTCATTCCGGATTTCATGATCCAGGGCGGCGATCCGCTGGGGCAAGGAACCGGGGGGCCTGGTTATCGCTTTGAGGACGAGTTTCATGCCGAGCTCCGACACTCCGGTCCCGGGACCCTTTCGATGGCCAATTCGGGGCCGGGCACGAACGGCTCGCAGATTTTCATCACCGAGCGAGCGACTCCGCACCTGGACAACCGGCACTCGGTGTTTGGCAAAGCGGTGGCCGGCCTTCCGGTGATAAAGGAAATCGCGCGCGTACCGACCGGCCCGCGCGACAAGCCGGCGCAGGATGTCGTGATTTATCGTGTGGAAGTGTTCCGCAGCGAGGCCGTTCCCGAAGCCTGAAGCCGCGGCGAAGGTGCGGACGTACCGTCTTCGAACGCCGCGATTCGGATGGCGCGGACGCGAGCCAGGGCGCTCAAGAGCGCCGATCGGCCGTCTTGGGGCAGAGAGCGCGCGCGCTCCACGCTCGCTGTGACGACATCCACGTCGTGAACCTCGCCCAGCACGCTCTGCAAGCGCGACGAAACGCGCACGATGGGGGCGACGACATCCGGCCGCAAGATGTCTGCGAAGGTCTCCGCCCTGTAGCGCAGATGCTTGTAAGCGATTCGAAGGCGGTGCAGCGCCTGCGCGTCGCCGCTGCAGCTTCGTCGTCGCGCGACGTCCCTCTCCGCTTGCAGGACCGCTCGGCGCGCGAACTTGTCCAGGCGTCGCTCGCGCGATGGCTTGACACGGAACGCCAACAGAGCGTCCAAAAGGTATCGCGCACTCTGGAGCTGGCCCGCCCGTAAGATGTGGCGCAACTCTGTTCGCAGGCGGCGCTCGCGGCGCTGGCGGGCCTCGACCCACCCGCGGACGTCCGGCCGCTGCATGACGAGCGAACCGACGAGCTCAAGCAAGATTTCTTCGTCGCGCAGGCCGCCTGTCGCGCGTTGGACGGCACCCAGAGCACGACGAACTTCGTCGGCGCGGAAACGGCCGAAAATGTCGCGACCGACATCGAGCAACGTGCGCGTACGGCGAAGCGCCACTCGCAAATCGTGGACGGCGTCGTTGTCCGCGGACGCGAGCGCGCGCTGACCGAGCTCTTCGAGCCGCGCACTGAAGGCCCGCAGCTTGGTCGCCAGAAACGGACCTGCCATCGGCGCCGTCCGCGCGAGACGCGGCGGAGGCCGCGTGTGCGGGGCCGCCGCGCTGCGCGACGATGACACTCGTCCCGAGCTCATGGAGCCATCCTCACGACGGTGGCCAGAGTGACGGGTTTGAAGCCAAGCACACGCCCTAGCGATCGCCGCACCGCTTGCTTGACGGCAATTGCGATGTCTTCGTCGCTTCGCTCGGACAGCTCTTCAATCGCGACCAGTGCCTCTTGGCGCGCCGTGGTCACCAGAGGCCCGTCCAAAATCTCATCGAGCACACCGCGACACGTGAACGCGAGTGGTGCGCCGACACGTCCGCTCCCGTCCAACGGAATCGTGACATGAACGACGCCGCGCGAGGCGAGGCTTGACCGTTCCTCGAGCACCCTGGAAGGCAGCGTTCGTCCGCAAAACACGTGAACTCTCCCTGCACCCACGCGGCCCGATTTGCGAAGACCCTGCTCGTCCACGATTCCCACGTCCCCGTTCTCCAGAACGGCCACCTCGGGCACCCCCGCCTCGCGCGCGAGCGCCGCATGTCTCGACAAGTGATGAAGCGTTCCGTGCACTGGCACGAAGGCGCGCGGCCGAACGAGGTCGATCATGCGGCGCTGCTCTTGCCGGTGCGCGTGCCCGCTGACATGGATCGCACGGTCCGACCACCAGGAGCGTAGCTCCACGCCGCGCCGCAGGAGCTCACTGACAACCTGCATAACGCCCCGATCGTTGCCCGGAATGACACGGCTCGACATGACGACGAGGTCCCCCGCAAGAAGGTCGAGCGCCGGGTGCTCGGCGCGCGCGAGCCGGGCGAGAGCCGCCGACGTTTCTCCCTGCGTCCCGGTCGCAACTCCGAGAACCGCGCGCCTCGGCAACTCGCGAGCCCGATCGGCGGGCCATACGAGGTCAGCCGGCCAGTTCAGATACGGACGGCCTGCGCTCGGCCCCGTGGCTCGCGTCGTTGCTTGCGCCACGCGAGCGTGCGTCAACACGCTGCGCCCAAGGGCGACAATCTTGCGGCCGCGGCGTTTCGCGATTTCGCCGAGCATCTGCAATCGATGCACATTGGAGGCGAATAGCGCCACGACCACGGCTTGCTCGGTCGAGCCGATGATCTCGTCGAGCGCGTCGCCCACACCCTCTTCGCTACCGGTCGGGCCGCTGGCATCGACACCCGTAGAGTCGCTGAAAAGCAGGCGAACCCCCTCGCGCGACAGAGCCTCGAACCTTGCGACGTCAAAGCTCTCGGCGTCGGGCGGATTGTCGTCGAACTTGAAGTCCCCCGTGTGCACGACGAGGCCTGCGTCCGTGCCAATGGCCAGCGCGGTCGCGTCTGCCGTGGAATGTGTGACGCGGATCGGCTCCACTTCGAACGAACCAATGCGCTCGCTCGATCGGGGCTGCACGCACCGCAGGTCGGCGTGCTGGAGGATCTCGTGTTCGGCCGCGCGCTCACGGACGAGACCCAGCGCGTATCGGGGGCCGAACACCGGAACGTCAAACCGGCGAAGGAGGTAAGGGATCGCGCCGATGTGGTCCTCGTGTCCATGGGTGATAAAGAGGCCCACGATGCGGTAGCCCTCAAGGGGCCCAAAGTCGGGATGGATGACGTCGACGCCCAGGCCGCGGCCGTCGAAGGCCACCCCGCAGTCGATGAGCAACACCTCCCCGCGCTGCTCCAGCGCGAGGCAGTTCATGCCGATTTCGCCGAGGCCGCCGAGGGGGATAAGGCGGAGGGAAGAGCCGAGGGGAAAGCGGAGAGGGACCATCGTCCGCGCGGGAAATCCTGCTTAGCACGCGCGCGCGTGCTATGCGTGGGGTCCGTCATCGCATGTCGACGCTCGCCGACAAGCGTTTCGTGGTCGTCACCGGCAAGGGTGGCGTCGGCAAGACAACGGTATGCGCGGCCGAGGCGCTGGCGCTCGCTGAAAAAGGCAAACGCGTTCTCGTGGCCATGTGCAATGCCAAGGAACGGTTGAGCACCCTGCTCGGCGGACCTCCCGTCGGGCCCGACGTGGCTCTTGTGAGCCGCAGCGTTTGGGCCGTCAACATTCTACCGGAGAAGGCAATCGAGGAGTACGGCTCCCTCGTTCTTCACAGTCGAGCGATCTCCAAAAGGCTCTTCGACAGCAAGTATGTCCGCGCCTTCTTGCGCGCCGTGCCCGGGATGCATGAGTGGTCGATGCTCGGCAAGGCGTGGTGGCACACGACGGAAACTTTGCCCGATGGCGCGTTCAAGTACGACGTCGTCATCTTGGACGCACCTGCAACCGGTCACGGGCTTGACATGCTGCGCGTGCCAAAGGTGATCCTAGACGTCGTTCCACCGGGCCTTCTGAGGCGCGACGCCGAGCGCGCCTGGGCGCTCTTCAGAGACCCGGCCAATTGCGCCATCGTCGTCGTCACTGTCCCCGAGGAGATGCCCACGACCGAAACGATCGAGCTCGCACACGGCCTCGTCGAAATGGGCCTAAAGGTGAACCGGGTCGTCGTCAACGGCGTGCTGCCTCCTCTGTTCTCCCGAGAAGAACGGGCAGCCCTCGAAGGCCTCGCCCCCTTCGAGGCGCACACGCCGGGAGAAGCGGCACTCTCGGCTGCACGCGATCGCGCTACACGCGAGCGAATGCAGGCCGAGAGCTTGAATCGCCTCTCCAGCGAGCTGACCGTGCCCGCCACATTCCTGCCGCTGCTCCTAGAGGACGCGGCGAATCCCGAGGCCATCCGCCAGCTAGCCAAGCGCGTGTGAGGTCGCGGGCCCAGACGCACACTCCTGGGAGCGTTTGCGGTCACGGCCGACGGCCATGCGGAGATCGTGCCCACTCACTGCAAATTCACCACTTGCACACCCCAATCGCCACTCGACAGAAAGAGCTGATTGCCCTGCTTCGAGACCGAGCTGATGGACCAGCCCCGAGTACGCACGAATTGAGCACGACGCGAGCCAACGCACTCAACATGTTATTTCAATCACTTATGGCAACAGAGATGTGCCAGGTGGCACAAGCAAGTGCACCCAATGTCCGGGTGCTGACGGCCCGCGGTCGCGCGATCAAAACGGCTTCGCGGGGTGCCAAGGAACAGGCCGAGATTTTTGCCAACCTGTTTGAGTGGAGAGGTCCGTGAGCGCGTACCTCGACGCACGTCGATCTGAGACGACGCGTCGGCTCATCACACTGCGCGGCAAGCTGGGCGAGGCCGAAGGGATCGCGAAGGACCGCGCCTGCGTATACGTGACCGGATCCTTCGGCCGGGGGGAAGCAACTCTGCATAGCGATCTCGACCTTTTCATCGCAGGTCGAACGGTCGATCCTGTCCCCGGCCAAAGCGAGCGTCGCGCCGCCCTCAGTCGCCTGAATGAGATCTGCATCAAAGCCGAGCTGATCGAAGCGACCCGAGCGATGGGGATTCAGGAATTCTCCGGTGATGGGCAGTACCTGGATCACTACACCGTCGAGCAGCTGGTCAAGACGCTGGGACACCCCGACGACGATGCGAGGAACACCTTTACGGCGCGTCTGCTGCTCTTACTCGAGAGCAAGCCTCTTTTCGGCGATAACGTGTACTGGGAAGCCATCGACCAGGTGATCGCGGCGTACTGGAGTGACTTTGAGGGCCATAGCCGCGATTTCGTGCCCGCGTTCCTCGCCAACGATATCCTGCGAGTGTGCCGGTCGTTCAACATGCTCTTCGGTGGTCTCAGGGCACAGCCACTTTTGCGTGCGGACAGGGCCGTGTGGCGACGACAAGCGCGCCTCCGCCCGGGACAAAGGCGCGTTCGCCCGCGTGCGACGCGCAGACGCGCAGCGGGAGGCGAGCGACCTTCGCGTCGCCCGATCAAAGACTCGTGATGCCGCGAGCACGGGACAGTAGCGAGTGTGCAAAGCGCGATAGCCGGTGGCCGCAGCGCATTAGCCGGTGACCACAGCGCGATAGCCCGCGTGCAAAGCCCGTCTCAGCGTGTGTAAAGCCCGTCTCAGCGTGTGTAAAGCCCGTCTCAGCGTGTGTAAAGCCCGTCTCAGCGTGTGCAAGGCCCTTTCACCCGTGTCCAAAGCGCCTTTGTGCGTGCAAAACAAAGTTCTGTCGCTGCGAATGAAAGTTTTGATCCTCGACAAAGAGCTTTTGTCGCGTCGCAATGAAGTAGTGTCGCGGCATGATCCCCTTCACGCACGTCACCAAGAGCCTCTGTCACGTCACAACGAAGTCTTGTCACGTCGATCAGAAGTCTTGATCGGGCGCAAAGCGCTGTTGTCACGACGCCAAGACGTCTTGTCGCGGCACGATCCCCTTCACATACGTCACCAAGAGCCTTTGTACCGGCAACACGCGCTTTGCACGCGGGCGAACGAGCCTTTGTACCCCCGAAATGCGCTCTTGTCGGTGCAAACAGAAGTTTGGATCGAGCGCGAGGCGCTGTTGTCGCGGCGCGAAGAGGTTTTGATCCGCTGCACACCGCAAATGCACCGACGATCCGAAAACGTTTCAGGGGCCGCGGACAAGCGCGGACACGAGCGCTCTAAGGACAACAATAAATGTCGGTGGCGTTGCCCGGCATGAGTAGAACGCAGCCGCTCGCGGCCATCGCGGGAAAGAGGCAACGACAATAGTGCTTCGGCTTGCCGCTGCACATCGAGTCACTGATTGGATCCGCCGTGCACATCAAGCCGCTGTCAGACACGCAGGCGATCGCAGGGCAAGCGCCAGTCGTCGGCGTGCAAATACCGCAGCTCGCATTGCAGCACACCGTGCCGGGATCGCAGTTCCTGGGGCCGCAGGCCACGCCGGCCGTGGCTACTTTCCGGCGCCCGGAAATTCCTTCCGGCTCCCCTCGAACCCGAGCAGCACGGGGCGATCCGTGAGGACCCGCCCGAGCGCCTCGATCTCCGGCTCGCCGGGACCGAGAGGGAGCTTCACCTGACCCCGCTGCGCGGCCGACCGCAGGATGCCCATCGTGATCTCGAAGCCCTTGTGGGCGCTCTCGCCGCTATTGGGATGCACAGCCTTGTCGTCGTCGAGCCAACGGGCGATGTCCTCGACGTACGGCGGCATGTCCAGGTCATAGTTCATGCTGCCGTCGCCTGTCTGAACGCCCTCTTTCGTGACGGCGCGCCAGCCCCCTCCCGTGAGGACCTCGGCGAATCCCTCGGTCCCCTGCGCGCCGATCCGATTCTTGCGCCACCACGCGTCGACTTCGGGCACGTCGGGCGAGCCCGCCCCCGTCTCGACGTAACCGCGTACGCCGTTGGCGAAATGGATGATGCCGACCAGGTGATCGGGCGACGGGTGATTGTCGGTGAGCTTGCTGCGCCCGGCGGCCTGCCCCATGACCCACGCGGCCTCGGCGTCGCCGTTGTACCAGCGGACGTATTCCACCATGTGCGTCATCATGTGCATCATCCAGCCCGGGGAGTGCGCGTACACGGTGTGGACGCGTCCGATGGCGCCGCTGCGGATAACGTTCGCGACGGCTTCGTAGTGCTTCCCGTAGCGGTGCTGATGGCTGACGACCGTTTTGATGCCGGCGCCCTGCACGGCCTTGCGGATCTCGAGGGCCTCGTTCATCGAGGTCGCGATGGGCTTCTCGTAGGCAATGAGCTTCGCGCCCGAGGCGATGCCGATCTTGACGAGCTCGAGTCGCACGCTGGGCGGAGTGCAGAAGCAGAAGACGTCTGGTTTGACTTCGCGCGCCAGGGCCGCGACGTCGGTGGAGCCCTTGACGTCGCCGAGCTCCGCTTTCGCCTTCTCGAGCACGGCCGGCGTTACTTCGGCGATGCCGGCCAGCTCGAATCGCGGATTGTTCCGGAACGCGACGGCGTGGTGCTTTCCTCGCTTGCCGAGGCCGGCGACGAGGACCCGATACTTCTTGCTCATCGAGCCCTCTTGTCCCACTCCACGCACTGCTCGATCGTGTAATCGGCCTGCTCGTTGGTGAGCTCGGGGAACATCGGGAGCGAGATGCACTGCGCCGCATTGGCCTCGCAGTTCGGTACGGGCTTGACCTCGGCGAGCTTTCCCCAGGGAAAGCCGCTCTGCTGGTGAATCGCGATTGGGTAGTGCAGCTTGACGTCGACGCCCCGCTCGAGCAGCCAGCGCTCGGCCTCGGTGCGCTTCGGCGTCTCGATGACGTACAGGTGGTAGACGTGGCGGTAGCCCTCGGGCTCGTAGGGGAGCGCGAAGCTCGTGCCCCGCAGGCCCTTCGTGTAGCGGGCGGCGATCTCGCGGCGGCGGTCGGTCCACTTCGTGATGTGCTTCAACTTAACGCTCAGGATTGCCGCGTGGAGGTCGTCCAGGCGGCTGTTGAAGCCGAAGCTGTGCACCGACCGCTGCGTCGACCCGTGGTTGCGCATCCGGAGCACCTCGGCCTGGATGTCGTCGCGATTGGTCACGACCGCGCCGCCGTCGCCGAAGGTGCCTAGGTTCTTTTGGATGATGAAGCTCGTGCAGACCGCGTCGGCGAGCTCGCTCTGCTTGAATCCCTTGCCGTAGCCGTCGATGCCCTGCGCGTTGTCCTCGACCACCCACAGGTTGTGCTTCTTGGCGATCGCGCTAATGGCGGGCATGTCGGCGGTGAGCCCGTAGAGGTGGACCGGAACGATGCCCTTGGTGCGGGGCGTAATCGCCTTCTCAACCTGCGCGGGGTCGATGTTCTTCGTCTTCGGGTCGCAGTCGACGAGGACCGTCTTGCCACCCGCGATCCAGATGCCCTCGGCGGTCGCGAAGAACGTGTTGGCCGTCGTAATGACCTCGTCGCCCGGCTTCAGGCCGAGGGCCATGAACGTGAGCCACAGCGCGTCGGTGCCGTTCGCGACGCCGACGGCGTGCTTGGCACCGAAGTACTTGGCGAAATCCGTCTCGAACTGCTTGAGGGCAGGCCCCATCACGTAGTTGCCGCTCTCGAGAACCTTGTGGATCGCCTCGTCGAGCTCCCTCTTGACGTTGTGGTACTGGAGCACGTGACCGTAGAAGGGAACTTTCACTTCAGCCATGGGAGACACCTGCTTGGGCGCGAGGGACGCGGCTCGCGGCGT
>Ga0209648_10004838_pt1 | contig 11456 bp, 14 predicted proteins | sample GraSoi2013_115cm_FD_185830 | JGI IMG/M metagenome (GOLD analysis project Ga0209648, IMG submission 185830) | Grasslands soil microbial communities from the Angelo Coastal Reserve, California, USA - Sample 9_17_2013_115cm (SPAdes) (version 2) | ecosystem: Environmental > Terrestrial > Soil >...
CGGCTGGAGGCGAAGGTCAAGGCAGGGAAGCTGGGCCGGAAGACAGGCGAGGGCTGGTACAAGTACTGAAGTGACGTACTGACGTGACGTTGACCGGCGTCCACCACGTCGGAATCGCGGTGGCGGACCTGGATGCATCGATCGAGCTCTATCGCACAGCGCTGGGCGCCGAGCTGGTGCACCGGGCACGCAACGAGAAAGATGGCATCGAAGCTGCGTTCCTGCGCACCGGTGACGGCGAGGTCGAGCTGATGACCGCGACGAGGCAGGATTCGCCGGTAGGCAAGTTCCTCGCCAAGCGCGGACCCGGCCTTCACCATGTGGCGTACGGCGTCACCGACATCGCGCAGGCGCTCGCGCACGCGCGCGACGCCGGGCTCGAGCTCATCGACTCCGAGCCGAGGATGGGAATGCACGGCTCGCTCATCGCGTTTGTCCATCCCAAGAGCCTGGGCGGGGTGCTCACTGAGCTCGTGGAAACATGAAAGAGGTCCTCAACGACTCAGGCTTGCCCCTCAAGCCCGTGTACTCGGCGGACGACCGGAGCGGCGACGAGCCACCTCCCGGCGCGTTCCCGTTCACGCGCGGCATCCACAAGGACATGTACCGCGGCCGGCTGTGGACGATGCGCCAGTACGCGGGCTTTGGGACCGCAGCGGAGTCCAACAAGCGATACCAATTCCTACTCAAGCAGGGCCAGACAGGCCTGTCGGTCGCGTTCGACCTGCCGACTCAAATCGGATATGACTCGGATGACCCCATGTCCAACGGCGAGGTGGGAAAAGTGGGCGTCGCCATCGATTCCCTCGAGGACATGGAGCTCCTTTTCAAGGGCATTCCGTTGGACAAGGTCTCTACGTCGATGACGATCAACGCCACCGCGGCGATACTGCTTCTTCTCTACCAGCTGGTGGCGGAAAAGCACGGCGTCCCGGCTGACAAGATCACCGGCACAGTCCAGAACGACATCCTCAAGGAGTACGCCGCACGCGGGACGTACATCTTTCCGCCGGCTCCCTCGATGCGACTGGTGACCGACCTGTTCGCGTATTGCCAGACCGAGCTGCCGAACTGGAACACCATCTCCATCTCCGGCTATCACATCCGCGAGGCGGGTTCGACCGCGGCGGAAGAGATCGCGTTCACCCTCAGCCACGCCATCGCTTATGTGGAGGCCGCCCTTGCGGCAGGCCTCACAGTCGACGATTTCGCTCCGCGTCTTTCGTTCTTCTTCGCCGCGCACATGGACTTTTTCGAGGAGGTCGCGAAGTTTCGCGCGGCGCGCCGCATGTGGGCGCGGGTCATGTGCGATCGATTTGCGGCCGAGGACGAAAGATCGCAGGCGCTGCGCTTTCATACGCAGACCGGAGGCGTCACCCTCACCGCCCAGCAGCCGCTCAACAACGTCGTGCGGACGGCGTTGGAGGCCATGAGCGCGGTCCTCGGAGGCACGCAATCACTGCATACCAATGCCTATGACGAAGCACTCGGCTTGCCTTCCGAAAGAGCCGCGGAGCTGGCGCTCCGCACCCAGCAGGTGATCGGACACGAGACGGCGGTGCCGCTGGTCGCCGATACGCTCGGAGGCTCCTATTACGTCGAAAGCCTCACCGACCGGGTGGAAGGGGAAGCGTTGGCGATCATGGCCGAGATCGACGAGCTGGGTGGGGCGGTCAAGTGCATCGAGACGGGGTGGACGCAGCGGCGGATTGCGGACAGCGCCTATCGATTCCAGACCCGGGTCGAAGCTGGGGAGCGCGTGGTCGTGGGCGTCAATCGCTACACCGGTGACGACGAGGACAAGGTCGAGATCATGAAGGTCGGGCCTCGACATCAAGCGGCACAAGCACGTGCGCTGAAACTGTTGCGCGCACGCCGCGACAAGGCCGCTGTTGAACGCAGCCTGGGCGGGATCGAGCACGCGGCGCGCGGCACCGACAACATGATGCCGCCGCTCAAAGCCGCGCTCGCGGCCTACGTCACGATCGGTGAATGCTGCGCGGTGCTGCGCAAGGTGTGGGGCGAATACCGGCCCCCAGAGACTTCCTGAGGAGGAACCCATGCCGGACTACCCAGCCGTGATTCCGATGATCGCCTACGAGGACGGTCCAAAAGCGATGGACTGGCTTTCCACTGCGTTCGGATTCAAGGAGCGAATGCGCATGGTGACCCCAGAAGGCCGGCTGAGTCACGGAGAGATGGAGGCGGGTGAGGGGCTCATCATGCTCGCCACTCCGTCCCCCGACTACGAGGCCCCGAAGAAACATCGCGAAGGGTGCGAGCAGGCGGCGAAGTGGTCGTCGGTGCCTTACATCGTCGACGGGGTGCTGGTGTACGTGCCCGATGTCCCCGCGCATTACGAGCGGGCGCGGAAGGCCGGAGCGCGAATCCTGTCCGAGATCGACCTCGATGAGCGCGCCAAGCGGTATCGCGTCGAGGACGTCGAAGGCCATCGGTGGATGTTCATGGAGCCCGAATGAGCAGCACGCCGAAGAGCCACAAGGTCGACCCGCTCAATCAGCTGCGGCAGCGGAAGTACGAGGCGGGCCACGGCGACGCCGAAGCTTTCAACCGCCAGCACGCCAAGCACAAGCTCACCGCGCGCGAGCGCATCTCGAGGCTGGTCGACCGCAACTCGTTCGAGGAAATCGACATCTTCGCAACCCATCGGGCGCGCGGCTTTGGGCTCGAATCAAAGCGCGTTCCGGGTGACGGCGTGGTGACGGGGATGGGCAAGATCGACGGCCGCGACGTGATGTTGTTCAGCCACGACGCCTCGGTGTTCGGGGGATCGCTCGGCGAGGTGTTCGCCGAGAAGGTCATCAAGGTGATGGATCTGGCGCTTCGTAACCGGATCCCGATCATAGGGATCAACGACTCGGGTGGCGCCCGCATCCAGGAAGGCGTGGTTTCGCTTGCGGGGTACGCGGAGATCTTCTGGCGCAACGTCGAGGCGAGCGGATTAGTGCCGCAACTGAGCCTCATCCTCGGACCGTGCACCGGCGGCGCGGTCTACTCGCCGGCGATGACCGACTTCACGTTCATGGTCCACGAGCTCGGCTACATGTTCATCACCGGGCCGGAGGTGATCCGCGTCACCACAGGTGAAGAGGTGACGTTCGACTCGCTCGGCGGTGCCGAGGTGCACAACGTCAAGTCGGGCGTTGCGCACTTCCTGGCCGAATCCGAAGACGAGTGCTTCGCCCAGGTCCGCCGCCTGTTCAGCTTCATCCCGCAGAGCTTCGACCAGCCGCCGCCGACGGTCCCGGCCACCGACGATCCAGAGCGACAGGCGCCTGGGCTCGCCACTGTCATCCCGGACAATCCCAAGGAGCCCTACGACATTAAGGACGTCATCAGCATGGTCGTCGACGACGCCAACTTCTTCGAGGTGCAGCCGTTCTTTGCCATGAACATCGTCGTCGGCTTCGCTCACCTCGACGGCCATCCGGTCGGAGTCGTGGCGAACCAGCCGAAGGTGATGGCGGGAGCGCTTGACATCAACGCCTCGGTGAAAGCGGCGCGCTTCGTTCGCTTCTGCGACGCGTTCAACATCCCGCTCGTCACGTTCGTCGACGTGCCCGGATTCCTGCCGGGCACGGCACAGGAATACGGGGGCATCATCCGCCATGGAGCCAAGCTTCTCTATGCGTTCAGCGAGGCGACCGTGCCCAAGCTGACCGTGATCACGCGCAAGGCGTACGGCGGCGCTTATTGCGTCATGTGCTCCAAGCACATCCGGGCCGATTTCAACGTCGCCTGGCCGACCGCGGAGATTGCGGTCATGGGCCCCGAAGGCGCGGTCAACATCGTGTTCCATCGCGAACTGGAGGCGGCGGCTGACCCTGCGACCCGACGACGTGGGCTGGTGAGCGAGTACACGGAGCGGTTCGCGAACCCTTACATCGCCGCCGAGCGTGGCTATATCGACGACGTCATCGAGCCCGGCCGCACGCGAGGCGAGCTCATCCGGGCCCTCCGGATCGCCCTGCGCAAAGAGCGCCGCCGCAATCCACGGTGGCACGGCAACATCCCTCTGTGAGGACAGGGCCGGCACAGGTTCGGCTCGTGCCCTGGACCGATGATGACTTCCCGCTCTTGCTCCGTCTAAACGCGCCCGAGATGACAGAGCACCTCGGCGGCCCTGAACCGCCCGAGAATCTCGAGCTCCGACAAAAGCGTTACGTCGCTGCGGCCGAATCGGGTTCGTTCAGCGACAGCGAAAAGGCGCATGCAGCCTACATTTTCAAGGCGATCCTCGAACCTGGAGGAGTGGACGTCGGCGGAGTGAACTTCTGGGACCGCGAGTGGAACGGGGAACAGGTCTACGAGATCGGGTGGGGCGTGGTGCCCGAGTTTCAGGGTCGGGGCATCGCATCGGCGGCGGTCGCGCAGGCAGTCGACATAGCACGGGCGACGAACAGGCGGCCCGCCGTCCACGCTTTCCCATCCGTCGAGAACGGTCCGTCGAACGGCATCTGCCGCAAGCTCGGTTTCGAGCTGCTGGGCGAAGTTCAGTTCGAGTACCCGAAAGGGCACTGGATGCAGTGCAACGATTGGCGGCTTTCACTCCGCTAATACACTTAGCCGAGAGTTGAAGCTTCTCGAGTACCAGGCCAAAGAGCTTCTCGCCTCTCTCGGTATTCAAATTCCGCATGGTCGTGTCGCCCACACGCCAGACGAGGCCGCCGCCGCTTGCGCTGAGCTGGGGCCGGTCGCGATCAAAGCCCAGGTGCCCGTAGGCGGGCGCGGCAAGGCTGGCGGTATCAAGCTCGCCAAAACCCCAGACGAGGCACGGGCGGCCGCCCAGCAGATCATCGGCATGGATATCAAGGGCTTCAAGGTCCCGCTCGTTTACTGCGAGACCGCCCTCGAAATCGAACGCGAGATCTACCTCGGCTTCACTGTCGATCGAGACGCGCGCGCCAACATCTTGATGCTCTCGAGCCAGGGCGGTATGGAGATCGAGCAGGTTGCCGAGGAGTCGCCCGGTTCGATCGCCCGGCTCTACCCGAACCCGTGGCGCGGACCGCTCGACTTCGAGCTGACGCAGCTCGTTTACGACGCCGGCCTAGGCGAGTTGGCCCGGCCGATTTCGTCCCTGATCAAAAAGCTCTACCGCGCGATCCCTGACCTCGATGCCGTGACGGCGGAGATCAATCCCCTTGTGATCACCAAGAAGGGCGAGGTCGTGGCCGGCGACGCCAAGCTCGAGATCGACGAAAACGCCGCCTGGCGGCACAAGGACCTCGAGCAGCGCTTCGGGGCAGTGATCGAAGGCGATCCATTTGAGGTCGAAGCCAAGAAGCGCGGACTCACCTACGTCTCGCTGGACGGCGAGATCGGCATCGTCGGCAATGGCGCCGGGCTGTGCATGAGCACACTCGACCTCGTCCAGCGAGCCGGCGGAAAGGCGGCGAACTTCTGCGACATTGGCGGAGGCGCTAAGGCCGAGGTCGTTGAAAACGCCCTGGCTGTGATCCTCATGAACCCGCGCGTCAAGGGAGTGCTCATCAACGTTTTCGGCGGCATCACTCGCGGCGACGAGGTGGCCAAGGGCATCGTCATCGCCCGCGACCGGCTGCAGATGAAGCTGCCGCTCGTCGTGAGGCTCAGCGGCACACGCGAGGAGGAGGGCCGCGCAATCCTCAGACAGCACGGCATCGAGCCGGGCGTGAGCGCATGGGAAGCGGCTCAGAAAATTGTCGGGCTCACCAGGGCGCCTGCGGTTAGATGAGCATCCTTCTCGACGCCGCCACACGCGTGATCGTCCAGGGGATAACGGGGCGCGAGGGCACATTCCACACTGAGCAGATGCTCGAGGTCGGTACCAAAGTTGTCGGTGGCACGAGCCCTGGCAAAGGCGGGACGACGCATCTGGGCTTACCGGTCTTCAACACGGTCGCCGAAGCGGTGCGCGCCACCGACGCCAACGCTTCGGGCATCTTCGTGCCGCCGCCGTTTGCCCCCGACGCCATCATGGAGGCGGCCGCCAACGGGCTCGAGCTCATCGTCTGCATAACCGAAGGCATCCCGATCCAGGACATGATCCAGGTCAAGGATTTCCTTCGCGGCTACCCCAAGGCCCGCCTTCTCGGAGCCAACTGTCCGGGCCTGATCACCCCAGGCGTGGCGAAGATCGGCATCATCCCGCAGCGAATCACAAGCCCCGGCCATGTTGGACTCGTGTCTCGCAGCGGCACCCTGACCTATGAGGTCGGTTCGGCGCTCACCGCCGCGGGCATGGGCCAATCCACCATCGTCGGGATCGGCGGCGATCCGGTTCTCGGCCTGACTTTCCGCGACGTTGTCGAGATGTTCGAGCAGGACCCGCAGACCACGCATCTCGTTGTGATCGGCGAGATCGGCGGCAGCGATGAAGAGCGCGCGGCTGAGCTTCTCGCCAGAGGCAGCAGGTTGAAGACCGTGGCCTTCATCTCGGGGCGCACGGCTCCCGAGGGCAAGCGGATGGGTCACGCCGGAGCGATCATCTCCGGCAATCGTGGCACGGCAAAAAGCAAGGAGGAGGCCTTCAAGGCGGCGGGGGTCGCGGTGGCGGAAACCACCGATGACATCGTCGGCCTGTTGCGCTCGGCATGAGTTTTCCGATGGCACTCTCGAAGGCGGTTCCCGCTCAACGGCTTCGAGACCTCGGCATGTTCGCGGCCCTCGGTCTATGGCTCGTGTACACGCGCCTGTACTGGGCGATGCACGCAGCGCATCTGTCGATGCCACCTTGTCCGTTCTACTACCTGACCGGACATCCCTGCCCTTTCTGCGGCGGCACGCGCTCCTTTGCCTACATGTGGGAGGGAGACATGGCCGATGCCGTCCGGCTCTACCCGCTGGGACCGGCGCTCTTCGCCGGCACAGCGCTCGGAATGGGCGGGCTCGCGGCCGGCCTCGTCACGGGCCGCACGTGGTCGCCGCGCCTCACCTCACGGCAATGGCGCCTGCTGACAATCTTCGCTACAAGCTCGCTGCTGATCAGCTGGGCGCTGAAGGTGTTCGTCCTCGGAAACTGAAATCCGCCACTTGGGGCCGGACGAGTGGCAGATCTTCCGTGACGTCCGTCTGTCCGCGTTAAAGGAAGCGCCTCATGCATTCGGGTCCACGTGGGAACACGAGAAGGACCGCACGGAGGACGATTGGCGGCGAGCCGTTGTGTCACGAACGCGGTTCGTGGCGGAGTCCGATGGCCTTGCTGTCGGAATGGCATCTGTCGGCGAGGCCGACTCGAGCCGTACTGGCTCGGTGACGTCCTTCTGGGTGCATCCGCGCGCGCGAGGCAAGGGCGTCGGGGACGCTTTGCTGCTCGCGACCATCGAATCGGCGCGAGCGGCCGGATACGACGAGCTTCTCCTGTGGGTTGTCGAAAACAACGACCACGCGCAAGAGCTGTACGAGCGACACGGTTTCCGGCGCACAGGCGCAACTCAGATGGTCCGCCCGGGCGACGATCGCCTCGAATACGAGATGTCGAAGACGCTCTAGGCTCCAGAGATCCGACGATTACGGCTAGTCGCTCCTAGCCTCGCGTTGGTGACTCACCGCGGCGTCGAAGCAGCCTGCATCGGGCGCATACGCTCATTCGTCGCCGCGCGGGGTTGGACTTTAAGTAACGTGGTCCTGACTGTGCCGACAAGGCCTATGGGCCAGATGTGGCGCAAACGTCCGTTCCAGCATCGAAATCTGGTAGGATGCATGGAACTCATTAGGGGGCGGCTCATGACATGGAGACCACGATCAATCTCGATCGCATTCGGCCAGGCCGGTTGGCTGGATATGCGACGAACTATTTCGGGGACGGCTGGCTAGAACGGGTCAAGGGAGCGCCGACGCGCGATCGCCCGCTGCGCGCCACGGTTTACCTGAACGACGAGGAGGCTCGGATAGTGATCGACTGGATCACAGAAAACCTGGGTCATCCGTATCCGTTTAGCTTCACCGATGTCAATCGGATCGTCGGCATTGAAGCGATCGTGGAGCAGCCGGCTCGGGTCTGAACGATGGCTGATGAGTATTTCGTAGGTCAGGACGGCCACGTCCTGTCCGAGTCGGAGCACCTTGAGGCTAGCCGGCTGGACGAGCCTGTTTCAACCGAAGGCGCACCTGACACACGAGGCGCACATGTCGAGAGTGTGACGATTGAGCGCAACCAAAAGATGATTCACACCTATGAACGCGCCATCGCTCGAGACGAGGCTGAGCTGGGCGCTGAGACAGATGAGTTTTGGAAGGCCTATCTGGAAGGAAACATCGCCTTAAACCGCCGACGTATCGCTGAGCTTGAAGCTGAGATTCGGGTGCCCCAGTCTAGCGTGAGACCAATGACGGCGTCGCTGCCGACTCCAAAAACGACCTCGCGACCGCTTCCTAAGACGAAATCATTACCGACTCCCAAGACGAACATCAGCGGGTAGCGCCGATGATTCGCGTCTGGACTCTGGCCGGGCACCTGACGTTCGAAGATGCCGACGCCTACAGCATCAGTCCCGTTCCGCCACCACCAAGTCCCAACTTGAATGCGAACGTTGTTCTCCAGTATTCCGTCCCGGAGACGCTTCCCGGGTCACTGAAAATCTGGAGGGTCAGTCCTGATCCGGATATCAACCAGCACGAAATGCTCGCGTGGTTCGCGCCTGGCGGCTGGATCGGTCTGGACTTCACTGATGAGGCCGAAGCCGAGCAAATCCCGGAGCCAAGGCCGGTGGGATTCCAAGCACCGAAGCCCGAGCAGCCAGGCGGCTAGGGATTGGCGTGGATGTGGGCTCGTCGTCCTGGGCGGACTACTCGCCATTATTGGCGGACTTGCAGGGTCGGTCGTGCTCGGGCGAATTGAGCATGCGCGGGAGGAAGCGCGCGAAAAAGCCGAACACACGGCTGCCGTGCGAGCAGTCCTCTTTGAGCTCGCGGCCAACCTCGCAATGATCGAAGCCGCCGCTTAGTTCGCAGGCGGCGGGGCGCTGACAACCGTTGCCCATGACACCTTGCTTCTGCCCTTATATGGGCGGTTGCCAGCTGACCTAGCAATGAAGGTGTCACTCGCGCATCAACTAATCCACGCCACTCCGGGTGGACCCAGCAAGCTCGTGCCGGCTCTACCCAACATACGCAACGCCCAGGGGTCGCTCCGAGAGTACGGGGTGACCGGTTTGAAACAGGAGTTCCCTGGAGAGGCGATCGCTTAAGGACTAACCGCCTACGGATCAGCATCTAGTGGCTACTGCCGGGGTCAGATCCCATGCAGCCCTCGCTGCAGCGTTTCGTGAATCTGATCGAAAAGCGCAGCGATAGCCTCCATCATTTCCATGATCAATTGGTCGGTGGCCTAATAGATCGTTGCGACCGCCTCGGCTTCGGCGGGCCCTTTATCGATGCCCCTCTTGAGGAGTGTGATTTTCGCGTCAACTCGTCAAGGTTTTCTTGGAACGCCCTAGATGGTACTCATGCTGGCTGCTAAGGCCGCCTCGTATCACGGGAGCAACAGCTCCGCTCCGAAGTGAGGATTTGATGCTCAGGACCGCCCGTGAGACCCGGCCGATAGGATGATGTCCATGCAAGACTGGGAACACAAAATCAAGTGGATTCCAGGCGGTGGCGGGTTGGCGAAGGCCATTTCAGCGGACGGTATTCAAAAGATCTTGGATGAGGAGCAGAAGGGCGGCTGGGAGTTGGTTAGTGCAGTTCAGCGGCTCAACCCCGACTCAAAGCTCTTGTTCTTCAAACGACCAAAGTCCTAGAAGCCACGGATCAGTCGGCAGCTCGAAGGATGTGGCTGATCAGCACTTCGTAGACTCGGGACTGTGCCACTTCAGACAATCCCGGGTTCGCGGGATCGATGAGGTCGTGCGGAAGGTGATCGGATTGAGGGAATTCAAACGTGTGGACGTTCGCCCCGCGCCGCTGCCAGGACTCGACCAGCTGATACGTGAATCGATTGTCGAGTCGCGGCTCGGCTGCGTTGGTGATCACATCGATCCGCCGCGCTTTCGGCGCTCTTTCCCGAGCCGCCTTCTTGACTGCTGACCCCACCTCGAACAGTGCGGCGTAGGCCTTGGTCGAGAAGCGCGGGTAGCCGTGGGCGGGGCCGATCCGGTCCTTCAGCGTGTTGTTCCACCAGATGTAGAAATTGGGCAGCGTCTGCGCGAGACGCGTCATGCCGGCGAGGCCCCAGCCGGGTATGGGTCTCAAACCGAACATGGGCGCGATCAGCACCGCTGCGTCTACGTCTTCGCGCGTCTGTGCCAGATAACCGGTCAGGATCCCGCCCAGCGAGAGACCGGCGACCGTGAGCTGCTCCCCGATTCCGGCGCCGGCCTCGGCCGCGCGATTGGCAAGCGCGATCAACATGTCCGCGCGTAGCTCCGAGATCGAGGTCGTCAGTCGATCCGAGTAACCATGGCGTGGATACCGCGGGATGAGAACGTTCCAGCCGAGCTCGTGGAAGGTCTTGCCCAGGTCGTCGAACTGCTGCGGACAGTTGGTGAACCCGTGCAGCAATACCAGCGAGCGCTTGGTGCGCCGGCCGTGGACGTACAGACGCGTGCGGCAAACGGGATTGACGTTGGGCCCGTCGAGCGCCTGGAAACTGCCGGCGATCTCAATTCCAGCTTTGTAGGGGTCGCCGGTCATTCCCGTACGGGATACTAAGTCGCGGTGTGGATTTCGAGCTGACCGCGGAGCAGCGCGCTGTGCGCGAGCTGTGCCGCGATTTTGCGAAAGAGGTGGTGGCCCCGGCCGCTGAAGACCTCGACCGCAATCACAAGTTCGGCTACGACATCGTCCGCCGGATGGGCGATCTCGGGCTGTTCGGCCTGCCCTTCTCGGAGGAGTACGGCGGAGCGGGCGCGGATTTTCTGTCGCTGTGCCTGGCCATCGAAGAGATCTCGCGGGCGGATGCCGGCGTTGGCATAACGCTAGAGGCGGCGGTGTGCCTCGGCGCCGCGCCGATCTACGACTTCGGGACGCCTGAGCAGAAGCAGAAGTGGCTCCCCGACCTGCTCGCCGGCAAGAAGCTCTGGTCTTTCGGGCTCACCGAGCCTGAGGCAGGCTCCGACGCCGGCGCGACGAAGACACGGGCCGAGCAGCGCGACGGACAGTGGGTCGTCAACGGAGCCAAGCAGTTCATCACGAACTGCGGCACGGACATCTCAGCCGGCGTCACCGTGACCGCGGTCACCGGTAAGACGAAGCGGGGAGGACCAGAGATCAGCGCGATCATGATCCCGACCGGCACGCCCGGCTATCACGTGCTCGAGTCGTATCGAAAGCTGGGCTGGCACTCGTCCGACACCCATCCGCTCAGCTTCGAGAACTGCGAGGTTCCCCAGGAGAATCTCCTCGGCGAGCGCGGGGGCGGGTACAGGCAGTTCCTCAACACCTTGATGAGCGGCCGGATCGCGATCGGCGCCTTGTCGGTCGGAGTCGCGCAGGCGTGCCTCGACGCGTCGCTC
>Ga0209648_10004839_pt1 | contig 11455 bp, 7 predicted proteins | sample GraSoi2013_115cm_FD_185830 | JGI IMG/M metagenome (GOLD analysis project Ga0209648, IMG submission 185830) | Grasslands soil microbial communities from the Angelo Coastal Reserve, California, USA - Sample 9_17_2013_115cm (SPAdes) (version 2) | ecosystem: Environmental > Terrestrial > Soil >...
GCGGGCGTCCGACGCTGGCGATAACAGGCGAAGCAGCGAAGATTGCGCAACAGATTGGGGTGAAGAGTGTGGCGCTCAGCATCACGCATACGGAGAGTCAGGCGCTGGCGCAAGTAATTTTCGAGGGTTGAGTTCAGATGAAACGTGTTCGCCCCATCTTTGCTTCATTACTCGCTGCGCTTCTTCTGTCGCTGCCGTCTGCCATTTGCTGCGCGACCACTTGCGTAGGGCTGCCACCACTCAAGCCGGTTCACAGCATTTGTGGAGTCGTTTTCTTTCCCAGTGGTGACCGCATCGCAATGCGAAGGTCACGGTCCTACAAGCGGGCAAGGAAATTGCTGTGCAAGAAACCGATAACGATGGCAAGTTTTCCTTCGATCATTTAGAGGCCGGCAAGTATGAAATTCGAGTTCACGTAGATGCTGTCCCAGTGGCCGCGACTGACCTCGTTCTTGTCCGTCCCCAGTCGAAGCCTAAGCGAGAAATAGCAGTCAGCATGATGCCCCAGGGCTGTTCTAGTTTTTCCTTGGTTGATCGCAAGAAATTCGAGGCTGGGCTGAACCTACATAGTTCCTCCCAGGACTAATGTGAGGACTTCCGCTGACAAGATTCATTAAAGAAACACAAAGATAACGCTGAGACGCAGAGGACGCAGAATCAGCGCAGACAAGAGAAGGAAAAACTCAACACAGAGACGCAGAGTACGCAGAGCAGGAAAGAATAGGTTCACCTACCAGAGTTGTTCCAGTTTCACCTGAAATCGAGACATCAAGCCAATTATTTGGGGGATGAAACCCAGTCAGCCGCAGCTTCAAATAGTTGCTTGAGAGAGCGGGAGTGGTGTCCTGCTGCGAACTGTCTCCACAGTCATCAGATCGGAGGGTGAGGACGCGGAGAGTGCGGCCGAGTTGGGATTGGCGGAAGGCGGCGGATTTTTTTTCGCCGAAGGCGCGGAGTTCGCGGGCGCGGCGTTTGATAGTGGCCCCGGGAATTTCGTTCGAAAGCGCGGCGGCTTTGGTGCCGGGGCGCTTTGAAAAAGAGAAAACGTGGAGATAGGTAAAGGGGAGGCGTTCGATAAAGGAGAGGGTGGCGGCGTGGTCGTCTTCGGATTCACCGGGAAAACCGGTGATGACATCGCCGCCGATGGCGGCGTCGGGAAGGCGCTCTTGGATGAGTTCGATGCGGCGGGCGTAATGCTCGGCGCGATACCAGCGGTGCATGGCGGCGAGGATGCGGTCGGAAGCGGACTGCAGGGGCATGTGGAAGTGCTGGGCGATGCGATCGGTCCCGGCGAAGAGATCGACGAGGTCTTGGGTTACGTCGAGAGGCTCGATGGAACTGATGCGGAGGCGCTCGACGGATGTTTCGCCGAGGATACGACGGAGGAGGTCTTCAAATTCGACGCGCGGTGAAAGATCGCGGCCGTAGGTGCCGAGGTTGATGCCGCTGAGGACGATTTCGCGGTAACCCGCAGCGCTGAGTTGCCGGATTTCCTGGATGACGGTATCGGGTGGGAGGCTGCGGCTCTTGCCGCGAACGAAGGGGATAACGCAATAGGAGCAGCGCGAGTCACAGCCGTCCTGGATTTTGAGAGTGGGACGAGTGTGATGGCCTTCGCCGCCGAGGACGGGGGCGGAGAGCAGAACGTTTTGTTCGAAGATATCACCCGTTAGGACCTTGCCGGAGGAAACGGCGCAGCCCGCCGCGGCGGGCGCCATTACAAAGGAATGGAACGGAGCAGTCGAGCCCGAAGGAAACGGCACTGTGGAGTCGGAATCCGCGGCCATAGCGGAAGAGAAATCTCTTGCGGGTTCCCCGAGGGCGGCGGCGGGGAAAAAGTCGTTTGCAAATTTCGCTGGTTCGGTGGCGGCGGCAGAGAGCGAATCGATTAGCTGGGGGATTTGCGGTTTGTGGGAATTGCCTACGACCCAGGAGACGCCAGGAAGCGCGGCCAGCTCTTCGGGTGCACGCTGCGCATAACAGCCTGTAGCGATAATGCGGACGGCGGGGTTGGCGGCGTGAAGCTTTCGAATGGCGTCGCGGGCCTGGGCATCGGCAGAGGCTGTGACAGTGCAGGTGTTGACGACGATGATATCGGCGGCCGCTGGCGCGGCGGCGGAGGTGCAGCCACGGTCAAGCAACTGGCGCTCAAGGGCAGCGCCATCGGCTTGCGTGGCACGGCAACCGAATTGTTGGATGAAGAAAGTCGGCATCTGGAACCACCGGACTAAACCAAGAAACACTTACACAGAGTTCGTAGGAGTGCGCAGAGAACGCAGAGAAGAGAAGGTTCCATGCGGTACTCAGCGCAAACCTGTATAAGGATAGCGGGTTTGGAGGAGTGCGAAAAGACCGACACTAACCAAGGCCAGAGTTACCCCAGGACTTGGCTTTACTCACCGGAGGCTGCGCCGCTACAATCTTTCAACCGCCATGGCCCATCAACGACAAAACCCTTCCGCGCTGCACGATCCAAAGGTCTCCATTGTTATTCCCGTTTACAACGAGAAAACGACGATTGATGAGATCCTACGGCGCGTGCTGGACACGGAGGTGCGCAAAGAAGTGATTGTCGTCGATGATTGTTCGACGGACGGAACGCGCCAGATTCTGGAAACCATGGCGGCGCGGCAAGCGAACGGCGAAGCATTCGCTCCCGCGCAGGATGGAAGCGACCCGATTGAGTTGCGGAACCTGAGATTTTTCTTCCAGGCGCCGAACCAGGGCAAGGGAGCGGCTTTGCGGCGCGGATTTGCGCAAGCGACGGGTGAGATCGTACTAGTGCAGGACGCGGACCTGGAATACGATCCGCGAGATTACCCGAAGCTGCTGGAACCGCTCATCGAGGGGCGAGCGGATGTCGTGTATGGATCGAGGTTCCTGGGCGGACCCCAGCGCGTGCATTACTTCTGGCATTACGTTGCGAACAGGATGCTGACGCTGCTTTCGGATATCTTCACGAACCTGAAGCTGTCGGATATGGAGACTTGTTACAAGGTGTTCCGGAAAGAAGTACTCGCCGGGGTGGAACTCAAGTCAAACCGATTTGGATTCGAGCCGGAGATCACGGCAAAGATTGCAAAGCACAAATGGCGCATCTACGAAGTGCCGATTACTTATGCGGGGCGGACGTACGAAGAAGGCAAGAAGATTACATGGAAGGACGGCTTCCAGGCGCTGTGGTGCATTGTCCGGTACACCTTTAGCGATTGAACGCTGAAAAATTCCGGACTATTTGGCGCTGATTGTTTGGAGGAGCGCCGAAGCGAATCGCTGGGTGAATCGCGCGGCGCCGCGCGCGTTCAAGTGGAAACCGTCGTGGAAGTCATCCGGCGTGACATCGGTGGGGCGCAAGGGGACGAGGACCGGAATACCGTCGCGGGCCGCGGAATCCTGAACGTCGGCAGAGGCATCGTCGTGGCTGAGAGTTGGAGGCACCAAAACCACCAGGCCGGCCCCGTTGGCCCTGCAAAGTTGATCCAACGCGCGCAGGTGCGGCAAGACGCCGGCGACGACTTGTTCTTTCGGCGGCATGGGACGAGTTTTCCCGGGGAAATAGCCGATCAAGTGCTCCAAGTTGGGCATGATTTCCTGGAGCAGCCAATTGCGAATCTGGGCGCGGCTTCCCAGCCACTCGCTACGATTGGCAAAAAAATAGGCGCTCGTCATGGTGTTATCGAGCTGTGATTCCCTTTTTACGGCGAGGAGATCGCTCCCCTGCATGAGATAGTAGGCGAAATATTCGCCGTCCGTGGCGCGCGACATCATCTGCCGTGTGGAGAGGCAGACTATAACAATGGAAGGCCGCGCCCCTTCCGCGAAGAGCCGCCGTAGACCGAAATACCAGTCTTCAAATTGCGTATTTTCGACGGGAAGGAGAGCCACCTGATAGTTCGAGGCCAACTCCTTTTTCAGCGATGCGCGGTCGACGCCGTCCAGGAGCAGAGAGTTTCCCACTACGAGTATTGTCGGCGGATCATTCGAAACAGGTGGCGCGATGGATTTGGCGGCGCTCAGATCCTGATAGATACGACGCTGAATACGGCTGACACGTGAAAAACCTCGCCAGGTAACGAGTTCGAGTGTCGCGCAATACAGGAATATTCCCGCCAGTAGAACGGCAATGCCGCGAGTGGCGGCGCGAACCTCAGAACTGGAAGTAAAGGAAGGCACTGACTTGGTTTGCTCCTAAGAGTGTAATCAGGGCGCAGAGCGCAAAGCCGGTGGCGACGCGTAGGGTGTAGGGCTGTAAGCCGAAAACGTATTCGCCCTTTGAGTGCTCGATCTGGAGATCCAACAGAAAAAGCATGACCGCGTAGACGGCGAGAAATTGGATAGCGATTCCATACTCAGGCGCCCAATGCCAGTGCGCTAATCCCGCGAGCTGTTCCCATGCACCGCGAAATGTTGGGATGCGGAAAAAAATCCAGGCGAGACAGACGAGATTAAAGATAAAAATCCGCCGCACCCAGCGCCCGAGAAAAGTCGTGGAATCCGCGACGTCACCCTGGCCTGAAAGAAGACGCTCTATGGCGAGACCGACGCCGTGGATGCCACCCCAGACGACGAATGTCCAATTGGCGCCATGCCACAAGCCGCCAAGGAGCATGGTGAGCATCAGATTGATGTAGGTGCGGACCTTGCCGAGGCGGTTGCCGCCGAGGCCGACATAAAGGTAGTCGCGAAGCCAGGTACTAAGGCTGATGTGCCAGCGCCTCCAGAAGTCCTGAAGGCTTTGCGCGAGGTAGGGCTGGCGGAAGTTGACCATGAAATGGAAGCCCATGAGCTGCGCGCTGCCGCGGGCGATGCTGCTGTAGCCGCTGAAGTCTCCGTAGATCTGGCAAGCAAAAGCGTAAGTCCCGATCAACACGGTCATGGTGTTCGGAGGCCCGAAGTGGCCGCCAAACGCGGCATTGGCGAGGAGCGCGCAATTGTCCGCGACCACAACTTTTCGAAAAAGTCCTTCGAGAATCAGCACGAGGCCGTCAAATGCTTTTGCGGGATGCCACTCGCGAGGACGTTGCACCTGAGGCAAGAGATGGGAAGGCCGCTGGATAGGCCCGGCGATCAGGTGCGGGAAGAGGCTGATGAAGAGGGAGTAGTCGACCAGTGAATCCGCGGGCTTCACTTTGCCGTGATAGACATCGACGATGTAGGCGACTTCCTGGAAAGTGTAGAAGGAGATGCCGGGAGGCAGAATGATTCGCCAGACGATAACGGGAATGTCTCGGAGTCCAAGCAGCAAAGCAAGATGCGAAAAAGAATCCACGAAGAAGTTGAAATACTTGAAGACGCCGAGAAACGTGAAATTCAGGACCAGTGAGAAAATCAACAAGGAGCGTTTGACGCGTTGGTCCGTGGCGCTGGCGATCTTGCGGGCGACGACGTAGTCCACCAGGGTGGACGCGGCCATGAGGAGAAGAAACCGCCAATCCCACCAGCCGTAGAAAAAATAGCTAGCGGCAAGAAGAAAACGGTTTTGCGCACGGAATGGCAGGCGCCAATAGACGAGAACGACGAGAATCAGAAAAACGATGTAGGCCGTCGAGTCAAAGAACATGCATTTGCCATCCGCAAACGGTGAAACCCGGAGTCCCAAACGTTGACTCGCGGTCAACGAAAGAGCTGGCCTTGCTTTCTGGGGAAACTATACGGCAATCGATAATAGCATTCCGCGATTGCGACACCCACGCGGCGGCGCGGATAGATGAAGAAAGAATTAACACATCTGGAGGGGCCCGAAAACTTGCTCAATAGCGGGACGTGGGGGCGAGGCTTTGAGTCAGCTAGGTTGAGGCATAGCCTTGTGGGTTTTTCTGCTTCCATATCCAGGCTGATTGAATAATCTCTTCGAGCGAGGAATGGGAGGCTTCCCAGCCAAGGGCACGCTTGAGTTTTTCCTTGCTGGCGACCAGCACGGCGGGATCTCCGGGACGGCGCGGACCCAGTTTGCGAGGGATCTTGCGTCCGGTGACGCGTTCCGCGGCATCGATGACTTCCAAAATAGAAAAGCCGCGGCTGTTGCCGACGTTGAAGGCTTCGCCGGAAACGCGGTCGATCTCCTCAAGCGCGCGGACGTGGGAATCGGCGATATCGAGCACGTGGATGTAATCGCGAACGCAGGTTCCGTCCGGCGTGGGGTAATCCGTGCCGAAGACGTCGACATGCGGCAGGCCACCGGCAGCGGCATCGAGAATCCGTGGAATGATGTGAGTTTCCACGCGATGATGCTCGCCGCGTTCCTTGGACGCTCCGGCGGCGTTGAAGTAGCGAAGGGACACATATTTGAGCCCGGTATAGAGCTTGTAATCGGCAAGAATCTGTTCGAACACGAGCTTGGATTTTCCATAGGGGTTGATCGGCGCTTTCCGGTGGTCTTCGGGGATGGGGACCATTTCGGGTTCGCCGTAAGTGGCGGCAGTGGAGGAAAAAATGAATTTTTTTACGCCGTGCCGCGTGACGGCATCGAGCAGATTCACGCCGCAGGCCACGTTCGTGGCGTAGAAAATACTTGGCTCGCGCACGGATTTGGCCACGAGAGCCTCGGCGGCGAAGTGCATGACAGCGTCAATCTTGTGCTGAGAGAAGACGGCTTCAATCTCAGGGCGATTCGCGAGGTCTAGCTGGCAAAAGATGGCGCCCGGAGGCACAGCGGCGCGATGGCCCTCCAGCAAGCTATCCAATGCGATGACGGTCATGCCGCGCGAAATCAAGACTTCCGAGCAGACGCTGCCGATGTAACCCGCCGCTCCGGTAACGAGAATATTCACCTGTACGTTCTCCTCGAGTCAGGTAGAAGCCCAAACTGGGTGTGCTCTAAGTTGCCCGAACCAAAGGCAGAGGCCGCGGAAAAGCAGGGTGCGCCGGCCCGAAAAGTCAGCAAAGATTAAGCCTGCGACAAGCGGCGCTGAAAGGTAAGAAGAATGAGGTCGGCACGGCGGCGCACGCCAAACTTATTGAGCAGGTTCGAAACGTGAAATTTCACAGTGCGTTCCGCAATGTTGAGCTTGTTGGCAATCTCTTTGTTCGAAAGATTTTCCAGTAGCGAATCGAGGACTTCCTGCTCGCGGCGGCTCAGGTTCGTGACGGAATCGGTCTTCAGACGGCGGCCCTGGCCGGTGAGGATGGAATCAACGAACCCGGAAAGGAGCTGCCGCGGAACCCAGAATCCTCCGCTGGCAACGAGCGGGAGAGCACGGATCAATTGTTCGCGGGCTTCAACGTAGGTGAGAAGGCCCTTTACGCCGGAGCGCAGCAGAGAAAAACTGTTGGAGTCATTGTGCTGCTCGCCGACAACAATGAGGCGGGCTTCCGGGTAGCGTTCGAGAAGATTGGCCAAGAGCGCGCCGGTAGCGGGCTTAGCGGCATGAGCGTCAATGACGTAAACCTGGGCTTTGGGCGGCTCAAGGGTACGGAGGTCGGGCGCAAGTGTGGATTCCAGTTGCTTGGCAACAACCTTGAATGGGGCCTTCGCTAAAATGCGTTCGAACTCGCTCAACACCAGGGGGTGCGGCGAGAGGATGCAAACCGTGAGTTTCGTGGAGGTCCGTTTCGTAGTCACTGTTCGACAGAGTATTGAAAACTGGCCAAAGGGGCAAGTCCTTTGGTGTTTGTGTTCACGAACTGTTACTGACAGCTACGATGCATGGCCCCGGGGTACTTCCTTCAGCAAAATATCAACTATGCGCTTGGCAGCATGGCCATCCCAGAGAGGAGGAATGCGGCCTGCTTTGCCCTGGCCTGCCAGGGTATCACGGGCGGCGGCCACGATCTTGCCCGGATCGGTACCCACCAGCAAGTTGGTGCCTTGCGAGATGGTGATGGGGCGCTCGGTATTCTCGCGTAGCGTGAGGCAGGGGACGCCGAGGGCTGTGGTCTCTTCCTGGATGCCACCAGAATCGGTAAGGACGAGCTTTGCTTTACTCAATAGGCAAAGAAAATCAAGGTACCCGACAGGCGGAATGAGCCGCAACCGGGGGTGATGCTGGATGCCGCCCTGGGTCAAACGCTGTTGGGTGCGAGGATGCACGGGAAAAATAACGGGCATTTCGGCGGCAACGGCGTCGACCGCTCCGAGAAGCTGGCTGAGCTTGTCCGTGGAATCGACATTGGAAGGACGATGGAGGGTCAGGACACCGAACCGCTGCCAGCCTGCCCCATTTTTTAGCCCGAGTTCATCTCCGATTCCGGACTGCTGAGCGATGGGCAGAAAGTGCCGCAAGGAATCGATCATCACGTTACCAACCATGAAAATGCTGCTGCGGGGCCGGCCTTCTTTCAGGAGGTGCTCGATGGCGTCTTCCTCGGTAACAAAGAGATAGTCGGCAAGCGCGTCGGTCAGGATGCGGTTGATCTCCTCGGGCATGGTGCGGTCAAAGCTGCGGAGGCCGGCTTCGACGTGGGCAACGCGGATGCCAAGTTTCGCGGCGGCGAGGGACACGGCAATGGTGGAATTGACGTCGCCGACAACGAGAACGACATCCGGCTGGCGCTCGACAAGAACCGGCTCGATGCGTTTTAGAATTTCAGCGGTTTGCGATGCGTGGGAGCCAGAACCGACCTCGAGATTTATGTGCGGCGCGGGGATACCCATTTGGCGGAAGAAAATGTCTGACAGCTTTTCATCGTAGTGCTGGCCGGTGTGAACGAGGAGGGCCTCGATTTCCGGATGGCGCTGCATCTCATGCATGAGCGGGGCGATTTTCGGGAGGTTCGGGCGCGCCCCGACGATATTCAGGATTTTCAAGCGTTGGCTCATGGAGCGGTTCGTTTCCCGGCGTCCGAAGGCAGTATAGCATCCAGGGAATGGACGTTCAGGGCGCCAGAATCGCCATTCGCGCTAAAAAAGCACTACTTCGCTGCATCCGGGTAGGTATCCGCCGGGAAACGTGAGTAAAATAGAGGTGTCCGGAAACGTTAGATTTTCTTTGGTAATTGCTGCTTTCGGTCGGCGAAGCGGTCAGGAGTGACAGTTTTCAGCAGATGCGTAATCTGAAGGAATCAGCCAGAGCTTTACAGGAGTTGCTTGCGCAACGAATCCTCGTGCTTGACGGCGCGATGGGTACGATGCTCCAACAACGCAACCTGATTGCGGCGGATTTTGGCGGAGCTGCGCTTGAAGGGTGCAACGAAAATCTCGTTCGAACGCGCCCTGATGTTGTTCTGGATATTCACCGGAAATATTTTGAGGCAGGATCGGACATCGTCGAAACGAACAGCTTCGGCGGAGCGCCGATTGTGCTGGCGGAATATGGGCTTGCTGGGGACGCGCATTTATTGAACAAACGCGCGGCAGAGCTCGCGCGGCGAGCAGCGGACGAATTCAGCACGCCGGGGAAGCCGCGGTTCGTGGCTGGATCGATTGGACCGACTACCAAGGCAATCACGGTTACGGGAGGCGTGACATTCGAAGAGCTGCGCGAAGCGTACTACACACAGGCGAAGGGCCTGGTGGAAGGTGGAGTCGATCTGCTGCTGGTGGAGACTTCGCAGGACACGCGGAATATCAAAGCGGCGATTCTGGCAATTCACAGACTTTCGGAGGAGATCGGGAGCGCGGTGCCTTTTGTCGTGTCGGCGACGATCGAGCCGATGGGAACTATGCTGGCAGGACAGACAGTGGAAGCCATGTGGGCATCGCTGCGGCACGCGAAGCCGCTGGCGTTTGGGATGAACTGCGCAACGGGGCCGGAGTTCATGACCGACCACATCCGAACGCTAAGCCAGCTTACAGGAGAATTTGTGTCCTGCTATCCGAATGCGGGATTACCGGATGAAGAGGGAAAATACCTTGAAACTCCAACGACGCTGGCGGCACAGCTTGAGAAATTCGCGGATCACGGCTGGCTGAATTTAGTGGGTGGGTGTTGCGGGACGACGGAACAGCACATTCGCGCGATTGCTCAAATGGCCGAGGGCAAGAGGCCGCGCGCGAAGCCAGCGGAAGCGCATCGCGCGCTCTATTCCGGCATCGAAGCGATTGAAGCGGAGGACAGCACGCGGCCGCTGCTCGTCGGCGAGCGCACCAACGTGATCGGCTCGCGCTTGTTCAAGAACCTGGTCGCGGAAGAAAAATGGGAGGAAGCCAGCGAAATTGCGCGGCGACAGGTGCGCGGAGGCGCTCAAGTTGTGGACGTATGCCTGCAGAGCACGGAACGCGACGAGAAAAAGGACATTCCGCCGTTCTATGAAAAGCTGATCCGCAAAGTAAAAGCGCCGCTGATGATCGATACCACCGATCCAACAGCGATCGAGCTGGCCCTTACGTATTGCCAGGGCAAGTCCATCATCAATTCCATCAACCTGGAAGATGGCGAGGAAAAATTCGAACGCGTGGTGCCGATCGCTCATGAATTTGGAGCGGCTGTGGTGGTCGGCTGCATTGACGAAGATCCCGTGCAGGCGCAGGCGTTCACACGCGAACGCAAGCTCGCCATCGCCCAGCGTTCGTACAAACTACTAACGGAAAAATACGGATTGGCTCCCGAAGAGATCGTCTTTGATCCCCTGGTATTTCCTTGCGCGACAGGGGATGAGAATTACATCGGCGGCGCGGTCGAGACAATGGAAGGCATCCGCCTGATCAAGCAGGCGTTGCCGGACGTTCGAACGATCCTGGGTATTTCCAATGTTTCTTTCGGGCTTCCGGCGGGCGCGCGCGAAGTGGTGAACTCCGTTTTTCTGTACTATTGTACGAAAGCGGGTTTAGACCTGGCGATCGTGAACACAGAAAAGATCGAACGATTTGCGTCTATCCCTGCGCACGAGCGCGAACTCGCGGAAAACCTGCTGTTTTCGCACCCTCCAAAGGACGTTCCGGCCGATCATTCGAATGCGCGGCTTTTGCGGGATGTTCCTGCCGACTGGCGGAAACAAAGCAAGGAGCAACGTGCGGCCGTCAATCAATATTACATTGCGGCAATCGCAGAGCACTTCCGAACCGCAAAGAAAAAAGAAAAAGCGCGCGCTGCTGACTTACCGCTTGACGAGCGTCTGAGCAATTACATCATCGAAGGAACGCGAGACGGGTTGATTGCGGATTTGGAGCGCAAGCGCGCGGAAGGCGCGGCGCCCCTGGACATCGTAAATGGACCGCTGATGGCCGGAATGGCGGAAGTCGGGCGCCTCTTCAATGCGAATGAATTGATCGTTGCGGAAGTTCTGCAGTCCGCGGAAGCGATGAAGGCGGCGGTGAGCCACCTTGAGCAATTCATGGAAAAAGCGGACACCGCCAAGCGCGGAAAAGTCGTGCTGGCGACCGTGAAGGGCGACGTCCACGACATCGGCAAGAATCTCGTTGAGATTATTCTGAAAAACAACGGCTATGACGTCATCAATCTGGGCATAAAGGTTCCGCCCGAAGAGTTGATTAAGGCTTATCAGGAGCACAGGCCTGATGCGATTGGATTGTCCGGGCTGCTGGTGAAGAGCGCGCAGCAGATGGTGACCACGGCGA
>Ga0209648_10004840_pt1 | contig 11455 bp, 8 predicted proteins | sample GraSoi2013_115cm_FD_185830 | JGI IMG/M metagenome (GOLD analysis project Ga0209648, IMG submission 185830) | Grasslands soil microbial communities from the Angelo Coastal Reserve, California, USA - Sample 9_17_2013_115cm (SPAdes) (version 2) | ecosystem: Environmental > Terrestrial > Soil >...
TCTCTCCGTGCCCTTCGTGTTTTTCCTTGGTGTCCTTTGTGGTTAAGCATTGCTTGGAACTGCTACAATAATGACTTCCTCAATCGCGCTTTCAAAATATCAGGGAGACACGACCTAAGCATGGGTTTACAAATGCGTTTATTGATCAGGCGTAGTGCGGCTGTTTTGAACAAGGCAGCCGCGGGAGTAGTTTGCCTAGTCCTGCTGGCCGGCTGCGGCGATACCTTCCGCCCGGTAGCCAACCCGATTCCCCAGCCCGGCGGCAACCCAGTAGGGACAGTCGAGAATGCCATTATTCTCGCTGCCAATGGGACAGGCACCAACCCAGGGACGACAGCGAATTTTAACGTTTCCGGAGATACCGTAGTCGCGGTCGAAAATGTGAGTGCCAATCCGGTGCATGCCGCCATTATCGGAGGGGCTGTAGTCGTTGCCAACAAAAACAGCGGCACACTTTCCGTCTATTCGGTAAGTGCAGGCCCGAACGCTTCAGTTCAAACCGCCAGTTTACCCAGTACAGTTCCTAATGTACCGGATGCTCAGCCGATGTTTGTTGCCAGCACCGACAATACCAACGTCTATGTGGCGCAGAATGGACGAGATTCTGTTGAAGTTGTCTCACTTAGCACAGTTCCGCCAAGCGCAACCAGAGAAATCAAGGATGCTTCGATATCCAAGCCAGTTGCGCTTGTGCAGTTAGCCAATGGCAGCAAGATTTATGTGGCCAATACGGGCACTAACCAGGTCACTGTGATTGATCCAGCGACGTTTATCATCAAAGGTGCAATCAATGTGGGAACAAATCCCTTGGCGATCGTGGCCAGCCCTGACGATAAGTGCGTATATGTAGCCAATCAGGGCAGCAACAACATTACTATTATCAATACAGGTAATGACACGGTCATGCCAAACCCAATTTCCCCAATTTCTGTGGGCGGTGGGCCTACCTTCTTGCGCTTTGACCCCAAACTGCAGCGCGTTTACGTGGCGAATACCGCAGGCAATTCGATTTCCGTCATTGCTCACTCTGCTGACTGCAACTCAACTTTGCTGTCCCCAGCCCAGATTCCGGTTGGCCCGAACCCCCAATCCATCGCCGCGCTCTCCGACGGCACCCGCGCCTACGTGGCCAATTCAGATGGCTCGGTTACTGTGATCAACACGAGCGGCAATACTGTGCGCAAGACGATCTCTGCGGGAGGAGCGGCTTCAAACGTCTCCATAGGCTCTTCTGCTGACGGCACCAGGGTTTATGTAGCGAACAGCAGTGGAAGAATTTCCATAATTCGCACCAGCGATGACACCGTGTTTGTGCAGTTCCCTGACCCTAGTGTTAACAGACCACTGCCGGGCGCTCCCAGCCCCCAGTTCGTGCTAATGAACCCCTGACCTGAGAGGTGACGCCGGGTGCCCACCCGCCGCCTCTGAGAAAACCGTCGCAAGTCTGGGGGTGGGGGGTACTTGCTGCTAGTGCCTGGAGCTCTAAAAACAGCGCTGATCGCCGCATATTTATTGGGGAAAAGCGCTTTTGGGTGGGAGACTTGCTGAGGCAGTTATCAGTGGCTTTTGTTCTGAGCGCTCCTCCCGCTTTGCGGGATGCGCGCTGGCCTTCGGCAGAGCGGAAGAGACCCTTTGTCTATCCTCATCCAGCGCTGGCGCGCTGGGCTAATCTCTGTTCGCGCCTACGGCGCTCGAATTGTCAAAGACCTCTTAGGGCTTCATTCTAAGGGCTCCGCGGTAAACCGCTTTGCCCTCGCGCTTTGCTCGCGCTGCATCGGCGCTCGCTCCGCGCTCACCCTATTCAAATTAAGCCCTGCATCCTGGGATGCTTTTCAAGCTCTTAGAGCCCTGCTACGGCCTCGTGCCCCGGAAGCGCGGGGCCGGCATGGCTGCTGTCCGGGGAACCGTGCCGGTCACGAAGCCGGGGTTGTTGAATTGCTGTCGTCTCCACCACGGCATTCCGGGTGTGGCCACGGTCATGTAACGAGGCCCAAGGCCGGGAGGGTACTGCACGGGTTGATCTTCTTTCGGCGGAGGGGAGACGGGCTGCGCGGCAGGTGGGGCCGGGCTCAAGGCAGCGTGGCCGTTCGGTTGTGGTTTGTCTTGGTCGTTCTGTTGTGGTTTATTTTGGCCGTTCGGTTTTGGTTGATTTTGTTCATTCAGTTGCTGGGCTTTTGCCGGTGGCTGGGCTTCTGTCTGATCTTCTGTCTGATTTTGGGCTCTGGCAGCGGATGCGGGGCTGATGCCGTCTTGCCTGCTTTGATCTGGTTTGTTTTCTTTTGTGTCTGGTTTTGTGTCTGGCTGGCCTGGTGAGGGAGGCTTGGCTGCTGAGTGACCATTCCGGTTTGGGCTCTGGTAGAGCTCTCCGGTTACGATGTCCCTGATAGTAACCTGGACAGGAAGAGGCAGTTTTTTGCCCGAGGAGGTTCGCGGGGCAGCAGACCGGGCGGCCTCGCGGGCGGCTTTGCGCTCGTCGAGTTCAAAGACGCGGAGCATGGCGAGGCCGAAATTTCTGATGCAGTTGGCGGAGCGGAGATCCATCTCGCCCTGGCGGAAGTGGTTGACGGTCTCCCTGAACATCTCGACCACGCCGGAGGTGTCCTGAAGCGGCAGGGCGGGAAGGTTGGGCGGCAGCTTGAGAACGGCTTCGTTCTGAGCCTTGTAGCCGCGGATGACTCCGCCGGCGCGGCGGGCCGCGGCACTTTTCTTTTGGGACGCGGGATCGTGAAGGAAGCAATATTGCCTGCCCTTCCGGGGATGCGCCTTGCACTCGGTTCCGTCGTTACGTTTGTGGCAGCAACGGGGTTGCTGGCTGGGGTTGGTTTTTCTTGCAAAGAGCTGTGCGATTTTCATAGATATCCTCTCCGGTATCCCTTTTAGGGGCACCTGAGGACAATGATGGGTCATAACTGGCGGAAATCAGCCTTTTTGATACCGGAATGGTATCATTTTGAATCTTTTTGCCACGGATGAACACGGATCAGCACGGATTTAAAGACAAAAGACCCAGCCTAGCAAAAGAAGCTAGGCTGGGGCACCCTGTAGATTAATCATGAGACAAATGTTTTCGGCTGGGCCACCCGTCCATTCGTCGACAACGCGTTGGCCGTTAGTCAGTCCGGCTAGGGCACTTCCCCTTGAAACAATCGCTCGCAATCCAGTTCGTCAAGCTCAGAGCGAGCTGGCGACGGATAGTGTAATCGTCGGTGGCTGATAGCCGGTCAACGTTCGGGGCTCCCTTCGGGAACAAGGCTGCGACCGCTAGACTCAGTCGATAGTCAAAGAGCTTTCTATGCTCTTGGCCCTCAATCTTCCAGGGAAGCAAGAAGAGGCCCGAGCCTTCCGACCATAGCTTTATTTTTCGAGAGTGTAGAAGAGTAATTGCGATTTGTACTCGTGGCTCGTCCGCTGTTGGAACGCATCGATAGACTACACACCCTCTGAATGTGTCATTCATTCTCTTGACATCTGAGAACGCTACGAGAAACTGCTTTTGTTCTTCAGCATCAAGTGTTTTCGTCCTTCCCTTGATGTCTTGTGTTGTCGATCCCATCACGTCCTTCAATGCCTGGTCAGCGTTTGCCGCCAGCCATGACGCATCGAGATGTAGATCGCTGAGACTTGGCACGTCCTCCTGAGGACTGCGTACAGCATCAATCAAAGCTGTCACCGCTGCCTGATTGACTGGGCGCTTGCCGAGAAAGAACTTGCCTTGCCGACGCTCGACCGTGAACCTTGTCCCTGGTGCTTCGGCCGAATTCAATGTGGTTAATATCTGGATGGCTGTGATGTCCTGAGGCGAAAAGTCGATTCTCTGACGTTGCGCACAGACAGTCGGAATGACATCGCCCCCTTCTGTTGGCCCAAGGCGGCCGAGCACTGGCCTGCGCTCAGCAATCCAGTTGTACAAGTCCCTGGCTTGCTGATCGCTTGGCGGGATGACACCCATCCTAACGATGATCGGCGCGGGTAGCTCTGGGACAAGCTTAACGAGAGCAGTGGTAGCAGACTGGCGTAGCGTGACGGACTGGCCCGAAGGCGACGAATTGTACGGCGGATCCTCGTACATGATCTTAGCAAGCACTGCGATAGAGGCATAGCCGCCAACATCTTCTAACCTGCGGAGCGTCTGCCGTTGAATCTCAGGATCCTTGGCGTATATGTCACACACAATACCGTCCATCTCATTCCGATCGCCCAATCTCGCCAATGTCTCCTGTGCGATCTCGGCTTGGCCCCCAAAGTGCTTGTCAGTGGATTCGGCGTCTTTCCTGAGTCTCTCTATGCGCTCAGGATCTTGCAGTAATTTAGTCTTCCAAATGTCGTATTCCTTTGCCTTCAGTGTGACGTACTGATCCAGCTTGCCATCATGATCCAACTGCGACGTGTTAGAAACTGACGATTGACAAACTCCCGCCACAGCACCATACGTGGACACAAAGAATATGATCAGAACTAGATAACGCATAAAAGCCCTCGTGCAGTAAATTGGCAATAAATGCTCTCGACCCGTATAGGTCCTACTGTTGCCCGCTTGGCTTATTGATGACATCCCATTCGTCTTTAGTCAACCTGCACCGTCCGGGATTGTTATCGAAATGCCACGCAATTCGATCCGTAAGATTACCCGGACCAGGTTGACTTCCGTCATGAATACACTGTTGAACGTTGTTTACCATTTGAGGGTCGCAAAGATCGCGAATGTCAAAGTTATGTACCAGTTCGTGTGCCGTGGTTAGCTCTGTGCTGTCAACGTGAGTATCCCCCGTGATTGAAAGGCGCCCGGGTCTCTCAGCTATAGCGAGATCCTGAGACAGCGCATGAACATAAGAGGCGAAATAACCGTTTTGGTCCATCGTACAATTGCCGCCAGCTGCACCACATCCGTAATAATCAACGATGCCGTTAAACAGGGTTGAACCTTCGGCACTAAGAGGAGAATTCTCGCCATCATTTTGCAGCCTCCCGTCCCGGTTGAGATCATAATTGGTACCGATTGAGATTGGCACATTGTTATTTTGCGGATCGCCATGCACTGTGACGTGAACGTTCGCCTGCCGACCGTAGATACTTTCAAGGAGGTTTTGTAAAGCTGTCGCATTTGGCAGACGAGTCGGTGTGAGCGTCCGTGCACTCTGCGGGGTGTCCTGCTGGCTCACGGAGAATAGGTATAGGTTTTTTTCTATCCTTGGTCTGATTGCTAAGTGAAGAGTGGCATAGACGGTGTTATGGTCTTGATGGTCAACCGCTTTGATTGTTGTGCCTTCGTCCTTCAGTAACCCGGTTACGGTGAGTGTGATGTCGTGGTGATTGATGGCGCCAAGTGCTACAGTTGCCTTTGTCGTATCCGAACTGATGAAGTCCACTTGGCCGAAGTCAACGTTGGCGTGAGCGATAACATCATTGCTTCCTTGAGTAGGTGCCGCCTGCGTTCCGCCGAGCGGAACCATTAGCCACTCTTCGTTGTGGTCCGTCACGTGGCCATCAAAGCCCGAACAATTGGCTGTCTGTCTGAACGAGACATCAACATGGGCCGCCCGGCGGCCGGCGGGTGCCTGAAAGAAAGCCCATTCGTCCTCTTGCGGCGCGAACTGCGCGGTCTGCACCACAGCCTGCGCCCCGAGCGCCGGTGAATATCCAAACCAACTCTGCGTGGACGGGTCGTAGTCGGGATTCAGCAGCCCCAGCGGGGAAGCCGTAATCGTGCTCCCATCAAAAAGCTGCATCTGCTGCTGCGAGGTAGCGGAATCCATGCCCATCACGCTGACATGATTGTTCTGGTCGGCGGTGGCGGCATAGAGGGTGACGCTGTCCAGCACAGTCAGCTTGTTGACCTGCCATAACTGCGCACCACTTGTGCTGTCAAAAGCGGCCAGCTTGTCGCCATTGGTTCCGTACGCCACGCCGTTGTCCCCTAACAGCATGAGCGTTCCGGGGTTAAGCTGGTTTCCGCCATTGTTAAGAAAAACCGAGTAGGTGCTTTCCGCCAGCCAATTTTGCAAGGGGGCCACATACTCCGTGATGCCCGCGGTGGGGGAGACATGAGAAACCTTGGCCTGGGCCGCGTCCGTCACCAGGGGAGAGCACACGGAATTAGGCCCCCCATAGTATGTGCAATCCTGATAGCCTCCCGGTACGACATAGCTCCACGCGGCCAGGACGCCATCGCTTCCGTCTGCAATGGTCCCGGCGGGAACAGGAGTGGGGATAAGGTCCCTGTGCGTAGTTGAGAAGAACCCGCTTCCGGGACCCCCATAAGGTCAGGCTACCGCCGCCCTTGTATTCGTGCAGAAGCTGCCGGCTGGCTGCTCCGCTGCTGTCCATGCTCATCAGGCGCAGCAAATTGTCCGTGGTGCCGGTTTCATTGCAGGTTGAAAAATCGACCACTTGGTTGGTAATGACGTTGGTGTAAGTGAAATACGCCCTGCCGTCGGCCGCAATGGCTATCGGTCCCGTCACGGCCCCGAACTCGTCATGCGAGGGCACCTTGAAATCGCAGTCACCCGTGCTGGTCCGCGTCGAGACTTCCAGCGGCACAGTAAACTTCTGTATCCCGGTAATGCTGTCCACCCCAATCACACTGACGAAAGGAGTCGTACTCTTCCTCTCGAACAGAAACACGGTTCCATCGGGATGCACCGCGCCCAGCGCCAGGGTGTTGGGCGAATCATAGCGCCCGGTTTGCAGACCGCTGGCATCTACCCGCACCAGAGACATGCCCTGGGCGCTTTGAATCAGGCTGAGCGTCCCTCCCTGGGTGTCGGGCAGAGTCACTTTGACAGAGCCGGAGCTGGATGCAGCCGAAGGCGACGAAAGCGAAGCGGCACTCTGTAACCCGGGTGTTTGATTGAAGGATAATGACGGGTTGAATGATGGCCGGTTAAAACTCTGTATCGCTCTCTCCGATGCACCCAGGTTTGTCTTCGCCTGCTCAAGTTCCCGGAGATAAAAATCTGCAATCACGGCTTTCGCAGGATTATTGGCTTTGACGTTTTGCCAGTATTGAATCTGGCTGTCGAGCGCATTTTGGGAGGATATGTCACTGGTGGTGCCAGCCGTGCTCATGAAGGCTTGCGTCTGCGGAGCACTGGTGCTGGCCCCTCCACTCGGAATGGCCGTCGCCCAGAGTTGCTCACCGTCGTCAGAGAGGGCGCGAATCACGCCTCCCGTTGCCGTAGCTTCCTCCACGTAGATCGCTGGGTCAGTATCGTTGACCTGAGAGGCAAAGAAACCCTGGCCGCCCGTATTCCCCGACATGGTTCCAATGGCCCACGCCGGCACGCCATTCGGCAAACTCGCCCCCGGATAGACGTTGATCTGCGCCTGGCTGGTGAGTGGCGTGGTTACGCCTGAGGGAGAGAAGGTCGCCGTCAGCGTCGCCGGGCCGCTTGCGATTGCGCTCAACTGTGGCGGATCATCGGATGAGATCTGCAGAATCGTCGGATCACTGCTCGTCCAGGCCGCGCCCTGAACAAAATTGCCATTGCTATCCACCAGCTTGATAGCGCGGATAGCTCCGGTCACTAAGTTGATAAAACTAGGCGTGATCTGGATACCGGTGGGCGGCGTTAGTGGAGCGGGATTGTAAGTGAGCGTCTCGTTCGCGGGAGTCGTGTTTCCTGCAAGATCGGTCGCCAAGACCGAGATCTGGTTTTGACCACTGACCAGTGATACAGGACAGGTAAACCCGGCGCTGGTCACTATCGCCGCTGTGCCGTTGCAACTGACCGAGGCTACACCGGAGAGGGAATCTGAGACGGTTCCTCTTACCGACAATCTCCCGGTCGTGACTGTAGTGCCATTCACGGGCGAAATGATGCTCACGACGGGTGGCGTCATATCAATGTTTAAGGACACCGAAGTCGAAGCGTCGTTGCCCGCCTTGTCGGTTGCCATGTTAGAAATACTTTGATTCGCGCCTTCGGTGCTCACCGGCGTTGGGCCCGGACACGCCGCAACACCGGACAGAGCGTCAGAACACGTATAACTTACAGTTACCGGGGTATTGTTCCAGCCATTTGCATTGGGCGCGGGCGTAACCTGGGCAGTTATCGTAGGCGGGGTTTTATCAAGGCTGACTGTGACCGAGGCCGTGGCGCTACTGCCCGCCGAATCCGTGGCCGTACCGCTGATGATCTGGTTGGCTCCTTCCGCCGTGACCACTTGCGAAGAAGGGCAATTCACTGGCGCCACGCCTCCGGAGCAGGCGAAGCTGACCGTAACCGGCGTGTTGTTCCAGCCCGCACCATTGCTGGCTATATCACGGCTGGCCACAATCGCCAGTGGCTGACCTACGGTGAAGCTTACCCCGCTGCTGACCAGGTTCGAGGCATTGGTGACCACAACGTTTCCCGTTGATGCGCCCGCAGGAACAGTTGTCGTGATGGCAGTATCGCTCCAAGTGCCGATCGTGGCGCTCACGCCGTTGAAGGTAACTCCACTGACTACATTCTGGCTCTGCCCAAAACCATTGCCATTAATGGTCACCGGGGTTCCAACAGGCCCGATGGGAGGCTGCAGGCTGAGAATGTTGGGCGATACGTAAAACGGCACTCCGTTAGCCGCAACTCCATTGATTGTAACTACGATGTTCCCGTTGCTCGCGCCCACGGGCACGGGTATGGTGATGCTGGTGTTGCTCCATGAGGATGAGGAGAGTGTGGCGGGAATACCCTTGAACGTTACCGTGCTTGTGCCTGGTGTATCCCCAAAGCCGGCGCCGGTCAGCGTCACCGGGGTTCCAATCACCCCTGTCGTCGGCGAACATGCGGTGATGACCGGCATCACTTTGATTGTCTTAGCGTTGCTGGATGCGCCATTGACGGTGGTGACGACGACATCCACGACGCCCGGCGCGACTCCTGCAGGCACCGGGACCACGATTTTTGTGTCGATCCAGGAGTTGGGCGCCGCGGGAACTCCTCCGAATGTTACCGTACCCTGCGAAGCCCCAAAGCTCGTTCCTTGAATGGTCACGGGTTGGCCGAACGGATTGACCAAAGCACTTGACGACATGCCGGTAATCGTAGGCGCCGACTGCGCCTGCAGATAGCATGGCAAAAAAACAATCAGAATGCCGCAATAGAGAAATAGCCATTTGGCAAAGCGCCCTGTCAAGCAAACCTCCATCAAGTTCGTGCGGGGCTCGCTCCTGCTGACACAAATCCGCGCGTTAGAATGAAATGAATTTCTATATCTATTTAGACACCAGTTGGGAAATAATCAGGTCATGAAAATGTATCATCTCCTTACGTTTTCGGCCATGCCATATCGTTCAAGAGCATGAACGTCAAAACCGGCCATTCTTGCATCTGGTTCTGAAATGAAACTTTCCTGTAATGGAACAAAAGCCACGCATAAAAATGGCCCTTTTCACCAAAGGGCCTGCAAACTCTATATTTTGAACTCAGGACAACTTTTCTATTTTGGGTGCGTGTCGCTCCTTGCCGGTAGCCTTTAATTCACAGAGTCAGCTTCGGTTAAGCAACTCACTTGCCATGCCTGATTAAGAGAAGTTTGAGGCCCAATGAAAGATTCATGTCGCTCATTGTATTAAGTTATAACCTGTTCAGTTATAACCTGTGGACGATCTGCCGAGCATACTCCGAGAATCGGAGAAATGCAAGAGGCGCAAAAGAAGTTAGGAAAAAGAATCCGGGAACTCCGTGAAAAGAAAAAACTTTCTCAGGAGGCGTTTGCCGACGCTTGCGGATTAAACCGAGTTCACATGAGCGATATAGAAAGAGGCGAGGTGAACGTAACACTAGCAACTCTGAATAAGATCGCTCAGAACCTGCATGCGACTTCCGCCGCACTGCTTAAAGGAATTTTGTAAATGGGAATAGGGATTTCTCTTACAGGCGCTTCGCTTTGCTCCGCGCTGGCCTTCGGCAGAGCGGAAGAGGTTTTTTAAAATGTTTTCCCAGGCCATACGGCCTTCGGTTCGCTTGCTCCGTCACGGCTAAGGCCATGACCTACCGCTCTTTTGCCGCCCTTGCGGGCTGGATCATCGCAGTGCAGACGTTTTCGTTTTTCTCAAGCTAGGTTTTTCTCAACTCACGAGGACGACAGGGCGATCCAATCTCTCTTTAGTTAAGTTGGTAGGTGCCGCCCCTCTGGGGCTTGATCTCGGTTTTCCAGTTTTACCCAGCGCTTCCACGCTGGGCTAACTCATTCCGCGCCTCGGGGGCATCTCAGAAATGAGATATAGCAAGGCTTGAAAAAGGTAGAAGCGCGTTCCGGTTTACACAATCGCAACGTTCTCACGCCGTCTGCGGCGGTGGTAGCGCATGGAGATATTCATATACACGCGGCCGTTGGGGGTATCGAAGCACATGACCAGGGTTTCGGTATCTTCGGCGCCCTGGCCGCCGGTTTCTGCGGTGTGCACGCTTGGCGGTGAGACCCGGAAGTGCATTCCCTGATCGTTCAGCGTGGTGACGGCGTTGCCGATGACCTGGTTGGCCAATTCACATACGGTATCGCGCACCATTTCCTCAGAGGCCTCCACCGGCTCGCCGGAAAAGTAGCTGGCGATTCTGGTTGCGGTGGCGGTATCGAGGTCAAAGATCACGCGGCCTTCAATATCGCCAACAATATGGATCATGGCGGCCACACCCTTGCGGCGGTAGGTTTCCTCATCCATGCTGACGTCGGCGATCCTGGTGGGTGACTGCAACGTTTCGCACAAGACCGCGTCGGCAGCATTGATAAAAGGTTGAATCAATTCCATGCGCATATATAAGAAGCTTCTCCTGATTTATTGGGCAGCGGGTGTTGCCACAGCTACAGCGTCGTCTCCCAAAACGTACTTGAGGATATCGTACAGTTGTTCGGCTTTGACCGGTTTCTGCAAGAAATGGCGTGCGCCTTTTTGCAGCGCGGCCACGATGTTTTCCTGGTAGCCCACAGAGGAAACCATGATGATGCGGGCCTGGGGATGTTGACGGATAATGCGCTCGGCGGCTTCAATGCCTTCCATTTGCGGCATGGTGATATCCATGAGCACGACGTCGGGCTGCACGCGATCGTATTCCGTGATGGCGGTGCATCCGTCGCCGGCCTCGCCCGCCACCTTGCCGCCGTAAGATTCCACCATCTTGGCCAAGTTCTTACGTGCGAAGACCGAATCATCCACAATCAAATAACGCACTGGCAGCCGGTCTTTGCTGCGCAGCAGCACCGGAAACTGACTCATAGCTGCTCTCCTCCACTGATACAGGAGCTTACACGCTCCTGCCTTGAATCTTTAATATCTATCTTTATATCTTTCTGTTCTCGCTACCTCACCGAAGGCTCACTTTTCATTGACGGCCCCTACCGAACAATGGACCATCAATGTGTTGGCCATGGATTCCAGCGGGACCACCCGGCTCACGAATCCTTTGTCAATGGCCGCCTTGGGCATGCCGAACACCACACATGACTCTTCGCTTTGTGCGATGGTGAATCCACC
>Ga0209648_10004841_pt1 | contig 11451 bp, 13 predicted proteins | sample GraSoi2013_115cm_FD_185830 | JGI IMG/M metagenome (GOLD analysis project Ga0209648, IMG submission 185830) | Grasslands soil microbial communities from the Angelo Coastal Reserve, California, USA - Sample 9_17_2013_115cm (SPAdes) (version 2) | ecosystem: Environmental > Terrestrial > Soil >...
CCAGCCCGATTTGGTTACAGCCGTGACTTCTCTCTCCAAGTGTGCGCGCTACCCAGCCAGTTGGTATCCTTCCCTGGGAACCTTGGCCTCCTGCCGCAAGCGCCGGAGCGCTCGACGACTTGGAGGTGAAGAATGATTGGCCTAACGAGGGGCTCTTTCTGCCTTGCGGTGCGTTACCGTAACGGGAACAGATCGTCATCAAATATAAAGCCACCCTTTATGGCGTCCCTGGTCAACGGATCAGGGCCTCGTCCCTCCACGAAGGCGCGCTCTTCCACGCGCCGACCATGCATGATTCCCGGGAGACCATAGTTTCCCTCAATGCAGCGCGGCTCGTAATAAAGTCTGTTATCGGCGTCGCTCTGCCTGGTGAACTCTTGCTTGGCGGTCCACGGCCGCGTCCACACGGTCGGATCCTCAGCGATCACGACGTATTCGAGCGACGTCGGCCCGGTCCGTGTCCAACGCTCCACCAGGTGCAAGTTCTCCCGCGAACCCTGGTAATCGGTCTTGGGACTGAAGTTCGTCACGTCGATCACGAGCGTATTGCCCTCCCAGCGGCCGCGCGAGTCACCGTACCACTGGCGTATGTGGGCCGGCAGGTGCGGGCTCCCGTTCATGACGATGTTACGTTGCCACCCTTGCCCCTGACCGACGTCGTAGAAGATCGCGATGCCGCCCGGCGTCTGCACGATGCGACGGAAGCTGCCGTTGTTGGTTCCAAATTCGGGAGGCCCGCCGGTCAGGCAGCGCTCCGCGAGCGAACTGTCTTCCGGCCCATCGTTGCGATTCATGCGGGCGGTGTTGTAGCGCAGAGCAAGCTCGGCGCGTCGCGGCGAAGGCATGGGATCGTATTTCCAGCCCCTGCAGGCCGGCTCTTCGTTCTTGCACGTCTCGGTCGATTGCAACAAGGCGAGACGAAATTCGCGTTCCGCAGCAGCAATCTTTTGAGCCTCTGGCGTCAGCGGCGGCATCCGCCCATTGGGCGGATCGACAATCAGCGACGTGCGCGTGCCGGCGCGCTTGAAGGACACGAACACATTGTTATAGGAACCGGAGACGTCCCGCTCGGTCCCGCGCTCCGCACGCCTTTCCCGACCGAGGATCTCCGATCGCGCTTTGTCAATTTCAACTCGCTGTGCCTCGGTGAAAAATTCCTGGTTCGCGTACTTTGGGGGGCGCTGCAACGGCGTGTCCGTTTCGTCGGTCCAAATGCCTTGCAGGTCGGGTTCGCCCCACGGCGTTTTCAGCGCCGGGGCTAGCGCGGCGGAATTTGCCGGAGCCTGAGCCGATGCCAGTGAAGTGGGCGTCGAAACGACAGCGCTGACGGCAACCACCGTAGTGGCGACCATTCGCATCGAGCCCAACAACTTGCGCATGATGATCTCCTTTGCCCTGCGGTACGTTACCTCAACATCGCAATCCGGCGTAAGAGAAGCTTTTTGCTGACCAACCCGGACCGTCAAGTTGCTGCGCTTCAAGAATCGGTGGCTTTCCGGCGAACTCCGGACGGATTGCTGTCAAATACTCGTAGCGGCCTCCTGACCCATGTGACGTTCGCTTAGGGAGAGCAAGAGTAAGAGCCACAACTTTTGTGCTCGATCTCGTCCGCCCGCCGCGACTTGGCCTTCTCGGCCTTCGGTAGCACTAGCGGCACTACACCATCTTTCATTTCCGCCTTGATGCCGCTTTGGTCGATCGGATTTGAAATTTGAAACGACGCTGTGATTCCCAATGGTGTTTCGCCGGGTGTACGCTTGGGAACGCCGATGGCATCGTTCTGGACGGGTTATGCACGGCCATGGCGCGGAAGATGGAGGGAGGACACAGCCATGTTGTCACGACGCACGTTTCTCAGCACCACAGCTGCCGTCGGTGCCGCGCTGGCGACACAACGTTCCCACCAGGCGGTGGCACAGGTCGACCGCCGCATGATCGTCGACGCCCAAATCCATCTGTGGAAGGCGGAGTCGGACGACTGGAAATGGGTTCCCGGGGCGCAGCCGCAACTGCCAGTCCCATTCACGATCGAGCGCGCGGTCTCCATGATGGACGAGGCTGGCGTCGACCGCGCTGTCATCGTCCCGCCGTCCTGGCCGGGCGACCGTAACGACTATGCCATCGAAGCGGTACTGCGCCATCCGGCCCGTTTCCGCATCATGGGCAAGATCCCGCTCCAGGACCCGAAGGGCGCGCCACTGCTGCCGACTTGGAAGCAACAGCCGGGCATGGTCGGGCTGCGAGTGATCTTTAACACGCCGCAGTCACAGCCCTGGCTCACCGACGGGACGGTGGACTGGCTATGGGCGGCTGCAGAGAAGGCTGAACTCCCTATCATGTGCTTCGCGCCTCCGCGGACGGCGGCGTTCGGCCGCGTCGCGGAGCGTTACTCTGGCCTGCAACTCATTCTCGACCATATGGGAGTCACCGCCGCCATGGTGCGCGACAACACGCTCGCGGAAGGAATTGCCGCCACGGTTGCGCTCGCGAAATACCCCAACGTGAGCGTCAAGGTGTCGGCCTCGCCGGGTCTGTCGCGGCAACCCTATCCGTTCCGCGATGTCGCCGAGCACATTAAGCGCGTGTTCGACGCCTACGGCCCGCAGCGCAGCTATTGGGGCACCGATATCACGAACAGCTACGCCAAGGCGAGCTACCGCCAGCGCATCACGCACTTCACTGAAGAGCTGAGCTTCCTCTCGGAGGCCGACAAAGACTGGGTGATGGGCCGCGCAATCTTGCAACGGCTGAGGTGGACGTAGCGTCCAACGGTTAGTTCGGCGTTGCCTGGATTGCGCAACATCTCGCCCGCTCTCAGCAAATCGGACATAAGCCGCGCGGGCCTCACGGATTGGCGGACGCGATTGTATGGTTCGACCGTGTTGTCGCAAGTCCGTGACGCCGGGCGCGCGAGCGCGCAAATCCATGCATGCCGCCAAACCACTGCATGGCGATGATCGCGCCCTTGATCGGCTGTAGGAGGCCAAGCGAAAGGCCGATCGTGAGCGGCACCCACGCGGCGAGCTGCAGCCACATCGCGGGCGCATATTCGGTCTCGACCAGCAATGCCAACGGAACCACGGTGTGGCCGACCAGGAGAATGTCCAGATAGGCAGGGAAGTCGTCGGCGCGCTGGTGAAACAGCTCTTCGCCGCATGCCGGGCAATAGTCCGCCACCTTGAGAAAGCTGGTGAACATGTGCCCACGACCGCAGTTCGGGCATCTCCCGCACAGCCCGCGCAACACGGCTTGGGTCGATGTTGTGTCTCCCTGCCCATGTTGTCTGAAAACCGGGAGCGACAGCAATGCCAAGGCAGAATAAAGCGCTGGCCGTCGCCGCATCAGTTGCTTGGTGCTGTTACCGTGGTTGCCGGTAAATGACGTTCGATTTCACTGTTCCGCGCTGTATTATTTGCCAAGCCAGCCAGGCGCATCCCCTGACCCACCTCAGTTTTTTTCTCCGTTGATCCGGGTCTGCACCGGCCAGCGACGGGGTCGCCGTCCGTTCGTGGGCTGAGCGAAGATGGATCGCTTTGCCGACCAATGTTAATCTTGCGCATCAGAGAGATAGGAGGGGCTAATGTGGTATCGACGAGCCACCGCGAATCGCCGCGATTTTTCTCGAACTCCGGCACTTAGCGGTACCACAACAGCCGCCAGAACGATCAAGGCGCCTGCGGTGGCGCGCGCCCAAGGTGTGGCGGCGAAGCTTGGCGCGCTGCATCCAGTGTTGGACGCATTGCCCCGTTGCGGTCAGCAGTGCCGCGCGACCGGACCAGGGACGGTCGAGGGTAGGGCGAGGATCGCGGTAGCACTCCTCATCGCCAGCGTTGTTGCCGTGCCGGCAGCATTTTCACCGCGCGATGCGCTCAGCGCGGAATATACCCTGATGCCGAGCCCGCAGACCGTACACATCGGTCATTTCAGCGCGGCGCTCAAACCGGTGCTGACGATCAATTCCGGCGACATCGTCACGATCGAGACCGCGACCTCACTCGACCCGGTAGAGATCGACCAATCCGGCGCCATGCCGCCGAGCGTCGTACCGGAATATCAGCGTGGCATTCACCGCGAGGTCAAGGATCGCGGCCCGTCGGGACACGTCCTTACCGGGCCGATCTTCGTTAACGGCGCGCAACCCGGCGACACACTGGAGGTTCGCATCCTGGAGATCGATCTTGCGGTCGACTATGGCTACAACCGTCAGCGGCCTTACACGGGCGCGCTGCCGGACGAATTCCCTGGTGTGTTCCAGCGTATCATCCCGATCGATCGCAAGGCCAAGGCCGCACAGGTCGCCCCCGGAGTGGTGGTGCCAGTCGACCGTCCGTTTTTCGGGGTGATCGGGGTCGCTCCCACACCTGCTATGGGGCGTATCAGCGCCAGCCCGCCGGGCGTTCATACCGGCAACATCGACAACAAGGACTTGGTGGCCGGCACCACGCTGTTCATGCCCGTATACGCGGTGGGCCGCGCTGTTCTCGGTCGGCGACGCTCATGCCGCCCAGGGTCAGGGCGAGGTCGATCTTTCCGCGATCGAGACAGGCAATCGCGGCAAGTTCCAGTTCATCCTGCGCAAGGACATGAAACTGACTTGGCCGCGCGCCGAAACACCGACTCACTGGATGGTGATGGGGCTCAATCCGAATCTCGAAGAGGCAATGAAGATCGCTGTGCGCGAGACCATCCTTTTTCTCACCCAGCGTTTCCCCAGGCTGTCGCGCGAGGAGGCCTATATGATCGCGAGCGTCGCAGTCGACTACCACGTGACGCAGGTCGTGGACGGCACCAAGGGCATCCACGGCATGATCCCGAAGTCAATCTTCGTTGGGCAGTGAGCGGCTTGAGTTCAAGGGTAAGTATCCCCGGCAAAGCCGGGGTCTTTAGCTTTTGATCCGCTCAAAGCGGCTGTTCGAGGTCGCGACAGTGGGGCCGTCCGGATGTCTCTCCTGACGGCACGCGGGGATGCCGTGTTCCGAGCGATATTGCGGGAATAAACGGAGGTGAGCGGCGATCATCCGCAGCGCAGCGTGCTCGCCATGATTTGTCGACGCGGGCCCCGGTGCTTCGAAGCCCCGCGATCAGGGGTAAGCCAACATCGCGGACGCTCGGCCGATCCGACGCGAATGACCGGACCTCAAAGCTTTATCGTGCCGAACCTTCGCCGATCACAGAGAAGCGGCCCCAGAAAGCCCGGATGGGTATTCAGTGGACCAGACTTGTCGTTCACGTAGGCGAGCATGGCGCGGCGCAGCGCGTCGGCGCGGCCGGCCTTGGGATCAGTCTTCATGATGTCGAAGGTCGAGGTGGTGGTGAGACGCGTCGCGGCTTCGGAATCGACTGACCAGTGCGAAGACGAGGAGCGCGATTCTCACCATCACCTGACTTGGGCCGCAGAACCAGTGGCGAGGCTCGCTTGCCTGCACCGAGAAGTTGATCGGCACCGCGCGCGGGGGCTGCCCAACGTACAGCGGCAGGCTTATGCTTATCGAGTCGCCTGTTCCGGCGCGCGCTGCACGATCTCGATGCGCCCGCCCCACGGGTCAGTGATATAGGTGATGATCACGCCGGTGGCTTCATTCTTCCGCGGCGGCTCGTCAAGCTTGATCCCCTCCGATTCGATCTTACGCACAAAGGCGGCATGGTCCTTCACGTCGACGCCAAAGTGGTCGAGCACGCGACCCTTGGTTGGTGCCTGCTTGGTATCAGCTTTGGCGAAGCGGATTTGCGCGCCCGGAATATCAACGACCGGAGCGTTATTACGCGTGCCGGCCTTCCCGCCAAAGGTCATTGCATACCAGGCCTGTGCCTTGGAAATTTCGGCTTCAGGCAGGAAGAGGTGAATGTGCTCGTGTTTGATCGGCACCGACTGAGTCTTGTCTTCGAGAATTTCGATGCGCACGCCGTCCGGCGTCTCCACGAATGCCTGGTCGAGCCGGTTGTTGTTGCCGGGCAGCACCGACACGCCGGCCGCCTTCCACTGCGCAATGCGCTCCTGCACGTTGTTGACGATGAAGCCCACGTGATTCACCACCGAGCCTTGGCTGCCGCCGTTCCCGGGCGTATTCCCGAGCGTCAGGTTGATGCGCATGCCAGGGAACAGCAACGACTGCGCATTGCCCGCGACCGGCTGCCCGCCCATTCCGACGAAGATTTTCTTGTTGGCCTCCGCGTCTTTCGACGCGAGGTGCCAATGACCCATGGTGACGCCCACCTCGTTGAATGGGGCGTATTGGGCGTTGGCGGTACCGGCCGCCAGTGTCGATGCAACAAAGAGCCCAGCGATTGCGGTCCTCATGAAAGCCTCCCTTATGTGGTCCTCGCCTCTTTCGGCGGAACGCTTCGCATTTTGGCATATGTGCGGAAGCTTGTCCGTTCCGCCGGTGCGGTTGCCGACACTGCTACATCGCCCGCGGAGCTGCACCGCTGCCCTGCGCTCGCTGCCGCGGACTGGCGCGATCGGAGGTCAAGCGGACATGGCACCGGCGTGCTCGAATCGGCACTCGTGACCCACAATGACATTCGCTGTCGCTATTTGATCACCGCGTCCCGAGCGCAAGAATGCTGGGCGGCACGGTGAGGCCGAGGGCTTTGGCGGTCTTGAGGTTCATGACGAACTCGAACTTGGTCGGTTGCAGCACCGGCAGGTCGGCCGGCTAAGCGCAGGCGTCGAAGTCCGGCGGTTGTGCCTCGTCGACTTGTACTGTGCCTGCGTCACCCTCTTCGCGCCTAAGCATTGCGTGCGCTACTGCAACGGATCGTCCCGAACCGACTGCACTCCGCCGACGCTGTCCTTGGTTCTGGGATCGGGGCCGCGTCCCTCCGCGAAGGCGCGCTCTTCCACGCGCCGTCCGTGCAGCAGCCCCGGCAGGCCAAAGTTTCCCTCGACGCAGCGCGGCTCGTAATAAATCCTGTTTTCCTCGTCGCTCTGTCGGGCGAATTCCTGCTTGATGGCCCATGGCCGCGTCCACACGGTCGGATCTTCGATCAGGGCCTCGTACGCGAGGGTCCTTGGCCCGGTGCGCGTCCAGCGCTCGACCAGGTGCAGGTTCTCGCGCGACCCGAAGACGTCGGTCTTGGGACTGAAATTGGTCACGTCGACCACAAGCGTTTCGCCCTCCCAATGGCCGCGCGAGTCGCCGAACCACTGACGGATACTGGCCGGCAGGTGAGGACTTCCGTTCATGACGATGTTGCGCTGCCAGCCCTGGCCCTGGTTCACGTCGTAGAAGACCGAGATGCCACCCGGCGTCTGCACGATGCGGCGAAAGCCGCCGCCGAACAGGCTGCTGAACTCGGGCAGCCCGCTGCGCAGGCAGCGGTCCTGCAACCCGTCGTCCTCCGGCCCGTCGCTCCGGTGAGGCGCGCATTGTTGACGGCGTGGTAGCGCGGCGACGGTTCCGAAAATCGCGGCGAGGGCGTCGGATCGTAGTTGCCTCCGGCGCACACCGGCTCCTTGTTCTTGCAGGCATCGGTCGATTGCATCAGCGCGAGGAAAAATTCCCGATCGGCCGCGGCGGCGCGCTGGGCTTCCGGCGTCTGCGGCGGCAGGCGGCCATTGGGCGGATCGACGATCATCGACGTGCGCGCGCCGGCGTGCTTGACGGTCAGGAACGTCGTGTTGTAGGCGCCGCCGACATCGACCGCGCTGCCGCGTTCCTGACGCGGATCGTTGCCGTAATGGGCGGCGCGCTGCCGGTCCAACTCCTGCCGTTGCGCCTCGGTGAAGAATTCCTGGTTTCCGAAGCGGGCGGGGCGCTGTAGTGGCGTGTCGAATTCTTCCGTCCAGATCCCTTGAAGATCAGGCTCGCCCCAAGGCGTTTTCAGCGCCGTATTGGAAGATGCTGGAGCCTGCGCCGACGCCCGGGTGGCAAGCACCGAAATGGCCGCGCTGACCGCGGCTGCCGTAATGGCGACGGTGACCATCGAGGTTAAGCGATCGCCCATCGTGACCTCCGTTGTGTCTTGGTTACTGGATAACCTCTTCTTTGAGCACCTGAGCTGTTGTGTGCTCGATTGTATTGCGGTGAGCGGCCTGGAACAGCCTCATCATCGCACTCTGGACGATGATCTTTTCTGTGGGGCTCGGCACCGCCGCTTCGATCTCCATTGCGCGCAGTGGTTCTGCGAGGGTGAAGGCGTGCGACCTCCTGTTCATGTCGCCTCTGCTACTGCCCGCGCTGGCTTTCGGCTTCGCGGCGCTGGTCTACATCAACAAGCTTGGATTTCCCCCAGCATCCCACTCCTGGTGCTCGGCGACACCATCGTATGTGTACCGTTCGTCCTGCGAACGCAGCATTGTCGCAAGTCGACCCCGCGCTGCTCGATCATCGCACAGCCTCGGCGGTGGCGCGTGAATGGCGCTCCGCCGCGTGACCCTGCCGCTGATCGCCCCGGGAGCGGGCTCGGGTGCGTTCCTTGCGTTCATGGCGTCGTTCCACGACATCCCCGTGTCTCTGTTCATCGCCGATGAGTGCAATGAAGTCCTGTAGATCTTTGGCAACCGATCGGTACGAATCTCGATGTGCGCACCGCAGCTGCCTCCGGCGTCATCGTGATCTTCACGCTGGCACTAATGCTACTGGCGGAGAGGCTGGCGGGAATTACGCGGCAATTATAGTGACCAGCGCAGTTCACTCTGACATGCAACTAGACGTTCGCGTGCTGCCTTAGGCCAGGAACGATCTTGCAGGCAGCTGTGTTTTCTTACATGGAGCGGTGCGCCTCGACGATCTGTTCGAGTTTGAAGGTGCGACCGATTGTGACGCGCATCGTCCCAGCTTCGATCTGCTCGACTAGCGATTGAAGTGGTGTCGCCGTGAAATCCTCAGGTCCCCGTCATAAGTGGTCAGGCCCGACCGCGGTCGGAATCGCTTCGATCGGACTGAAGTTCTCGATCTCCCATTTGTTGCCGACCATCCCTGTCATGCAGATGATCCCTGTCGGCTTGGCGCAGCGCCGTCAAGCGTGGTGGTGCCGACGAGCTCCAGGACGTTGTCAGGTCAGTCGCCTCACGATGTAGGGGGCACTCCAACTACTCCAGCCATACAACGCGATGGCGAAAACAAGGCGTAACGCTAGGCGTGTCCAGCGGACAGCACGCGATAATCTGTCCGAATATTTCCCTTCGTGTGCTTCCGTGGTGCTTCCGCGGCTCTACCAGGAGCAATCGTCAATCCAACTAAGTCATTGAAATCATGGCGCGCCCGACAGGATTCGAACCTGTGACCTCTGCCTTCGGAGGGCAACGCTCTGTCCGCTTGAGCTAGGGGCAACCAGTCACTGACGGCGCGCCCAAGGGCTCAGGCGGCGCGTCGCCAACAACAAAAGACCGCGTCATCCGTAGTCGTTAATGCGATGCGGCGCGCACCGACCCGAAGCCCGGGGCTTCCCAATGGCCACCAAGCGGCGATCAACAAGGAATTGTTCTGAAACCATCTCGTCCGCGGTACCGCGGCTTTTCCTTTGTCATGCCGTCCGGCAGCATGCCTGAATTGATTCTCTCAACCGCTGGAAATCAGAGGCAACCATGGCACTCAAAGCATGTCGGTCAGTAAGCTCATCGACCTGAAACAAAAGGTTGATGCGGCGTTGGCGGCCAAGGTTGCCGAGGAGCGCCGGGCGCTTCAATCCAGGCTTTCGAATCTGGACCGCGTGGGATCGGGGTCAGCGCAGGGTCGCAGAGGTGGAGTGCGCGGCAAGGTCGAACCGAAATACCGCAATCCGGAGAATCCCTCGGAAACCTGGGCGGGGCGGGCATTAAAGCCGCGATGGCTGGCGATCGCCCTCAAGGCTGGCAAGAAGCTTGAAGATTTCAGTATTGCTGTTCCTGCAAAAAAGATGGGACGAAAAAAGGTCCGCAAGGTGGGCAAGTGACCACCAGGAGGCTATGCCGCCCGAAAAAGAGATGGTGACTGTGCAGATTAAGGGCGGGCTGATCCTCTTAGTCGCCGCGATCAGCTACGTTCAAGCGTGTTTCGACGCCCGGCCACAGGTTCGGCCACAGCTTCAGGCGAACCGAATGCGAACAAACGGCCGCGAACACGACGAAAATCGCTGAATATTCAAGGATCATCCAGTGTAAGGCCTCGTTCGGGACGAGGGGGTCGCAGGTTCAAATCCTGCCACTCCGACCACTCACCCAATAAATCAATAACATCCAAGACCCCCCTGACCAGCTGATCGGTTAGGGGGACAGGTGTGCGTGGGGCGCGCGATGAACGACGAGCGCAGGGCCCTCCAGCCCGGCCTCTTCCAGACGGACCGCAATGCCGGCCGCGTGCCGCGCGAAACGCCGCAGACTGCGACGCGTTCGCCGCTATAATGACGGCGATAACAAGGGAGGATCATCATGACTTTTCGCCTGACGCGCCGATACATGCTCGCATCAGCAGCGGCCGGCGGCGCCGCCTTCGGCACCAGCCTCTGCGGTTTCACATCCGCACAGAGTGTGAAACGGATCGAACAGTTCGAGCCGGAACTCGACAAGATCATCGGCACCGGCGAGCCAATCAGTCAGCTTGCCGACGGCGTAGGCGGCGACAACGGCCCGGCTGAAGGCCCGGTGTGGTGGAAGGAGGGCGCCTACCTTCTGTTCAGTGACATCAATGGCAACCGGCGAATGAAATACACGCCCGGTCAGGGGACGGTGGAATTCAAGAAGCCGACCAACGGGGCTAACGGGCTCACGCGCGACATCCAGGGCCGCCTCGTCGCGTGCGAGGGTGCCGGCCGTCGCGTGATCCGTGAAGAGCACGACGGCACCATCACGGTGATTGCCTCAAGCTTCCAGGGCCGGCGCTTGAACCGTCCCAACGACGTCGTGGTGAAGTCCGACGGCGCGATCTACTTTACGGATCCAAGGGGAAACGCGGTCCCGGACCAGACCGACCTCTCGTATCAGGGCGTCTACCGGGTCTCTGCTGACCTCGGCACGCTGACGCTGCTCGTCGATGATTTCATCGTTCCCAACGGCCTCGCGTTCTCGCCAGACGAAAGCATCCTCTATATCAATGACACGCGGCGTGGGCACATACGGGCGTTCGATATGGCGCCAAATGGTACGTTGGCCCGGCAGACAGATCGCGTGTTCGCAGATCTGCGCGGTACCGAACCCGGTGTCCCGGACGGGATGAAGGTGGACCGTGCTGGGAACGTCTATTGTGGCGGCTCGGGTGGCATCTGGATTCTGGATCCGAAGGGCAAGAAGCTCGGGCGCATCGTCCACGGCCAGCCGCAGACAACCAACCTCGCTTTCGGCGGTCCGGATTGGAAGACCCTCTTTTTCACCAACTGGAACTTCCTTGGCTCCGTGAACCTCAGGATCGCCGGAATGCCGGTGCCGGCTATCAAAAAGGCATAAAAGATCTCTGGCGCGTAGGTCGGTTTGGGGGTGCGGGGCAGATAGCGTCGGCTCCGCACCTGCTCAATTTACACGTTGCCGGTCAATCG
>Ga0209648_10004843_pt1 | contig 11448 bp, 10 predicted proteins | sample GraSoi2013_115cm_FD_185830 | JGI IMG/M metagenome (GOLD analysis project Ga0209648, IMG submission 185830) | Grasslands soil microbial communities from the Angelo Coastal Reserve, California, USA - Sample 9_17_2013_115cm (SPAdes) (version 2) | ecosystem: Environmental > Terrestrial > Soil >...
CCGCCGCAACCCGCTGCCGGCCCGGCAGGTCATGCCGGTCATGCAGCCAACCGAAACTGGAGATCCGCAATGAGTACTCCCAGCCCCACCCCGGCTTATCCCGGCCCGTATCCAACCTACGGGCGCCCGGTCAATCCGCTCACCTACCTCGAAGGCAGCCCGGTGGGCTTCGGTGCAGCCATCAAGCAGGGGTTCAGCAACGGGTTCGTCTACCGCGGCCGCGCCTCCCGATCCGCCTACTGGTGGTTCTACCTGTTCACGCTGATCGTGAACGTTGCCTTCGATGCCATGATCTTCATCCCGCTGCAGGTGACCACCGGCGGCAGCAGCTTCCCGCTTACCGCCTTCTTCGTCATTCTCGCCATCTTCGTCATCGGTGGCATTTACCTGTACCTGGTACAGCTCGCGCTGCTTGTTCGCCGCCTGCATGACACCGACAGGTCCGGATGGTGGGTCCTCATCTGTCTCGTGCCGTTCGTAGGCCCGATCACCCTTCTTATCTTCACCTTGCTCGAGGGGACGCGAGGACCCAACAGCTACCAGCCCTAACCGGCTCCTGGCCCATGGCGCACAGATGGTGGATGCCTCGACAGGCATCCACCTGCGCCCACCTGCCCACACACGCGCTGGGGTACCAGGACTCGAACCTAGACTAACGGAGCCAGAATCCGTTGGGCTGCCAATTACCCCATACCCCAAGGGTCACGAGCCTCCGCTCGCGCCCGTGCAGTTTAGCCGAATCCGGAGCGGCGAGCCAAAGCGGGCGGCACGGGGCGCCCGGGCCGGCGTCACGGCGGTGCGCGCGACGCCTGCGTGTGTCAGCCGGCGACCGAGGCGAACGCGCGGTTGAGCCGGGCGAGGGTCCGGTCCCGGCCGAGCAGCTCCATCGATTCGAACAACGGCGGGGACACCCGCCGTCCTGTCACCGCGACCCGCAGCGGCCCGAAGGCGACCCTCGGCTTGAGCCCAAGACCGTCCACGAGCGCACCGCGCAACGCCGCCTCGATCGGTGCCGACGCCCAGTCCTCGACCGCCTCGAGCGCGGCGATCGACGCCTTCAGCACGGGCGCGGTGTCCGGTGTCAGGGTGCGCGCCGCCTCCTCCTCGATGGTGAAGTCCCGCTCGTCGGCGAAGAGGAAGCCCAGCATCGGCGCGGCCTCCGTCAGCCGCGAGATCCGCTCCTGGATGAGCGGCGCACCGGCGGCGATCAGCGCGGCGGCACGCTCGCCGACCGGGTCGCCAACCAGGCTTGCCGCCTGCAGGAACGGTGTGATCCGCGCCGCGAAATCGGCGGGCTCCAGCGCGCGGATCTTGTCACCGTTGATCGCTTCGAGCTTCTTCACGTCGAACTGCGCCGGGTTCCTGCCCACCCGGGAGAGATCGAACTCGGCGGCCATCTCGGCCAGCGAGAACTCCTCCCGGTTGTCCCCCGGCGACCAGCCGAGCAGCGCCAGGTAGTTGCACAGCGCCTCGGGCAGGAAGCCCTGCTCGCGGTACCAGGCGATGGACACGACGCCGTTGCGCTTGGACAGCTTCTGGCCGTCCTTGCCGAGCACGTACGGCAGGTGCCCGAATTTCGGCATCTGCTCGTCGGCCACGCCCATCGCCCGGTACACCACGATCTGCCTGGGCACCGATGACAGCAGGTCCTCGCCGCGCAGGATGTGCGTGATCTTCATGGCGATGTCGTCGACCGCGACGGCGAGCGGGTAGAGCGGGCTGCCGTCGGCGCGCGCGAGCACGAAGTCCGGCACCGCCGTGTGGTCGATCGTGACCTCGCCGCGGATCAGGTCGGTAAAGGTCGTCGATCCCTCGGGCACGCGGAACCGCACCACGGGCCGCCGTCCCTCGGCCTCGAAGGCCGCGACCTGCTCGGCGGTCAGGGTCCGGCAGTGCCCGTCGTAACCCGACGGGCCGCCCGCGCCCCGCGCCGCCGCCCGCCGCGCGGCCAGTTCCTCGGGAGTGCAGTAGCAGTAGTAGGCGTGGCCGGTCTCCAGGAACCGGCGCGTCCAGTCGGCATAAAGATCCATCCGCTCGCTCTGCCGGTAGGGACCGTACGGGCCCCCCCGGTCCGGGCCTTCGTCCCAGCCGAGCCCGAGCCAGCGCAGCGTCTCGATCGCCGCGTCGATGTATTCGTCGGTGACCCGGCTGCGGTCGGTGTCCTCGATGCGCAGCACGAACACGCCGCCGGTCCGGCGGGCGAACGCCCAGTTGTACAGGGCGGTGCGAATGTTCCCGACGTGCAGGTCGCCGCTGGGGGACGGGGCGAAACGCACTCTGACCGCGGCGCCGCCGTCCGCTTCCCCCGGCCCGCCCGGATCAGTCACGGGAAACCACCTTGCTCGTCAGCGTTCCGATGTCCTCGATCGTCACGGCGACCTCGTCGCCGACCTCCAGGGGCCCGGACCCCGCGGGCGTCCCCGTGAGCAGCACATCGCCCGGCACCAGCGTCATGACCTCGCTGATGAAAGCGATCAGCGCGGGCACGTCGTGGCGCAGCTGCGAGGTTCGCGCCCGCTGCCTGACCGTGCCATTGACGCTAGTCGTCAGGGCCAGATCGGCGGGGTCGGCGTCCGTCTCGATCCACGGCCCGAGCGGGCAGAAGGAGTCGAATCCCTTCGCCCGGCCCCACTGACCGTCGATTTCCTGCAAGTCGCGCGCGGTGACGTCGTTCGCGCAGGCGTAGCCGAAGATCACGTCCTTGGCGCGTTCCGGTGGTACCTCGCGGCAGAGCCGGCCAATGACGACGGCTAGTTCGCCCTCATAGTCGACCCGGCTGGTCAGCTTGACCGGATAGCTGATCGGATCGGCTGGGCCGGCCACCGCCGTGGACGGCTTGAGGAACAGCACGGGTCCCTGCCCCCGGCCGGCGTCCGCACCGCCGTAGGTCCGCTCGACCGCGACCACCTTGCTCGGCAGTACGGGCGCGAGCAGGCGCACGTCGGCGAGCCGGTACCTGTCCCCGGTAAAGCGGACGACCCCGCTCCCGAACGGGTGCCCGGAGATCTCCGCCACGACCAGCTCTTCCTGCGCGACGTCGGTCAGGCCGTTGCCTTGACCGCCCTCGACCACACCGAACGCAACCTCCCCGTTACGGGAAAATCTCGCGATCCGCAACGCCACCCCTTAACAGCTCCGTCGACCCGACACCATCGAGCCTACTGAGCCCGCGGCAGTACTTGCGTACGGCTGCCCGGATGCGCACCGAGGCGGCGTGGACAGCGGCCGGTCAGGCTATTGGCAGGCCAGCGACCAGACGGGCCGGAACAACCTCGACCGGGAAGGGCTTGCGGGACCGGAACACCTGGTCATCGGTGACGTGAGCGGCTTCTGCATAACGGCTGCCGCGCAGTTCGAACGCCGTGAGCTGTGGCGGCTCCGGATCGGGCACGACGATCCAGTACGAGGGCACGCCGAACTTCTCATAGACGCTCTTCTTCTGGTTGAGATCAAAGAGCCGCGTGCTCGGTGACTGTACCTCCACCGCCAGCGACGGAGGCCCGGTCAGCGTGCGACCGCCCAGGTCCTGTTTCCGCACGACGACGACATCTGGAACTAGCTCCGTCTGGACGTTGACCATCACTCCCGGCGCAGGGAGCACGTACAAGCCCTCAGGGCATTCCTGCGACAGCAGAAGCATCAGCCGCATTACCACGAACTGGTGCGCGATGATCGGGGCCGGGCTCACGACCAGCACCCCGTCGATAAGTTCGTACCTGCGGCCGTCATCGGGCATCCGGTCGAGTTCGTCGACGGTGAATGGCCGGCCGGCCGCTGGCCACTCGGCAATACTCACAACAGTCATGGTGCCTCCTGCGGCTCATGCCCGCCACTTTCGCAGGAGGTGCCGACAATCCGCGCCCGGCGCTGGCGGCGGCTGTGGATAACCCTCCAGCCACGTAACTTGTCCACAGGCAACGGCGGCGCTGAGCCTGGATCGCCCTTCGCGAGGCAGACTGTGGCCATGCGCCGATCCCGATTTGATGCCGTCGTCGTCGGCGGTGGGCACAACGGCCTCACCGCCGCCGCGTACCTGGCCAGGGCGGGCCGTTCCGTGCTGGTGCTCGAACGCCTGCCCGACGTCGGCGGCGCCACCGTGTCCGCAGCCACCTTCACGGGTGTCGACGCGCGGCTGTCGCGTTATTCCTACCTGGTGAGCCTGCTGCCGGCGAGCATCGTCACGGACCTGGGGCTGTGCTTCCGTACCCGGGCGCGGCGGATCGCCTCCTGCACCCCAGCGGATACGCCGGCGGGACAGCGCAGCCTGATCGTGGACAACGCTGACCCAGCGCGAAGCGCGGCGTCGTTCGCCGCGGTCACCGGCGGCGACAAGGACTGGCGGGCGTGGCGCCGCTTCTACGCCGCGACCGGCCACCTCGCGCGGCGGCTGTTCCCGACCATGACGCAGCCGCTGCGCTCCCGTGCCGAGGCGCGCGCCCTCGCCAGCGCGGACCCGGCATGGGACATGCTGGTGGAGCGGCCGGCGAGCGAGACCCTGGAGCGCGAATTCAGCGACGACACAGTGCGCGGGGTCGTGGCGACCGACGCCGTGGTCGGCACGTTCGCCCGCGCCGCCGAACCGAGCCTGCGGCAGAACCGCTGCCTGCTCTACCACGTGATCGGGAACGGCACCGGCGCCTGGCGGGTGCCCGTCGGCGGCATGGGCGCGCTCGCGGCCGCGCTGCACGGCGCGGCGCGGCAGGCCGGTGCGGAGATCCGTACCAGGGCCGAGGCTGTGGGTATCGATCCCGCGGGCGAGGTCACCGTGCGTGCGGGCGACACCGAGTACGCGGTCGGCGCGGGGCACATTCTTGCCAACGTCGCGCCGGCCGCGCTGGCGCGGCTGCTCGGCGGGGGGCCCAGCCGGGCCCCCCGCCGAGCAGCCAGCCGAACCAGAAGGCTCACAGCTGAAGATCAATATGGTGCTGTCCCGGCTCCCCCGTCTTCGTGACCCGGCCATGGACCCCCGCGACGCCTTCGCGGGGACCTTCCATGTCAACGAGGGGTACGCGAACCTGGAGGCCGCCTACGAGCAGGCCGCGGCAGGACACATCCCTGCGCTGCCGCCGTGCGAGGTCTACTGCCACACCCTGACCGACCCGTCGATTCTCGGCGGCGGGCTCGCGGCGACCGGCGTGCACACGCTGACGGTGTTCGGGCTGCACATGCCCGCACGCCTGTTCCGCGAAAGTCCGGACGAGGTGCGGCGGGAAGCGCTCGACGCGACCCTGCGGTCGATCAACACGGTGCTCGGCGAGCCGGTAGAAGACTGCCTGCTCCGCGACGGAAACGGTGAGCCGTGCCTGGAGGTGAAGACGCCCGTCGACCTGGAGGCCGAACTCGGGATGCCGGGCGGCCACATCTTCCACGGAGACCTGGCCTGGCCGTTCGCCGAGGACACCAGCGAGGTGGGGCGCTGGGGGGGCGAGACACCGCACCCGCGGGTGCTCGTCTGCGGGGCGGGCGCCCGCCGCGGCGGCGGCGTGAGCGGGATCGGCGGCCACAACGCCGCCATGGCGATCCTGCGCGCCCGCCGCTGACCGGTCATACCCACGCTTTCCCGAACGGCGGCCGCGGCGCGGACCACGTGCGGGCTGCGGGGTTTCCGGGCAGAAATGGGCCCGGGCCGGAATCGGATCCCAGGTTGGCCATTTCGGCTTGACGAGATGCTGCATTCACGTGCGGACACCGGATAGGCCGTGGCGGGCCGTCAAGTTGGCAACTGATCGTCCGTGGCGGTTCCCCATTGGTGATTGCGGCGCATGAGACGCTGCCGCACGAGGAAGGCGAGCCCGAGGGCGATAATGAGGATCACCCCGATGATCGTGTACCGGCGCAGAGCGGCCGAGTTCGCCGCGTTGACGTGGGTGGCGAAGCTGACGGTGGCGTAGGCCTTGCGCTCGGTCAGGCCGCTCTGCAAGTCGATCATGGCGTGCCAGGGGCCGTCCGGCAGTCGCCTGGGGAGGATCGTCTCGACCTGACCAGCCTGTCCCGGCGCCAGCGTGGTCCCGTACCCGACCCGGAACGGGCCGGCCGTGATCCCCCCAGGGCCGTCGGACAGCTTCAGTCTGCCGCTCAGGTCAACGGCCCGCCCGCCCGTGTTATGCACCGCAGCGACGATGACAGGGGCGCCGTTCCTTTTCCGCGACGCGATCATCCGGCCGATGGCAAAGTTCGTCGGCGGCGGCCCACCAGGCCCGACATCAAGATAGATCCGGACCCCGACGCGGCTGACTTCCCTGACGGCAAACTGCCGGCTCTCCCGGACGCGGGAGGCTACCTGCGCCCAGATGACGCCGTAGCGCTCTCCCGGGGAAGCGTCCCTGGGCACCCTGATCCGCACCGTGACCGTTGTGTTCGCGTGCGGGGCGAGGCGCAGCGCCTGGCGGCTTTCCCTCGTCCAGGTGGTCAGCTCGCTTCGGGTCTGCCCGGCGTCACCCAGGAACGACCCGTGCCTGATCGTTGCCGCGTCAGGGTACAGCGTGACATTCGCCACCGACGGGCTCTGGTTTTCCACCAGCACTCGGCGGCGGATGAGCGTGCCCGGCGGCACGTGATCGATGATGTAGCGCCAGGCGCGCATGTCCGCGCCTTCTGACACGGGGATGTCAACCAGCCGGATGCCGATGCTGGCCGGCCCCGGCGCGGCCGACGCATATGCGGGTGCGGCCGGTGCGCTGGTAGCCGGGGCGAGCACCCCGGTTACCAGCAGCACGAGCGCGCTGAGCGGGCAGCGCACGATCCTCCTTCGTGAGTTAGGCGACCGAATGGGTGACGGTGCCGGTGTACGTGCCGGCGACCGCGCCGTCCGGCACCGCCACCACCAGCGTCGGGTCCCATGTGACCGAGTTCTCCCCGATTCCCGCGGTCAGGCTGAACGCGGTCTGCGGAGCGGCTATGACCACGGCGTCGGCGGAAGTGAGCTGTCCGGGGACGAACGTCGCGCCGGTGTCGCCGGGATCGGAGGTGGCGAGCGCCGGCCCGGACCAGTAGCTGACGTCGCTGTTCGGTATGGTCTCGGCAGTTCCGGCGGCGCCGGTGGTGAAGTTGCTCGAAACGGCCGTCGCGGTCCAGACCGGGGCGAGTTCGGCGCGGTTGTCCGTCACCGTGACGGTACCCAGCGCGGCGGTGATCGAGGTGCCGGTGTTACCGGTGCCGAGGTTGGCGGTGGTCGGCACGCTGATCTGGAGCAGCCCGACGTTGACGGCGAACGTCACGGTCGTGGGGTCCGGGGTTCCGGTGGTCTCCGTCGTTATGTTCGGGCCGGTTGGCACCGGTATCACGGCGGGCGCCGCCGGGCCGGACGGCACGTGGGTGGCGGGCGCCGCCGGCCTGAACGGCGCCGCCGGGCGCGTCGGTGTCACGGACGGTGTCGTGGCCGGTGCCACCGGGCTGCTTGGCTGCATCGGCGTGGTGGCCGGTGCCACCGGGCTGCTTGGCTGCATCGGCGTGGTGGCTGGCATACCGGAGTTCGCGGCCGGCCCAGCCGGGGCCGGGGGCACGGCGGATGTGCCCGTCGACGCGCCGGCTACCGGCACCGCGGATGCTTCCGCGACTGTGGTTCCGGCCAGGCCGGCGGCGGCCATGGTGAGTGCCGCGGTAATGGCGAGCCTGCCGCCCGCGGCCGTCAAGAACGCTGTTTTTCGCATGAGTAGATCCCCACCCAGAAATGGGCGAGAGCGCTGCGCCCCCGCAAGTCGAACCTTCCGGCGCACATCGGGCCCATGCGCGGCCCATCCCCCTTTCGCGGCCCGCCCTTCTTCGTCCGAACTAACTCACCCTCCGCACGCGATTATGTACTATCCGTAATGCCGTTTCCGTAAACCACGCTCCTAGCGTGTCCTGGCCATAACCGGCCACAGGCCACTCATAACGGTATGCGCGGCCTTTTACGCGCTCGCCGGGACACGGTGTCAGGTCCGTATACAGGCGGTTCGTGACGACACGCCCGGGGCGGCCGTTACGTTATGCCTCCTGCGGCCTTTACCGTTTTGGCTGGCACAATGGTTTCGTGGTGATCCCGGGCGCTTTCTGGTAAGACCGTGCGGAAGTTCTCGCGGGTGCGGTCATGCTGGCCGCCGGGGTGAAGCCCCGGCTGCCAGCATGACAAGCGCGCTGCCCGCGGAGCGGGCAGCGCGCTATCGGTTTCCCCGGTTCAGGCCACCGAATGGGTGATGGTCCCGGTGTAGGTCCCGCTGACCGCCCCGGCGGGCACCTGCACATCGGCGGTCGGATCCCACGTCGCGGAGTTGTCGCCAACTCCGGCGGTCATGCTGAACGCGGTCTGGGTGGCCGCCAGGGAAACAACGGCACCGGAGGTGGGCTGACCGGGCACGAAGGTACCTGCGCCGGTGGTGGCGATGGCCGGCCCGGACCAGTAGCCGACGTCAGCGGCGGGAATGGTCTCCGCGCCGGTGGCGCCGCCGGTTGTGAAATCGCTCGAGGACACCGACGCGGTCCAGAAGGCGTCGAGCGCGGCGCGGGCGTCGGTCACCGTCACGGCCCCGAGGGCACCGCTGGCCATTTCGCCCGGCGCGGCCGCGGACAGGCTGGCCGTGTCCGGCACGGTGATCGAGAGCGGGCCGGTGTTGACGGCGAACGTCACGGTCGTCGTGCCGCAGCCGGCTATGGCGGGCGTGGCGGGCGTGACGGTCAGGTTCGCCGCACACTCCGCCGCCGGCCGGACCGTTACCTGCGTGACAGTGCTGGCCGTACCCGCGGCCGCGGCCGGCGCCGGCGGTCCCGGGCTCGCTGGGTGCATCCGCGCCGTGGCCGACGCCCCGGAGTTTGCTCCCGGCGCCGCGGACGCCGTGGTGATGGCAGTGCCGGTCAGGCCGGCCGTAACGACGGACAGAGCGGCCGCAACGGCGAACGAGCCGGCCGCCGCGGCCATGGACGTTGTTTTTCGCATGAGTGAATCCCCACCCAGAAAGTGTGCGAAAGCGCCGTGCCCCCGCAAGTCGAACATTCCAGCGCACATCGGGCCGCACACCTGCGACCGCGCCCCCGCGCGGTAATACCGACAATCCCTCCGTACGCGATTATGTCCTATCCGCGGCGACGCCTTCGTAAACGCCTTTATGCACATACCTTGCTGTGTGGGCAACCGATCCCGGGCCGCGAGCTACACGGCATGCGTCCGCCGTTCGCAGGTAAAGCGCCACGCCCGCCCATTCATGACAGCTTCAGGGAAGCCTTTGCGTTCGCCGTTATCCAGCATTAACCGCGTATGGCTCCGGAGTCCGGTTCCGGACGTAATCGGGGTATTTTCGGCCCAAACGCCGCTGCGCCGCTTGCCTGCTGCCCGCGGCCGGGCGCGCCACCATCAGGACAAGGCGGCGCAGGTGCGTCTGCCCGGCGGCCCATGGGGTCCGGGGTGTCCCCGGATGGCGCTGCGCCGCGGGCAGATGCACCTGGTGCCGTTCCGCAGGCGTCGCTTGGTCTACGGCGTCACCCCGCGGGGGTGCCACCTTTCATGGCCTGGGAGCCACGCGGCAGCCGTTCGGGATCATGATGGGTTTGCCGAGGCGCCGGCTGTGTCGGGCTCGTAACCGGCGCGCAGCAGGCAGTAGGCGACGGCTTCCTCGAGAGCCTGCCAGGACGCGGCGATCACGTTCTCGTCCACGCCGACCGTCCCCCACGTGGCGGCGCCGTCGCCCGACTCGATCAGGACGCGCGTCACCGCGCCGGTGCCGTGTGAGCCCTCGAGGATGCGGACCTTGTAGTCGATGAGTTCGAGCGCGGCCAGTTCCGGGTAGAGCCGGCCGAGCGCCTGCCGCAGCGCCGTGTCGAGCGCGTTGACCGGGCCGTTGCCCTCGCCGGTCGCTACGATCCGCTCCCCCTTCGCCCGCAGCTTCACCGTGGCCTCGCTCATCAGCGCCCCACCGGCGCGCCGCTCGACGATGACGCGCCACGACTCGACGTCGAAGTGGCGCAGCCGCTGCGCGGCAAGCTCGTCCCGCAGCAGCAACTCGAACGAGGCGTCGGCGGCCTCGAACGTGTAACCGCGTGCCTCGAGATCCTTCACCCGGTCCACCACGGCGCCGGTGACCGCCCGGTCGGCGGACAGGTCGTAGCCGAGTTCACGGCCCTTGAGCTCGATCGACGCGCGGCCGGCCAGGTCCGAGACGAGCAGGCGCATGTCGTTGCCGAGCACCGAGGGCTCGATGTGCTGGTAGAGCATCGGATCCACCTTGACGGCCGACGCGTGCAGGCCCGCCTTGTGGGCGAATGCCGACATTCCGACGTAGGGCTGATGGGTATCCGGCGTCACGTTGGTGACCTCACTGATCGCGTGCGCGATGCGGCTCATCTCGGCCAGGCACCCGGCCGGCACCACCTGCTTGCCCTTTTTCAGCTGCAGCCCCGCCACGACGCTGAAGAGGTTCGCGTTGCCGCACCGTTCGCCGTAGCCGTTCGCGGTGCCTTGCACGTGGGTGGCGCCGGCCTCCACGGCCATCAACGTGTTGGCCACCGCGCACGCGGCGTCGTCGTGGCAATGGATGCCGAGCCGCGCGCCCGTTTCCGCCACCGCCGCCACCACGTCACCGAGTTCCGACGGCAGCATGCCGCCATTGGTGTCGCACAGCGCGACGACATCCGCGCCCGCCTCGGCGGCGGTGCGCACCACTTCGAGCGCGTACGCCGGATTGGCGCGGTAACCGTCGAAGAAATGTTCCGCGTCAAGGAAGACGCGCTGGCCCTCCGCGCGCAGATGCGCGACGGTGTCGCGGATCATCGCGAGGTTCTCCGCCAGCGTGGTGCGGAGGGCCAACTCGACGTGCCGGTCGTGGCTCTTGGCGACGAGAGTCACCACCGGCGCGCCGGATTCGCGCAGCGCGGTGACCGTAGGGTCGTCGGCCGTCGTGGCGCCGGGCCGGCGGGTCGCGCCGAACGCGGCGAGCTGCGCGTACCTGAGATCCAGCTCGGTCCGGGCGAGCCGGAAGAACTCCGTGTCCTTGGGATTGGCGCCCGGCCATCCGCCCTCGATGAAACCGGGGCCGAGCTGATCAAGCTGCCGTGCGATGGCCAGTTTGTCGGCCACCGTGAGATTCAGGCCCTCTTGCTGTGCCCCATCGCGCAGCGTCGTGTCGTAGACGTGGAACGCGTCGTCGAGCATCGGCTCTGTCAGTCCCTTCGAGTTGGTTTTGGGCCCGGCGAGCGCCAGCCGCCGCAAAGCAAAAGACCTCTCGCGGGGTGCGAGAGGTCTGCGCGCCGACGGTGCCGGGCCCTGCTGAACGCTTCGTTATGAGCGATTCCTGCTTGCCCTACGTGCCGGCGCGCCCGCCGATAATGATCCGGCCAGACGGCATACTACCAGTCTGCCAGACGCGCCGCCCATTGGCACATCCGTCTCACCATCCGAGACGGCATACGACCGGCGTCGGTCAGCGTGGCATCGCGAGTACATTTCCGCGAGTTGCCGGATTCGAGCGACGGTGTGGGTTT
>Ga0209648_10004844_pt1 | contig 11447 bp, 15 predicted proteins | sample GraSoi2013_115cm_FD_185830 | JGI IMG/M metagenome (GOLD analysis project Ga0209648, IMG submission 185830) | Grasslands soil microbial communities from the Angelo Coastal Reserve, California, USA - Sample 9_17_2013_115cm (SPAdes) (version 2) | ecosystem: Environmental > Terrestrial > Soil >...
GGTGCTGCGACCTTCTCCTCCGGGATTATCGCACAGGCGGTGATGGCTGAAACCTTGTCTCGTAAACCGTCGGTGCAGACAATAGCGGAGTAATGTGGTTCTAGACCTCTGATATTTGTGAAGAGCAAGCAGAGGGGAGAAGATGATCGACTTTTCAGCGTGCCTACTGGTGGAAACAGCGTGGCTAGCAGCGCACCTGGCCGATGGCGATGTGCGCGTTGTGGATGCCCGTTGGCGAGGCGATGGGACGAGCCGGGAGCTGTACCAGCAGGGGCATCTTCCGGGAGCCGTCCACCTGGACTGGCAGCGTGACCTGAGCTGGACGGACGGGCGAGGAGTTTGGTACCTGCTCCTGCGACCCGAACCGTTCGCGGCGGGCATGGAAGCGGCGGGCCTACGCCGAAACGGACCACTCCGGGGCAGCCCGGCTCTGGTGGGCGCTGCGCTTCTATGGGCACGAGCAGGTGGCAGTGCTCAGCGGGGGGTGGACCAGGTGGGTGGCTGAAGGGTGGCCCGTGAGTACCGAGGTGCCGCAGCCTCCTCCAACCAGGTTCACGCCGCGCCCCCGCGCGCATTTGCTCGCGCTGGCCCGCGAGGTTGAGCAAGCGCTGCGCGCGGCAGATTCCGGGGTGCGCCTGGTCGATTGGACCTACCTGCCCCGTGAGTCCTTGCTGGCCCTCGCACGAGGAGCGGGCCTGGAGCCGGAACAACGCGTCATCACCTTGTGCTGGCTACTTGGTACATCTGTTCACTTACATCACCTTTACAAAGAGATGCACCGGCCAAGAAATTTGAGAACAGGCAAGCTTCTGCTCAATGAGCATGCACGCACATACTTCGGCAACTAAGCAGAGCAACGGCGTGTTCTCCACATCCGCAGAAGGAAAAGAGGGCAGTGAACGCACAAACACCTCTCCCCTTGACGCGACCATTCCGTTCCACCAAACATGCTTCATCCGCCGGGTAACGCGCTTTGCAGGGTTCATGCTGCTCTTTGGTAGTCATGGTGCAACCCACCCAACACAGGAATGGAGATCATCTGGTTCGGCTGGTGAGATGCAGAAGCAGAAAGCACCGGCGGGTCTGGGATCCGCTGCTGAAGCCCTTGATGAGGTCGGGCTTGATTGAAGTACAGGACATAGGCCTGGAGGAGGCGGTAGAGTTGTTTCTCCTGCACGATCAGGAAATGATCCAGACATTCTCGCCTCACGCTCCCCAGGAAGCGTTCACAGATAGCATTCGCTCGTGGAGTCCGGTACGGCGTTCGAAGGACCTTGATGCCACTTGTTGTTGCCACGCGCGCAAAACTCGGCCCGAATGTACGGTCAGTATCCCGAATCAGATAGCGTGGTCTTTCCCCATACGGAGTCGCTTCTCGCAGCTGTTGTGCTACCCAGAGATCGGTAGGAGAACGCGTTACATTCACATGGATGACCCTCCGCGATTTTAATTCGATGATGAAGAAAGCAAAAAGCGAACGGAAGAAGAGATCCGTCACCTGCAAGAAATCGCAGGCCCACATCTCTGCGGCATGATTGTGCAAGAAGGTGGCCCAGTTCTGTCCACGGGCTCGTTTTGGACGAACTTGCTTCATATACTTCTGAATGGTCCTTTTACTCACTCGAATATCCAGCTTGAGCAGCTCGCCACGAATGCGCTCCGCCCCCCAGAGTCGGTTGTTTGCTGCCATCTCTTTGATCAAGGTGATTGTCTCAAGCGAGAGCCTCGGCTTTCTCGAATGTGCCTTTGATTTATGCTTCCAGAACACACGGAAGAGCTCACGATGCCAGCGCAGAAGCGTCTCTGGCTGGACAATGAAGATCGCCTGTTTCCAGGTTCGGACTATCCTGGCCAGAAGTACCAGGAGCAACCGGTCCGTCTTCCGGTAGACTGGCCGCTTGATTTGTCGACGAAGGATGATCAGTTGGTGTCGTAACAGGGCGTTTTCCGCAAGGAGTTCGGATTTTCCTCTGGTCAGATCGGCGAGCGTGCCGAGTAAAAGGGAGGCTGTTGGTGGTTTGATCCAACGCGAAAAACGTTCTTGGAGCGCGTGAAAGCTGAAACAGACTCGTCGCTTGATTGAGATGAATACACACAGCACGAATTGAACCTCTCCTTCGTGAAATAGGCGTGCTGCCAGAGAGTACGAGAAAAATGGGCCTTAGTGATTGTACTCGCATCTCACATGCTTCGGCAAGGAAGCTTGTTCCATCGGGCGCAACATACCGATTCCTGAACGGATGTCCCAAGTAGCCAGTACAACCCCCCACCCAGCGCGCATTTGGTTACTCGTCCTTCGGAACCGCGCCGAAGGTTATGATGTAGGTGGGCCTCACTTTGTAGCGCACGCGCACTTCGCCGCGTGGGTCGCGGAACGGATAGGGTGTGACGCCGACATACTTGCTGGCGAGGGTATCGATGCTCTCGGTAGCAATGTGACCTGTTTCTGGATCATCCTCTTCGATGATTTCCTCTACGGTGCCGTAGATGGTCATCCAGTGGTAGGCGTTCTCGGGGTTCACCAGCATCACGGTAACGTCGGGCCGCGCGCGTATGTTCTTGTCTTTGAGGCGGTCTCTGACGGAATTCAGGTAGAGGTACGTGCCATCATGGGTACACCAGTTTGGTGTGAGTTGGGGGCGACCATCGGGATTGATGGTGGCGACGGAGGCTGTCACCGGTTTTTCCAGCAGTGACAGGAAAAACGGATGCAGGTCGCTCAGGCTGGTCGCCTGTGTGCGCGTGCCGACGGTAAAAGATTTCACATTGCCGGGCAGGATTACATCATCGATGCGTAAAGACATGCTTGTAACTCCTTCTCGTTAAGAGGGATCCAACCTCGCTTGATTGTGGCCTGATGCGCTCAGGCTGATTACCCGTGAATAGCGCCGCGTTCGGGCGCTTCCGGCGTGCCATTATCGACCCAGTGGTAGCATTCGAGCAGGAAGCCGTCTGGATCATGAAAATATAACTGCTCGGCTCCATCACCGCGCAGCATGGGGCCACCTAGAATCTCAATGCCGTGCTGCTCGAGCGCGCGCTGGACTGCTACGAGGTCTTCAACTTCGAAGGCCAGGTGTGTCGCCAGGCCGGTGTGTTTAGCCGGGCCTTCATCTGCAAATCCGGCCGGGGCAGTGGTGTCGCTTGCCACGATCAGGTGCAACTGGCTGTCGTCGCCACCTTGAAACCAGGCTCCGGCGAACTTGAAATTGGATGGACGCGGAACCTCTCGCATCTCCAGCACTGTCCCGTAAAACCAGCGCGATCGCTCGAGATCACGCACGACCAGGCCGCAGTGTTGTAGCCTTTTGATGTGCATAAGTGTCGCTCCTTTGTTTGAATGATAGTCTGTGAACCGGTTATGGTCAACTTGGCCGGTGATGCGCGTTAACCTCCGGCATCAAGCTGTCCCCGATCTCGTAGAGTCCGAAAGGCAACTGCTCGCCGATCTGCCACGAGCCTTCGAATTGCAGACGCTGACCCGCCGCGCGCGTGCGAGCCAGAACTGCTTTGCCAAGCTCTAGTTGGCCGGGTTCCCAACGCTTGAGTGCGGCAACCACGTCGCCGCCAACCTCCTTGATCGCTTCACCAAGCTTCCAGGCATCTTCTGCGGCTTTGGCGGTGCCAGCGGCAGCGTGCGGGCGCGCGACGAACGCGGCGTCCCCAATCAGGCACACACGCCCGATTGCCATGCTGGGTACTTCGCAGTCGTAGATGATCTGGATAAATGGTTGTGCGGTGCAAATCAGCGCTTCGGCGAGTGACGGCGGCAGCATAGATGAGGCGTTCCTACGCAGCTTCTCGATATGACGCTCCTGCACGGTTCCAGGATAGAGGGAGACTTCTCGCAACACACCATCCCGGTCGGTCGTCAGATCATCGAGTTCCACACCCTGCGGGATATTACGATACCACAGCCAGTTGACGAAAGGCTGTGTCGAGCCGGACGACCGGTCAACAATGGGTATCGGATAGGTCAGGAAGTGACCATCGGGCATGATATGGTAAGTGATAGCCTCGCGCAAAGTGGCGAAGGTTTGTGGTCTCAGTTCGGCCTCTCCCACAGTCCCACGCCATGCGATGTATCCCGCGTATTCTAGAGACGCGCCGGGAAACAAAAGCCTGCGCCCGGTGGAGCGGATGCCGTCCGCGCACACCAGCAGGTCGCAATGCTCGCTGCGACCGCTGGCGAAATGGACGTTGACTCCTGCGTCGTCTTGATCAAAATCGATGATCGTCTCGCCGAGGTGGTAGCGAGCCGCATCGAAGCAGTTCAGCAAGCCCTGGTAGAGCGCGTTGTAGGAACTGAAACGGTAGGCGTATGATTTTTCGTCTGCGATGCCGCCGTCCCGATCCATATAACGCACGCGATGCGACGCGACACTGATCTCGCTGACGTCGAGGTCGCCATGCGCGGTGATGTAGCGTACAGTGGCCGGATTCAGGACAATCCCCGCTCCCAGGCCACTTAGAGGACTGTTGGAGCGTTCGTATACCTTCACGTCACAGCCAGCATCGCGCAATGTCAGCGCTGCCGTAAGTCCGGCGAGGGATCCTCCCATCACCAGGACGTATGGTCTTTCGCCAACCATCGCTTCTCCTCCTTGCGAGAACAGCTTGCTTCCTCTCAACATTATATGGGGAAAGGCTTTTCAGTACAAGGCCCGATCATTGCATCTGGTGGCTTACTCGAAAATAACGGATTATAATCTGGGGTCACCATATTTTTTCGGGCAGAGCATACGCTAAGGCCTCGTCTCGGTTCTGTAACTCCTGCCTTTGCTGCAAAACAAGAGAAAAGAGGCTCATTAGAGAGGTATCCGATGGCTTTTCCCCTTGTTCATCGGTGAGATAATCGAGCCTGAGAAGCTCCATCATAGCTTAGCGTATGCCCTGCCCGAAAAAATATGGTGACCCCGTTATAAACCCTGCTCTTTCACAGTGGCCGAAAACCTTCAAGTGTGCCTCAGGCTGCCAGTGATATTAGCTTACTGGGCCTACTGGCAGCTTGAGGCCAGGATTGCTATAAGGGAGGATACCTGCCAATGCAAGGTACCATGCTAATAAACTGCTAACGATGCCGAGATAGCCACCAAGTGCATGGAAGATATTTCCTCCAGCTCCTTGGAGGAATGCAATGGTTAGCGCGAGGAGGGTCAGGGTCACCAATACGAATATGGCGATGAGGACCACATTGGTCCTCAGCACACAAATCAACATCAAGGCTGTGAAGATCGTCCAGACCAGGAGGTACAGACCAAGGCCGGTATAGAGTGTCCCTTCCTTGACGAGTGCAGCGAGGATGCCTGTAGCTGGAAAAACGATGAACCCGAAGGAAAGCCATAAGGCTGAATAGGAGCTAAAGACGGTACCAGTAAAGTTGTTGCCTGCTCTAAACTCCAACATACCTACGAGAAGCATGACAAGCCCCCCATAGAAGAGTGCCAGGCCAACAATGATGTTGAGCCCTGCACCTACTGCGGGGATAATGAGACCCGCGTTAATGAAACTGAGAACGAGTAAGGTCAAGCCGAAAGCGAACAAACCAAGAGGAGTTGCGTTGACTCCGACTGGTGCTGCTGCCGCTTGTTCAGATTCTGCTGCCGCTTGTGCCATTGTAGTTTCTCCACCTTTCGTCACGAGATTAGTAATACATAGACAGTTGCTTGTCGCAGACACTGGTGCCTGCTGAGTAGAGAGGATGCGTCATCCACAAGATGTTGTGGAGGGTTTCAGGTTCACCTTGAGAAGGGGAGAGATATCATCACGCATCCTCTGGGATAAAAAACGAATGAAGGTGTGTGTCGGTCGGTACTTCTCCTTTCTACAGATCAGATGTACTCAGACCAGGTACTCTGACCTGAATAATCTGATGTGCAAGTTTTTGTGTTAGACAACCACTGGCGCTTTCGGTAAGATGCAGAGCGACCGTGCCCCTATAGATGCTGGGCAGAGAAGCACCTATGTCGCACCACCTGCCACAGCTACAAGAAAGGTGATCCGGTCTTCGGCGTGCAGCAGTGTAGCAAGCGTAACGTCAGGATCGGGCCGCTCATTGTTGAGTAGCACCCGAATAGACGTGTGTAACGTCCCCGATGCATCCAGCAGATACGGTCGCACGCGGGGGTAGGCAGCGATCAACTCCTCCACCAGCTGTGCCAGAGTGACGGAAGGCGCGTCGAACGACAGGTCAACGACCGACTTGTCGACGACTACACGGGCCCCGCCATAGAGTGCGACATGTAACTGCATGATCTCGCTCTGCCTAATTACACCTGCTGTTCTGGCAACATTGAAATTTCCTACCTCCGCCTCGCTGATGCTCGCCTCTCTCCCTCCTCACAGTCTGGAGAGAAGGAGACGAGCGTAGCGAGAGGGAGAACGGTCAGTTCTCACCACTTCGGATTACAGGCCATATTGCTGACGCACGTATGACCCGATGCCGATGGTATCGAGCCGCGACAAAGGCGCCAGCATGTTCAACTGCACGACTCCCGGCAGGCGACCGATTTCGACCGAGCCGGTGATGGTGCAGCGATTGCGTACTTCTGCCTGCGTCATTTGTAGGACAGCGGCTGCACGCTCGATGGCATTATCAGTTGCTTCGTTTAGCGTAGGTCCGGTGCCGATGAACTGGACAGGCCCGACGTTGCGCTGCAACTTGACGTTGTAACGCTGCGCCAGTTGCTCCCCCGCCGCCAGTTCTTCCTTCGAGAAAGGACGGGTGATGAACGGCAAATCTTCGGCGACAGGCAGCAGGATGGGGCCATCAAGCTGGAGATTCTTGATGACATTGACGCGCACGCGTGCCTCAGCCGTGATGTCGGTGGTATGCAGCCCAAGCTCGCCATCGCCCTGATTTGCATGGCAGTCGCCGATGTAGACACCGCCGCCATCAATCTTGATCGGGCAGATCAGGACTGCTCCGGCGCGCACTTCGTTCGTGTCAAGATGTGCATCGGTCTTCGCACGGTTGAGGGTCTCCAGCGACATGCCATAGGGGTGGTGCGCCCCAACCAGGAAGTTGCCGAAATCGCCAGCGTTATGCGAATCGGGGAGATCGACGCTCGGTGTTGTGCCAATGTTGCCGATAAATGGACGGAGTCGCGCAAGTGTGCCGGGAATGGTGTGTGGCTCAAAGAGGAGAATAGGATGCTGGCGAGCATTTGCTGGCAGAGCCGCGACCTCGCGGGCACGCAGCGCAAAGTCGTGCGCGGTGTTTTCACCTACCGTCAATCCGACCATGCTGTCGTGATCGAACACGATGGTATACCCCTCCTCAAATCCAAATGGCTTGACGGGCGTTCCGCACTTGACGCAGCGAATGCTATCCTCTCCGGTTCCTTCAACGCGGGTAGCGGGCCACAGGGTGCCGCATCCTGAACATTTCCGATCAACAAAAGGATCGTCGCCAAACGCAGCTTTGTTCGTCACCATCGTACCAGAAGCCGTCGCCAGTGAAAGCACGCGCATAGACTCGATCGTAATAGCCAGCGCATCACCAACCCTGGCTCCCTCCACGCCTACAGGGCGTGTTACCTCGTGGCCGCCACGGAACTCCGGGGTGATCATTGGTCCCCAGCAGCCAGGAGGAACGACACAACCGATATATCCTCCATCCTTGATCGTCGCTGCGAAGCCGAGACTCGGGCCAACGAGCCCACCGGTGTACTCATCTACAAAGACTTCATCCTTGATTTCTCTGCCCATCGTTTGCATTGCGGGCGTCTCCTTTCGTTCTGGTATATAGATAACGAGTCATTACAGAGACCCGCTGCGTAGCAAGACTGTAATGGCGACCCTCATATGGGAACTATCCTTGTCAAAATACGATATCCCTAGTCTAAGGCTACCATAGGATAGAGCACAAATCTATTGCACATTTTCACTATCTGAAATTCTGTATAACGAATTCGTCATCTGCACCACACTTTGGCAGACGCCCTTATATCAGAATTTCAGGGGAAATACGTTTTCCTTCCCCATACGGAGGCACATTTTCTCCCTCTCTGGCTACTCTTTCCCCCTTCTTTCCTTTTTTACTGCTTGCTTGTCACCATCTCGTTGCGCATCTCGTGGGGTCTTCCGGCATTTTGATGAATACTGCTTACTTGTTGACATTTTAAGTGGGATAAGGTAGCCTAAGAAGCGGCTCGACGAAAAAACGATTTTGCTCAAAATCTCCTCCAAGACAACTCATCTCCGAATCATCAAAAGTGCGCTAGACCCACCATGTCCTGGCGAGGTTTGTATGGATGGTAGTCGTTACGCGGCTAGTATGATAGCCCCTTACAGAGAAGAGGTCTAATTATGGATGACATCAAGAAGTCATTAAAGATTGCATTCCTGACATCGCTTGACCCACAAGATAAACGGTCCTGGTCAGGTTCATTGTATTACATGACTAGAGCCCTTCAAAAGCACTGTGGAGATGTATTTTACGTAGGCCCGATGAATGCTCCCATTGAGATACTGATTGGAAAGATCATGCATAGAAGTACCAGGCTCTTCTTCAGAAAGAACTTTATGTATTTTCATAGTGCATTGGTCGCGAAGAGGTATGCAAAAATTGCAGCTCAGAGGCTTGCAAGGCAATCTTTTGATGTGATAGTGACACCCGCAGCCGCAACCGAAATAGCTTTTTTAAAGACGGATGTTCCTATTGTATTAATAAAAGATGCAACCTACCCCTTATTGCATAATTATTATCCAATATTCTCGAATCTACACCAGAGATCATTTAATGAACTGACTCTTAATGAAGATTTGGCTCTCAAGAAAGCGCGTGTGCTGCTCTATTCTTCTACATGGGCGGCGCGGTCTGCTATTGAGGACTATGGCGCAGACCCTGCAAAAATCCATGTCGTTCCCTTTGGCGCGAACCTCGACGAGATTCCTCCCCGGGAAGTCGTGCTCGCGAGAGAGAAGTCAGAGCGATGCCGCTTGCTATTTCTAGGGGTTGATTGGGTAAGAAAAGGAGGGGACATCGCCTACGAAACGCTACTCAAGCTGGAAGAGATAGGTATTGAGGCTGAACTAATCGTTTGTGGCACGACGCCTCCCCCTGGTATTGCTCACGAACGTATGAAGGTCATCCCGTTCCTGGACAAAAACGACGAGCAACAGGCGCGCGCGATCGAGAAACTCTACGCCACGTCCGACTTTCTCATCCTTCCGACGCGGGCCGATTGTGTCCCTAATGTCTTCCGCGAGGCCAACGCTTTCGGCGTGCCCATCATCACCACTGATACAGGGGGAGTAGCGGACGCGGTTCGAGATGGCGAGAACGGCTATGTCTTGCCTTTTGAGGCACAAGGCAAGGCGTATGCGCGGGTAATCGCGGAACTTTATCAAGACGATCAGCGTTACGCTGAAATGGTGAGAGCGAGTAGGGCTGCTTTTGATGAACGACTGAACTGGGATGCCTGGGGGATCGCCGTGAACAAGCTCATTACTGAGATGCTTGAGGATAAAAAGATTCGCATGACTTCCTCACCTGACTAAATCCTTCATCGTCTATAAAGGATTGTAGTCATTGTGCAGCTTAATGGGAGCTTAGTGTTTGTAGGAAAGGATGGGTGCGGAGTTCGTAGATCTGGTCATTCTGTTGGTCAGAGCGATCTCTGCTAATAAATCTGCTTTAAGAGTAAAAGCATGGGCATGAGTTATGGGAGGTACGACGGGAGAGTGCTAGTGAAGATCTTCTATCACTGATGGCTCGAACCTCACCTTCCCCTAGATTTCGAGAGGTTTGTACAATATGGCAAAATCAGAATTCTACGACAGAGATTTTTTTGAAAACAACCAGACAACATCTAGAGGTTCAGCTACGGCGATGATACCAGCGATATTGGAATTGATCCAGCCAAGGAGTGTGGTCGATGTAGGATGTGGAATAGGGGAATTCTTGAGAGCCTTTCAAGAGCATAATGTGAATGAGATACTCGGCATTGATGGTGAGTATGTTGATAGAAGCCTGTTGGCTATTCCTCAAGAGAATTTTAAGGCAGCTGATTTAGCTAAACCTTTCAAGCTAAACAGAACATTTGATTTGGCCCTTTGCTTAGAAGTGGCGGAACATGTAGCATCTGAAAATGCCCTTGATTTCATTGAATCGCTTACACATCTAGCCCCGGTTATCCTCTTTTCGGCGGCTATTCCTCTGCAAGGTGGTGTTCATCATGTCAATGAGCAGTGGCCTGAGTATTGGATGCAACTGTTTCGGGCGAGAGGGTTCGTACCCGTAGATGGGCTACGAAAGAGAATATGGTGTAACCACGATATTGCAATTTGGTATCGCCAAAATGCCTTGCTTTTCTGCACTGAATATGCGTTGGCGTGTAATAGTACTCTGGCGGAAGAGGCCAGAGCGACCAACGAAAGTATGCTCTCGGTTGTGCATCCGGAATTGTATTTGTTGGGATACAAGACGCCGCGCCCGCCAGCTCTAAGCTAGACTTTGTCGTGCGCCCTTTAACAGTAGGAAAGATTGCTCTAATAGGAGCCGTCCCAGGACAACGTAGAAGCCTACGAGCGGGAAATCACCGCACAGTGGGATAGCTAGGCTCGTGGTGAGAGTGTATGACTCACTGCATCTCAATCGACACAAACCGCGTTCGGTTCCACACCACAATTTCATACCCCTGGTGTCCCTGGTCATGCTTCATGGTAAATATCCACATGGCGGATAGGTAGATTGTCAGGTAAGTCTATCTCACCTTTTGAGAGCCTTTCTACGAGGTGCCAGCTTGTGCCGCGACTTGCTCTGGCTGCTTGTGCAGCCAGCTCGGTCATGCTATCCATGTGAAATATAATCCTTTTCTCCACTGCTACGGATGCCGTTCTTGATAGTCCTTGAGAGCCAGGACCACAATCTCGCTGATTTCGAGTTCCGCTTGTATTGCGTGAAGTTTTAGCCACATTGCCAGGTTAGGCGGGTGTAAATCACAACATTCAATGAGCGGAATCTATACAATTATATGGGCGCTTTTCGCGTTCGTTCCTTTCTCTCACATTTCTCTTGAAGCGCTCACAAGGCCCAAGCAAGCCTTTCCTTCATGAAAAGGACGAGTTCGCTCTCGCCCATATAATTGTACAGATTCCGCTCATTGAATCAAACAATTTACAGCCTAGCACCGTGGTCCTTGCCCTCGGTCTCAATCGAGATTACAATGCAGCCATGATAGCAGAACGAGGCCTGCCGCGCAACCTGCACGAGCACCAGCGCCCGTGAATTTGTCTTATGTAAGACTTCGCTCTTCTGGCGCCGGTGCATCCACATCCGATAGATTGGAACAAAGCGCCCGGCCTGCTCTGCTATCGGTCATTGTGGCGACGTTGCTACGCGGTAGACGCTCTGGCCCTGCTACCTGATTTCATCCTTGTACTCTTCCTCAAGTGTGTGCAGCAAGCGCAATGCCGTAGCGAGCGCTAACTCAATCTTGAGT
>Ga0209648_10004846_pt1 | contig 11444 bp, 13 predicted proteins | sample GraSoi2013_115cm_FD_185830 | JGI IMG/M metagenome (GOLD analysis project Ga0209648, IMG submission 185830) | Grasslands soil microbial communities from the Angelo Coastal Reserve, California, USA - Sample 9_17_2013_115cm (SPAdes) (version 2) | ecosystem: Environmental > Terrestrial > Soil >...
TCGGCAAACAGACTGACGTCGATGACGCCGACAATGCGACGTTGTTCGTCAATCACTGGGAAGGCGAAAAATTTGTAGAGTACGAAAAACTCGCAGGCATCGAGCACGGATGCAGTCGCGGGAATGGCTATGACGCGACGCACCATGATCTCGCGGAGGGGTGTTTCGAGAGGCGCGGTCAACAAACGGCGCGTCGGTAGCACTCCAACGAGACGTTTGTCGGAATCCACTGCGAAAAAATAGATAACGCGCTCACCGACGCCTTCACGCCGGATGCGGTCGAGCGCTGCGGCCACGGTCATGTCCGCATCCAGGATCGGGAAATCTTTGCGCGCGTGCTCGACAACCGGAGAGTTGAAATCCGGAATGCCAGCGGTCTCAGGCATTCTCAACTTCTACGCGATGAACGATGCCTTTGCTCTTTAGAATTTGCTCCGCTTCGCTGAAATAATCGCGGATATCGGATTGGGAGCGGATCCAATCGATGTAACGCTCAATTCCCTCTTCTAGCTTGATCTGCGGTTGGTAACCGGCCGAACGAATTCTCGCGGTGTCGCTGGTGAGATGACGCATCTCGCCGGGACGAAATTCGCAGCGAGCTTCCGGTTCGATGTCGATCTTAAGGGCGGAGGAGACGATTTCGGCAACTTTGCGAATCGATACGCCTTTCTCGCTCCCAACATTCACCGCCAGTCCGTCCAGGTGATCGGTCTCAGCCGTGAGCAGGTTCGCGCGCGCGATGTCTTCGACGAACGAGAAGTCGCGCGTCTGCTCGCCATCTTCGTAAAGCACCGGCGGCAAATTGTTGAGCAAGCGGGTGCAGAAAATCGCGATGACGCCGGTATAGGGATTGAAGATGGATTGGCGCGGTCCGTAAGTGCACGAATAGCGCAGTGCGATCGTTGGGATCCCAACTTGTTTTCCCCAAAGTAGCACGAGCTTTTCCTGATCAACTTTGGTCAAACCATAAACCGTTTCGCCGCCGACTGGCGCGTTCTCGGGAGTGGGCGCGCTATTGGTGATCGCGCCGCAGATTGGACAGTGCACTTCCCAATCGCCTTTTCGCAATTGTTCGACCGGTCGCACTGCTGGAAAGACGAGTTGATGTTTCGGACAAATGCCGGCGCCTTCGCTGTAAACGGCTTGCGAACTCGCCACCACAATTTTTTTGATTGGTAAATTCTTCTCGCGAATCAGTTCGAGCATTTGGGCCGTGCCTAACGAGTTAACGTGAACGTATTTCGAAATCTCGGGCATGTAGCCGCCGTAAGCGGCTTGGTGAAAGACGACGTCGATCTTATCCAGCGCAGCGGCGACCGTTTCACGGTCGCGGATGTCGCCGTGAGTGAATTCGACCTTGGGATTGATCCAAGCCGGTTTACCGCGGCGATGCGTCTGCGGCTCAAGATTGTCCAGGACGCGAACTTTCCAGCCCTCGCGCACCAGCAAATCGGTAACGTGCGAACCAATGAGCCCAGCGCCACCGGTCACAAGTGCCCGTTTTTCGTTCTTTGCCATGAGCGAACGCAGGCTAGCGTTGCAGCGACTGTCCTACAATTTTTTCTGCGCCGTGACCGCAGCCAGAAACTTCCGCGTGTTCGGCGCGACGTCGCGTTCCGATTTGTTAGAAAGCAATTCATCACACAACCGACGCAATGTTGCGGCATCATCGATATCGTATCCCGTTCGTAACACGGACACATCGAGGTTGAGCTCACGCGCGCGCGTTTTTGTCTGATCCAAAACGCGCTCAGTGCTCCAATCGATTCGTTCGAATAATTCTGGCCGCTTTTGTTTGAGGCCGATCAGGTAATACCCGCCATCGTCTGACGGGCCCAGCACGACCCGATCGCCGGCCTTCGACAACATTTCGACCGCATCTGCATAAACATCCGCGGAAACGGTAGGACTGTCGGAGTCGATCAGGCAGACTGAACCAAACCCGCACTGAAAGAGATCCGCTGTCGCAAAGGCAAGCCGTTCACCAAACCCATCACCCCGCTGCAGAAGAAGCTCAAAATTGCTTGGCAGGATGTCGACGTAGGCAGCTTCAGCACCGATCGGTGTGTAAACACCGACCCCGCGCGCGGTCGTGCCACAGGCTTTTGCAATTGCGGCCGCGGTATCGCGAAGAAAACAGACATTGAGCTGGGCTGCTTCCTCCGGGCTGAGTGGCGGCACGAGCCGCGTTTTGACCTGTCCAGCGCGCGGCGCCTTCGTCATTACCGCCAGCGCACAAAGATTGTTTCCTATCGAGCCGTGCGCAGCGGGATCGAGAACACGATGTCTGGGCTGCATTTGGCTGAGTTATTCGCGCTCAGCTTTTCTCACAAAGTGCGTACTGATAACGCCCATCCTGCCAAATTCGGACCGCTTTCCATGGCATTTGCCGGAACAAATCGCTGAAGGCTTCGGTCTTGAGCACGGTCGCTTTTCTTGGCTCGCGGTAGCCGTTCCCTGAATGGATAACGCTGGCGAGCAACCACATGGCCATGAGCGGAATCGAGGCCCAAAAAGCATAACGTGGTTCCGCAATAAAACACCGGCCGCCGGGTTTCAATACGCGAAACATCTCGGCAACCGCGCGCTCGTGATCGGGTAGCACCGTAAAAATGCGTGAGGCAATCAAAATATCGAAGGACGCATCCGCGCTCGGTAGTGCGAGCGCGTTGACACGTTCGAAGATGCAATTGTTTACATTTTGGGCGACGGCGCGCTGGCGTGCTGAGCGCACCTGACTCTCGGAACGATCGACCCCGGTAACAGCTATTTGCGGAAACCGTCGCGCGAGTTTTCTGGAATAAAATCCTGGTCCACATCCAAGCTCAATCACGCGCGTTCCATCCGTTGGCGTTTGCGTTTGCCAAAGCGCTGAAATGATCCGGTCGGTATCGTCGCGGAAAAGACGTTCGCGACAGAACGCATAAAGCCATGCAACACGTTCAAACAAACTGTCGGTCGATTCCGCCGGTACTCGCGACATGGCGGTTGTTCGCCCGGGCGAATCCGTCCGTTGCCGGATCGGTCCCTCGGCGACTTTGGGCGTAGATGCGACAGCGTTTGGCGGCATGATCTCTATTAGTTAAATTCGCACAAGGCGTCGAAGTTGTTCGCACTTCTAAATAGGGTTTCTAATTGAGGGGCCATTAGTTCTTCTCCTTCTCCTCGCCAACAACTCCAGCGCTACGCCCAGACGTAGCCGCAGAGCAAGCTGTTGATAACACTGCCAACAACGGCACACAACCTTGATCGCGGGCGAAAAGGCGAAAGTTGTTGTGAGTTATTGGAAGTTGTTGGCTTGTTGCTGTCGCATCAGTTAACAAAGCCAAATGAAATTTCAGCTGCGCTGCCTGCTTTGCTAATGTCGGAACTCTGAAGATGGCCGATGCAAAAGCTGGCCGGACGCGGCAAAAATAGAGAACAAAGATGCAAAAGGCACGGCCCACTATCCTGGCTGGAGCCTGCCGGTGCTGGGATTTCTTTACCAGGATCGGAAAATCGCAGCATCCGGGCACGACACCACGGATACCGATCCAGGGCTTGCCACGACCAAGGGCGACTATTCGCTCGAAACTTACATTCTGAGCACAAACCACTACCAGATCGAGTTGCTGACAAACCTCGATCAGACGCCGGAATCCGGAGCGCTGGTGGTGGTAAGTTTTCCGAAACCAAAAGGTGGCTCCGGCTTTCCGGCGCGAGTGTTCGCCATTTTGTCCTAAAACCGATACGGCCGAAGCCCGCGTGCGACCTCTCGTGGTCAAAAATGTGCTTGGTCGAGTTGACCGCAAGTCGCGGAACAAACGAAGATAAGCGCAAATAGCATGCACATCGCGGACATCATGCGGGAGGATTCGCCCACGTTTTCGTTCGAGTTCTTTCCTCCGAAAACGCCGCCGGCGGCGGAGACTCTTTACCAAACGATTCGCGACCTCGAATCGTACATGCCGCACTTCGTTAGCGTAACGTATGGGGCCGGTGGATCAACGCGAGACTTAACTCACCACCTCGTCGAGCGCATTCAACACACAACAAAACTGGATCCAATCCCCCACGTGACCTGCGTCTGTCATAATGAAAAAGAGATCGAAGACATTTTAATTCGATACGCTAAGTCGGCCATTGGAAACATTCTCGCGCTCGGGGGCGATCGGCCTCAAGACATTCCCTACGACAAATCGCGGGATTCCTTTCAACACGCGATCGATTTGGTGAAGTTCATTCGGAGATTCAACGAATCGGGCGCACATCCAGATCCGCGCGGGTTCGGAGTCGGCGTGGCCGGCTTTCCTGAAGGACATCCCGCAACCCCGAATCGATTACTCGAAATGGATCACTTCAAAGCGAAAGTCGACGCTGGTGCCGACTACATCGTCACACAGCTATTCTTCGATAATCGCGACTTCTTTGACTTCCGCGAGCGTTGCGCACTCGCCGACATTCATGTTCCCATAATTGCCGGCATCATGCCGGTCACATCCATGAGCGGATTCAGACGTATCGCGGAGCTCGCCGGCGGTGCGCGTTTTCCCGCGAAGCTTCTGCGGGCTCTACGGCGATGTGAAAATGATCCTGAAAGCGTTCGACGCGTCGGCGTTCACTTCGCTTTGGAACAATGTCACGATCTTTTGGATAACAACGTAGCCGGCATCCATTTCTACACGCTCAATCGTTCCGACGCCACGCGGGTTATTTTTGACAGCCTCGGGATTCCGCGCCGGCGAAATGCACAAGCCCCCACCGGTTAGTCGGACGAAACTCCAACATTTGCGCGAAGTCTCTGAACCGAGCACAATCTGAGAATGCTCGAGGCCCGGCGCGCGGTGTGGCTCCAAGTCGCGACGTTCACAGTTGTCATCGCGTCGTTTCTGCTTGTCTGGCACTTTTTTCCAATCATTGATTTTGTGGTGGCGCTGCAGCGGCGCGTCGTAGGGTTAGGCGCGTGGAGCGCGATTTGTTACCCGCTGCTTTTTGCCGGCTGCAACGTGCTTTTATTGCCCGGCGGCATCCTGTGCGTTGGCGGCGGTTTTTTCTTCGGCTTGTGGTGGGGCTTTTTCATTGTTCTTCTCGGCAATAGTATTGGTGCGGCAATCTCATTCGCGATCAGTCGATGGCTCGGCGGTCGATGGTTGCAGCGGCAACGTGTGACTACTCCAATGCTAAGTGTTTTGGAAAGAGCGGTAGAACGCGATGCATGGAAAATAATTTTCCTCACTCAATTACATCCCCTGTTTCCAACGAGCCTGTTGAATTACTTGTACGGCTTAACTCCAATTCGCTTTGGTCCGTACATGTTCTGGACCACCGTCGGCCGCGCACCCGGTCTATTCCTTTACACGTATCTAGGCACCCTAGGGCAATTCGGCCTCAACTTGGCGCTTGGGAGAACCCATCCGCGCGTGGTGGAGTACTGGATGTGGGGGGGCGCTTTTGTCGTCACGGCACTTTTATTTATTCTTTTGACTCGGGTCGCCTTGAACGCTGTGCGAGAATCGCACGCTCTCTCAGCGCCGGTCGAAGAAAACGCTTCGCCTGGAACGAAATATTCTACTATAACTAGCTGATAATGTGTTAGTTATGCAATACCATGAATTAATCGACACGGCACTAGCAGCGCGACTAACAGACGGGAAAAAGCCGGCGATCCCATGTGGTGCTTGCCGGCAAGTGCTGGCCGAGTTCAATCCGAATATGAAAATCCCGGCGGCGACGATCGATCGAAAAGTACAAGAGTTCGACCTCGCAGAATTGTTGCCGTTTCCACCGCTAGGAATCTTAAGAGGGGTCACGCGATGTTTAAACTAACTGAGACGTACGACGTTATAGTGGTCGGCAGTGGGCACGCTGGAATCGAGGCGGCATTAGCGTCTGCCCGCATAGGGTGTCGAACGCTGATGCTGACCCAAAACCTCGATACAGTTGGCCAAATGTCGTGCAATCCGGCAATCGGCGGCTTGGCGAAAGGGCAGATTGTCCGTGAAATCGATGCCCTTGGCGGAGCAATGGGCTTGAATGCGGATGCGACGGGAATTCAGTTTCGGATGCTTAACAGTTCAAAAGGTCCGTCTGTCCGAGCACCGCGCGTCCAATGCGACAAAAAAGCTTACCAATTTCGGATGAAGGCCATTTTGGAGCGGGCCGCTAATCTGGATTTAAAACAAGCCACGGTTTCCAGAATTTTGGTCGAGAACGAAGTGGCAGTTGGGGTCGAAACAGATCTTGGTCTAACGATCCATGGCCAAAGCGTGGTGATCACTTCCGGGACGTTTTTGCGTGGGTTGCTTCACATTGGTGAGACCAGTAAGCCTGGCGGGCGAATGGCGGACGCGAGCTCGTCTCTGAGTGACGATCTTCGCGAATTGGGACTTGAAAGCGGTAGATTTAAGACTGGAACTCCCTGCCGGATCAACGCACGGTCGATAGACTTTGCGCGCTGCAAAGTTCAGCCAGGCGACGAGCCGCCACCGCGATTTTCGTTTTTTAAAGATGAGTCGCCTGTGCCGGGTGAGCTTTTTACGTTGAACGACGTCAGCGGAGCACCGTTCCACGTGGAACAAATGCCTTGTTGGATCACGCAGACCAACGCTCGGACCCACGAGATAATTCGAGCCAACCTTGATCGTTCTCCGCTCTATGCCGGGCGAATCAAAGGCACCGGGCCGCGTTATTGCCCTTCAATCGAAGACAAAGTTGTTAAGTTTGCTGACCGCGAGGCGCATCAGTTATTCTTGGAACCAGAGGGTCGCCATACCAACGAATTCTACGTAAACGGTATTTCCACCAGCCTTCCGTACGAAGTTCAGCTTGAGTTTGTCCGCTCGGTTCCGGCATTAGAACATGCGGAAATAATGCGCCCGGGGTATGCGGTAGAATACGATTTCTTCCCCCCGACCCAGTTGTTTCATACTCTTGAAACCAAGCGGGTCCGGCGTCTTTACTTTGCTGGGCAAGTCAATGGCACGTCAGGTTACGAGGAGGCCGCCGCTCAGGGACTGATCGCTGGAGCGAACGCGGCGTTGAGTATACAAAATCGGCCGGCCTTCGTGCTCGGCCGAAATGAGGCCTACATCGGTGTTCTTATTGACGACTTGGTGACGAAGGGAACAGAGGAGCCCTATCGCATGTTTACGAGTCGCGCGGAAGACCGCCTCCAGCTTCGACACGACAACGCGGATCAACGTCTCACGGCGAGGGGCTTCGACTTGGGATTGGTTACCCTAGGACGAATGGCTGCCTTCGAGGCAAAAACATCGCTGCTGAAAGAATGTCGCACCATTGCGAATAATACGCGGAGCGGCGGCGTTCCGATCTCTCAGCTTCTAAAACGCCCCGGCTTCACCTATGCCGATCTCCCGTCCGAGGTCCGCGCGACAGCTCCAGAAGATATCTGGGAGCTGCTTGAAACTGACATCAAATATGAGGGGTACACCGCCCGCCAGGCGCAACACAACAAGGAGCTATCGAAGAAGAATCTTCAAAGAATCCCTGACGGATTTAACTTTGCGAGCATTGCGGGGCTAAGCTCGGAGACGCGACAGAAACTTTCGAAGGTCCGCCCGCTTACTGTGGGCCAAGCCGCCCGGATTAGTGGTGTGACTCCAGCTGATATATCAATTTTGTCTATTTGGCTAACTAAGAACAAGTTAGAAAATGAATCTTTATCCTTAATTCGAGGATAAACTGGCACCTAACAACACGTGTTCACCTTTGCCACTGTCGCGTTACTCGCCTATTTCCTCGGCTCGATTCCAGCCGGTTACCTAGCGGGTCGCATCCGCGGGATTGACGTGCGCAAAGTTGGCAGCGGGAATGTCGGAGCGACAAACGTGACGCGCGTATTGGGCAAGCGGTTCGGCTATCCGGTGTTCGTGGTGGACTTCGGAAAGGGTCTGGTTGCCGTGGTCGTGGGAGTGATGATCGCCAAGACCGCTGAATTGACTCCGAAGTTTGTCGATCTCTGCGGCGCGGTCGCCGCTATTTTTTCCGTGCTTGGCCACAGCTATCCGATTTGGCTCGGATTCAAGGGAGGGAAAGGGGTAGCTACATCTCTCGGCAGCCTCTTTGGCCTCAATTGGGTTGCCGCAACCGTTGTCTGCCTCGTTTGGATAGCGGTGTTTCAAGTTACGCGGTACGTATCGTTGGCTTCGATCGCCGCCGCGATCGCTCTTCCTGTTACAATCGCAACCATGCTGTTTCTGAAGCAATTGCAGACACCGATCCTGCTATATTTTGCGGTGGGTCTGGCGGCGATCATAGTGTTGCGACATCGTTCTAATTTGTCCCGACTTTTCAACGGAACCGAACCGCGCTTCGCTCGAAAATGACACGAGAGAGAATTGCAGTGATTGGAGCCGGCGGCTGGGGAACGGCGTTGTCGGTAATTTGGGCAAGGCAAGGCCGAGCGATTTTGCTGTGTGGAAATGATCCGTCTCGAGTTGAGGAACTGCGAGCATCGCGCGAAAACAGCGCTTATCTTCCGGGGGTAAATCTTCCCGAAGCGATTGGCCTAACGAGTGATCTCCATTCTTGTGCCGATGCTGATCTGATTGTTTTCGTTACGCCATCGACCGCGTTGCGAGAAACGGCGGGTCGACTCGCTGAAGTTAACATTAATTCCAACGCCGTTCTGCTTAGTTGCATTAAAGGCATCGAGCATGGAACCGGAAAGCGGATGAGCGAGATCCTGGCGGAAATTTTTCCCCACCATACGATCGCGGTTCTCTCCGGACCGAACTTGGCGGCGGAAGTTTCACGTGAGTTGCCGACGGCTACGGTTCTGGCATGCACGAAACGAGATTGCGCCGCGGAACTGCAAAAATATCTCGGCACGCCGAGGTTCCGAATTTACACGGGCGAAGAGCTGGTCGGGATTGAGCTGGGCGGCGCGCTCAAAAATGTTTTTGCGATCGCTGCCGGAGCGGGCGACGGGCTTGGTTTAGGTGACAATTCCAAAGCGGCCCTCGTTACTCGAGCGCTCGCCGAAATGGTCCGCCTCGGCACCAAGATGGGTGGAGAATTGCGAACGTTTTATGGATTGAGTGGTGCTGGAGATCTTATCGCGACCTGCTTCAGTCGACACAGCCGCAATCGTCGTGTCGGCGAACAATTAGCCCAGAGTCGCTCATTAAATGAAATCACTACGGCCATGGGCACGGTTGCTGAAGGAATTCCAACCGCTAAGAGCGCGCATGAGTGCGCGCGTAAACTCGGCGTCGAGACACCGATCATCGATCAGGTCTACTCGTTGCTTTACCAACAGAAACCATCGGCCCAGGCGATGGAGGAATTGCTTGGCCGCGACCAAAAAGCTGAGACGATCTAGGGTCGTCGATCGTTCTCTCGACAGAGCTTCGCAATCACGGCCGGATACAATTCGTGTTCGGCGATTTGGATTCGCGCGTGTAGACTTTCGGCCGAGTCGTTAGGCAAAATCGGGACATCACGCTGCGCGATGATGTCTCCGTGATCTATTTTGTCGTCGACGTAATGCACCGTGCAACCGGTAACGGTCTCGCCCGCATCAAGCGCTTGTTTCCACGCTTCCAGTCCGGGAAATTTTGGCAAGAGCGATGGATGAATATTAATGATTCGCCGTGGAAAGGCCCGCAACATGGGCGATTTCAAAACGCGCATGAATCCGGCCAGGACCACCAACTCCACCGCTGCATCGCGTAGCATTTGCGCGAGCTCGGCCTCCACGTTCGGTTCCAGCCGCGTGCGAAATTGACCCGGAGGGAGATAGGCATTGGGAATGCTGAACTCTCGCGCGATTTCCAGAATCGGTGCGTCAAGCAGATCGGATATCACGACGCGGGCTTCGGCAGGCAACGCTCCGGAGCGAATGCTTTCCAGAATGGCGCGGCAATTTGATCCTTTTCCCGATCCAAGAATTCCAAGACCAAGCGGCTTCATTTTTTTATTTTGTTGATGCGCGCCAATAAATTGGATGTCGAATAGCCGGGCTCGAATGGCACGATGTCGATCTTCGCGCCGATTTTTTGCAGAACCTGGCGCTCTTCAGCATTCAATGTGTCCTGATTGTAATCGCCGCCCTTGACGTAGACGTGGGGCGACGCCAGTTCGAGAAAACGTGTCGCGCGCACCTCCGGAAAAATTGTGACCAGATCAACGCATTCCAATGCGGCAACGACCTCCGCGCGATCACTTTCGCTGGTAACCGGGCGACCGGCTCCTTTCAGTTCGCGGACAGACTGGTCGCCGTTGATTCCGACGATCAACGCGTCGCCAAGGGCCCGAGCCGCGCTCAAGTAGCGAATGTGTCCGACGTGAAGCAAATCGAAACATCCGTTCGTCGCTACGATTCTTTTCCCCGTCGCGCGCAGTTTGTTAGCCCGCTGTTGAAGCTCTTCCAGTGAAACGACCTTGTCGCTGATCATCGCTTTACAACAAAGTTTAGCGCGCGGGGCAGGATTTGAAATACTGCTGGTGCATTGCCAACCAATTCGCCGTCCACGTTGAAACACATTCCTGGCCGCGACCGGACAGAAATTTTTTTGGCCCGTCGAAATATTGTCGCCTTGCTCGAGAGATGTTTTCCTAAAACGATTTCGGCCGCGAGCAATGCAATTTCAGGGGCGCAGAGCTTTGGAATCAAAACGACTTCAAGAAAACCGTCGCTCGGATTGGCATCAGGCGCGATTGGCAGGCCGCCGGCGACGAAGCGGCCATTGGCAACGACCACGTTATAAAGCTCGGCAGACAATTGCTCGTCGTCGTCTAATAAGATCTGCGTGTGATATGCGTGTAGTTGCGACAATGCAGCGGCCGCCCCGCGGATGTAAGCGAGCGGCCCCCATGTCCGCTTGATCTTCGGTGTCATTTTTTCGCCCACCATCCCGCTAAAACCGCCGGCCGACACATTCACGAAATATCGTACGCGTTTGCTCTTAACTCGAACGAGATCGATTCGCTTTGTTTTGGCCGAACGAAGAATTTCGATGTTCTGTTCGATCGAAAACGGCAGTCCGAGTGTACGCGCAAAATCATTCCCCGTTCCAAGCGGTACGATTCCGATGCGAACTTTCTTTGCGTCTGTGGCTAATCCATTCACCACTCCGTTTAATGTTCCATCACCGCCCGCGACCACGACGTAATCACATTTTGTCCTGAGAGCGGCTCGCGCCCATTTTTCGGTGTCACCGGCCTTTCGCGTGATCCGCAACGCCATCGGATTTAATCGCGCCAGTTGTGAGAGAACTCTTTCCCGATCGGTAGCGGACCCGGCACGGGGATTGAAAATGATATATGGCTTCACGGCGCAGTAATCAGCAGATCGACTGTCGATGTTCGGGTGCGCCGCGCAACATTCTGCTTTTCGTCCCGCTAATTTTCGCCACATTCGTGTTCAGCATCATGCCGGAGGATACTGATCAAATGACGCCAAACTCCGATCCGAGAACAGGATACCGAATCTCAAACGGGCC
>Ga0209648_10004847_pt1 | contig 11444 bp, 12 predicted proteins | sample GraSoi2013_115cm_FD_185830 | JGI IMG/M metagenome (GOLD analysis project Ga0209648, IMG submission 185830) | Grasslands soil microbial communities from the Angelo Coastal Reserve, California, USA - Sample 9_17_2013_115cm (SPAdes) (version 2) | ecosystem: Environmental > Terrestrial > Soil >...
AGTGCGCTGACCAGGAAACCACGTCCTTGCGGCTCGGCACAGTCTTGAGTATTTCAGGGGGAATGAAGCGAACAAATTGTCCCCGGTCATCGGCATAGAGCGGTCCTAAAATAAACCCGTCGCAGCCAGCAAGGATTCCTTCTGTGGCAATTCGTTCATACTCCAGATCAGGGATGTGCGGCAAAATTGGTCGCACTGCGATGAATACTGGAATGCCTCTCCGCTTGAGAGGTGCAACTCCTCTCATCCGCTCAACAGGTAGAGGGGTATGCGGTTCTACACAAGACGCGGAATCCCAGCAACTTACCGAGATCAAAGCACTTAAAGTGGTCCCCTCTTCCTCCATGTAGCGCTGAATAGCTTCGAGCGCATTGAGGGTTGGTACTTCGAGTGATGCCTTGGTACTGAAGTTCACATGCTTGCCTATCGTGGCCAGTCGTCTCAGCATTGCGATGCCGCGTTCTGGACGAGCAAAGGGATCACCGTCATAGCCGAATTGGATCGTCTCGAACGGAGTAGTGTGTGCAAAGTTTTGAAACTGGAGGAGAACTTCCTCCGCAGGGATTTTCGCTAGCCCAACCTCCCCTCCGCGCGTATAGCAATATTTACATCCAAAGGGACAAGGTTCTCCAACCGGGACAAGGACACGCTCCTTCTCGACTTTGAACAGAATTCGCGCAGTCATCGTTTTCTCTCTGGACGCTCTACTCTTCAACATGATCGTTTGTCCATGCTTCTTTAAATAGACAGGAATACCTCTCATGTTACCTGGTTGCCAATGCAAATTATATGCTCTCTGAAATGAGAGTAACATAAAACTGGTAAAAAATATACACTTTAGGAAAAATAGCTAAAAATGTAGCATTTGTAAGATATTCCTTCCTAAATAGGCGGTTGTAAACTTACCTGATAGGAACAGAAGCATGTAAGATATTCCTTGTACAATAGACAATTGTAAGTCCACCTCGAAGAAACACGGAGCCTGTAAGAAATCTGTGCATAGAGAGCTCTATGTACTGCTTCACCACTTCAGTAGCAGGATGCTACTTTCTCAAGAACACCAACGAATGGTGCTCTGTGGAGAGAAGGGAGTCAGCATGATAGCCGACATAGCGGAAGTGCACAACGGGGCAAAATTGTTTGTATACTTGCGCTATACAGAAATATGCAGTATGCTTTCTCCAAAAGCAGAAACGTCTGCCATAAACGGAAGAAGAGAGCACAACAGGTAGTTGATTCGGAGATTCTGCGCATCCTGATTTCTTTAACGGTGTTTACGTCGTTTGCTTGCTGTTGGAAAGGAGTTGAGACAACATGCCATCAGAGGTACCACAAGTAAGTCTGTCAGAGGCAAGATTGATTGCCGATGAGCAGTTCCTGCGCAAAATCGCCTATATGTATTACGAAGATGGGCATTCGCAGGAAGCGATTGCTGAGATGGAGTCTTGCTCCAGGCAGACCATCAGTAAGGCCTTACAAAAGGCGAAAGAACGGGGCATTATCCGTATTTCTATCGTTCCCGATCTTCGCACAGGCTACTTGCGCAATCTTTCCCGCGAAGTACGCCGGAAACTTAACCTGGAGGATTTAGTGCTCGTTCCGGGTCGCAACTTCGAACATCTCAGTGGTGATGAAACGCTTGACGAAGTTGTAGCCGAGATTGGAAACGCCGCCGCCGACTACCTTGATCAATTACTCACGGACACAGACATACTCGCGGTCACCGGGGGTAAAGTATTCATGCGCAATGTTGTCCGTTACTTAAACCCAACCAGGCCACTACCGGGTTTACGGGTTGTGTCTACTATCGGGTTCGTCGAACCCCATACGAGTTTTGGCGATGCGAATCTGATTGCCTATGACATTGCCCAGGCGTATGGCGCTTCACATGCGTGGTTTTGTGTGCCTGCATTTTTGCCAACTGGACCGGAAGTCCCAGTAGAGGCAATACTCGCACTGAATCACAGTTTCCCTTTAACGCGCGTGGCACTCGACCTCAGTGCACAAGCAAATGTGGTCATGATGGGGCTCTGGACCCCACACACGAATGATGATGTAGTTATGAGAGGAATCCTCAGCAAGGAACAGATCGATGCAATAGATAGATTCCATCCCGTCGTGGATATCAACCATTGGGTTTTTGATGCGGAAGGGCGCTGTATTAATGAACTGATGGAACCACGGCCATATTACCTCGTAGGTTTGGAGATTCCTCGTTTGAAGGAGCGAATCACAAAAGAAAGCACCCAGGTGATTCTTGTTGCAGGAGGAGGTCCTTCCTATGTCCCCGCTATTTCTACTGTTCTGAAAGCTGGCCTTGCGAACATCCTGGTCACTGACCATATAACTGCACAGATGCTGCTCGTGAACGCCTGACCAAAGGAGCGCGATGCCATGTCCACCCCCACTGATCCTGGTCGCGAACATCCCAGCACCTATAGATCCAATTTTCGCACATGCCTGGATCGGGGAAGAGAGAAAAAACGCGCTCCGTACTCTGACAATGTGCTGTCTCGCCTTGCTCATTGAACTTACATTCGAGGTGCTGATCATTCCTGACGCGGACAAATACCGCCCGCTGGAGTAAATCGAATCGCGGTGTATCATACTATCTGTCTACATTATGCACTGTACCAGCGAACGTCATGTGTTGGAGCCTTTCCTGCAGCTTTGGCAGTGACTTAGGAAAGAAGTCACATTTCAGTTCTACTTCGATCATGTTTTATACTCCTTTATTGAAAGCTGGAGCTACCTTGAACATGAGCTAATGTGATATAATTGGTTCGGTATATTCAGGTTCGTTGTATAGTCGAATACACTCCTTGTGCCGGTTACTGTATGCACACAAATACACCCGAAAGCGAGAAAGGTCGGCCAACATGTCCCAAACACACGAAGGCTCTCTTGGAGCGCTCTATCACCCCTTACACGGTGAGCAGGTGGAAAACCCCTATCCTATTTACGCCCGTGCTCGTAAAGAAGAACCTATCTTTTTCAGTCCTGATCTCAACACCTGGGTTGTCACCAGATATGATGATATTCTGACCATCTTAAACCAGCCGGATATCTTTTCATCGAAGGACGCTTTGCGTCCTGTGGTAAGATTTTCTCCCGCAGTGTTTGCAGAAATGAGCAAGGGGTACTCATTCGTCCCGAATACGATCGACAGCGATGGAAAAGAGCATACCAGGTTTCGTAACGCAGTAGGCCAGGCATTTACTCCCAGACGTGTGAAGCAGTTGGAGCCATTCATCAAAGAGGTCGTGACCTCGTTAGTAGACGCCTTCATGCATGACCATAAAGCCGAATTAATCTCGCAATTAGCGTATCCCCTGCCCCTTGAAGTCGTTCTCTTTCTGATCGGGATTCCTAAAGAAGACATGGCCTTCACGAAAAAGTTGAGCGACAATATGGTCATGTTCATCTCGTCCCCACTCCCAGAGGAGCAGCAAGTGGAGTACGCTCGCGACTTCGTTACCCTCCAGCACTATTTCATACGACTTGTCAACGAGCGAAGAAGCGCTCCTAGAGAAGATTTGATTAGTGATTTGCTTGAGACGCCAGCAGGAGAAAAGCCGTTCGACGATGCACAATTGGCGAATGTGCTCGTCAGTACGCTAGTGGCGGGTCACGAAACCACGACCCAGCTGATTGGGAATGGACTTGCGCTTTTGCTCGAGCATCCTGAGAGATGGCAAACGCTGTGTGCTCATCCCGAAGGCATTCCGCAGGCCATCGAGGAGATCCTGCGCTACGAGTCACCCGTTCCCGCGTTCTTTCGTACGACCACCAGGGAAGTAACCGTAGGCGGGATCACGTTTCCAGCGGAAACCATGCTCCTGGTGATGTTCGCGTCAGCGAACCGGGACGAAACGCGATTTCCCCAGGCAGACCAGTTTGCTATGCAGCGGTCACCAAATCGCCACCTGGCATTTGGATACGGCGTTCACTTCTGTGTAGGGGCGCCTCTGGCACGCAAGCAAGGGCAGATTGCGTTGGAGACGCTTTGCCAGCGACTGCCAAATCTGCGTCTGGCACCAGGGCAAACGCTCACACACGCACCGGCAATCAGGCAACGGGGATTGATACGCCTGGATGTCGTGTGGTAGGGCATAGCTGACATCCATTGAAAGGTGAGCGGCCATCCGTCAACCTCTGGTTTACAGCAAGCTGCTGTGTACTTCACACCGGCGTTCCTCCCCACGCCGGGCCAGGAGCTTTCCGGTTCATCCAGAGCAGGCAGAGACACACCTGTTCAGTCAGGTCTGTGTGTGATCCGGCGTGCCAAAGATGCGAGCAACGGGCTTCTGCGCCCGTTCTGGCACCAGGATGAGCAGGTGGTGTTGGGCACGCGAACAGGCGACGTAGAGCAGCCGGGCACGGGCGAGCGAACTCGCATCGTGTGCCAGCCATCGCTCGACTTCTGCCAGAATGACCACGGGTCGCTCCAGCCCTTTGAAGCTGTAGATGGTCTCCAGGAGCACCTGCTTTATCTCCTCCGCCCGTTCGGACCAGCGCAGCGTGATCATCTCCTGGCTCGGGCGCAGGCTCTCGGCTTTCAACTGGCCTGTAAGTGCGATTCTGACGGAAAAGTACTACGTACCATATAACTGCGGCTGAGATTATGGACGAAGTGGCTCTAGAGGCTCTTGTACGCATTCCGAAGCCCTGTGTCCCGAAGCTTCGGGCAGCAGAGCAATGTGAGACCCTCACAGGTAAAAATGACTCCCTATCAGGGAAGAGAAACCTGCTTTAAATGCTTGAAAGAAGAAAAAGAGCAAGCTCAGCCGCAGTTATATGGTACGTAGTACTTTTCCGTCAGAATCGCACTTACAGGCCTACTCGCGGCGTGTCGGACGCGAACATACCGCTGTGGCAGCCTGTGCAATGTGGCGGGCGATCAGCGGCGATTTCGCCTGCAGGACATCGGCCAGTTTTTCCAGGGCAGTGACGACGTGTGGATTGTGTTCATCGCTGTGACGTGAGAGCAGGCGCACTGCCAGGTAAATCGCCAGCAGTTCGTTGGTCGAGAGCTTGACATGGTGGAGAGAGCGATAATCGAGGAGGTAGCGCCTCCCCTTTTTGTTCAAGACGGTTCCCATGGACTGAATAACGCCCAGATCGCGGAAAATCGTGCTCGGATCGACGTGAAACTCGCGCGCGAGTTCGCCAGTGGTCCAACCACCTGGGCGCTGTGCCAGCTTGCGCTCGATCCGTCCTATCCGTTCCAGACGATGTTCTGGTGCTCGCATTGTTGACCTCCTATGCTAGAACTGTAGCATGTAAACCTTGCAAGATAGGGCGTTTTTCCCTCGAATTTTGAGGTGAACGCCAAAAAAATCTGGTGACGCTCCCCCGATTTTGCTGTACAGCAGAGAAAAGTGCGAGCACACACCACGAGAGCTTCCTCGACTGTCGTTTCTGCCCCTTTGTCTGATGTAAGTTCTAATGCTAGCGCGAACGCGAAATGAGCTTGAAGCGCTAGCATTAGAACTTACAGCCATGCTCATGCTTCCTCTTAGTTTAATCCCTAATCTCTAATTTGTCAATCTCTGATTAAGGATTTACAGATGAGAGATATATGTGGTAAGATCTCAGTACCGACGTTACGTAAGGAGGGCGTATGACCGTTCGCCTCAGGATTGCCACGGTCGCGGAAGCACAAGGGCTGAATCAAAGCCAACTTGCAGAAAAGAGCGGCGTTTCACCTCAAGTGGTGAATCGCTATTGGAATAACTTTACCAAAAGCGTTTCACTTGAGCTCTTTGTCAGGTTGGCTCGTACGTTGCACGTCTCTTTGGATGATCTTGTAGAATCCGATGAAGAAACGCTTTTGGAGGAATAAAACATCCCTTTCACAGAGTATAGCCATATGGCCTGACCGATGGCCTGGCGTATCCAGTAGGTAACATAGGTACTGAATCGAAAGCCCCGGCTTCCACCAAACTTCTCCGCAGCATGCATCAGCCCGAGCACCCCCTCTTGCACCAAGTCATCCAGGTCCAGAATATGGTGCCCCTGGTAATTGACCTCAAGGATCGAACGAAAATGCTGGGTCGAGAGCCTCTGTGTCGAACCTTCAGGTCAAAAACTTTGCGCTGAAGGTTCGACGCAATTTCCAAACGCTAGCCTCTTTTCCGATAAAAGGCTATTTTTCATTATAGAAGAGGCAACACAGACTTCCATTTTGCGCATCGAAGCTCTGGCTTCTGAGGCGACTCCAACTATACAAATCCTTGTTTGATCGAACCTTCAAGGCAAAATTCGATTATTGGGGTTGATTCCGCCGAATCTTCAGGGCATTTACCAGCCCCAGGTAATGGTAAATGCCCCGGAAAACTGAGCAGCTTTTGCCCTGAAAGGTGAGTACTTGACGCGAATCATGAGCGCTGGTGTGAAGTTGCCTGGCAAGTTCCCTATTGAGTCGCACATCCCTACACACGCCGTTCACCTCGTTGAAATGCGGAGGCAAATCACAAAAAATCGAGATGTAAACGACGCATCCTATCCCTCTTCTATGGTATATCTACTACTGTGTTCGCCACACTGGCCCACCTGCGGAAAGATTGACCTGGCATGGAACGGCTTAGTCATGGCTTTATGGTATCGAGCGAGACTACGCCCACCTTTGGGCAACGTGTATTACTGGTAGCATCAGTTCATTCCTGAGGCACTGTAGTATGGAACAGTTGGCACGGCACATGGACTACGAAAGTAGTAGCGATTAGAGCCAGTACGCGCTTTGCACACCATTGATGTGAGGCTCACATCACGCTGAGAGCAACCCCTGGCTCTTTTCCCCCCTCTTTTTCAGGAGGTTCTTATGTCATCGATGCCTCATCTAATGCTTGATATTTACGGTGTAAACCGTGAAGTCCTCACTGACGAAAAGGAAATAGAGGCGTTGATAACCGCGATCACTGCCGTGATCGATATGAAAATCGTCGCAGGACCGTTTATTATCCCGTTTGTGCACAAGGCAAGGACCGGATCGCTGGAGCACTTCACCCTTGATGGCATAGTGATCATCGCAACAAGCCATGTGTCCATCCACACACTTCCTCACAAAAATATGCTGTTTGTAGACGTCTTCTCCTGCAAAAGTTTTGACCAAGAGCGAGTGCTAGCATTGGTATGCGAGTGGTTAAAAGTCACGCCGGAAAACATTGATAGAACACCCGTTGAACGTGCGACGCGTTCCCCGCGTGAGGAAATAGTATCAGCATAACTCATCTATCCGTCCCTCCCTCTGTGAGCACGCCCGGCGGTGCCAGGGATGCCGCCGGGCGTGCATGTTTTTGAGTGGATGTGTGCTTACGCTAAAAAGACACGCGCATAGTCGGCAACAACCGGATGAAGCATATAGCGCCCCGGGCTGCTGCTTTCCAGGAGACCTGTGTCTAAGAGCGCGTCGAGAGTATTGACGGTGCAGCCGGCGACACCCAGCGCGGCTTCTTCAGAGAAGCTATTAGGTTTGGGAGGAAAGACCGATAGGGCGGAGAGGGCGGCACGCGCCTCGTTGTCCAACTGCTGGCAGGTCACGGCGAAAACGGACTGCAAAGAGAGATCTCGCTCCGTGGGCAGGCTGGAGTGGTGGTCGAGCGGCCCGCGTGATTCGTGGAGCTGCAGGCGTTCTTCGGCCCGGCTCAGGCGTTCAAGGGCGTCCTTGACCCTGCGGGGCTGGCCAGTGGCGGCCTGCGTATACAGGTACTTGCCCATCAGGGTGAGTGCCAGAGGCAGGCCGCCAACGGCGTTGACGAGGTCGAGCACCTTCTGTTCCTCGTGATCCATGTGGGGAGCCAGCATCCTGAGCAGCGTCACGCCCTCGTGCTCGTTCAGTTCGCGGATCACGGTAGCTCCCTCGCCGGCGATATCGGTGGCAATGCCGGGAAAGCGCGTAGTAATGAGATGAGCGCAGTTGGAGCCGACTGCACAGCTCAGAGCATCGTTGGCGCTCCAGACATTGTCAATTACTACGAGCATCCGGCGCTGTCCGAGGCTATCCGCCACCGCAAAGAACCAGTCTTCGTCGCTGCGCAGGTGGGACATGCGTTCAGGCGAGATGCCTAGGAGATCCCCCCAGCGGGTCAGGATCGTAGGGATACTGGGTTCGGGTCCCAGCGCTGCCCACAGGATACCGTCGCAGAAGTGTGCGCGGACCTCCTGGTCGTGTGCGAGCCCGACCGCCAGTGCCGTCTTGCCCACTCCTGGCAGACCGTGCAGAGCTACCACATCATGCCTGCCGCCGGCGCTGAGCTGTTCCTTGAGCCAGGCAAGCTCCTGGTCACGGGCTAAGAGGAGCAGATTCGGAGGAATGGCTGGGTCGTAGATTGGCTTGTCTGCCTCGCCGGGAACCGCCAGGTCGAGTTCCTGCGGGCTTTTGCCGAAGAGTTTGCAGAGTTGGGCGCGGAAGTAGGGGCGAGGCACTGTGATACCGCGTTCCCAGCGGCTGACGTTCAGGCCAGTCGTGCCGATCAGGTCGGCAACCTCCTGCTGCGTCCAGCCATGTGCCTCTCGCTCATGTTGTAGACGATATCTGGTCTTGGTCTCCATACCGGCTCACCCCTGTAGTCTCCTGAGCGAGGAGGCAGGCATCAATACGTATCCGACTTCAAGGATCGGGTTGATCTCGAGACCGAAAGCACGGATCTTCACCCGCGCGCGGGCCATCACGTTGCGCACGGGTCTCATCTGCTGATCCCACAATCCCACCTCGAGCGCTTCATGCAGTTGCGTGCGTGCGCGTTCAATGTTTTTATCGGTCAGATTCCCGCTAGCAAAACTCGCCAGGATGACCTCGTAGGGGCAGTACGTTGGGAAAGACCGGAGTAAAGGTAAGATCAGGAAGAGTTCAGCCGGCGTGAATTGTCGCTCTATGAGGAGCAGCGGATGAGCCGTGTCGTTTTTGATGGAGAGCAGCGCCAGCGTTCCTAATTCACAATTCAGGGCCAGCCAGTGATCCTTCGGCAGCAGTCCTTCGAGCGAAAAGTGCAAAATATCTGCTTCAGGAATAATTGGTCGCATCATAATCCCCCTTTCAGCTCAGTTTCCTCCGTGCTCGCCCAGCTCGTGGATCACGGTAGCGCCATCGCCGGCAAGAGCTGGAGCGGGTCCGAGATCAAGTTCATCTGGACTCTTGCCGAAGAGCTGGCAGAGTTTGGCGCGGAAGTAGGGGCCTGGCCTGGTGATACCACGTTCCCAGCGGCTGACGTTGAGTGCGGTCGTCTCGATCTGGTCGGCAACCTCTTGCTGAGATAAGCCGCACAACTCTCGCGCGGCTTGCAGACGGCTCTTGGCAGGCGATCTAGCCGGTGGAGTACACAATAGATAGCCGCTCCCCAGCACACTAGCAATGTCGAGACCAAGAGGCAACAGCTTGAGTCGGATCCGCGACAGAATATTTCTCACCGGGCGCAGCTGGGTATCCCATGCCTCGGTGTTCTCCGCCTCGCTCAACCAGGCGCCGACCCGCGCTACTAACTCGTCGTCAGCGACCATGTCGCTAGATGTGTTGTAGGAGGCCAGCACCCGCTCGTACGGACAACAATGAGGATATGATTGTAGGAGAGGAAGCAGTGCACGTAGCTCGCTCTCAGTGGCAATGCATGCTCCCTGGATGCGTGGCCCTTCTTCACAACTATAGAGATGGGACACGATACCAGTAGTCGGCTGCACGGCCAGCAGATGGCCACGGGAGAGGATATCTTGCAATGGAAAATAGAGGATGTCACTCATGCGTTGCTCCTTGTTTCTTGTACTTGATACCAGGAAGCACACTACGAGGTTGAATATACGGCATTGACTAAACTAATCATACCATTACTATAGTTATTTGTATAGCGTCAACAGATCGAAACAGGCAATCCCGGCGAAGCTGCCCCTGTGCTTGCGTAAGAGCATTGCTCTGCGTATACTTTTTGTAACAGCTGAAATCACATAAAAAGGGGCATCGACTTGGATCGCATACTGGAGTCCGTTCTGCCACTGTTCGCGCCTCTACCTGGTCCCGTTACGTTGCATCTCCTGCTGGGCAAAAGACGCCGCCACCGCAAGTCTCCCCCCCCTCCACTCATAACAGCAATCGAGCGAGAGACAGGATATAGCCAGCCGGAGTGGGATCGCTTGCTCCGGCTGGTCCGTGCGGCCAGACAAAATGTCTACATGCGCATGGATTCTGTCGTCCGACAAGACCGCCTGACCACGGCCTGGCTTCTGCAAGCACTGACGGACGCAACGCCTCGCAGAGATAAGGATTCCGAGGAGTTCGACGAGCAGCCACTTCTACTCAATCAGTCCACGCTTAAGCTGTGGAAGGATCACAATCTGATCAGCTATGGAGCACGCAACCGGCCCGACGCACTTCGTGCTGCAGCTTTGTTGATCACACGGCTGGTCGATAAGCGCCAACGCAATTGGCTGCCATCCTCAATGACGCAGGATGAACCACACGCATGGTGTTGGCGGCACGATACACCTGAACTCTCACCTGCGCCCTGTCCAATCCCGCTCCCCGACCATCTTCCGGCAGCGACACTGCTGACGAGCCCATGGCGCGGCCTGGCCTGGTCGCCAGCAAACTGGACGCCGCTCAATAGCGTCGGCGTAGCCAGGTGGGCCGGGGGAATCTCACTAGATGACCTGCGGCGGTGGGATCCTCCCGTCGCAGCGCTCGCGGAGGATTCGCCAGAAGCCACCACACTGCACCAGAGGTTCGCGGAGATAGCACTCATCCGCCTGGCCTGGACACAACTACAGGGATGAAGCCAAAATGCGGCCTCACTCGGCTCTCGTGGAAAGAAAGGAAATCAGAGTCGCGTAAGGCCCATTGGTCGGGGTTAGTCATAGTGACTCATATCTCCTCCGATAAGAGAGATTACCCCCACACTAGGACTATACCAGAAATTGCTTCATTTTTCATGATAAAGCGCAGATTGTAGGATTGATAGACACAAGCGCCTCGCATCTCTGCTGGTCTTACATGGACTCACTTGCCGTCTCGCGCGCTTTGATGCTGGAAACGTACTCCTCTACTGCCTCGGTCGCGAGCTTGGCCACCTGGAGGTCATAGTCCTGCAAAAGAGCGATGAGGCGTTGCTGCACAGCCAGGGGGTAGACTTGCCATTGCTTTCTGAGGCGTGCCCGTTCGGCCTCTGCAGCGGTCGAACTGTGGACGACCGATCAGCATCGCGTTGGGCTCAAACCGATCCTGCGCCGGGTCTGGGCGCGCAAAGGGTCTCGGCCGCGTGTCGCCGTCCAGCATCGCTTCCAATGGCTCTACGTGTATATTATCTATAATCTGGAACGCAGTGGAAGATTACTAGTGTTCTGTCAATCAGCAATTGATGGGTAAAGATGCTTGAGCTTGATGCGAGCATCAGCGGTGGTGAAGCGCCAGTTGATACCGACGGCCTGTCCATTGCGTTTGGCTTGCCAAGCAGCCACCT
>Ga0209648_10004849_pt1 | contig 11438 bp, 11 predicted proteins | sample GraSoi2013_115cm_FD_185830 | JGI IMG/M metagenome (GOLD analysis project Ga0209648, IMG submission 185830) | Grasslands soil microbial communities from the Angelo Coastal Reserve, California, USA - Sample 9_17_2013_115cm (SPAdes) (version 2) | ecosystem: Environmental > Terrestrial > Soil >...
ACGCCACTCGATCAGGAGTTGTTATGACAGACGTTTCCATCGTCGGGGCAGTGCTGGCAGGGCTAGTGTCATTCCTCTCGCCCTGCGTCTTGCCCCTCGTCCCTGGTTACGTCTCAATGCTTTCCGGCATCGGCATGGAACAGTTACGCCAAGGGCAACCGCCCCGTGCTGGGTTGTTTGCCACGTCTTTGGCTTTCGTCGCCGGCTTCTCCTTCGTGTTTATCTCGTTCGGCGCGTCGGCGAGCGCCGTCGGACAATTCCTTCGCGAGAATCGTGCCCTCCTCGCGCCAGTGGCTGGAGCACTGATTCTAATGTTTGGCCTGCACCTCCTTGGCTGGTTGGGGAAGTTGAGTCCGCGCGTCGGCATCATCCTTGGTGTGTTGCTCGTTAGCCTTGGTTTTGTCTCGGCGTTGCAGGGCGGTCCGCTCTTCGCTGGTTTCCGCGACATTCACTTTTTCTCGTTCGCTCTGATCGGTTTCGTTGGGCCGATCATGGGGCGATGGTTGAATCGCGACGTTCGCCTCCACAATAAGAGTACGCAGCCGGGCATTTGGAGCGGCTTTCTGCTGGGGTTCGCCTTTGCGTTTGGCTGGACGCCGTGCATCGGACCCATCTTGGCGACCGTTCTTGCTCTTGCCGCCGGAAGCGACACCATCGCACGTGGGATGTTGTTGCTCGCAGCCTATTCGGTGGGACTGGCAGTGCCATTTCTGCTCACGGCCCTCGGCATCAGCCAGTTTCTGCGATTCTATCAGCGGTTTCGCCGCTATCTCCATGCCGTCGAAGTCCTAAGCGGAGCATTACTTGTGCTTGTCGGCGGGCTGGTTTTCGTCAACAAACTGACCTGGCTCTCGGGAAAGCTGGGGTTCTTGAATCGATTTTCTCTTTAGCGCGAGCGACATAGATTTGAGGAGCAGTTTTGAAATGAAACGAATTGGATTAACCGTTGCGGTGCTAGCCACGACTATTTTCCTGGCCTACTTTGCGGGCCGCAGCCCACGAATGTCCGATGCGCGTGCGCAAAAACGAAGTCAGGCCAGTGCCGCGCTCAGCGTTCCCGATTTTACGCTAAAGAATCTCGACGGTCACGACGAGTCACTCGCCCAATTCAAGGGCAAAGTCGTTCTAGTGAATTTCTGGGCCACGTGGTGCGCACCGTGCAGGATTGAAATTCCGTGGCTGATGGACTTGCAGGAGAAATACGGACCACAAGGATTTACCGTTCTGGGCGTTGCGATGGACGAAGAGGGCAAGAGCGCTGTTGTTCCCTTTGTTCAAAAGGAGCGTTTCAAACTCGGGAACGGGTCCCGGCCTATGAATTATCCGATCCTGATCGGCAATGATGACGCCAGCGAAAAGTTTGGAGGTTTGATAGGCCTTCCAACGACGATCCTGATCTCCCAAGACGGCCGGCAGGTCAAGCGCGTGGATGGATTGCTCAGTTACAACGAGATGGACAAAACCATCCAATCGCTTCTTGAAACCGGCGATCGATGAGCCGAAGCTTCCGCCGAAAGTCTATTGGTCTCTTAGGTGGAGCAATAGCCAGCACAGCGTTGACAGCGACACTGCACTATGGGCTATGGAGCTTGCTTCTGGGCATCGCCATTGGGGTGGCCTATTCCGGAGCTCTGCGGCCCACGCGCCGAGCGTATGCGGACAACCTCATGGCCGGTGGCTCCCTCGGTGTTCCCCTTTGGGGTCTTATCAGTGTAATCGCTGTGCCTTTGCTCTCCGGACAAATGCCGGAGTGGAGCGCGGAACAGATGCGCCAGCATTTCCCCGCCTTGGTGGGCTGGGTGGTCTACGGTGCTTTCCTCGGAATCATCAGTCAGGCTTTACAAGACAGTGCCGAATACTTCTTCGGTCCGGAGCCAGCGCCCAAAGCGCCTGCAGTTTCACTGAGCAAACGTATTGTTATCTTGGGCGGCGGATTTGCCGGCATGCATGCCGCGGAGTGTCTTGAAGAAAAATTGCGCAGGGACTCTTCCATCAGCCTCACCCTGGTCAATGAAACAAATGCACTCCTATTTACTCCGATGCTTGCGGAAGTAGCCGGAAGCAGCCTGGAGCCCAGTCACATCAGCACGCCCTTGCGGAGCACCCTGCGGCGCACAGAATTCATTCGAGGTGTTGTAGGGGAGGTGGATCTGGAAAAGCGCTTGGTAATTCTGCGTGGCGATGCGGGTGCGGATGGAGCGCCTGCCGGCCGACAGGTTCCCTACGACCACTTGGTTTTTGCTCTTGGCTCAATTTCAAACTACCTTGGCATGACGAACCTTGAGAAGTTTGCATTCAATTTCAAGAGTCTTCTCGATGCCATCCGCATCCGGAATCACGTCATCGAGATGTTCGAACGTGCCGATTTGGAATCCGATCCCGCTCGTCGCTCTTCCCTCCTTACCTTTGTCGTTGCCGGGGGTGGCTTTGCAGGCGTGGAACTCGCCGGCGCCCTGAACGATTTCGCGCACGGCATTTTGGCGGATTATTCCAGGCTTCATCCGCACGAGTTAAATATTATGCTTGTTCACTCCCGGGATCGTGTCTTGCCGGAGCTAAGCGAGTCTTTAGCCCGGTATGCACAAGAGAAGATGCAATTGCGTGGGGTGAGCTTTCGCTTGAACACACGCATCGTAGACGCGCAGCCTGGCGTCGTTCGCCTCAGCGAGGGCGAGATCCACACCGAGACCCTTGTTTGGACCGCGGGCACCGCGCCGAGTCCCTTGTTGAAATCACTGCGTCTCGAAAAGGATAAGCGTGGTGCGCTGCTGGTTGATAGCACCCTTGCCGTGCCGGGCCGTCCCGGCTTGTGGGCAATCGGGGATTGCGCCGCAGTAACCGACGCAGCGACGGGACACCCGTGCCCTCCGACCGCTCAGTTTGCCCTGCGTGAGGCGGAGGTTCTTGCGAGCAACATCCTGGCTCAACTGGACGGCCGGCCCGCGCGCAGATTCCATTTCGATTCGCTCGGTGCACTCTGCGTGGTGGGCCACCAGACAGCTTGCGCTGAATTGAGCGTTCCTTTTGCTCGAAGCAGATCCCTGCGCTTTTCTGGTTTGTTCGCTTGGCTCCTGTGGCGGGGAATCTACCTTGCGAAACTGCCCGGTTTAGAGCGCAAGATTCGGGTGCTCATGGACTGGACCATCGAGCTCTTTTTTCCGCGCGACATCGTTCAGACGATTGATGTGAGGTAAGGTTCGGGTTTATGCCAGAAATGCAATCAGCGATGGATGCGCAGTTCGAATCGGCCCTTTCCCGTTCGGTTCGCATAGAGCCTCTTCTCGGCTTGGCCCTCGGCGCCTCAGGAGGTCTGCTCGAGAGCGTTGTCCTAAAGACCTCACTCTTCTCTGGCGGATTGCTCGGTATGACGTTTGGGCTTGCCTTTGGTCTGTTTTTTGCTCGGCGCGCCACAACTCCTGGGGCCGGGCTAGTCTGGGGTTTAGGTTCCTCGTTTTTACTGTGGCTCGTTGTGCCTGGTGGTTTTTTTAATCTTGCGGTTTCTGTAAGAAATTCCGCCCTGATGCTCCAGGACGCCCAGGGACACTTCTCCGAGCTCGTTGGCTATGTGCTTTGTCTTGGAATGCCCGTCGGGGTGGGACTCGGTATTCGAGGAGCAATCCGAACGTCTAGACTGAACACAAGTTTTGCCTGGGGCCGCGCCATAGTAGCCGGCGGTTTCGCAGGCACCCTCGGAGGCTTTATCTTCGGTCGGTGGGTGTCTTCAGGTGACTACTTTCCTCTCCTGGCGGGTTTTGGCGAACTCAGCTCTCGGAGCATGACCATTTTCATGCATTTTGCCATTGCTCTGTTGATCGGAGTAACCTTTGGCCTGCTCTTCCAACAAGACGTTCGCGGCTACGGATCTTGCATGGGATGGGGGCTCGGGTTCGGAATCTTCTGGTGGTTTTTCGGCCCCTTGACACTCTTGCGACTTGCTTCGGGAATGCCCTTGGATTGGTCGGCGGAGCAAGGAAGCGCTGTCTTCGGCTCTTTGGTCGGACACATCTTGTATGGACTCATCCTCGGCGTTGCGTACGCCACCATTGACAAGATTTGGGTTCGTTTGTTCATCCAGTCCGACCCGCTCAACCGGGAAATCGAAGGTCCCGGCCTGCACTTCCTGCGCTCATTGGGATGGGGAGCGATCGCAGGACTCATCGGCGGCTTGGTTTCCATGCCGGTCATGATTGCCACTGGCGTCCTGCCGAAAGTCGCGGGCGTCGACAGTACCCTTGTAGGGTTTCGCGGTGTATTGATTCATTTATCAGTCAGCGCGGCGATCGGCATGACCTATGGCCTGTTGTTTCGGGATGAGACCTCAACTCCTGGAGATGCCATTTCGTGGGGGTGGTTGTTCGGTTTGATCTGGTGGTATTTGGGGCCCATGACGCTTCTGCCCTTGTTGCTCACCGGTGTTTGCGATTGGAGCACCGACGCCGCCTCCGCTTTGCTTCCTTCCCTTCTTGGGCACTTGATCTATGGCGCTGCAACTGCGCTGATGTTTTTTCTGTTTGACCGCCGCTATACACGTTCGCTGCTTCTTGACCCCCGAACTTCGGCGCGGGAACTGCGCCGGCTCCGTCCACGGGAGAGCCCCGCGCCCGCACTCTGGCTTTTTGCACTCAGCCTGGGTGTGCTTCTCCCAATCCTACTTGGCTAGCTGTACTTCGCAACCTTTGTTCGATTTGCGAATCTCACTTAATGCAGGGATCGGTTTTCTCTGTGAGTTTGAGGCCGCTCTCGAAATCGCACTGTCGGCGCGACGATGAAGTTGAATGGCCTTTTAGAAGGAGGCCGGTCCATGAGGAAGTCTAGCTCGGGTCATGCAGGTCAAGCCATAGAACGAGTACTCGAACTGTCAGCGGACGCCCAAATAACAAGACGCAAAACATCTAAAGACTCCCCGGCGTTTCACAGATTGACGGGAGCAATAGCAGCTTACGGCAAAACACTCGCGCTTCTCACAGCACTTCAACAGCAGGAAGAATTCTATACAATAATCGCTCCATGTGAATTTTCCGACCGCGTGGCGGCGGTTAGCTGAAGAGCAAGAAGAGCAAAAGGGATTAGATATGTGGCATAAAAATTGCGCCGTCTGCCTTTTCCTGATTATGACCATCGCGCTGGCGTTGCTGCTGCATGCCCGGGAGCAGGTTACGCTCACAACATCCGATGGCCTCAAAGTGTACGCCGACTTCTATCCCGCGAGTTCCTCGGGATCCAATCCGGCGGCAATCAGAGCTCCATTTATTGCACCGATCGAACTGCTCAATCGGGATACCCAGCTCAAACACAGCTCGATAAAGCCCTACCCCTACTGCACCCCGGCTGCCTCCTCCACCAAGGACGAGCGCCGTCAGAGGCCCAGTGCGCTTCGGCCGGTAGACCAAAGCGGGACGTTGGTGCGGCATCCGATCTTCAATATTGAGTTTCATAACGACCCCATGAGTCCGCGTATGCCGTAGTACATCAGCGTGTAGCAGAATCCTGCGACAACGCCAACATAGATCCAGAAATGCTCGTGAATTCAATGGGTTTCACGCTGCCTCCTCCAGGCTGCTCGCAGCAGCCTGAATTGTTCCAGGGTTATTTCGCTGTGCACAAGCTTCTCAGGCGGCTAGCCTTTATAGGCCTCGGAAATCGCCCAAGTCTGGCCTTCGCCGGCCTCCAACTAAGCGTCAAAATCGCGGGACCTCACGAGTGAAATCCGATCCACCTCGTCAAAGAGAGCGGGCCGGTTAGTGGTGCACCCCTTCGTCTTTCGTGTGGTGAAGCGCTTCCGTTCTCAAACGCCTCGCGCACACGTCGCAAATCAATTTCAGTGACCGCTTGCTACATATCAAGCACACCGACTTCCTGGAATCCGGCACATTCCTCCACTTGGCAGAGATCTCAAAGCGAAGTGGCCGGCTTCGTTCGGTGAAACACCGTGCGGCGTGCTCTTGCGGAGCCGCAGCTGAAATCCCTCACAAATAGATGAGATGCTCGATGGTGGGTTAGGAAACAAGCGCCGCCGAGGAGTCATTTTGTCCGCGCCGTGCCTCTGTGGTGAGCGCTAAGACCTTCGGCGGGGACCCTCTTGCAGCATTTAATGGTTTAGGCCTCGCAATGAATGGCTTTATCTAAATGGACGAGGCCTTTGACCATCAAGCTCGGATGCAAGCGGTGGTGTTGTGCGATAGCGTTTCTATTGATGGAGCTTTGGCCAATTCTCGTTGGCCTCGTTGATGTGGCCCGGGATATCCTTGAACCACTCCTTCTGGATATCCCTGTTGTAGTTCAGATAGAGCTTGCCGTCGACGATCTTCCAAGCTTCAGGATCAACCGGTACAGCGTGACCCTGGCTCACTCCGAACGCGCAATAGCCGCCGTACTGTGGTGCGTACCGCGTCGGATCTTTCGCGAAAGCGTCGCGATGAGCCGCCGTGGCAAAAAGCCATTTCGCCCCGTTCCAAGTGTACTCAAATTTCGGAGAGCCTTTCACGGCTTGGGATTGCTCAAAATAAGCAACGGTGTCGTAGCCCTTGATGGCAATTCCTTTCGCTGACGCGTCCACCGGCGGGACTTTCTGCTCCTGGGCAAAGGCGGGAATAGCCACAGTGACGGCTAGCAGGGCGATAAGAACGAACAGATTGCGCATTTATTCTCCTTGAGTTGAAGTGCTGCAGCAGCGCTGAAACCGTCCCCAGCAGTTCGGCGTGGCGCTCATAGCGCCAATCACCAAGCGATTCGCGAAGCACACCGCAATATCGGCGCAAACCGCACAAAGCGCAGCGAGAGCACGAATTTTCAATCACTACGTCAGTGCTGCGACTTGTAGTCAGATGCGCAGCGGGCAAAGAAGTTCCAAATCAAGTGACCGCCCTTGCTTGCTTACTCCCGTGTAGAATCTGTAGCTTCGATCTAGTGTTCCGTCCCACAAATAAGTGAAAACGGTCTCGTCGGGAATGCGGCCGTCTCCCGGAAAGACGCACAGCGAATTCCCAGGTTGGAAGACCAGTGTCCCTTGCTGATCGCATCTTGGACATAGAGTGCGAGCTCCTCCTCGACTCATCGAAGATATCCGCTGAAACTTCTGTAGGACAAGCTAATCGAATTGTTGAGGCATCTATGAGATGTTTCCTTCGAGATTGGAGAACTCTTTGCTATCACGCCGGGCGACGCGCCGACCGGTGACCTTGCGCAAGCGCAAGTGGTGAGCCGAAAATCAGTTTGGGTGAGATCGGCACAGTGCCTGAGAAGCCCTGGTCGCAACCGGCTCGACGGCAACGAATCATCGAGGCCTAATGGCAATCCATCTCAATACCGAGGTTCGAGGAGTAGTTCTAACCGCAAGTTGCGTCGCAACCGGTCGAACATTTTATGAGTATCACATTCTGAATTCTTCAGAGAGCGTCCCGGAAGATATCTGGAATTTTGATAAACCGGAAATGATTGCACTGAAAATCTACAAGATTGAGTTCCGATCTCCGGAGGGGCCGCTTCGATCCCTGGTCTGGATTAGTGATCTTCGCGACGACAACTCGCGTGAATCATGAAAGAAACGCTAAAAACGTGCCCAAACTGCTCGGCCTGTGTCATCGTTCTTATATTCGACTGCGTCCGAGGGAAACAATTTTGTCATCACTGCATAGACAGGCCGGGGAGCGCGACTGAGCCGGAGAAATTGAAACTGACAGACCTTGATCGGCGGTTCCTTGACACTGTGGGAATCGACACGACACAATGACGACCGTCAGCAGCCGAAAAGCTGACATTGTCGAATGCCGTATCGATTTCGTCCGGTGGGCCGCCAATTTTCTTGGTAGCCGAAGAAGAGACTTTCACGTTCACCCAGCCAGCAAGCGCTTAGCTCTCCCTCAGCTCGTCGCGTACCCAAAGATGGCCTTCAACTCCAGGAACTCGTGTAATCCTGCCTCACCCCATTCACGGCCGTTGCCAGACTGCTTGTAGCCGCCAAAACAACCACTGAAATCGGATTGGGCACCGTTGACGTGAACGTTGCCCGATCGGATTCGCTTCGCAACGCTTCGTGCGCGCTCGATGTTTCCAGAGGTCACGTAGCCCGATAGCCCATAGGAGCTGTCATTCGCGATGTAAACCGCATCGTCTTCGTCCTCGTAAGGAATGATCGAAAGGACAGGCCCGAAAATCTCTTCGCGTGCAATCGTCATCTCGCTGCGGACGCCGGCGAAGACCGTCGGCTTCACGAAGTATCCCTTGCTGATACCGTCCGGGCGGCCGGCGCCGCCAGCCACCAACTCTGCGCCCTCCTCAATACCTTTCTTGATCAGCCGCTGCACCTTTTCGAACTGGGCTGCGCTCGCGACCGGGCCGATGTTGGTGCCCTTCGTGAAGGGGTCCCCCGCTTTGGTGGCCGCAGCAGCCTGCCTCGCGGCCGCAGCCGCCTGGGTCATCTTGGACCGCGGAACGAGTATGCGAGTGGGCGCGTCGCACGACTGGCCGGTGTTGAGAAAGCATCCATGCACGCCCTCCTTAACTGCTTTCTCCAGGTCCGCGTCATCCAGGATGATGTTGGCGGATTTACCGCCCAGCTCCTGCGTGACCCGCTTCACCGTGGGGGCTGCGGCCGAAGCCACAGCGACACCCGCTCGAGTGGACCCAGTGAAGGAAACCATAGCCACGTCTGGGTGCGACGCAATCGCAGAGCCCACGGTAGGTCCATCACCGTTCACCATGTTGAAAACACCTGCTGGGACGCCTGCCTCATGAAGAATCTCTGTGAAGAGGTAAGCGGAGAGCGGCGCAATTTCACTCGGCTTGAGGACCATAGTGCAACCGGCCGCAAGCGCGGGCGCTACCTTGCACACAATCTGGTTCATAGGCCAGTTCCAGGGAGTGATAAGGCCGCAGACCCCAATCGGCTCCTTTCGCAAGAGGGTCGAACCCTTAAGCTCTTCAAACTTGAAGCTCCCCAGCACTCTCACCATCTCCGACAGGTGCCGTAGTCCCACCGGGGCCTGCGCCGCGCGTGAAAGCCAAATGGGAGCTCCCATCTCCCGCGATATAGTCTCCGCCAAGTCCCCAACCCTTGGCTGATAAACTTCAATTATCCGTTGTAGGAGCGCGAGACGGCTGTCTGGACCCGTCTCCGAGTACGACTCAAAAGCTCGCTTGGCTGCGGCGACGGCCTTGTCGACGTCCTTCGCAGTGCCAAGCGAGATCGTTGCAATACGCTCCTCGGTCGCGGGGTTGATGACTGGTAATTCATCGACTCCGGCCGGGTGGACCCACGCCCCGTCGATATAGAACTGCCGACAATCCTTCATGGGTTTTCTCCAGGTGTCTGTCAACGAGGAGCGCAAGATTTGCGATCGATCTCGCCCCTGAAACTCCATTTCGAATACTTAATCAAATCAAAGGATTATTGCGTTTCGTTTAGAGACTTTATCGCCAGGGGGCTGCTATGTCCCACGTCAAGCTTACATTGATTAGTATGGTCGCGGTGCTAAACGGCAGCCCGGCGATGGCCAGCCACGTATTGACACCAAGACGGCGCATATTGGGTACCCGACGAATCTTTGCTCTTTTGCACGCTGGCCCAAGCACTCGGTTCCAAACATTGTTCGGATTGAGAGCCGCGCCACGATCTGTACAGAAAACAAGGCTTTCAGGATTGACGTCTGGTGGACGAAGCCGCAATAAGGCTGCTGTTGACGGCGTATCCACAAATGCCTTGCGGCGCGAAGCTCGTGCTTTCGGAGCAGTTGCGTGACCTTCGCCCCGAACCTCAGCGCGGGAGCTGCGCCGTCTCCGCCCTGTGGGGACACCTGCGCCCGCACTCTGGCTCTTTGCCCTCAGCCTGGGAGTCCTTCTCCCAATCCTACTTGGCTAGCTGTCGTTGCTTCAGTTTTCCAAATAGGGTGTATCTTAGAAAATTTGCCTGTTGCGAAAGTTTTTTTCTCCGTTTTTCCCTTTCGGATGTTCCTTACATAAGTAGGGGTCCGTGGCCGAAACTTCGCCCTAGGCCTGGGCCGTCCAAGAAAGTTCATTTTTCTTTCTTACTTTTTCCTTGTTGGATGTTCCTTGAGTAAGTATAGGGGGCCGAAGCTCCCAAGCTCGGTCCGGAGGGAAAAGGAGTCAATGAAGGCTCTAGTACGCATTCTTGCTGGCCGAAATTTTTCCTTGAGTTTTTCCGTTTTCGAAGCCTCTTTAATAGTAGGGGTCTCGAAGATCTCAAGGAGATTCAATCGATTTCTCCAGCGCAAGGGTGACGGATGCATAAAAGACACAGATCACCGTATCAGTCACCCTTGCGTTCACCTCGACGATCTAGCAAGTCTCCTAACGAGAAGAGGTTACGCATGGCGCGACGATCAGTTTGGACGTGGGCAAAACACCGTGTTGGGCTGGAGCGACCCTACTTTTGGCCACTTGCTCGTGGCCAGACTACTGGGGTCGCTCCAGCCCGCAACGAAATTTCGTTCGTTGTCTTGCCCGCGTGCCGCGCCAGATTCTGTGCGTAACGCCTGAAGGAAGAAGGTGAGCAAGTGAAGACGGTAAGAGTTACACACTTCAGCTCTTTCTTCTCCACTTTCTTCACCCGGATCACGGCCCGCGGAATTGATGGTCAAAGACTTACAACCACTGCCCCTGCGAAAGTGACCCCACAAAATGGGGCAAATCGGGCGGGAGCGACCCCACTTTTTGGCTGTCAATCCGCCCAAAAGTTTCTTTGGGTCGCTCCCGCCCTCGTAGGCACTTCGCACCAACGCGTATTGCGCCGTCGCGTTGGGCAGCCCCAAGAAGTTGTCAGACAACATGTCTGACATTTTGTACGAACAAGAAAGGAGAAGACCGTTGTCCATTTTGAAAGCACCACCGAAACAACCAAAAACCGTCACCGTCCAAGCCCGTGTCGAAGAATCGGTAAAGACTCAGCTCGAACTCTATGCCGAGTTTCTCGATGCTTCGCCGTCTTACGTCATCACCGAAGCCCTGAAGCTTCTCTTCCGCAAAGATGATGACTTCAAGCGCTGGGCAGACCAACACACAAACAACCGCAGCATCGTAAAACCCAAAGGAGAGGTTCTTGCAAAAGCCGTCTAAAAAACATGAAGTTCCGTTCAACCCAATTCGGTGTGCGCGGGAATACAGCGTCTCAACGACAGCATGCCTCGCGCCTTGCAGTGAGTTCGTCTTCATCAGAGAAAGAGAGAGTATTACCCGCGTCGGACAGAGACGAGGAAGGGGCCTCAGCCGCATCCCTCGTGGTCGTGGCACCTGGTAGGTTTCGCAATGAACCTCCGGACGAGGCCGCAGGGGAAGAGAAAAGGGACGATAGTCATCTCCTGACCGTCCAGGACGTGGCTGAACTCCTGCAAGTGCACGTCTCGTGGGTTTATAAGCATGCGGGTCGCCAATGCCCCAATCCCCTGCCCTACGTGAAGCTAGGTAAATATGTCCGGTTCCGTTCC
>Ga0209648_10004850_pt1 | contig 11438 bp, 11 predicted proteins | sample GraSoi2013_115cm_FD_185830 | JGI IMG/M metagenome (GOLD analysis project Ga0209648, IMG submission 185830) | Grasslands soil microbial communities from the Angelo Coastal Reserve, California, USA - Sample 9_17_2013_115cm (SPAdes) (version 2) | ecosystem: Environmental > Terrestrial > Soil >...
CGTCGTTGATGCCGGACGCATTGGCGGCCGTGACCGTGCCGTCCTTGGCGAAGGCGGGGCGCAACTTACTGATGCCGTCGAGCGTGGTGCCGTGCTTGGGAAATTCGTCGGCGTCGACCACAATGTCGCCCTTGCGCGCCTTGATGGTGACGGGCGCGATCTCGTCCTTGAACCGGCCGGCCTTCTGGGCCGCTTCTGCCTTGTTCTGCGAGCCCACCGCGAACTCATCCTGCTGCTGACGGGTGATCTGCCACTGTCGGGCGACGTTCTCGGCGGTGTTGCCCATGTGGTAGCCGTTGAAGGCGTCCCACAGGCCGTCCTTGATCATGGTATCGACCATTTCAAAATTGCCCATCTTGACGCCGCCGCGCAGATAGGCGCAGTGCGGCGCCATGCTCATGGACTCCTGGCCGCCCGCGACCACGATGTCCGAATCCCCGTTGAGGATGGCCTGGTAGCCAAGGGCGACCGCGCGCAGGCCCGAGCCGCACAGCTGGTTGACGGCCCAGGCCGGGCTCTCGACCGGGATGCCGGCCGCGATCGACGCTTGCCGGGCCGGGTTCTGACCCTCGCCGGCCGTGAGAATTTGGCCCATGATCACTTCGGATACCCGGGGCGTGTCGATACCGGCACGTTCCAGGGCGGCCTTGATAGCGACCTTGCCGAGTTCATGGGCCGGCAAGGTGGCGAACGCGCCATTGAACGCTCCGACTGCCGTTCGGGCCGCCCCAACGATGACAATGTCATCTTTCATTACAAGTCTCCTGTTCGATTGATTTTCTGGCGCTCGCGGGTGGCAGCAGTTGGCTGGCCGATGTGGGCTTTCCGAGCGCGATGGGTGCGTGACTGCCGGGGATCGCAGGTCGATCGGCAGAGTTCGCCATGGTCAATGCCGCCGTCTCCTCGCGCTGTCAATTGGCGGAGCATATCACGTGCCAAAGCCGGCGCTCCGCCGTCAGGCGGGAAAGGTGGGACATGGCCGTCGGGAGATATGTGGCGGCCGTCCACAAAGTAGTAGCCCATTGTCATGAAACGTCATATTTTTGACGTGGATGGATAAAAACGCTACCCAAACGTCACGGATCAAAACCACGCCATGGACCAACCCGGACAGCCAGCGCTCGTCAAAAGATATGCAGGGCAACGCCTCTATCGTCCTGCGACGAGCACCTATCTGACCCGCGGCGATCTCATAACAATGGCGAAAAACGGCGAGAAATTCGTCGTCATCGACGCCCACACCCACGACGACGTCACATCTTTGTATCACCCCATCACCGTAGAGCGCTGAAGGCCATGCCCAAACCCGAAGAGCCGCTCGTCATAAGAAAGTACCCCAATCGGCGGCTCTACAACACCGGGACCAGCACTTATATGACGCTGGAGGACCTCGCCTGCATGGTCAGGCGGGGCAAGGATTTGGTCGTCTATGACGCCAAATTGGGCGAGGATATTGCGCGCGCCGTCGTCACGCAGATCCACGTCACATCTTTCTACCACCCCATCATCATAGAGCGTTGAAGACCATGGCCAAGCCCGAAGAGCCGATCGTCATTAAGAAGTACGCTAACCGGCGGCTCTACAACACCGGAACCAGCACTTACGTGACGCTGGAGGACCTCGCCGGCATGGTCAAGAACGGCGAGGATTTCGTCGTCTATGACGCCAAGTCGAGCGAGGATATTACGCGCTCCGTCCTCACGCAGATCATCGTTGAGCAGGAGAACAAGACCGGCCAGAGCCTTCTGCCCATCACGTTTCTGCGCCAGCTCATTCGTTTTTACGGCGACAGCATGCAGATGCTGGTGCCGCGTTATCTCGAAGTTTCGATCCAGTCGCTCGCCCGTGAGCAGGAGAAGTTCCGCCAGCACATGAGCCAGGCCTTCGGCGGTGGTCCGTTCGCTCCGCTGGAGGATCAGGTACGGCGGAACATGGAAATGTTCGAGCGCGCGTTTACCATGTTTGCGCCGTTCGCGCGGCGCGAGGCCCAGGCCGGGAAGGGTGACCAGGCTGCCGAGACTGAAAAGCCGGCGGCCCCGGCTGGCGGCGAGATCGACGATCTCAAGCGCCAGCTTGATGAAGTGCAGAAACGGCTTGACCGCCTGAGCGAGACGAAGGGCTGATCGGGAAGGCGTGTCACCCAGGCGCGGTTTTTCGCGGCCGGCCGCCAAGCCCGCCGTTCCTACGGCTCAACGTAGATTTGGCAGCAGTGGGGTTGCGGCCTTCCCGTAGCGAGCGAGCAGCCGTCCAGCGCCTAGAGCCAAAGACCCCTTCCAACAGAGCCGGTAGATAGAGGTCGGCATCGACTTTCGGGAAATGCAACCCGAGGCCGGACGGACTGATTTCGATAGGGTCAAGCTGCGCCGGCTTCACGGTTTCCAGCCCCTGGGTATCGTGTGGCGAGAATCCAACGTCGAGGCCGCTGCTCAATCTCACGACAACGCGGTCGCTGCGGCGGTCGTAGGTGGCCGAGACCGCCGTTGGGCCGGCATCACGCAAGCGGCTGGCCCTCACATTGGCCCGCTTGGCCTCATCACGGCTCACCATGCAATCGCTCCCATTCTCGGCACAGGGCCGCCAAGTCAGCAGCCAGACCTGCCTCAATGCGGTTTAGGTCTCTCAGATTGAAACCATAGTTCTCTCGCAGCGCCGCGGGTCCATGAGGACAGTGCAGATTGAACACCGCTTCGCAGCCCTTGCCGATAACGTGAACGTGCGCCGGTCGATGATCGTTCGGATAAATCACGACGCGTAGTCCGGCAAAACGCAATACTGTCGGCATTGGGTATTCTACAATGAACCTAAGCGTTAGCGTATTTAATTCTTTGCCTAAGTGTCGGATGTGCAACAGCGACGGGGCCTGGAGGGCTGAAACCCATGAACGACGATACTTCTGGCAACACCTCGAAGATTGAGCCGGTCACTGATTGGAGGCGTTTACGCGCCATGACGGACGAGGAGGTCCATGCGGCGATTACGACCGATCTGGACGTAACGCCGGCGGACGAAGTGTTCTGGAAGGACGCCCGTGTCATCATCCCGCGCCGAAGGGCGCAAAACCGTGAGAGCCGATGACGTTTCAATACCCGATCGCGCAACCATCCTTGCGGCCATCCGATGCGCCAATGAGCAGGCCGCGCTGCCAGTCGATGGCGATCGCCTGGGCGCCGCCCCACGGCCGCTCCCGCAACGCGACCTGATGACCGCGCTGCCTCAGTCCATCAATTGCCGCGGCTGAAATCCCGCGCTCCACGATGGTGGCCTCGCCCTCGTAGAAGACCCGCGGCTGGTCGATCGCGGTCTGCAGATCCATGCGGTAGTCGATGAAATTGGTGATGAGGTGGGCGTGGCCCATCGGCTGGAAATGCGCGCCCATGACGCCGAATGCGAGTTCGCAGCGCCCCTCCCGCACCCCGAGCGCCGGAATGATGGTGTTCATCGGTCGTTTTGACGGGCCGATGGCATTGGGATGATGGGGATCGACAACGAAGCAGGCGCCGCGATTGTGCAGCATGATGCCGCTTTTTTCCGTTGCGATTCCGGAGCCGAATTCGCTGAACAGCGAATTGATGAAGGATACCACCATGCGGTCGCGGTCAACCACGGTGACATAGACGGTATCGCTGCCGGGCGTCGGCGCGTCGGGCAGCTTTACCCGCTTGCGAGGGTCGATCTTGCCGGCAAGCTCCCGCGCAAAGCCCTTGTCGAGCAGGGACGATACTGCAAGGCGCATGAACCCCGGATCGGCCACGTGGGTATCGCGGACCGCAAAGGCGAGGCGCGCGGCTTCGAGTGCGATGTGGAGGCGCTCCGCCCCGTTGGGATCGAGCGAGGCTAGGTCGAAATTCTCCAGGATATTGAGCAGCACGAGGGCGGCGAGTCCCTGGCCGTTGGGCGGCAGCTCGACGACATCGAGCCCGCGATAGCTCGAGGAAACCGGGGTCACCTCCTCGCCGTGGTGATTGGCGAAATCATCCCGCGTGAGCCAGGAGCCGCGCGGCGCCAGCGTCGCCACGATCTCGGCGGCCGCGTCCTCGTAAAAGGCTTTCGGCCCGTGCGCTGCGATTGCTTTCAACGTGGCGGCGAGCTCCGGGAACCGCATGATGTCGCCCGCGGCCGGCGCTCTCCCGGCGACGAGAAAATTGCGCGATGCGCCCGGATCAGCGCGCAACGCCTGTTCCGAAAACGACCAGTCATAGGCGACGCGCGGGGCTACGGGAAACCCATATTCGGCATAGCGGATCGCGGGGCCAAGGGCACGGTCAAGCCCGAAACGGCCATGACTTCGAAGCACGGCCGACCACGCCTCGACAGCTCCGGGTACTGTGACTCTGTGAGGCGAATGCGGATCAATGGCGCGCACGCCCTGGTCCCAAAGGATGTCGGCCCGGGCGGTGGCGGCGGCGCGGCCGGAACCATTATAGCCCCAGATGGGCGTGCCCGGCTTCGCGACGAGGCAAAAACAGTCGCCTCCGATGCCGGTCATGTGGGGGCTCGACGACCGCAAGCGTGGCCGCCGCTGCGACCGCGGCATCGGCCGCGGTGCCGCCCGCCTTGAGGGTATCGATCGCCACCTGGCTCGCCAGCGGATGCGAAGTTGCCGCCATTCCGTCGCAGGCAAACACCGCCGAGCGGCCGGGGCTATGGAAATCGCGAGGCATTCTGCTGTTGATGTTCTGGAATACGCGAATACGCGTTGGAGTTGCGCCCCCCTCCCTCCCGTCCCCGCTCGCGGGGGGAGGGTAGGGAGGGAGAGGCCTCGGCACCCTCATGCCCCGGCACCGCCACCACCCGCCTCATCGAGGAGGACGTCGCGCCGGGCGACGGCAGCCCGGACGCTAACACCAAAACTGGCGGCGACGTCGACGAAGCTGATGACAAGCAACAGGAAAAACGTACTCGACACAACGGCCTTGACCGTCATGAACTCAATCAGCATGCCGACGAACAGGACCATCGAGAGCACGTTATCCAGGATGGTGCGCCGGCCTGTGCGGCGAGCCGATTTCAGCATGTCTATCAGGAGAATGAGAACCGAACCCGCAACGATCGCGTCGCTTGGCGTGATCCCCCATTCACCTCCTGAAATCATGTAAACATGCCAGATCTCGTTGTTCCACGAGAACCCCGGCATGAGGAACACCACCAGGTTGTAGATCGCGAACGGAAACACCAGCAGCGGCACGCCGATGGGGAACATGGGGGCCGATCTCCGAGGGAAAGCGGTGCGTCGAAAGCCCCGGCACCGTCTTTACTGCCCCCGGAGGGTAACCCCGCAAGCCAAAGGCCGTTCACGCCTCGGTTTTCGGCTTAAGGACCTGGCGGCCGCGATACATGCCGGTCTTGAGGTCGAGGTGGTGGGGACGGCGTAGTTCGCCCGAATCCTTATCCTCCACATAGGTCGGTTGCTTCACGGCGTCGGCGGAGCGACGCATGCCACGTCGCGACGGCGACGTCTTTTTCTTAGGGACAGCCATGGAGGGGCTCCTTGCAGTACTTGGAACAGCGCGGTACGCGCTCCACCCCACCCTAAACGCTCGCCGCAGGCGGGGGTGCGGGCGGGACGCCCGCGCTCCCAGGATAGGGTGGGGGCGATGAAAGCCGGGCTTATAGTGGATGAACCGTCGAGTGGCTAGGGGCAAAGCAGATGGCAAAGCGAAGCAAGGGAACGGTCGGCGTCGTGGGGCTGGGCAACATGGGCGGCGCGTTTGCGCGGCACCTCGCCGCGGCCGGCTGGCGCGTGCTCGGTTTCGACATTGATGCGGCCCGCAAGCGCGCAGCTGCTCGCGCCGGCGTCGAAATCGCGCCCGTGGAAACGCTCGCCGCCGTTGCGCCGGTGATCATCCTGAGCCTCCCGAATCCGCAGGCCCTCGATGCCACGGTCGCGGCGATCACCCAGCATGAGCTTCCGGGGAGGATCGTGGTCGAGGCGAGCACGTTCACGCTCGAGGACAAGCAGCGCGCCGAAACCCAATTGCGCAAAGCCGGCCACGTGATGCTCGATTGTCCGGTGAGCGGCACGGGCGCCCAGGCTGCCGTCAAGGACATCGTCATCTACGCGAGCGGCGACGCCAAGGCGATCGCCAAAACCGCGCGCATGTTTTCTGACTTTTCCCGTGCCACTTTCAATGTGGGCGATTTCGGCAATGGCAGCCGCATGAAATACGTCGCCAACCTGCTCGTCACGATCCACAATGTCGCCTCGGCGGAGGCGATGGTGCTCGGAATCAAGTCGGGGCTCGATCCCCAGATGGTCTACGACCTCATCCGCACCGGTGCCGGTACCTCGCGGGTGTTTGAACTGCGGGGCCCAATGATGGTGCAGGACCGCTATGACGATGCCAGCATGAGCATCAAGCTCTACCACAAGGACATTGCGGTGATCGAGGATCACGCCGCCAAGCTCGGGGTTCCGACCCCGTTGTTTTCCGCCAGCATTCCGGTTTATTCCGCGGCGCTCTCGATGGGATATGGCGCGCAGGATACCGCGTCCGTGTGCGGGGTGCTGCAGACCATGGCGGGGGGCAAGCGAAGCGCGCCCACCGCCGCCGCGGTGGGCGCGGCGCGGAGCTTGTCATCGGGCCGGCCCACCCGCTCCGGCCTCTGGCCGGCCCGATGGCAAGCTTCGGCCGAACCCGTTGGCGCCTTTGCCCACTTCTACGCAGACGACCGCTTGGGCTTTAAGGAGTACCTCATGTCCTTGGGCGAGAACGCGCCGCGCCGCGCCGGTCGCAAGACACATCAGTCGCGCAGTGGATTTCGCGACGGCATGCATATCGACTGGGACATTCCGGTCGCCATGGATGACGGGCTGGTGCTGCGAGCGGATGTCTACCGGCCCGCTAAGGTCGGCAAATTTCCTGTGATCCTGAGCTACGGCCCCTATGCCAAGGGGCTGGCGTTTCAGGAAGGCTATCCGAGCGCATGGCAGCGCATGGCGCAGATGCATCCGGACGTCACCGCGGGCTCGACCAACAAGTATCAGAACTGGGAGGTGGTCGATCCGGAGAAATGGGTGCCGCACCACTATGCCTGCGTGCGCGTCGATTCGCGCGGCTGCGGTTGCTCGCCGGGCGTAATCGACCACTTCTCGCCCCGCGAGACCAAGGACTTCTACGACTGCATCGAATGGGCCGGCGCGCAGCCGTGGTCGAACGGCAAAGTCGGGCTCAACGGCATATCGTACTACGGCATCAACCAGTGGCACGTGGCGTCGCTGCAGCCGCCGCATCTTGCGGCCATTTGCATATGGGAGGGGGCAGCGGACTGGTACCGCGACATGACCCGTCATGGCGGTATCTTATGCACGTTCTGGAAGAACTGGTACGACATCCAGGTCAAGACCGTGCAATACGGCGCGGGAGAGCGCGGCAGGCGCTCGCCCGTGCACGGAGAGCTGGTATGCGGACCAGAGACGCTCAGCGAGGACCAGCTCGCCCGCAACCGCACCGATCTCGGTAGCGACATTCTCGCCCATCCCCTCGACGACGCATACCATCGCGCTCGCTCGCCCATGTGGGACAAGGTCGCGGTGCCGCTGTTTTCCGCCGCCAATTGGGGCGGCCAGGGCCTTCATCCGCGCGGGAATTTCGAAGGCTTCGCTCAGGCCGCATCGCGGCAGAAATGGCTCGAAGTCCACGGCGGCGAGCACTGGACTCATTTCTACACGGATTACGGCCGCAAGCAGCAGCTGCGGTTCTTCGACCATTTCCTGCACGGCAAGGACAATGGCTGGGACAAGCAACCGAAGGTCCTGCTCCAGGTGCGCCATCCGGGCGAGAAATTCGTCGCCCGCGCCGAGGATGAATGGCCGCTCAAGCGCACCAAGTGGACGAAGTTTCATCTTGACGCGGCGGACGGCCTGCTGAAGGCCGGCGCTGCGGCGGCGAAGGCCACGCTGAGCTTCGATGCCATGGGCGACGGCGTCACGTTCATGACGGCGCCACTCACTGACGCGACGGAAATCACCGGGCCGGTCGCCGCGAAGCTGTTCGTGTCGTCGTCGACCAGCGACGCTGACCTGTTCCTGATCTTGCGGGTGTTCTCGCCCGACCTCAAGGAGGTGGTGTTCCAGGGCGCAATTGATCCGCACACGCCCATGGCCCAGGGCTGGTTGCGCGCCTCCCACCGCGCACTCGATCTTGAGCGCTCGCTGCCCTATCGGCCCTACCATACCCACGATGCCGAAGAGCCGCTTCGCGAGGGCGAAATCGTCGAACTCGACATCGAGATCTGGCCAACCTCGATCGTAGCGCCGCCCGGATACCGCATCGCTCTGACCATTCGCGGCAAGGACTACAAGTATGGCGGCGCGAGCGGGGGCAAGCTTTCGAATTTCAAGAACGAACTGACCGGCTGCGGCCCGTTCCTGCACGACGACCCGCACGATCGCCCGCCGGAGATTTTCGCCGGCGTGACCACGCTGCATTTTGGACGCAAGACGCCGAACTATCTGCTGCTGCCCGTCATTCCGGCAAACCCGGAGCGCAAGGTCATCGGCACGGCGAGGACGAGGCGATAGCGCGCCTCGTCATCAAGAGCCGTAGGGCGCAATAAGCGCAGCGCAATGCGCCACCCCCTCGTCGCAGTTGGTGTCGAGCATCGACCGTCTTTCGCGTCGGAATGGCGCAATGCGCTGCGCTTATTGCGCCCTACGCTCTTGCGCGGATGACACCCAACGAACTTTCGCGTAATCGCATTCGCAATGGCAAACGAACGAGGCCCCCGAATGCCCCAGGACTGGAATCGTTACGGCCCTACCGCAGCGCGTCCGCAAGGCGCCACGCCCGGGCGGGCGATGCGACCGCAAAGCATGACCATCGACATCCATTCCCACATCGCGATCCCGCAGGCGGCGGAGCTCGTCAAGCCGCATCTCGACCCGGCGGCCATTCCGCTCATCAACTTCGCGGCGCCGGAGACCAAGGCGCTCAATGCGCGACAGGACAGCGACCGCCGCGGGCTGATGACCAGCCACGACCAGCGCCTTGCCGATCTCGACGCCATGGGCATCGACCTGCAGCTGGTGATGTGTCCGCCACCGCAGTGCTATTACACGGTACCGCTGGATATCGCCGTCAAGGCCGCCCGCATCATCAATGACGGCGTCGCCGCCTATGTGGCGGCACGGCCTGACCGCTTCGTGGCGCTCGGCACGGTACCGATGCCGGACGGCAACGAGGCCGCACGCGAGCTTGAGCGCTGCATGACGTCACTCAAGTTCAAGGGCGTGCAGATCCTCACCAATGTAGCCGGCAAAGAACTCTCCGACCCCGCCTTTGCGCTATTCTGGAAGAAGGCCCAGGAACTCGGCGCGGTGGTGCTCATTCATCCCAATGGCTTCACCGAGGCGCGACGCTTCTCCCGCTTCTACTTCAACAACGTCATCGGCAACCCGCTGGAGACCACGATCGCGCTGCACTATCTCATCTTCGATGGCGTGCTTGAGCGGCACCCCGATCTCAAGATCATTGCGGTCCACGGCGGTGGCTTTCTGGGCGGCTATCCGGGCCGCATCGACCATGCCTGGGGGGCGCGCAGCGACGCGAAAGGCGACTTGCCGAAGCCGCCGTCCACTTACCTTAAGAAGATCTGTGTCGACACGGTGGTGTTCACGCCGGAGCAGCTGACTGCGCTGGTCGCGACCTTCGGGGTCGACCACGTGCTGATGGGAACGGACTACCCCTACGACATGGCCGAGTACGAGCCCTTACAACATTTGGCGGCAACCAGGAGCCTTGACGACGCCGCCCGCGCTGCCATCGCGGGAGGTAACGCGAAGAGGCTCTTGGGGGTGTGACGCGTTTCGTGCCTTCAGTTGACGCGTGACGAATGCGTTGGAGCAGCGTAAATTCGTATCAACGATAACACTCTGTCGCCGAACACCGGTTCGTGCGACGCGCTGCACTGAGGGAGCGGAGATGCCCAATTTCAATTCACGAAAAGCCATTCTCGCGGCCGGCGCTTTGTCCGGCCTCGTCGGCGCAGCGGCGGGGCCGATGCTCGCGGCGGAACCGGGCGGATCGACGCCTGATTTTTCATCCAACAACACCGCGTGGGTCCTCACCAACGGTGACTATATACCGGTTCCGGGCGGACCCGGCCCGACCCGAAACGATCCGGGGCATCCTTACGTCACCAACAACGTTTTTCGGAGCACCGGAGCCCAGCCGACATTTCGCGTTGCCGATCTCACCAATCCCAACATCAAACCGTGGGCTAAGGAGGTCATGAAGCGGGAGAACGGCAAAGTGCTCTCCGGCGGAATCCCTTATGGGGCAAGGGCGAGTTGCATGCCGGCAGGTGTTCCTGCCTTCATGGCCTTCGCCGTTGTCGAGCCGATCCACTTCATGCAAACGCCGAAGCAAGTGACGATGATCTTTTCGGGCGATGCGCAGGTTCGCCGCGTCTATCTCGACGTGCCGCATTCGCCGAGCCCGAAGCCGTCCTGGTACGGCGAGTCGGTCGGCCATTACGAGGGCGATACGCTGGTGGTGGATACCATCGCAATGAACGACAAGACCTATCTGGACAATTTCCGCACGCCGCATACCGAGAAGCTGCATGTGGTTGAGCGCTATAAATTGGCAGACGGCGGCAAGACGCTGCAGGTGACTTTCCGGGTCGAGGATGCGGACACGTTCTACGAGCCCTGGTCCGCAATCAACAACTTCACGCGGGTCCAGATGCCCATGCATGAGGAAGCTTGCGCCGAAAACAACCAGCATTTGTTCGACTACCACATACCGATTGCCGACAAGCCGGACTTCTGAGCAACGCCAACCCTTCCCTTCCCCGCTTGCGGAGAAGGGACGGGGGCAGATTTTTTGGTGCGGCCGACATCCCGAGTATGATTCGAATGTTGAACTTTCTGTCCGTGCGCGGTGTCCATGCATCTCCAAGGCTCATGGAATGGGTATGCGGCGCCTCTATCGCCCTGCTGGCGCTTGTCTTCGTGTCCCCTGCCGTTGCTGAAAAGGGCAAGCTGCGCGAGCGGCTCACGCCCGAGGTGATGGCAGCGGTCTTTCCCGGCGGGGCCGAACGGCTCGGACCGGAGGAAGGCTCGCCGCCTGCGATCGCGGTTTACCAGGGTGGTCAGGTTGCGGCTTATGTGTTTTCGACCCTCGATATCATTGCGGCTCCCGGTTATTCGACGACGCCGTTCGACGTGATCGCCGGCGTCGATCTTGCCGGCCGCATCACCGGGGCCAAGGTGGTGTTCCACAACGAGCCCTACATCGTTCACGACGTCCAGCGCCAGCGCTTGCTCGATACGTTTCTCGCCCGCGAAGCGGGCAGGCCACTGCGCGGTGCCACCAACGTGCTGCCGCCGGACTTCGTCGCGGGTGCGACGATCAGCACGCGCGCCATGCGCGCCGCCGTCAGCATCACCGCGGGACTGGTGCTGCGCCCCCGCCTCGCGCGGCCCCCTGCGGCGG
>Ga0209648_10004851_pt1 | contig 11438 bp, 7 predicted proteins | sample GraSoi2013_115cm_FD_185830 | JGI IMG/M metagenome (GOLD analysis project Ga0209648, IMG submission 185830) | Grasslands soil microbial communities from the Angelo Coastal Reserve, California, USA - Sample 9_17_2013_115cm (SPAdes) (version 2) | ecosystem: Environmental > Terrestrial > Soil >...
CGAAGGCAACAGCAGGATCCGGGAGGCGTATGGTCCGAATTACGGTCGGCTCGCCAGTCTGAAGCGAAAGTACGACCCCGGCAACCTCTTCCGACTCAACCAGAACATCGAGCCCGCTTCCGCCAGTTGATCAGTGGAAACGCACGCGAGGCTTCGTCGGTGTCGGCTCGAATCCAGCCGGACCATATGCCGCCAGCGGCCTGAGCCTCATTCGCACCGACGAACTGCGGCCGGGGCGGGATCGCTTCGCGATCTTGAAGTGAAGGCACGTCTTCGCAAATCGCCATGTCCTTCACGGCGATGACCACCGCATTCATTCCAGTCATGGAGGCCGACTTCTGCGCTTGCCCATCTGCCGCGGGTAGTCCGGCGCAGCGATTAAGGCAGGTCGCCCACAGCAATTAGTAGCCTGACTCAGGCTACGTTTGTGAGATGCACGTGATGACGTCCCCGGGCGGCTTCCGATTCCTACCCACTGATGGGCCGTTCTCGGCGGGCGTCGCTGCCGATCCGGGATTCCAGATCGTTCGGGTCTACCCATCGCGCTACACGCCCCTCGAGGAAGGCTTTCAAGTGGTCGAAGAGACGCTGGCCGCCGCAGGGCGCCCCCTAAACGCGCTCTGCGCGATGGAGCTGCGCATCCCCAAACCGCTCACCCGAGAAGGTTTCGACCGATTCAACCGCGGCTATGTCGAGCAGCACGAGAAATGGGGCCTGCGCGTCAACGGCCAACTTCCGGCGGCCCGGACCAACGTGGCGCCAGAGGTGGAACCGCCGCCAGGCCCTAGCCTCCATGCGTTCTGCCATACCGTCGAAGGCCACGGGCGCCACAATTTCGTGATCTCCGGGATGGGGACCAGAAGCAATGTGGCCGGCTTTTGGGCGGCCATAGTCCTAACGTTGGAGGAGCGGATGAACGCGCTCGGAGTCGGGTGGGCCGACGTCACTGAGGCTCAGTTCTATGGCACCCGCTCCGACCACGAAGTCTTCGTCGACGACACCCTACACCGGTTTGCCGAACTGGTGCGACCCGGCCTGCGCTGGTATTTCTCGCGCCCACCGGTTGACTTCGGGCGGCTGGAGATCGACTTGCGTGCCGTCGCGCGCGACACCTGGATGTGACGCCCAACCACGCAGGCGACGTTTCCAACTTATGGCGAATAGGAGGTGGGTCTAGGTGGTCCAGCAGGGCAAAGCCTTTCGCCATTGACATCAGTGGGGTTTGGATTACCCGAACGCCTTGCGTACTGCGAGCACTACAACCATGAGCGTCTGCACCGGAGTCGGAACCTACGACCGCCAGCTTCGAGCAGCGATCCGATCGAGGGCGGCCGGGGGCATTATTAGAAGACGCGAGCGACTCGGCGGCCTAATCAACGCCTACTCCCGAACGCAAGTGGCCGCCTGATGGACTTTTTGAACATCACACGTTTCAGGCGCGGGAGCGTCGTCCAGCCTGACGAAGGTACCGGCGTGATAAGAGGGTGTTGGCAATGACGGCATCGCGGCTGAACGTTGAGGGGCAGACGCTATGGCGCGGCGACCCCCACTACGAGGAGGCACGCCAGGACGCGGTATGGAACGAGAAGAAACCGGATCGCTTCCCGGAGATGATCGTCACAGTCGCGTCGGACGTGGACGTCATCAAGGCGGTGAAGTTCGCGCTGCTCCAGAGGATGAAGATCGCCGTCCGCGCGGGAGGTCACAGCTGGGTGGGTTCACCTATCCGCGACGGCGGGATGCTCATCGACCTGTCGCGGCTCCGCGAGATTTCGATCGAGCCGAAGGCTCTGATCGCGCGCGTTCAGCCGGCAGTCACCAGCGGCGAACTGGCTTCGGCACTCGGCGAACACAGGCTTGCGTTTCCGGTCGGTCACTGTGCCTCCGTTCCGATGAGTGGATACCTGCTCGCTGGCGGACTGGGTTGGAATGCGAGGACGTGGGGGCCGGCGTGCTTCAGCATCCAAAGTGTCGACGTCGTTACCGCCGATGGACAGCCGGTCACCGCCGACGACCGCCATAATGCCGATCTCTTCTGGGCTGCCCGGGGAGCCGGCCCGGGCTTCTTCGGCGTGGCCACTAGGTTTCAACTCCGGGTCCATGGACTACCGAAGGTAATCAAGACCAGCCTCTACGTGTACCCCCTCGCTGAGGTGGAGAACCTGGTTGACTGGGTGGCTGACTTTGTTCCCAAGCTGCCCTCGAACGTCGAGATGCAAATGGCCCTCGCCAGCGCTTTCCCAGGCTCGCCTACCGGGCCTGCTGGCAAGATAGTCGCTCTCACTGCCACCGCGTTTGCCGAATCGGAAGACGAAGCCACCGCATCCCTATCGGCGCTCGAGACATATCCTGCGCTTGGGAATGCGCTGATGCGTGCGCCCATGCAGCCATCCTCATTCAAATCACTGCATGAAACGAATGGGAGACTCTTGCCCGACAAGCATCGCTTCAGCGCCGACGCACTCTGGTCGTCCGAGAGCGTCGCAACACTGGTGCCTCTTCTCGCGGAACAGATCGTGCGCGCTCCGTCCACGCAATCCCTCGTGATGGTTCCCCTTGCTCCACCGCGGGCCAACGGCGCCATACCCCCTGATGCGGCGCTGTCCATGCGTGATAAGACGTTCATCCTCTGTTACGCGGTGTGGGAGAACGCAACCGATGACCAGGCCAATGAGAGTTGGCTTCGCCAGACCGTGGAGAGGATGGAGAAGCACGTCACGGGCCACTACATCGCTGAAGCGGACCTTGACGCCAGCCCATACAGGTCCATCAGGTCATTCGCGGCCCCCAACTGGGAGAAGCTGCAGGCCCTGAAACGGAAGCATGATCCCAACGCCGTCTTTCATACCTTTCTCGGTCTCGGATGAGGAGGCGCGGCTAGGTTCTCCTCTGCCGGCAACCGCAAATACCACCGGGGCCAGTTAACGAGGGCGTCGCTCGAAGTACGATATGTGGACAGATACCCGGATTCGTGCTCAGTCCTCAGACTCCCGGCTATGGCGTGATTCGCGCATCAGACTTGCTAACGGATCCCGACCCACGACGAATGGACTATGTAGTCGTCGCAGCTTCGGCCTACCGCCAGCTGCTCCATTGGGCTAGAGGATCCCGAGTGCACGCCAGTACGAAACGCTCACCAGCAACGCAAGCAACGCAACCCCGGTAATCGCCGCGCCGACCACGATCGCCTGCCGGTCGCTGAACAGCTCACCTTCGGTCAGCTGTCCGAACATCCTCAGCACCTCGTACTGCCTGGGCAGAATCCATGTCAGCGCAGCGACAGAGCACACAAAGCCGACGACCCACGCGCTCAAACCGAGCCGCGGAGCGGCAGGCACCAGCGTGATCAGGAGTATGAAGCTGGCAGGAACCATGGGCAGGACCAATCGCACGGCGACGACAAACAGCGCGAGCAACAGGACCACGAGCGCAGGGTTGCCGAGCGATGACGACATGGGCGCGAGCACGTTCGCGATCCAGTGGTCGACTCCGCCGCTCCTAAGCACCGCTCCGGAGCCGACCAGGACGCCAAATAGGACGAGCGTCGCCCAATCGATCCCAGACCGGAAGGTCTGACGATCGATTGCCCCGCCGCCGATTGCCACCAGCAACGCCGCGAGCGCGACTGCACTAATGTCGAGTCGAACGGCAGGCTGCACAAGAAGTCCGAGGACCAGGACACCGAGCGCGGCCAGCGAAACGACCTCTTGGCGCGAGAGTCGGCCGAGCGAACGCTCCTGACTCTGGCGCACCACCCCGCTGACTTGCGCGGGCGTATGTGGATCGAGTACCAGCAGGACCGCGGTCACACCTACCAGCATCAGTAGTCCGGTTGGCATTGCAGCGGCGAGCCATCCGATCCAGGTGAAGTGGACCTGGGCCGAGGCTGGCAACAATCCGAGGATCAAGAAATTCGTCACCACGCCGGTCAGGAACACGGGACCGAGCAGGGTGTTGCCGAGGATTCCGGCAAAGGCCAGCGACGCACTGCCTTTGCTTTGTCTTGCGTATCCGAGGGCCGCAGACAGGTCTCGCGCCACCGGAGCGACCGTCGCGACGCGACCGAACAGGGCCGGCACGATGGGGGTGAGTACGATCCCGCCAAGTAAGAGCGCTGTCACCTGCCCGCGATGGCTGGGAGGGAAGAGCCTCAGGAGTATCAACGCGGTGCGAAAAAGCAATCCCGACGAGGCCATCGCCGCGCTGATGCCGAGTGCAGCGACTGCGGTGATCCAGGCCGAGCTGGCGAAGCCGCTGAAGGCGAGAGCTGGCGAGGCGAGGCCGGTGATCGCCCAAGCCACGACGATCGCAAGCGCGACCACGAAATCCGGTAGCGGCTCAAGGAGCCAGGCGATCGCGCCGCCGGCCATGACGACCGCGATGTGCCATCCCGCTTCGCTGAGACCAGCCGGGACCGGAAGGAACCACAGCACCGTCGGGACCCCGATCGATGCGACCACCGATGCGGCCTTTGTAAACGACGAGCGAACGGGTTGTGGAGGAGCCGCCATCAGATGGGGGTGTCCTCTTGGGACGCGAGGGGCGCCCACCCGGGCGCGGTCGCGCTGATCGATCGCATCCGCGAGCGACCGGGCCATGGCGAGGCCAAGCGCGGGCCGCTCGCGCAGCAGTCGCTCAAATGCGTCTCTAGGAATGCGCCAGACCTGGACTTCGGTCAGTGCGCGCACGGTGGCCGTCCGTTCTGGCAGTAACAGACCAAAATCCCCAAACGTTGCCGGGGCCGTGAGGGAATTCACGACCTGATCCGCTCCGTTGGCGCGAACGCTCACCTCCACGGCGCCATGTCCGAGCAGGTAAAGCGAGTCGGCGACGGTGCCCTCCTCGAGGATCAGCGTGCCCGGCTCGAAATGGGCGTCCTCGCTTGCGCCGATCAGCCGCGCGATGTCGACACGATCAAGTCCGCGGAGGTAATCGACGCGCCGCAGGAGTTGCTCCTGTGCTGCAATCTCTTCCGGGTGCTCTTCGCTAGTTTTCATCGCGCCTGTGGCTCAACGCGCATTACCTGCCAGGTCCCAGGCACACCTTTGAGTTCGTGCCGACCTCGATCCGAAAACGTGAGCCCCGATCCTGCCACCAGGTCGCGCACAGTGCTCGAGACGAGGACTTCGTCGGGACCGGCCAGGCTCTCGACGCGAGCGGCGACGTGAATCGCAATGCCTGCGATGCCCGATTCGATCAGGTCGATCTCGCCGGTATGCAACCCGGCCCGGATCTGGATTCCCAGCTCGTGGGCCCGCTGGATGATCGTCAGCGCGCACTGAATCGCACGCGCAGGGCCATCGAAGGTGGCGATGAAGCCGTCGCCTCTGCGGTCGATCTCGCGGCCGCGATACCGGGCCATCTCTGCTCGCACGAGGCGGTCGTGGTCGCTGATCAGCGCGCGCCAGCGCGCGTCACCAAGTTTGGCGGCGCGGCTCGTCGATTCGACCATGTCGGTGAACATCACGGTCGCGAGGACTCGCGTGGGCTCTGCCGTGTGCCTGGCGCCGGTCAGGAAGTCTTCGACCTCCTCGACGACCGCGTCTGAATCTCCCACCCAGACGAGATGGTCGTCTCCGGGCAGCTCGACGTATTTCGCATGTGCGATCGCGTGCGCCAAATAGCGGCTGCCGCCGACATCGACTCGGCGATCACCAGAGCGATGCAGCACCAGGGTCGGCACACGTACCGCAGACAGGATTCCGCGCACGTCGATGTCACGGGTCATTTCGATGACAGCTCGCGCGGCGCCGGGCCTCAGGTATTGTCCCCACCACCGCTTGAATCGTTCGTCGTCGGCGAGTGATGGAGCCCACGACTCGAGCTGTACCGGGCCGCCCCAATCGCGTTCGACCGAGTTGATGAAATCGCGATGTTCTTCCGGAGTCGGCGCCCACGGATAGTCGGCCGCCCGGACGCGCCTGGCATAGGTGCCGTACAGCACGAGCGCCGACACGCGCTCGGGGTAGGTGGTGGCAAACAGGATGCTCATGGGGCCGCCCTCGGACACACCAAACAGCGCCGCCCGCTCCGACCCGGTGGCATCCAGCACGGCCCGAACGTCGTCCATACGCTGCTCGAGCGTGGGGAGCTCGTCCACCGGGACGCGATCCGAGAGTCCGGTCCCACGCTTGTCGAAGAGGATGAGACGGCTGAGAGTGGTCAGGCGGGTCAGGAAACGTTCGTAGTCAGGGTCCTCCCAGGCATGCTCGACGTGAGATACGAAGCCGGGGACGACAACCAAGTCCAGTGGTCCGTCGCCGGCGACCTGATACGCGATGCTGTAAGGACCGCTTTTGGCGTAACGCGTCGTCGGCCTGGTTCCGCCCACTCGGACGTAAGTCTCCTATGTTGGCCATCGCCCTGACCGCGCCCATTGTTCGAAACACGGTCCCTGATCGGCTCTGACGTCAAGAGCGGATCAAATACGCCACATAACATCGAGCCCTCGCTCGCCCTCCCACGCTCGACCCCACAGGGTTCCGGGCGAATGAACGCGGACGTAGGTCGTTCGCGATCTGCTGGCCCGCCGTCGAACGCGGTGCCAGGCAGCGCCAGCCACCCAGGCCGCCAGACCCAGCCGGTCGCCGTGATGTCGAGAAGCCTCTAATGCGGAGCGTGATTAGGCGCGCAATGCGCCGGTTTCACGCCAAATTGGTGTCCCGGCTCAGACGCGGAGCCACTACGCCATTCGCTTATCAGACGCGACAACTCAATTCAAAAGCTCGATTGGCGATATCGCGGATTGCTCTGGATCAGAAGGTTGAAGGTTCGAATCCTTCCTCCCCAGCCACTTATATATTGTGGTCGGATGTGCGCCGAGCCACGATATCTGGGCAAGATGGATGTATTAGCGCGAGCGGTTGACGCGCGGAGCAACCGCGTAATTCAATGATCAGGCTATCGGATGCCGACCGTGAGGCTCTCGACTCACACCCCGCCGGTGGTTCGAGCCGCTCCAGTCGTCAACAGCGCGATTGATCGAGCCCTCCTTGCTCTCAAGGCGCGGTGTCATCCAACGCCGCATTTGGTGAGAAGGATCCTCGCAGCGAAAGCCATGTCGGATAAGGTTTCGTCAAGTGGCATGGCGCACGGTCGTACCGCTCTACCGGCTGGGCTTCGCCCTGGTGACCCTGGCGGCGATCGTGACACAGATGGTGTCACTAGCCCAGGCCGGCACCCTCGACGCTGTGCACTACCTGACATTCTTCACAATCGACAGCAACCTCATCGCCACAGTTCTGCTCTTGGTCGGCGCGGCGCTGTGGCGATCGCCTCGGTCAGCGACACTCGACCTGCTGCGCGGGGGCGCCGTGGTGTACATGAGCATCACCGGCGTCGTCTTTGCTGTTCTGCTCAGCGGGACCAATGTCGATACCGCCATTCCGTGGGTGAACAGCGTCGTCCACGAGGTCATGCCGATGGTGATCGTCGCCGACTGGCTGCTGGACCCGCCCGAGAAGCGCTTGACCTTCAAGCAGGGTTTGCTCTGGCTGAGCTATCCCGCCGCGTGGATCGTGTATGAGCTGATCCGGGGGTCGATCACTGGGAGATACCACTACCCCTTCCTCAACCCGGCCAACGGCGGCTATGGAAGCGTCGCCTTCTACAGCGTCGCCATACTGGTGTTCATGCTCATCGTCTGTGCGGTTGTTGTGTGGCTGGGCAACATTCGGAGGCCGGCGGCCTAAGTCCCGTAGTACGGGGCAAGTGGTCCCCAACCGCTCGGGCTTTGCTGCGTAGGCGGCGACCAAGCCCAGGCGCTGAATGCGAGTGCCGAGGCCGAGGCGATGGCTCTGAGGTCCCCTAGTGTCCTGACACATTGAAACGTGGACGCTTGGCCTTGGCGAGGATTTGGGCCGCGGTCTTGTGTCACGCCGCTGAGGGAGTTTGCCTCAGTGGCCCACCGGCGTACTCCTCGTGGTTGCGCCGCGAGGCACCCGTCATACCATCGTCGGCGAGCACGCGGGCCAAAGCGGAGCGCAACTCCGCGACAGGATCCGCTCCTCCGGAATGGGAGCGCCACGCAACATGCCCATCGGGACGCATCAATACACAGCCGGAGTCGGTAATACCGAACACCGATCTCCATTCGTTTCCACCGCCTGCGGGGAGGAACTGCGTCCGCAGCGGAACGCGCGAAGACGTCGCCACCTGAGCGACGGCGCGCTTCCAACTGCTGCGCCGTCCCGCGAAGACAGTGAACGCCGACGTCATGCAATCGACGGTGGAGCGCGATGAGGCGCCGTTGCGCAGCCACAGATGGGGTAGGCGGTGTCCCGGAGAGGCGGAGGGGATGTAGTCACCCGTGTCCGATGGTGCCACGCTTACGGGCTCCGCGACAAGCGCGCCAGCCTGGTACGTGAAGCCCAGGTCGACGTCGAGCGCTTTGCGGGGAGTCGTGCTGACGGGTGGGACATCGGCCTGGTCGACGTCGATAAGGCCATCAAGCGGGCCCCCGGCGGTCAGCAGCTCCACAGAGCGTCGCATGTTGTACTCAGCGACCGGGTGCCGCTCCGTGTCGTAGGTCTCGAGCAGTGCCGATCTTGCCCATCCCTGTAGCGCCCCCGCCAGCTTCCATGCGAGATTGTGTGCGTCCTGGATGCCGGTATTCATGCCGAGGCCACCCGCCGGGGTCATCCGGTGCGCCGCGTCCCCGGCGAGGAAGACGCTGCCGGAACGCCACCGGGTGGCCACGTCTGCGAGCGTCGTCCAGGGCGAAACGCCGAGCACCTCCACCTTGAGATCGGGGACGCCCGCCGCGTCCCGCACCAGCTGCACGCATCGTTCGACCGTGAAGTCGGCCGGCGATTCGCCGTCCTTCGGGCGGTAACCGGCAGCCATGACCCAGCGCGAGCGGCCGTCGGTCGCGTAGATGACGCCGGACGCTCGCTCGTTCGTCACGTTGTGCAGAAAGATCGGTAGATGGCTGAGCCGCTGTATCAGCGGCGCCAGGAAGTGGATGTTCACGTTGTGTCCCAGCTCTCCGAAACCGGCCATGGGGATCCCAAACAGCTGTCGCACCGTGCTGCGGGCCCCGTCGGCCGCGACGACGTAGCGGCACGTCACCTCGATGGTTCTGCCGCTCTCCCGCTCGACAAGCTGGGCGCGCACACTCTCGGCACACTGCCGGAGCGAGCGAAGTTCGACGCCGAATCGGACGTTGGCGATCGGGTGAGAGACTGCCTCGTCGAGCAGGATGGGCTCGAGCGCGAGCTGTGAGCATGTCGTCCATTCGGACGGGCTGACGTCGGTGGGCGGTGTGCCCAGCGACGGTGAGAGCTCTGGCTCGGGATCGACGAGCACGCGCGAGCGCGCCACGAACGGGAGCGCCTTGAACCCGGCCTGCCGGATACGCTCCTCGAGCCCCAGCGATCTGAAGATCTCCATCGACCGGGTGTTGACGGCGATCGCCCGCGGGAAGATCGTCGTGCCGGGGTGCCGCTCGACCGTGAGCGATGGGATGCCCCAGCGGGAGAGCAGGATCGAGGTGGTAAGACCGGTGGGTCCCGCGCCCACCACGAGCACCGGCACATCGACCACCGCGGCCTCTTCGTCGGCTCGCTCTGCACTCGGCGATGCCCCGGTCACAATGCTCCGCCGACCGCGTCCAGCCATTGCTCGTCTCCTTTCTGCCTCGGAAGGGATGTCCGTTCGACGAGCTCGACGGTAGGCGCCCACTGCGCAGGCGGCATCCGTGGTACCGCTGATTCGCTACTGAGAGCGGTCCTTTGCCCAGGTGGCGAGCTGGGTGCGGTTGGCCAAGCCGGCCTTCATGAGCGCGCTGCGCACGTGGCTCTCGACGGTCCGCACCGACCGGTGCAGGCGTGCGGCGATCTGGTTGTTGGTGAGTCCCTCAGCGACCAGCCGAGCGACCTCGAGCTCACGAATGCTCATGCCGTCTGTGGAGATGCTTGGCGATCGGGTGTCGCCGAATGCAAGCGCGATCGCATCGTCGACGCCGAGGCGTGAGCCGTCGGCCCAGGCCGGCCGGGCCGCCTCGCCGGCCGCCGCCTCCGCAGCGAGTCGAATGCGTTCTGTGCGCTCCTCGAAGAAGGGTGTGAAGGTTGCGCCCGCGCGATCGCGGATCGCGCACGCCGCGGCGATGACTCGCACGGCACGCGGCGCGTCCACGGCGACGAGCATCCCCGCCTGCCCGATCAGCGCCGCGGGCAGCAGGGGTCCGCCCCTGAATCGGCGCAGCCGGAACGCGGCTTCGCGAAAGTGGGCCGTGGCCGTCCGGGTTGCGTGCTCCGATTCGGCGATGATGCCGAGGTAGATCTGACAGTGGCCGAGGCCCCAGTCGTCGCCCTCGGTGACGTCCACCGCGAGGGCCTCCTCGACCAGCAGACGAGCGCGCACCGGATCGCCCTCGACCAGGAACGTGACACCCAGCACGGCGGTCGCACGCGCCCAGCCGACACCAATCCCGAGGCTGCCGTGTACCGCCCGCGACGCCTCGAGGTGCGCGCGTGCCGCCTCAATCTCGCCGGAGAGCCCTTTGATCAGCCCAAGGAAGAAATGTGCCCAGCCTTCCAATGCGCGCTCGCCGAGCCGCTCACTCAGCTGCGCGGCGTCGGCAAGCACGTCGCTCGCGGCCTCGTTGTCCCCAGTGAGCATCGCCACCGAGCCGTAGACCAGCTGCATCTCGATCCGTGACCGGTCGTGGGCCGGACAATCCTCCAGCAGTTGCTGCGCCAGTCGGCTGCCCTCGGTGGTGCCGAAGAGCAGGAAAAGGTCTTTGGCGCCAGCCAGCAGGGCCCGCGCGCCGCAGGGATCAGTTGCGGCGGCCCACTCGAGGGCGGCGCGGATGTTGTCGTAGTCGTCACCCAGTTCGTCGAGCATCGACTGCGTCTCCGACAGCGGCCAGCGTGGCTCGAACGGCCCGACTCGCCGCGAGAAGTACCGGCAATGCCGCTCGCGGGCGACCTCGAGCTCACGGTTGACGGTGAGCAGGTCCAGCGCGAACTCGCGCATCGTCTCGAGCATTCGGTAGCGCGTCCGCCCCGCCGGGCTGCGCGAAACCGCCACCAGCGACTTGTCGATGAGTCGCCCGAGCGCGCCGAGCGAGATCCCTGCGGCACCATCGGCCGCCTCAGCGTCGAAGCCGGTGACGAAGACCCCCAGCTGCCGGAACCCGAGCTGCTCGTCTGGTTCAAGCAGCTGGTAACTCCACTCCACAGTCGCGCGGACAGTGCGGTGACGCGGCGGCGACAGCCGGCTCCCACCACCGGCGATCTGACCGAGGTGCGAGCCCAGCTTCTTGAGCAGCTCGGCCGGAGCCATCATCGTCATGCCTCCGGCCGCCAGCTCTATCGCGAGCGGGAGGTTATCGACACGCGCGCAGATGGCTGTGATCGCAGCCTCCGATTCGGGATCGGGGATGAAGCGCGGGTCGTGCTGCCTCGATCGCTCCACGAACAGCCGGCGTGCGTCTG
>Ga0209648_10004852_pt1 | contig 11437 bp, 13 predicted proteins | sample GraSoi2013_115cm_FD_185830 | JGI IMG/M metagenome (GOLD analysis project Ga0209648, IMG submission 185830) | Grasslands soil microbial communities from the Angelo Coastal Reserve, California, USA - Sample 9_17_2013_115cm (SPAdes) (version 2) | ecosystem: Environmental > Terrestrial > Soil >...
CTTCCGCTCAGACGACTGAGCCGCGGCGCCTCGCTCCTTTCGCGGGCCCCTTCTCTTCGTAACCAATGCGTCGAGGCACGGGCGATGGGGTGGGGTGCAGGCGCGCGCACCCCAGCCCGACTGGGCCACACCCTCCGCGGCCTCCTCGACGTTGGAGGCGACCGCACTGGGGAAGCCGGCAGCCTTGCCGAGCCAGCCGGTCACCTGGCCGCCCTGGACGGCACGAACTCCGTGCGCCAGGTTTCGTTGCAGCTCTCGCAGGTCGTTGAAGTTCTCGGTGAACTCGGTTTCGGCCATGGCGAATCCCTCAGCGCGGCTGGGTAACGGTCAGACCGGTAGCCTGAGCGAAGCGCCGAGCCTCCGAAGGGGTGAAGGACGGTCGCGCTGGCGGGATCCCGAGAAGAAAGAGAAGGGGGGACAATCGGGGCCACTGCCCGATCCGGACAGGAGTGAACGGTAAGAGAAGGGAGTGGAGCTGGCCATGATCTCAAGGCGGGTGGCTCTGGGCGTGCTGGACACGAAGCCTGGCGCCTGGTACTGCGTCCGCTGCTGGGCCGCGGCGCTCGGCGCGAGTGACTATGCCGAATTGCGGGACCTTGTGCGAAGCCTTGCCGCCGATAAATTACAGATGACCTACGACACGGTCCACAACGCACCAGGGGAGATCGCGTGCGAGATCGAGAGCGTGGTCTGTGAGAAGAAGTTGTCGGGCTCGGCGCGGTACAGTGGCTGGCGATGGAGCGTTCGTCGACGCAACGAGTAATCCGCGGTGACGCATCCACGTGGCGGCCGCGCGCTTGACTTTCTCCGTGGCGAGGTCCAGCGTGAGCCCACCTCCCACGAGGCCACGATGACGCGCTGCCTGCTCGTTTCCCCGCGCTTCTCGGAATTCAGCTACTGGAACTACCGCGAAGTCTGCGAGCTCTTCGGCGCTCGGTATCCGGCGGCCCCACTCGGCCTCGTCACGGTCGCGGCACTCCTGCCCCAGGAGTGGGAGATCCGGCTCCTTGATCTCAACGTCCGCGAGATGGATCCGGGGCTTCTGGAGTGGGCGGACCTTGTCATGGCCGGCGGCATGATCCCTCAGCAGCGCAGCCTCCTGGCTCTCATCGACCTCTGTCACGCCCGTGGCAAGCGCATCGCCGTCGGCGGCCAGGATCCCACAAGCCAGCCGGAGGTTTACGCCTCCGCGGATTACCTGGTGCTCGATGAGGGGGAGCTGACGATCCCGAAGTTCCTCGGCGACCTCGAGGCTGGAGCCACGCACGGAATCTATCGCGCCGAAGACAAGCCCGACATCACCCAGAGCCCGACCCCGAGATTCGACCTGCTGGAGCTGAGGAGGTATCTCCACGTCGGGATCCAGTTCTCGCGCGGCTGCCCGTTCAACTGCGAGTTCTGCGACATCATCGAGCTCTACGGCCGGAAGCCCCGCACGAAGACGGCGCCGCAGGTCCTCCGGGAACTGGATTGCCTCTACCGTCTGGGCTACCGAGGGCACGTGGATTTCGTGGACGACAATTTCATCAGTAACAAGAAGGCCGTGATGGCGTTCTTGCCGGAGCTGTTCACGTGGAGCCGGCAGTGCGGATTCCCCTTCTACTTCAGCACCGAGGCGACCATCAACCTGGCGGACGATCCAAAGCTGCTCGCGATGATGGAAGCCGTGGACTTCCGCTATGTCTTCGTCGGGATCGAGACACCCGACAAAGAGCTCTTGAGGCGCACCCAGAAGAAGCAGAACACCGGGCACCCCATCGTGGAGAGTGTCCATCGGCTCAATGCGCACGGCATGGTCGTGACGGCCGGCTTCATCCTCGGGTTCGACGGCGAGACACGAGGGGCCGCAGAGGCCATCGTGGCGTGTGTGGAGGCCGCGGACATCTCGATGGCGATGGTCGGGTTGCTCACCGCGCTCCCGCATACTCAGCTGACGCGCCGGCTCGCTCGAGAAGGACGACTGCCCGACGGCTACTCCTTGCAGCGGCCGGACGAGGTGGACCAGGCCACCGGCGGTCTGAACTTCACGCCGTCGCGACCCCGGGCCGAGATTCTCGAGGACTTCGCCTCGATCCTGCGTTGTCTGTACTCCCCGAAGCGTTATTTCGGCCGCGTGCTAAGGCTTGCCCGTCGACTCCGACGCAAACCCAAGCAGCTCGGGTCGACAAGAGGACGCGGGACAGAGATCAGCGCCCTCGGTGCCGTGATCTGGGGGCTCGGGTTCGGGCGAGGGACGGCATGGTACTTCTGGCGCAACGTGCTTGCGGTGCTCATGACGCGGCCACAAAACTTCGAGGCGGCCATCCACCTCATGGCGCTCTTTCTCCATTTCCGCAAGCACACGCAATTCGTCCTCGACGGGCTCGAGGGAAAGTACGCGCGGCTGAGGGCCGAGTCGGAGGAGATGGTCGATCGCGCGGCGTATCGTCAAGCGCTCCGGTGAGAGGACGACCGCCGCGCCGCGTGATGATCGCGGCGCTCGCGCTCTGTTTCAGCTGGATCGCCGTTGCTCGGAGCGCCGGCGCAGGGGCCGCGGTGGACCAGCAACCGACGGACTCGTGGGAACAGTTCCCGCCCACCTGGGAAAAGGCGCTGAAGACGCTGGGGGACGATTCGCTCTATCTCCTCACGTCGCCCCTACGCTTCGACCTCGAGTCCGGGCTCGTGACGGCCGGGATCCTGGCCGGCGTCGTCGGCCTCTCGCTCGCCGACCGCTCCATTCGCCACGAGCTTGCCTCACACCGACACGGGAACGTGCGTGACGCGGCGAACGACGTCTCCTACCTCGGAAACGCGGGCGTTCTTCTCGGGCTGAACGCCGGTGCGGTCATCGTGGGCGAAGCGATCAAGGAGCAGGCCGGGAACCCGAGGCTCCTCGATGCGGCGCTCGTGGCCACGGAGGCCCAGCTGCTCACGGCCGGGATCAGCGAGGGCTTCGCCTATGCATCGGCGCGGTCGCGACCGGCGGACTCGAACGACCCGTTCACCTTCAAGCGCGGCCGGGACTCGTTCCCGTCGAGCCATGCGTCGCAGGCATTCGCCGTCGCCGCCGTGATCTCAGACCGCTTCGACCAGCCCGCCGGGGCCATCGCCTACACCCTGGCGGGGCTGGTCGGCGTCTCGCGTCTCGTCCAGGACAAGCACTGGGCGTCGGACGTGGCGGGGGGCGCGGCGCTCGGCTGGGCCGTCGGGCACTTTCTGAGCGTCCGGCACTCGACGCCGCACAAGTATCTCGACTTCTTCCCCTTCGCCGAGCCGTGGTCCAAGACGTACGGCCTCGTGCTCCAGAAGGAGTTCTAGCTCCTACTCGCCCCGGAACACCGGCCTGCGCTTCTCCAGCATCGCGCGCCGGCCCTCGCTCGCGTCGGCGCTCTGGCGGGCCCGCCGCGCGAGCGCGTCGAGGTCTTCGTGCGCCGCGGCCGGCCGCGCCGCGACCGCTCGCAGGATCACCTGCTTCATCCCCGCCAGCGAGAGGGGGGCGTTGTCGGCGAGCGTGCGCGCCAGCGCATAGGCGGCGGACTCGACCTCGGCGGCGGCGACCACCTGGTGCACCATCCCGATCTCGTGGGCCCGCCGGGCGCCGAGCGGCTGCCCCGTGAAGAGGATCTCGCGCGCGTGGGCCGGGCCCACGATCTCGACGATCTTCTGGCCGAGCGGGAAGGGGACGATCATCCCGATGCGCGCCAGCGGCATGCCGATGCGGGCGCTCTCCGCCGCCACCCTGAGGTCGCAGTGCAGCGCCAGCTCGCAGCCGCCCGCGATGGCGTCGCCGTGCACGAGCGCGAGGGTCGGGTGGCGAGAGCGCTCGACCCGCTGAAGCACGGCCACCACGTCCGCCTCCGGATCGCGGGCGCCGCCGCGGGACTCCATCTCGCGAAGATCCATCCCCGCGCAGAACGCGGGCCCGGCGCCGCGCACGACTACGACACGCACGTCGCGCCGGTCTTCCAATTCGTCGAAAGCCGCGCGCAGGCCGGTCAGCATCGCCGCGTTCATGGCGTTGCGCTTGTCCGGCCGGTTGAGGGTGACGGTGGCGATGCCGTCGGCGACGCTCGAGAGGACTTCGTCCGCCATGGTGCGCCGATGGTATCATCCCGCCGCATGACGGTGTTTCCCGGTTTCACGCTGCCCGACGAGCTGCGCGTGCTGCGCGACCAGGTGCGGCGCTTCATCCGCGAGGAGATCGTCCCGCTCGAACAGCGCCTCGATCCCGATGCGCCCGGCCTCCCCGACGAGGAATTCGAGCGGCTCGCCGCCAAGACCAGGGCTGCCGGGCTGTGGGCGCTCGGCGCGCCGGAGCAGTACGGCGGGGGCGGGCTCGACACCTTCAGCATGTCGGTCGTGCTGGAGGAGATGTCGCAGCACCGGATGGGGCTCTACAACCCCGGCTGCGGCGTGTTCGGCCGCTACCCGCCCCCCGCGATCTGGGCCGGGAGCAAGGGGCAGATCGAGAAGTACGCGGTGCCCACGGTGCGCGAGGGGTGGCGGACGTTCTTCGCCATCACCGAGCCGTCGGGCGGCTCCGATCCCGCCGGCGCCATCCAGACGCGCGCCGAGCGGCGCGGCGACGGGTGGGTGCTGAACGGCCGCAAGGTCTTCATCTCGAACGCTCACAACGCCCGGTGGGGCATCGTCTTCGCGCGCACGAGCAAGGAGAAAGGCCGCGCCGGCATCTCCTGCTTCGTCATCGAGCCGGGCACGCCGGGATTCACCGCGCGGACCATCCGCACGATCCGCACCGCGGCGATCCCCAACGACGTGGTGTTCGAGGACTGCGCGCTGCCCGCCGACGCGCTCGTCGGCGCCGAAGGGCAGGGGCTCGACCTCGCCTTCGACCTGCTCGTCAAGAACCGCTTCCCGTACTCCGCCTGCAACCTCGGCGTGGCCGTGGCGGCGCATCGGATGGCGATCGAGCACGCGAAGCACCGCTCGACGTTCGGCGTGCCGCTCGCCCAGCGGCAGGCGATCCAGTGGATGCTGGCCGACGCGGAGGTGGAGATCCGCGCCGCGCGCTGGCTCATCTGGGACGGCGCGTGGAAGGCCGACCGCGGCGAGGACGCGCGCGTCGAGGCCTCGATCGCCAAGCTCTACTCGAGCGAGGTGCTCGGGCGCGTGATCGACGCCGCCGTGCAGATCCACGGCGGCTACGGCGTATCGAAAGAATTCCCGCTCGAGCGCTGGTACCGCGAGGCGCGTGTCCGCCGCATCGGTGAGGGGCCGTCCGAGGTCCACCGGATGGTGATCGCGCGCTCGCTGTTCCGCTGACGCCGAGGCGAGCGAAATCCAGGAAAGGAACCGCCATGCTGCCGCTGACCGGCGTGAAGGTCGTGGAGCTCGGCCAGAACCTGGCGGGCCCGATGGCCGCCGAGATCCTGGCCCACCTGGGCGCGGACGTCGTCAAGGTCGAGCGTCCCGAGGGCGACGACGCGCGGCGCTGGGGACCGCCGTTCTGGAAGGGCGTGTCGCCCGGCTTCCTCGCCGTCAACGCCAACAAGCGCTCGATCACGCTCGACCTGAAGGACGCGCGCACGGTGGCCTGGCTCACCGACTTCGCGGCGACCGCCGACGTCCTCGTCCAGAACCTGCGCCCGGGCGCGGCCGAGGCCCTCGGCCTCGGCGCCGCGGCGCTCACCGGGCGCTATCCGCGCCTCGTCTACTGCTCGGTGTGGGCCTTCGGGGCGACGGGGCCGCTCCGGGACCGGCCCGGCTACGAGCCCATCCTCCAGGCGTTCGCGGGCCTCATGATGATGAACGGCGACGAGGGCGGCCCGCCGACGCGCATCGGCACCTCGGTGCTCGACTACGGCACCGGCATGTGGGCTGCCATCGGCGCGCTCGCGGGGCTGGTGCAGCGCGCGGCGACCGGGCGGGGCTGCGTCGTGGACGCGTCGCTGTTCGAGACGGGCCTCGCGTGGGTGAAGGGGCACTTCGCGAGCTATCGTGCCTCCGGCGCCGTGCCCGAGCGTCATCGGACGGGGAGCCATCGCGTCGTCCCGTTCGAGAGCTTCGAGACGAAGACGGGACCCATCATCGTCGCCGCGGGCAACGACCGGATCTTCGCCAGCCTCGTGGCGGCGCTCGGCCGCCCCGAGTGGGCGAAGGACCCCCGCTACGCCACGAACGCGGCGCGCGTCGCGCACAAGGCCGAGCTCGTTGCGCGGATCGCGGAGATCCTCCGGGGCCGCAGCAAGGGCGAGTGGATCGACGCGCTCGAGGCGGCCGGCGTGCCCTGCGGGCCGATCAACACTCTGCCCGAGGCGGTGACGGACCCGCAGGCGCGGGCCCTCGGCATCGTCCAGCGCGTACCCGGCGACGACTACGAGCTGATCGGGCTCCCGCTCTCGTTCGACGGCGAGCGCCCGACGATCCGTCGCGCGCCTCCCGGGATCGGCGAGCACAACGCCGAGGTCGGGCGCGCCTGATCGGGCGCCGCCCGCCGCGGCCCGCGTGTACTACGAGCGCCACGGGCGGGTGGACGCCGGCGCGCCGCCGGTCCTCCTCCTGCACGGGCTCGGCTCCTCGGCGACCGACTGGACGGAGCAGCTCGCCGGGCTGGGCCCGCGCTGCCGGCTGCTCCTCGTCGACCTCCCCGGCCACTACCGGTCGGCGCTCCCGCCGGGGCGCTTGACGGTCGAGGGGATGGCGGCGGAGGTCGGGCGGCTCCTCGACGCGCTCGGGGAGCCGCCGCTGCACGTGGTCGGCCTCTCGCTCGGCGCCTGCGTGGGGTTGGCGCTCGCCCTCGGGGCGCCCGCCCGCGCGCGTTCGCTCACGCTGGTCGGCGGCTTCGCCCGCTTCCGACCCGGGAGCGCCGCGGGCGCGCTCGCGCTCCTGGCACGCGTGGCATGTCTCGCGACGGCGCCGATGACGGCGGTCGCGGCGCTCGCGGCGCGCGCGATGTTCCCGAAGCCCGAGCAGGCCCATCTCTATCGCGCCGCGGTGCGGAGCCTCGCGCGGACGCCGCGCCGGACCTACGTCGCCGCGCTCGCGGCGCTCGCGGCCTTCGACGCGCGCGATCGGCTCGCGCGCCTGCGCTGTCCGACGCTGGTCGTGGCGGGAGACCGCGACACCATGGTCCCGCTCGCGGCGAAGGAGGAGCTGGCGCGCGGGATCCCGGGCGCGCGCCTCGTCGTCGTGGCCGACTCGGGCCACGCGACGCCGGCCGATCAGCCGGAGGCCTTCAACCGGGTCGTCCTCGAGCTCGTCGCCGCCCGCTGAGGCGCGCCGGGGCGTGGAGTACAATACGCGGCCATGTGGCTCGCCCTGGCCGTGGCGGCGGCGCTGTTCCAGGTGCTCCGCAACACGGCCATGAAGCGCCTCGGCCACGCCCTCGACGAGTACATCAACGTCTGGGGCCGCTTCACCTTCCTCCTCCCGTTCGCCCTCGTCGCGTGCTGGCTCAGCGGCTGGCCCACGCTCCAGCCCGGGTTCTATGCGTGGTGCCTCGCGTTCGGCGTCTGCCAGACGCTCTCGACGCTCGCCCTCTCCAAGGCGCTGAAGCTCTCGGCGATCTCGCTCGTGACGGCGCTCTGGAAGGTGAGCCTGCTGATCCTGCTCGGCATGGCCTGGCTGACGATCGGCGAGACGCCGAGCCCGCTCGGCGTGGCGGGCGTGCTCCTCTCGGCGGCGGGCGTGTACCTCCTGAACATCGGGCGCGCGCACATCTCGCCGTGGGAGCCGCTCCGCGTGCTCGTCACCGACCGCGGCCAGCGCTACACGCTGCTCGCGGCGTTCCTCTACGCGCCCAGCGTGATCACGATCAAGCAGGCGATCCTCGCCTCGAACACCGCCGCCGGCACCTTCGGCGCCTACCTGGCCGCGAGCCTCGTGGTGACGCCGCTCGCCCTCACGACGTCGGCGCGCCACTTCGGCTCGATCGGGCGCCACTGGAAGGAGTTCGTGGCGCTCGGGCTCTTCGCCGCGCTCACCACGCTCTCCCAGGGCAAGGCGTACACGCTGACGCTCTCCTCGTACGTGGAGGCGGTGAAGCAGGTCGAGATCCTGTTCGCCATGGGCGTCGGCGTCGCGTGGTTCGGGGAGGCGCAGCGGGTGCGCGAGTCGGCGATCGGCGCCGTCGTCATGCTCCTCGGCATGGTGCTGCTCACGCTGGCGTCGTGAGCTCAGGCCGGGACGGAAAACCCCTCCCGCTGAGCGGCGAGCGTGAGCCGGCGGTCGAGCGCGTAGAGCGTCCGTCCCTGCGGATGCCCCTCCGCCCAGTGCAAGGCCGCGCCGAGCTGGAGCGCGTCGGAGGCGCGCAGCACGTGAAGCCGGAGCAGCCGGGCCGCCAGTGCTTTGACGGGCTCGAGGTCGATGACGAGGTGACAGGTACGGACGAAATCCTCGAGCCGGGTCTCGGCGAGCCGTGCCACCGATTCATCCAGGGCTTGCTCGCGCACGAGGCGCCGGAAGGCCGAGATGATCTCGATCGGCGTCAGCGTCCAGATCACCACGGTGTCGGCAGCGACCCACCCGGCGACCCGCGCCGACGCGGCCTGCTCGATCAGGAGCGGGACCACCGCGGAGCTGTCCCAGAACGTCACGGGCCTTCCTCGCGTTCGCGGAGGAGCGCCTCGACGACATCGACGCCCACCGCCGGGCGGCTCGCGAGCCACGACTCGGATGGTCGGCCCGTGCCCCGACGGACGACGCCGCGCCGCTCGAGTCGCTCGAGCCACTCCGTATCCTCGCCGGGCAGGGGAGCGCCCACGCGCTCGATGCGCGCGATGACGTGGTCGCGGTCCGACACGAGCACCGCCTCCCCGCGCTGCACCCGGCGCAGGTAATAACTCAGGCGATTCTTCAACTCGGCGATCTTGACGATCATCATGACGCGCTCCGGGCTATCTTTCGAGCCCCCATCTGGCCATCAATCATAGCTATGACCTGGCCATGTCGTCAATCTTTCCGCGGGCCGGGCCGCCGCCACGAAGTCGTTGAGGATGCGGTCGATCCGGTTCTCCCCGTGCGGTGTCTGAAACGCCGGACGTTGACACGTCCGTCGCCGCGTCGCTACAGCGGCGCCCTCTATCTACGCTTGCACGAACACGTCGCGGCACGGGGGCTCGGCGAGGTGATTCTCTCGCCGCTCGAGCTCGCTCTGGCCCTGACCTAGATCTCGGGGCGCTTGCCGTAGGTCGCGCGGACCTCGGTCTTGATGCCGCCGCGCATGTTGAAGTCGCCCGTCACCTCCACCCACCGCGGCCGCGCCGCCGCCACGAAGTCGTTCAGGATGCGGTTGGTCACGTCCTCGTGGAACGCGCCCTCGTCCCGGTACGACCAGACGTAGAGCTTCAGCGACCGGAGCTCGACCAGGTGCTGGTCGGGCACGTAGCGGATCCGGATCGTCGCGAAGTCGGGCTGGCCGGTGAGCGGGCAGAGGCAGGTGAACTCCGGCACCGTCATCGCGACCTCGTAGTCGCGGTCCGGGTGCGGGTTCGCCACGACCTCGAGCTTCTTCGACGGGCGGGTCGGCATGGCGCGATTATACCAATCGGCTCGCGGGGCGCCGCGCTCAGCGCATCGTCGTGAGCCCGATGCCCGCCGCGACCGCGAGGCTCGCCAGCAGGAGATCCGGCGTGAGCCGCTCGCCCGCGACGAGCGCGGCCGCCACCACGCCGAAGATCGGCTGAGTCAGGAAGAAGGCGGCGAGCGCGCTCGGCCGGTAGCGGCGCAGGAGCCGGACGATCCCCGAGTAGGCGACGAGGATGCCGACGACCTTCTTCGCGCGGAGCCGGTCGCCCGGGATCAGGAAGTGGGCGAGGACGACCGTGTGGACCGCGTAGAGGTTCAGGAGGATCGCCGAGTGCGAGGCGCTCGTGAGCGAGGTGCCGACATTCATCAGGCCGATCTGCGCGGTGAACAGGAGGCCCAGGAAGCCGAGCTCGGGCCACTCGCCGCGCTCGATTCGGAGCCCCGCGAGGCGGCCTCCGGCCCACGCCCAGAGCGCCACGACCACGCCGCCGACCAGGAAGCGCATCCAGGCCAGGCGCAGCGGCGGCGCGTCGGCGAGCCCGATCTTGATCGCGACGGGATTGGCGCCCCAGAGGATCGACACGAGCAGCGCGAGCGCGGCGCCCTTGACGTCGATGTCTCGCGGGGAATGGCTCACGTGGAGTGTCTGCATTCTGAGGCATTGGCGTGGCGTTCGGGAAGCATTAGCGTCGTGCCGTGTCACGGGTGCGACAGGCGTCTCCTGATACAATCACCGACGGAGGACGACGATGCTCGCGCAGCCGGTCAAACGACGGTTCACCGTGGAGGAGTTCCACCGCATGGGCGAGGCGGGGATCTTCCACGAGGACGATCGTGTCGAGCTCATCAACGGGCAGATCGTCCAGTTGAGCCCGATCGGCCGTCCTCACGCCTATGCCGTGACCATGTTGAACAACATGCTGGCGTCGCGGCTCGCGGGCCGGGCGCTGGTGTCTCCCCAGAATCCCGTGCATCTCTTCCGTGACTCTGAGCCGCTGCCCGACATCGTGCTGCTGCGCCTGCGGTCGGACTACAAGGAGGTCGACGTCGGACCGGCCGACGTTCTCCTCCTCGTCGAGGTCGCCGACAGCTCGCTCCGCTACGATCGCCTCGTGAAGCTTCGCCTCTATGCCCGGGCCGGGATCCCCGAGGTCTGGATCGTCGACGTGGCCGGAGGCCGTGTCGAGGTCTACCGGCGCCCCGCCGAGCGGCGGTACGAGCAGGCCGAGCGTGTCGAGCGGGGTGGGCGCGTCTCGCCAGCGGTGTTCCCCGACGTCGCCATCGCCGTCGACGAGATCCTGTAGGCCCCGTGAAGATCGGCCTGATCGGACTGCCGAAGTCCGGCAAGACGACGCTGTTCAACCTGCTCACGGGCTCGAGCGTCCAGACGGCGCGCTTCGACACCGGGCGCGCCGAGCTCCACGCCGGGGTCGCCAGAGTCCCGGACCCGCGTGTGGACCGGCTCTCGGCGCTCTTCAAGCCGAAGAAGACGACCTACGCGACGTTCGAGGTGGTAGACCTCGCCGGCATCTCGAAAGGTGAGCGCGGGGCGCTCGAGACGAAGGAGTTCAGGAACGCGGACGCGCTCCTGCACGTGGTGCGCGCGTTCCCGGACGAGGTCGCCGGCGCGCCCGATCCCCGGCGCGACATCGTCGAGCTCGAGACCGAGCTGATTCTGGCCGACTTGGAGGTGGTGGACCGGAGGCTCGAGCGCCTGGAGGCGTCGCTCGGCAAGCAGCGGAAGGAGACGGAGGCGAAGGAGCAGGAGATCCTTCGCCGGCTGAAGGCGGCGCTCGAGTCCGAGACTCCGCTGCGGGCGGTCCCGCTGACCCCCGACGAGACGAAGGCGATCCGCGGCTTCAACTTCCTCTCCGAGAAGCCGATCCTCCACTGCCTGAACCTCGACGAGAAGGCCGTCGCCGAGGCTCCGCGGCTGGCGGAGGCGTTTGGGCTCGAGGCGGTGGCGGCT
>Ga0209648_10004853_pt1 | contig 11436 bp, 8 predicted proteins | sample GraSoi2013_115cm_FD_185830 | JGI IMG/M metagenome (GOLD analysis project Ga0209648, IMG submission 185830) | Grasslands soil microbial communities from the Angelo Coastal Reserve, California, USA - Sample 9_17_2013_115cm (SPAdes) (version 2) | ecosystem: Environmental > Terrestrial > Soil >...
GTGGACTTGCGGAGCGATACGGTTACGCGGCCTACGGCGGAGATGCGGCGCGCGATGGCGGAGGCGGAGGTCGGGGATGACGTTTACGGGGAAGACCCGACGGTCAACCGCTTGGAGAAGCGCGCGGCAGAGATTTTTGGGAAAGAGGCGGCGCTGTTTGTGCCCACCGGGTGCATGGGGAATCTCATTTGCATCAAAGTGTGGACGCATCACGGCGACGAGGTGATTTGCGAAGAACGCAGCCATGTGAATTTGTATGAGTTGGCCTCGATGTCCGCGATTGCCGGCTGCATGCCGCGGGTGGCGCGCGGGGAAGACGGGATTCTGACGTGGAAGCAGATCGAGGCGGTCATCCGGCCCAAGATTTATTACGACTCGCAGACCGCGCTGGTGTGCCTGGAAAACACGGCGAACATGGCGGGGGGAACGGTGTATGCGACGGCCCAGGTGGATGACATTTGCGACCATGCGCATGCGCTGGGGTTAAAGGTGCACTTGGACGGGGCGCGGATTTTTAATGCAGCGACGGCCATTGGGGAAAACGTCGCGCAAATGGCGCGAAAAGTAGATTCGGTGATGTTTTGTTTGTCGAAGGGATTGGGCGCTCCGGTGGGATCGATGATTGCGGGAACGACGGCGTTCATCGAGAAGGGGCGGGTGTACCGGAAAATGTTCGGTGGAGGCATGCGTCAGGCGGGCGTGATTGCCGCGGCGGGCTTGATTGCGCTGGAAAAGTCGCCGGCGCGACTGCACATCGATCAGGAGAATGCCAGGCGGCTGGCGGAAGGCATCGCGGAAATTCCGGGGCTGGCTATCGATGCCAAAAAGGTTCGTTCGAACATTGTGATCTTTGATTGCTCGAAGACCGGGAAAACCGCGGTGGAGTTGTGCGATGCGCTTCATCCGTATGGAGTGTGGGCGCAGGATACGGCGCTGCATTCGGTGCGGTTTGTTACGCACTGCGATGTGGACCGAGCGGGAATCGAGCGAGCGCTGGTTGTGCTGAAGGAAGTCGTTGGCAAGACGCAAAAGGCGGGCGCATGAGGGGGCGAGGCGTGAAACGACTGACGATTGTTTCTTGCGCAGTCGCAGGCTTGATATTCGCTGGTTCCGCTGCTGCACAAAAACCATCCGCAGAGAAAACATCGCAAACGAAGAGTTCCCCGACAGTGGCCGATGCACAGAAGTTTCTCGACGAAGCGGAAGTCCGCTACTTCGATCTCACCAACAAGGCGCAAAGAGCGTCGTGGGTGGAGGAAAACTTCATTACGGATGATACGGAGGAGATCGCGGCGGAGGCCAACCAGGAGTTGAATACTTTCAGCGCGGAGATGTCCAAGAAGGCGCATGAATTTGACAAAGTTGCGCTGCCGCCGGTGATGGCGAGAAAGATGCTTCTGCTGAAGCTTTCCACTTCCTTTCCTGCGCCTGCGGACGCGAAGGAGCAGAAGGAACTGGCGCAGGTGTTGGCATCGCTTGATGGTGACTACGGAAAAGGGAAGTGGTGCTCCAACGGAGACGCTTCGAAGTGCCTGGATGTGACGGCGGTCGGAAAATTGATGGCTACGAGCCGTGATGCTGGGGAATTAAAGCGCGCGTGGATTGGGTGGCATGCCGTGGGCGCGCCGATGCGGCAGCGCTACGCGCGAATGGTGGAACTTGGAAACAAGGGATCGCGGGAGCTGGGATTTGCGGATGCGGGCGCGTTGTGGCGTTCGAACTACGACATGCCGCCGGATGAACTTACCAAGGAAGCGGATCGGCTTTGGGAACAACTGAGACCGCTGTATGAATCATTGCATGCTTATGTGCGCGGGCAACTGCGGAAGAAATATGGAAATGAGATCGTTCCGGCTCACGGGCCGATTCCGGCGCACATGCTGGGCAACATCTGGAGCCAGGAGTGGAACAACGTTTATTCGCTGATGGATTCGCCGAAGCCGGCGCAGAGCTACGATCTGACGAAGATTTTGCAGGAGCGAAAGACGGATGCGAAGGGGATGGTGCATTACGGAGAAGCATTTTTTACTTCCCTGGGATTTTCTCCGCTGCCGAAGACGTTTTGGGAGAGATCACTTCTCACCAAGCCGGCGGACCGCGACGTCGTCTGTCATGCCAGCGCCTGGGACATCGATTCGAAAGAGGATGTGCGCATCAAGATGTGCATGCAGATCACGGAAGAAGATTTCCGGACCATCCATCACGAGTTGGGGCATAACTTCTATCAGCGCGCATACAGTACGCAGCCGCCGCTTTTCCAGAACAGCGCGAACGACGGGTTTCATGAAGCGGTGGGAGACACGATCGCGCTTTCCGTTACGCCTGAATACCTCAAGAAGATCGGCTTGATCGATTCGGTGCCGCCGGCGAGCGGCGATGTCGACTACCTGCTTCAACAGGCGCTGGAGAAAGTGGCGTTCCTGCCGTTCGGATTGTTGGTAGACAAGTGGCGCTGGGAAGTATTTGCGGGCCACGTGAAGCCGGAGGAGTACAACAAAGCGTGGTGGGAATTGCGGCGGAAGTATCAGGGCATCGTGCCGCCCGTCGAACGCACGGAAGCTGATTTTGATCCCGGGGCGAAGTACCATGTGCCTTCAAATACGCCGTACATGCGGTATTTCCTCGCGCGCATCTTACAATTCCAGTTCCAGCGAGCGCTTTGCCGGGAGGCGGGCTACGGCGGCCCGCTGCACCGGTGCTCGATTTATGGAAACAAAGCGGCTGGAGAGAAGCTGAACAAGATGCTGGCGATGGGGCAGAGCAAGCCGTGGCCCGAAGCGTTGGAGACGCTGACGGGGGAAAAGAAGATGGATGCCTCCGCGCTGGCGGATTACTTCGCGCCGCTGAAGACCTGGCTTGACGAACAGAACAAAGCCAACCATTACCCAATGGGTTGGTAAAGGCCTTCGTGTAGAATTAAAAAATTAGCAAAACTTTGCCTGCTTATTGACAATACCTATCGACGATCGAGGAGACCGTGGAATTTAGCTTCACCGAGGAACAGCAGCACCTTCGCCGCAGTGTGCGGGAATTTGCGGAGGGCGAAATCGCGCCGCACGTTATGGAGTGGGACGAAGCGTCGCACTTTCCAATGGAGATCATGCCGCAACTGGCGGAGATGGGGCTGCTCGGCGTTATTTTTCCGGAGCAGTATGGCGGCGCGGGGCTGGGCTACATTGAATACGCCATGGCGATTGAAGAGCTGGCTCGCGTGGATGGCTCGGTGGGCTTGATTGTGGCAGCGCACAATTCGCTGTGTTCCAACCACATTTTCAAGTTCGGCACGGAGGCGCAGAAGGAGAAGTATCTGGCGCCGCTGGCTTCGGGGAAAGCGATTGGGGCGTGGTCGCTGACGGAGCCGGAGGCGGGATCGGACGCGGGCGGCACGCGAACGACTGCCGTGCGCGACGGCAAGCATTGGGTGATCAACGGCGCGAAAACTTTTACCACGAATGGTCAATATGCGAATTATTGCGTGGCCATGGCGGTCACGGACAAATCGAAAGGCTCGCACGGAATCAGCGCGTTTATTCTAGAAAAAGGGATGAGAGGATTCCGGCCGGGAAAAAAAGAAAACAAGCTGGGGATGCGCGCGAGCGACACGTCGGAAGTGATTTTCAACGATTGCCGGGTGCCGCAGGAAAACTTGCTCGGGCCGGAAGGCGAGGGCTTTACTGGGAGCCTGAAGATTCTGGATGGTGGACGGATTTCCATTGCGGCGCTGGCGCTGGGTATGGCTCAGGGCGCGCTTGAAGCGGCCACGAAATACGCGAAGCAGCGAAAGCAATTTGGCCAGGCGATCAGCGAGTTTCAGGCGGTGCAATTCAAACTCGCGGACATGGCCACACAAGTGGAGGCGGCGCGGCTGCTGGTCTATCAAGCGGCGTGGCTCGCGGATAAAAAGGACGTGCGCTTCACGCGCGAATCGAGCATGGCAAAGCTGTTTGCAAGCGAAATCGCCGTGAGCGTGGCCAATGAGTGCGTGCAAATTCACGGCGGCTATGGCTTCATCAAGGATTATCCGGCGGAGAAGTATTACCGCGACGTGAAGCTCTGCACCATCGGCGAGGGCACCAGCGAAATTCAGAAGTTGGTGATTGCCCGGCAACTCCTTGGAAAGAAATAATAGGGAGATGCGCCTGCCTTTCCAGAAGGCTCCACAGGAAAAGTATGACTCTGCCCGTTGAGAAGTGGGCGGAACACGTGCGCGCCGGGGACGTGCGCGCGGTGTCACGAGCAATCACCGCGATTGAAAACCATCAGCCGGAAGCGGAGGAGTTGCTTCGACTGTTATTTCCGCACACGGGCCGCGCGTATCTGACAGGAGTGACCGGTGCGCCGGGAACGGGGAAGAGCACGCTGGTAGACCGGCTGGCCACCTATCACCGCAAGAAGCAGGAACAAGTTGGAGTGATCGCGGTAGATCCCACGAGCCCGTATTCCGGCGGCGCCATTCTGGGAGACCGGATTCGGATGCAGGGGCACGCCGGTGATGCGGGCACGTTTATACGGTCGATGGCCACGCGGGGATTCCTCGGCGGCCTCGCTCGGGCGACAGCGGAAGTGGCGCTGCTTCTGGACGCTGCCGGGAAGAGGCACGTGCTGATCGAAACCGTTGGCGTCGGACAAGATGAAATCGACATCGTGCGGCTGGCGGATTGTGTGCTTGTGGTGCTGGTGCCGGGGCTTGGCGACGACATTCAAAACATGAAGGCCGGGCTCATGGAGATCGGCGATATTTTTGTTTTGAACAAAGCGGATCGTGAAGGTGCCGACAGGTTGGAACAGCAATTGCTGGCCATGCTTTCGCTGGTGATGCCGCGTGACGGCTGGCACCCTGCGGTCGTGCGCACGGTGGCTACGGAAAACAAGGGGATTGCGGAATTGGCCGAGACGATCGCGACATTTCAAAAACATTTTGAATCGAGCGGGCAGCGACAGCGAAAACACGTCGAGCATTGGAAGAACCGCTTGATCGAGCTGCTCGAATCCCGTTTGCTCGAGAAAGCCTTGGGCGAGGCGGGCGGAGAGGCGCGATTGGCGGAGCTGGCCGTGGAGGTTGCGGATCGAAAGAAGGATCCATTTTCCGCTGTGAACGAAATTTTAAAGAAGAGCGGGTTTCACGGTTAGAGGAGAGAAAGAAGATGGCGGCAAAGAGGGCCAGCAAATCGAAGAGCGCGAAATCCGCTGCCCAGGCGGCAATCGGCATCATCGGGGGGAGTGGGCTCTACTCGATGAGCGGGTTGACGAACACTCGCGAGATGCGCGTGAGAACGCCGTTTGGCGATCCTTCGGATGCGATCGTGCTTGGCGCTCTGGAAGGAAAACGCGTGGCGTTTCTGGCGCGGCACGGCCGCGGGCACAGGATCTTACCGAGCGAGATCAATTACCGCGCGAACGTTTACGCGATGAAGCTCCTGGGCGTCGAGCGCATTATTTCCGTGAGCGCGGTCGGTTCGCTGAAGGAGGATTTGCGTCCCGGAGAATTTCTCGTCGCAGACCAGTTTTTCGACCGCACGAAGAACCGCATCTCCACGTTTTTTGGAGAAGGAATCGTTGCTCACGTGGCGTTTGCGCATCCTACCTGCGGCCAGTTGTCGGGCATTCTGTCTGATGCTTGCGTTCATGAAGCGGTCATTGTCCATCGCCGCGGAACATACATTTGCATCGAAGGGCCGCAATTTTCGACGCTGGCTGAAGCGGAAGTGCATCGGCAGCTTCGCTTCGAAGTGATCGGCATGACCAACGTGACGGAAGCGCGGCTGGCGCGTGAAGCGGAGATTTGCTACGCAACTATCGCCATGATCACCGATTATGACTGCTGGCACCCGGAGCACGAATCCGTGACCGCGTCGCAGATCATCGCCACGCTGAGTCAAAACGCGGAGAATGCGCAGAAAGTGCTGCGGGCTGCCGTTCGAGAGCTGCCCGCGGGCAGGACCTGCAAATGCGGATCGGCGCTCCAGCATGCGCTGGTTACAGATTTGAAGATTGTCCCGCAGGCGACCAAGAAGCGGCTCGCAGCCATCATCGGAAAATATATTTCTTAGGAGCGCATCGTGTCCTTACTCGTCGTGGGTTCCGTCGCGTTCGACGCTTTGGAAAGTCCCTATGGAAAGATGGATCGTGCGCTCGGCGGCGCGGCCACCTATTTCGCGGTGGCAGCCAGTTTTTTTACACACGTAAACCTCGTTGGGATCGTGGGAGACGACTTCACGGAAGTGGATGCCGGGATTTTTCACGGGCGTACTATTGATATTGACGGCTTAGAGCGTGCTGCTGGGAAGACCTTCTTCTGGGCCGGGCGCTATTCCCAGAACTTGAACGAGCGCGTAACGCTGGCAACGGAGTTGAATGTGTTTGCGGATTTCAAGCCCCGTTTGCCGGAAAAATACCGTGGCTCAAAATACGTATTCCTCGCCAACATCGCGCCGGATTTGCAACGGGACGTGCTTCAGCAGGTCAAGAAGCGCCCCAAAATCGCCGCTCTGGATACCATGAATTACTGGATCGAACGTTCGAACGCGGAACTGCGGGAAACGCTAAGACACGTGGACATCCTGATGATCAATGATTCTGAGACGCGCGAGCTTTCGAACGAGCACAATTTGCTGCGCGCGGCGAAGCACATTTTCAAGATGGGGCCGGCCACGCTGGTCGTGAAACGTGGAGAATACGGGGCCATGATGGTGGACAAGCGCGGCGTCTTCAGCCTGCCCGCATTTCCACTGGATGAGCCGCACGACCCCACCGGCGCGGGCGACAGCTTCGCCGGCGGCTTTATGGGCTACCTGGCTGGCTGCGGTGATAAGAGCGACGCTTCGCTGCGCCGCGCCATGGTTTACGGTTCGGTGCTGGGGAGCTTTGCCGTCGAGCAATTCGGACTTGACCGGCTGCGCCACTTGAAGCGCAACGAGATACACGCTAGGGCACGCCACTTCTCGAAATTGACGCAATTCAAATTGTAAATAGCTAGAATTTCGTTCAGGGGCGCCGGGGCTATGCTCTCTCTTCAAGAAATAATCCTGCGATTGACGATAGCAGCGGCGCTGGGCGCGATCATCGGAATTGAACGCGTTGTTCGGCGAAGGCCTGCTGGTGTTCGCACGAGCCTCTTTGTATGCCTGGCTACCGCGTTGTTTACCATCTTGTCTGGAGAAATCGCGCACAGGCTTGGTGATACAAGCGGCACGCGAATCGCCTCCAATATCGTACAGGGCATCGGTTTTCTTGGAGCTGGCGCTATTCTGCGCGGATCGGGGGGCGTCCTGGGGATGACCACTGCGGCGACGATCTTTGTGGAGGCCGCCATCGGCATGGCCGCTGGGGGTGGCCTTTACGCTGTCGCGGCGTATTCGACGGGGCTGGTTCTCTTTGGCTTGACCGTCGTTGGCTGGGCGGAGCAATACTTCAATTTGAAGTGCCGGCTGATGGGGTTCAGGATCACGACGGGTCACGCGGAGAGCGTTGCCACGGAAGTGCAGAGGTTGATGGCAGGCCTAAAAATTCCCATGCAACACTTTCGTGCTTCGATGGCAGGCGCAACTTCCATCGTGGAATTCGAGGCGGATGTGACCCACAAGCAACAAGAGGAGATTCTCGCGCAGCTCAATCGCCAGGGCGTGATCACCGAGGTGGCTCCAGTCGAGGGCCATCAAGAATGAACGGAAGCAATGGAGTTCCACGAAAACCAAAGGCACTTGCTGCCGGTTCGCGGCTTGGAGTATTCGCACCCGCCTCGCCCGCTGATTCCGTAGCTATGGTTGCCGGGCTCGCGGAGCTGAAGCGGCACGGATTTCAGGTGGTTGCCAATCAGGACACCAAAGCGGAAGGGTACTTTGCCGGTGCGCCGCAGGAACGCGCCAATGGTTTTCTCGCGCCGCTGAATTCCGATCAAGTTGACGGGCTCGTGGCGTTGCGCGGCGGATACGGTTCCAACTACCTTCTTGAATTCGAACTGGAGAAGAGCCTCGCGAATTTGAAATGTGTGATTGGATTCAGCGACCTGACAACTTTGCAGATATTTCTCTGGCAACGGTGTAACTGGATCACGTTCTACGGTCCAATGGTTGCCGCCGGGCTCAGCGCGGGCCCGGGTGCGCGCAAGGGCTATGATGAAAGCTCATTTCTCCAAGCGGTAGGCAAAACGGAAGGTGGCTGGAAGCTACGGCTAAGGGGTGAAGCCGTCCTCGCGGGTCAATCTTTGGGCCGAGTTTTAGGCGGATGCATGACGTTGCTGGAGGCCACAATCGGGACGCCGTGGGAATTGGACACCAGGGATTCGATCCTGATCCTCGAAGACCGCGCTATGAAGCCCTACCAGGTAGATCGCGTCCTGATGCATTTGAAACAAGCTGGAAAATTTGAAGGCGTGCACGGGATTGTCCTGGGAGAATTTCCGGATAGCGAGCCGGCCGTGGCCGGAGTTCCCACGGTGCGGGAAGTCTGCGCGCGAATTCTGCGGCCGCTGGGCGTCCCGATCGTCTTCGGTGCGCCGGTCGGGCATACCGATCGGCCCATGCTTACGATACCGCTTGGAATCAAGGCGCGTCTGGACGCGGACGGGGAAGGCACACTCGAATTCCTGGAATCGGCGGTGGTGGCTTGAGCGAAGCGAAGCATGTGCATGTGATCGGAATTGGTGGCTCGGCGATGGCGCCGCTGGCTGGGATGCTGCGCGAGCGCGGCTTTCGCGTGACTGGTTCGGATTCCGGAGTTTATCCGCCCGCGTCAACGCTGCTCGAAAGCCTCGGCATTTCATTTTTCAATGCGTTTGATGCGGCGCATTTGCAGCCGGCGCCGGACCTGGTGGTGATCGCGAACATCATCGCGCGAGGAAATCCGGAATTGGAGGAAGTGCTCGACCGAAAGATACCGTATCGCTCGATGCCGGAAATTCTGGAGGAAGTGTTTCTCCCCGAACGACATTCCATCGTCGTCAGCGGAACACATGGAAAGACGACAACGACGGCGATGCTTGCTTGGATTTTTCACACCGCGGGCAAGCGTCCGAATTTTCTCGTCGGGGGCGTGGCGGAGAACTTTGGAAAGAGTTATGGGCTTGGCGGCGGGGAAGAATTTATTCTCGAAGGCGACGAATATGAAACCGCCTTCTGGGACCGCGGGCCCAAATTTTTTCATTACCATCCCGACGATTTGATCATTACTTCGCTGGAATACGACCACGCCGACATTTATCCTGATTTTGAGACCTATCAATTGGCGTTTCGCCGACTGGTTAACCTTGTTCCCAGGCGCGGGCGTGTGGTCATCTGGGGCGACGCGGAAGACTCGGGCCCGGCATTGCTGCGCGCGGCGGAAAAGGCTTTCTGCCCGGTGGAAACGTACGGTTTCACCGATGGGAATGATTGGGTGACGAGCGGCTTTGCCATTGATGGCGAAACCATGCGGTTTCGTGTCGCGCATGGAGGAAAATCGTTCGGAGCATTCGAGATGGCCGCCACTGGGCGGCACAACGTCTTGAACGCCCTGGCGGCAATTGTAGTTGCGCAGGGACGCGGTATCGCGGGCGATGCGATAGCCAAAGCGCTCGCGACGTTCCGGAGCGTGAAGCGCCGAATGGATGTGAAGGGGGAAATCGGAGGAGTATTGGTAGTTGATGATTTCGCGCATCATCCGACGGCGATCAAAGCCACTATTGAGGCTGCGCGCGGGCGCTGGCCGGGGCGCCGGCTCTGGGCCATTCTCGAGCCGCGATCAAATTCCATGCGCCGCAAAGTCTTTCAGGATGCTCTGCCGAAGGCACTGGCCCTCGGCGACCGCGTCATTCTCGGCGGCGTTTTTCGCGCCCAGCAATTGGGCGGCGAGAATCGCCTTGATCCCGAGAGCGTTGCAGAAGATGTCCGTGCCCTCGGTAAAGATGCCCGCGTGTTTCCCAGTTCCGACGCTATTGCTGAGCATCTTGAGGCCCAGGCCAAGCCGGGAGATCTTCTTCTCATCATGTCCAACGGTAGCTTTGATGGCCTGTGCGAAAAAGTTCTGAAGAAACTCGGCGCGGTTGCTCAACTTGCAGGCGAGGCGAAGACTCGGTGACCTTCACTTCCGCGCGAAGCAGGTTGCTGAGTGCGGCTTGCCTCTGTCTTTTCTTTAGTCTGACGTTTAGTGCTACCACCAGGGCGACAATTCAATATGAGGTTCACCTGGATCATCCCGAGAAGCATTTCTTTCACGTGACGATGACCATTTCGGATGTGACTGGCGAAGTGATTGTGCGCCTGCCGGCCTGGAATGCGCTCTATCAGATCCGGGACTTCAGCAGTCGCGTGCAGCACGTGGAGGCGTTCGCTGGTTCTCAGAAATCGTTCATCGAAAAAGTGGACAAGCAAACATGGCACATTAAGGGCACAGGAACGATCAAGATCTCTTACTCGACGTATTGGGACGAGGCTGGTCCGTTTGCATCGCAACTAAATGCCGAGCATGCCTTCATCAATCCGGCGATGATTCTTTTCTACGTTCCGGAGCGGCGCTCCGAGAATGTGAAGTTGAGTATTGCGAATCCACCCGACGACTGGAGGGCAGAGAGTTCTTCCTCCGGCGGATTCGAATCCATGGGTGGCGCACGGTCATTCTTCTTCGAAGCCCCCAGCTACGATGCGCTTGCGGATGGGCCCATCGAGGTGGGCAAGTTCGAGGAATTTCAATTGACGGGGCTTAGGCCCGCGGTTTGGGTAGTCGTTCACGGCGATAACTGGAAGAAGAAACAGGTTGAGGGCGACTTGAAACGCATCTGCCAGTACGAACTGAAACTCATGGGCGGAGCTCCGTTCGAACGCTATACCTTCATTCTTCACTTTGGAAAAGGTGCCGCCGGCGGTGGCATGGAGCACGCGAACTCGACAGCAATTAGCGTGTTCTCGGATGAATCTCTACCAAATGTGGCGGCGCACGAATTTTTTCATTTGTGGAATGTGAAGCGCATCCGCCCCGCATCGCTGGATCCCGTGGACGATACGAGGGAGCAATACAGTCGCGCCCTTTGGTTTGCCGAAGGCGTGACGAATACTTACGGCTCCTACACTCTGGTGCGCAGCGGCATCTGGAGCAAAGAGCAATACTACGCGGACCTCGGCGAACAGATCACGGAGTTGGAAAGCCGCCCCGCCAACCGCTGGCAGAGCGCGGAGCAATCCAGCCTCGATGCCTGGCTGGAAAAATATTCGCTCTACAATCAGCCGGAATACAGCGTCTCGTATTACACCAAAGGGCAAGTCTTAGGAGACTTGCTCGACATTCTCATTCGTGACCGCACCGGCAACGAAAAGAGCCTGGACGATGTCATGCGCTCGCTGAATACGAATTTTGCGAAGTCGGGAAAAACGTATCGAGACAGTCTGGACGTCCAACTGACCGCGGAGAATATCGCCGGCGGCTCGTTCGCGGAGTTTTTCTCAAAATATGTCGCTGGGACGGAGC